>Ga0187776_10000090_pt1 | contig 44599 bp, 27 predicted proteins | sample 0216_BV02_MP12_2_FD_132426 | JGI IMG/M metagenome (GOLD analysis project Ga0187776, IMG submission 132426) | Tropical peat soil microbial communities from peatlands in Department of Meta, Colombia - 0216_BV02_MP12_20_MG | ecosystem: Environmental > Terrestrial > Soil > Wetlands > Peat | place...
CGGCGCAATCGTCTGCGCACGCTTCATTTGCTGCACATTAAAATTCGCTACCCCGATCCAGCGCACCTTGCCTTGCTCTTGCAGTCGCGCCAGCTCGCCCCAACCTTCTTCGATCTCGCTGTCCGGGTTCGGCCAATGAATCTGATAAAGGTCGATGACATCGACTTTCAATCGCCGCAGGCTGGCCTCGCATTCACGACGAATGGAATCAGCCTTTAGGGAGTGACCAATGGTTCCGCTGCCATCCCATACCATCGAGCATTTCGTGAACACATATGGACGAGACGCTCGTCCTTCTAGCGCCCGGGCAACGATCTGCTCCGAGTGCCCTAACCCATAAACGGCGGCGGTATCAATCCAGTTGATGCCGCGGTCCAGGGCTTCGTGGATGGCGGCAATAGAATCCTGATCGTCCTGCGGCCCCCAGGCAAACTCCCAGCCACCTCCGCCCATCGCCCACGCTCCAACCCCAACTCGCGTAATCTCCAGATCGCTATTTCCCAGCCTTTGTTTCTCCATGTTTCAGTACCTCCCCGCTCGCAATCATTTCCATTGCAACTGCTTTTCCAGTTAGAACTCCGCCGCCATAGCCGGTAAACCTCCGGTAAATTCATCAGCTTAAGTGAATCCCGCGGCTTTGCCCGCGCGTCACATACACATGGCCTGGCAGGCGAAAGTCGAAACCTCGACAGCTTCCGACACCCCCGGCTTCAATCTCCAATCCCAGGACCTGAGTGGCAAACGCCTCGAGCAGATTCCTCCGATCACAAGTGATCCGGGAAAGATCGGCGCGGTAGCAGTTCACCGCTATGCTGAGCTTTTGGAAATCTCCAAGGCAGTCGCTTACCACCGCGATCTGGGCGAGCTATTTCAAAACCTGGCCCGCCATCTCCACTCGGTGGTCGATTTCCATTATCTAAGTGTGGTGTTGCACGACCCGCTGCGGAACGTCATGCGTATGCACGTCGTGGAGGCGGATGGGCTGGGCGATTTGCGTCCGGGGATGGAATTTTCGATTGATGAATCACCGTCTGGCTGGGTCTGGAACAACCAGCGCCCGTTGTTTGTTCCTGATATCGATCGGGAAATTCGTTTTGCCCGGCCCATACGTATCCTGCGGGAATACGGCGTTCGTTCTTTCTCTAGTTTCCCTTTGACCACGCCGCGACGCCGCCTGGGCGCATATACCCTTGGCAGCAGCCAACCCGATGCCTGCAGCGATTCTGATTTGGAGTTTCCGCTGCTCGTCGCCGAGCAGGTTGCCCTGGCCGTGGAAAATGCCTTGAACTATCAGGAAGCCACAGAGTTGCAGCGTCAAGTGACTCGCGAGCGCGACCATCTCAAGCTGCTGTTAGACGTCAATAACGCCGTGGTCTCCAACCTTTCTCCATCCGAATTGGCGCGCGCAATTCCCGCCAAAGTGCGGACAGCGATGCAGTGTGATGCCGCCTGCCTATCACTTCCCGACAGTGAGGGAACTCACTTGCAAATCCTGGGATTGGATTATCCCGATGCCCGCGGCTTCCTGCACGAAGACATGGTGCTTCCCATCGACGGTTCCAGTCCGGGCACGGCTTACAGCACGGGGCGGCCTCTGGTCTGGGGCAGCGCGCCTACTACTCTGTCCTTGATTGCTATGGAGGCAAATGCGGCGGAAGGCTTCCAGTCCGGATGCTTTTTGCCTCTGGTTCGCCGTAATCGCAAGTTGGGCGTCCTGCACTTACTCGATCGCAAAGCCAATGCCTTTGCCGAGCAGGATGTCGACTTCCTTTGCCAGGTCGCCACCCAGGTGGCAATTGCTGTTGAGAATGCCTTGGAGTACGGAGAGCTCAGCCAGTCACGGGAACGGTTAGCCAGCGAGCGGCTCTACCTGCGAGATGAAATCCGCACCGAACACAATTTCGAAGAAATCGTGGGTGAGAGTGCCATCCTGAAGCGCGTACTGAAGCAGGCCGAAACCGTTGCTCCCGCGCAATCCACCGTTCTCATACAGGGAGAAACTGGAACTGGCAAAGAGCTGATCGCGCGCGCCATTCACAACCTGAGCTCGCGGCGCGATCACATCTTCGTAAAGCTCAATTGTGCTGCTATTCCTTCTGGCCTGCTGGAGAGCGAGCTCTTCGGACATGAAAAAGGAGCTTTCACGGGCGCTATTACTCAAAAGATCGGCCGATTCGAACTGGCCAACACCGGCACGTTATTCCTTGATGAAATCGGCGACATTCCACTCGAGCTGCAGCCCAAGCTTCTGCGCGTTTTGCAAGAGCAGGAATTTGAGCGCCTGGGCAGTAACCGATCGCTTCGGGTCGATGTCAGGCTGATTGCCGCTACCAACCAGGACTTGGCCCGCATGGTGGAACAGAATCAGTTCCGCGCCGACCTTTACTATCGCCTGAATGTGTTCCCCATCAAGATGCCGGCACTGCGGGAGCGCGCCGTCGATATTCCGCACCTGGTGAAGCATTTCGTAGCCGTATATTCGGAGCAGATGAACAAAAAAATCGAGTACGTGCCGGAGGAAGTGCTGGAGGCCCTGGTTCATTACGAGTGGCCTGGAAATATTCGCGAGCTGCAAAACCTGATTGAGCGAGCGGTGATTCTATCTTCCGGTCCGGAACTGCATGTTCCGCTCGGCGAACTCAAGCCGATACACAAGAAGGCACCAGGAAAGACGAAGACTTTCGGGACGCTGGAAGAAGCGGAGCGGGAGCACATCACCGAAGTCTTGCGCGACACTCAATGGGTATTAGGCGGCAATGACGGCGCCGCCGCCCGTTTGGGAGTTCCCCGAACCACTCTGATCTACAAAATGCGGCGGCTGGGAATTCCGCGCCAACCGGAATAGATCATCAATAGATCATCGTACTCTCAAGGAATTCTGCTCTAGGTTGAGCTGCGTCTCACTTGGCTGCCGATTGTGTCGAGGTTCTTCCGGGAGCTTGCCTGCGGCTTACCTCGGTGAACGTGGGCAGCTGCGACGCATCCCAACCCCCTCCCAGAGCCTTGATTAGCAGAACAGCAGCCGTCATCCTGCGCCCCAGGATCTGAACCGCCACCCGCTCGTCGGATAGTGCTGTACTCTGGGACGTGAGTACTTCCAGATAGGTGGTGACACCACCGGTGTAGCGAGTCATCGATTGATTCAGCAATTTCTGCGCGGCTGCCACCGCTCCTTCCTGGGTCTTGCCTTCGTCCTCGAGGATTCGTTGCGCCGCCAGGTTGTCTTCCACTTCCTGAAAAGCTGTAAGCACAGTCTGCCGGTATGCCGCTGCGCTTTGATCGTAGGCGGCATAGGCCTGATCAGAAGCCGCGCGACGCCGCCCGGCGTCAAACACGGTCTGCACTACCGAAGCGCCAATGTTCCAGAAGCCGCTGGGACCATTAAACAGCGTGCTCATGGCGGCGCTTTCCACCCCACCCGAGGCGCTCAGGCTTATCAACGGAAAGTAAGCGGCGCGCGCAATCCCGATATTGGCGTTGGCAGCCGCTGCCCTGCGTTCCGCGCCCGCTACGTCGGGACGACGCTCCAATAGCAGCGAGGGCAGTCCGGGCGGAATCACCGGTGGCGGCGCCTGCAAGGGAGAGAATGCCAACTGGAAACTGGAAGCAGGCTTGCCTGCCAGCACCGCGATTGCGTGCTGAAACTGCGCTCGCTGCACTTGCACGTCAATCGCCTGCGCTCGCGTTGTCTCTAGCTGTGTCTGTGCCTGATCTACATCCACTTCGGATGCCACCCCTCCGTGAAAACGGTTTAACGTAAGCTGCAGAGCTTCCTGATAGGTCTGAACCGTGGATTGCAAGAGTTGTTCTTCCCCATCCAGGCTGCGCATCTGAAAGTAATCCATCGCGAGTTCTGCCTGCAGACTGAGCCTCACCGTCTCGAGATCCGCAGCGCTGGCCTGGGCATTTTCGCGGCTGGCTTCCACCGTTCGCCGCACTCGACCCCACACATCGGGCTCATACGAGACGTCCAGACCCAGGAGAACGTCGTTGTAAGTTTGACCCGACAACGTTTTCACAGCCCGGTTGGCAGATATTCGGTTGCGCGTCGGCGTGAATCCGCCGGTCACCGTCGGATAAAAATCCGCGCGATTGTAGCGAACTATGGCGCGAGCCTGAGCGAATTGCGCTTGCGCCTGCTTTAGGGTCTGGTTATTGACCTCAATCTGGCCTTCCAGCGCGTTCAGTTGCGAATCCTGAAAAACTTCCCACCATTTTCCGCGGATCATCTGGTCGCTCGGCTGTGCTACTTTCAGGTTGCCTGACTCCAGATACTGCGATGGAACTTCCGCCATTGCGGGTCGCTGATATTTCGGACCCACTGCGCAACCGGTGAGCAGAAGAGGTCCGAACAACACGACGAGCCAGCTCGCGTGGAATCTGTAGCGGGACTTGGCATGCTGGAAAAGGCTCTTCACTGTTTGCCTCCCGCGTGCTGCCCGCCCTGTTGCTGCTGCGGAGCACCGCCCGGCTGCTGCGCGGCGCCTTGAGCCTGCTGCCCGGATTGCGGCGCGGGCGTTGCAACCCTGACCTGTTCGCCATCGACGATGGAATCCGGTGGGTTCACGATTACCGAGTCGTTGGCGTTCAATCCGGCAAGGATCTCCATCCGATCTCCAAAATCGTGCCCCGGAGTTACCTGCCGCAGTTGAACACGATTTCCTTCTCCCACTGTCACCACTCGTAAACCTTCAGAGCGAAACATCAGCGCGCTCACCGGCAGCAGAAACGCCGAGGCTTGCGCCGGTACTTTCATGTGCACTTCCGCGTAGGAGCCGGACAGCAGTGTGCCAGTCGGGTTGTCCACTGCGATCTCGACCTGAAGAGTGCGAGTCGTGAGATTGATGGCTTCGGCGGTGCGCACCAGTCTGCCCTGGAACCGCCTCCCCGGATACTCGGCCAGCGTCAACTCCGCTGTCAGTCCGGGCTTCGCGGAAGGGGCGTAAGCTTCAGGAACATCAACGTACACCCGCAGCCTGTTTGGCTGAGCGATATGGAACAGCTCCGTATTGGGGACGCTGCTGCTGCCGGAATTGATCAGCGCTCCGATATCGGTATTACGCACCGTGATGATGCCGTCGAAGGGAGCATAGATTTTCTCGTACGCCTGCAACTGCTCGAGCTGGCGCACGTTTGCCTGATTTGACTGCACGATCGCTTTGTTCGCGTTATTAGCGCCGACGGCATTATCGGCATCCTGCTGCGCCACCGAATTCGTCTTCAGAAGACCCTGGTACCGGTTCGCCGTAATCTCCGAGAGCTGCAAGTTGGCTTGGGCGGTATTCAGATTGGCACGCGCCTGCTGTAATTGCTGATCCAGCTCCGGGGTTTCGATTTCCGCCAGCAGCTGGCCTTTTCTTACGTGGGTCCCGATATCCGCGTACCAGCCCTTCAAATAGCCATTGGTGCGAGCATAAATCGGAGCGCTTATATAAGGCTGAACATTGGCCGGCAGCACCAGCTCGTCCGAGGGAGCGGTCTTCTCCGGATGGACCACTGACACTACGGAAAGAGCCATTTCCGCCGTCTCCGAGCGTACCTGTTGCCGGGCTCGCACTCGGGGCACCACCCCGTACGCAATTGCTCCCAGAACAACAACGCACGCAATCGCTGCCACGATCCAGCGCCGGTGGGGATGATTCGGCCGCCTCAGCTCGCTCTTCGGCGTCGCACTCGTCGGCCGTTCTACGGTTGGTTCCACAAGCATATTTGACTCCAGAAGCCGCATTGGGACGTTCTTTTACTGCCCCGCGGCCTCGGTTGTGCGACCGCGTAAGCCGTGCAGCACGCTGAAAAAAACTGGCACAAAAAATAAGGTCGCTACCGTGGCGAACATCAGGCCGCCGATGACCGCGCGGCCCAAAGGCGCATTCTGCTCGCCGCCTTCCCCCAACCCGAGCGCCATCGGCACCATGCCGATCATCATGGCCAGGGCCGTCATCAGCACCGGCCGGAAACGAGTGAAGCCCGCGTCCAGAGCCGCCGCTACCGAGTCTTTGCCCTCGCCCATTTGCTCGGTCGCAAAGCTCACCACCAGAATGCTGTTTGCTGTAGCCACGCCCATGCACATGATGGATCCGGTAAGCGCCGGCACGCTCAGAGTCGTGCGCGTCATAAACAGGAACCAGGCAATTCCCGCCAATGCAGCCGGCAATGCCGAGATGATGATGAAGGGATCAAGCCACGACTGAAAATTCACCACGATCAGCAAATAGACCAAAATGATGGAGAACACCAGTCCACCCAGCAGCCCGACATAAGAGGAACGCATGGTCTGCACTTGCCCGCGAATCACCACTCGCGAACCGCGTGGCAAAGCGTGGCTGTTCTCTTTCACAATGCGGGCGATATCCCGCGAGACTCCCCCCAGATCGCGACCCTGCACTGAACCAAAAATATCGATCACCGGCTGAATATCGTAGTGCGAGACTACGCTCAGCCCGGCTCCCCGGTTGATCGCCGCCAGATTGCCCAGGATCTCGGAAGGCGCATTGGGATTCGGTCCGGTAACCGGAATGTTTTCGAGATCCTGCAGGCTGGTGACGCGGTACTGCGGCGTCTGAGTAGCAATGGAATAGCTGACGCCGTTCTTCGGATCGAGCCAGAACGTTGGCGATGTCTGAAAGCTCCCGCTCAGCGATATCAGCAGGTTTTGGGCAACTTCCCGCTGCGTGAAGCCGATTTCTTCTGCCTTGGTGCGATCTACCCAAATGTGCAGCTTCGGTTGATCGAATGGCTGCTGGATACGCAGGTCGGCAGTCCCAGGCACTTCCCGAACCTGGCTCAGCAGCTTGTCCGCGAACTGCCGATTGGCTTCGAGGTTGTATCCCGTGACCTGGATGTCAATCGGTGCCGGCAACCCGAAATTCAGAATCTGGCTCACAATGTCCGCCGGCAGGAGGTAAAACGCAACTCCAGGGAACTCCTTTGCCAGCCGCAGCCGCAGGTCGTGAACATATTTTTCGGTGGGATGGTGTTTGGGCGACAAGCTCACCAGGATGTCGGCGTCCGCTGTGCCGATGGGAGCCGAGTTGCTGTACGAGAGATTGATTCCGCTGTAGGGCAACCCAATGTTGTCGATAATCGTGCCTATTTCGTCTTGCGGTATCTGCTCGCGGATCGAGTGCTCCACCAGATCGCATAAGCGTGCCGTCTCTTCGATGCGCGTGCCCGTCGGCGCCCGCAAGTGAAGCTTGAACTGGCCGGCATCTACTGAGGGAAAGAAGTCCTGGCCCAGCCACGGCACCAGCCCCACCAGCGAGAGCACACAAATGGCGAGGAAGCCGAGCAGAAACACCCGCCGGTGCCGCAAGCAGCCCGCCAGTGCAGCATGGTAACGGTCACGAAAACGCTCGAAGCCGATCTCGAAAGCAGCCTGCATCCGCACCAGCGGATTCGGGCTATTCGCCGGCGGAATATGTCCCGCTTCCTGCTCATGGCCTCGCAACAGGTACTTGGCCATGGTCGGAACCAGTGTCCGAGAGAGTAGATACGAAGCCAGCATGGCAAATACCACTGCCTCGGCCAGGGGCACAAAAAGGTAGCGAGCCACGCCCGCCAGAAAGAACATCGGTACAAACACGATGCAAATGGAGAGAGTTGAAACAAACGCGGGAACGGCGATCTGCTGTGCACCGTCGAGAATGGCCTGCTGAATTTCCTTCCCTTCAGCAATATTGCGGTTGATGTTCTCGATTTCTACCGTGGCATCGTCAACTAGGATACCCACCGCCAGCGCCAGCCCACCCAGCGTCATGATGTTGATGGTCTCGCCCAGCGAGCTCAGCACGACAATCGAAGTCAGAATCGAAAGCGGAATCGAAACCGCGATGATCAGCGTGCTCCGCCAGCTGCCCAGAAAAATAAGAATCATCAAGCCGGTCAAGCAGGCCGCAATGATTCCTTCTTTGAGCACGCCCTGAATCGAAGCTCGCACAAACAGCGACTGGTCGGCCAACGGACGGATGTCGAGCTGCGGCGGAAGACCGGCTTTGATTTGCGGCAGCAGCTCCTTGATTCCCGAGATGATGTCCAGCGTCGAAGCATTCCCTGCTTTTTGAATGGTCAACAGCGACGCTCGTGAACCATCCACACGCACAATATTGGTCTGTGGTGGAAAACCGTCGCGAACAAAAGCCACATCCTGAACATAGATCGTCGTGCCGCCTACGCTTTTGATCGGGATGCGGTTCAATTCCGCTATAGTCTTAGGAGCGGCATTAATATCCACATCGTATTCGCGAGTGCCGATCTTCGACGTTCCTGCCGGAAGGATCAGATTCTGCGCGCTGATGGCATTCACCACGTCCAGCGGCGAAAGTCCTTTCGCTTGCAGCGCTGTCGTATCCAGGTCCACCTGCACCTGGCGCTGCTTACCTCCGTAGGGATAAGGAACCGCGGCTCCCTCTACCGTGATCAGTCGGGTGCGAACAAAGTTCAGTCCCAAGTCATTGAGCTGCTGCTCGGAAAGTCCGCTGCCCGACAACGCGAGCTGCAGAATCGGCACAGACGACGCGCTATAGCTGATGACCAACGGCGGCGTCGTTCCTGGGGGCAACTGCCGCAGCTGGGTCTGGGAGATGGCCGTGATCTGCGCAATCGCCCGTTCCAGGCTGGCGTGCGGCTGGAAGAAAACTTTAACCACGGCCACGCCATTCAGCGATTGCGACTCGATGTGTTCGATATTATCGACCGTGGTAGTCAGCGACCGCTCAGTAATCGAGATGATCCGGCCGCTCATTTCCTCCGCATTCAGACCGGTGTAGTTCCAGATAATGCTGACCACCGGGATATTTATGTTGGGAAAAATGTCGGTCGGAGTGCGAAAGATCGACAGGCAGCCCCATATCAGAATCAGGATCGCCGCCACCACAAACGTATAGGGCCGGCGTAACGCGAGTCGAACAATCCACATCTTCCCTGGCCTCCACCTCAGAGGCCTGGGCAAGTCCCAAACAGACTTTCTGGTCTACGATCCTCACCCAGGTTAACCACACCAATGCATCCATTCTTCCACTCGCCCCGCGGTGCGGCCGTATTCTCTAACGACTGCGAATTGTTCAAATTACGGAGAAGGAGGACCTGCTAATTCAACCCGGGTAAGTAGCTGGCGGCTGTCGGCAGATGTCGATGCTTCGACGCACCGCCAGGGGCGGGTAAAGCCGCAAGGCTATCGACCTCGTGATCGATAGCCTCGTTCTGTTCATCTCGGATTGTCCTGCCGTGGGACAGCTGCATGCTCCCCGCGCGCCCCGACCTCACGTAAGAAGCTGCAACCGTCGGCTGCTATTACAAACTGCGCACACACCCTCACCCCCACCTCCCCACACCACCCCACCGAATCCGGCTCGCTCTCGCCTGAGGGCAAATCCCTTTTCGGGCTTGGCGTGCATTCGTGTTCGCCGATCCTTGGCGTTCGCTCTGCTGACCAACTACGATGGACGTGCCTAGAGATATGTCGAGGACCCGAGCAGCGGATTCTAACCATCGGACGCCATCCGCGTTCCCTGTCCCGGGAGTGACTTCTATTCCATCCGACCTGGATAAGCTGCGGCCGGAGCAACTGCGCCAGGCCCTCGCGGGCCTGTTGCCCGCGGGCGCGACGCGGGAGCAGCGCATCTCCACTATTACCGCCGCTTTGGCAAGCCCCATGGGCCGGGCACTGCGTAACGAGATGGGAGCATGGATAGCCGACCACCTGGTTCCAGTCGACCAACTCGTGCCACAGGCATATGTGGCCTGGCGCCCACCGGTGCGGGATGCCATGATGTTTGTAGTCCGCCACCTTTCGGATGACCGTCTCGCCCCCAAGCTCCTGGAACAACTTGAACTGCCGGCCAGCACTCGGGCCGAAAAACGTCTGCTGCTGCTGATTGCGAAGGTGCCAGGCCTGCAAAAACTCGGCCAGGTAATAGCGCGGAACCGCCATCTCCGTCCCGCTCTGCGCAAGGCGCTCTCAGAGCTTGAAAATGGCATTCATGACGTGAATTTCGCCGGGGTGTCGACCCTGATTCACCAGCAACTGGGCTCCGCGCTCGAGAAGTATGCGGTGAAGATCGAGCCTGCCATCCTCTCGGAAGCCAGTGTTAGCGCGGTCGTCCGCTTTACCTGGCGCAATCCCGCAAGCGGGGACCGCGAGCGCGGTGTATTCAAAGTTTTGAAACCACATATTCCGGCTTACTTCCGCGAGGATATGGAGTTGTTGCACCAGCTTGCCCTGTTCTTTGGCGGCAGACACCACGAGTACGGGCCGGCGGTGCGCTTGATTCCCGATACCTTCAAAAAAGTCCGGCGCCTTCTTCAGCACGAAGTGAATTTTCCCCGCGAGCAAAAAACCCTGCTGGAAGCCTGGGAGCAGTACCGGCAAGTTCGCAGTGTCCGCGTTCCGCGCGTGATCCGCCCCTTGTGCACTGCCACCATCACTGCGATTTCCGAAGAAACCGGATCAAAGATCACTGACGCCGTGGTGCACATGCCGGCATGGCGTCGGGGCCTGGTCGCCGACCAGCTCATCGAGGCTCTGGTCGTAGTACCGCTCTTCGCCGCTGGCGAGCGATCCCTCTTTCACGCCGATCCTCACGCCGGCAATCTGCTCTACGACAGCCATTCGGGGGAATTAATCCTTATCGATTGGGCTCTGCGGGAAAAATTGACCCGCAGCCAGCGCCGTTACCTGGCGCTGCTGTTTCTGATGGTTGCCCTGCGCGATCCGGTCGGCGCTTCCCATGCCATCGCCACTTTGGCGGAAAGGCGAATCCCTCCTCGTTCCCGCCAGGGACGTATGATCCATGACCGCGCCAGCCGTTTTCTCGACCAGGTGCCCCTGAAACGTCTGCCCAGCGCCGTCGATGCTATGCAACTTCTGGAAGAGGTTGCGATGCACGGCGTGCGTTTTCCTTCGGCCTTGATCATGCTGTCGAAGGTGATGTTCACCCTGGATGGGATTCTGCAGGATATCGGTGGTTCCAGCTCCACCTTGGGACTGGTTGTGGCCCAGCATATTGCGCGCCGCTGGCTGAGCAACCGCAAGCTGTTCGCTTCCCCGCTCACTACCGCCGACTGGATCACAGTCCAGTGCAGTGCCTTACTCTATGGAAGCCGTCTCTGGCTCAAAAGCGAAAAAAATCTGCTGGATCGGTTCCTACCCGTGGCACCCCCGAATGGCAACCTGCCACAGCGTGCGCCATCTTGATGCGCATCCATCTGGGAAGTGGAACATGCTGAAGGATTCTAGCTGGAAGCCTCGCGGTCGCCGTCAACCGCTGCTTGGTTGAGCCGGTCGGCAACGATGCTATACACCGCAGGATTGAAAACCAGCCCAATGTGGGTGCCGGATACTTCGAAATCGTTTTTCTTGTCGCCCGTGCGGCAACAACGCCAATCCACAATCCCATCGTCGCGGGTGTAAATGGCAGTATGCATCACCCCATCACTCATCTCGCATCGCGCGGAGTTGACGAAGTCGCAGGTGCAGCGGGAGGTGTAGCAGTCGGGTAAAACGTCACGCCCATGCACATCGATAATATGCTGGCGAACCGCAGACGCCGCTCGGCTGATGCTCTGGTGCATCACCGCCCCGCGGAAAGGTGCGGCCAGGGTTATCACCGAGGCGATATCTTCCGGTCTCTGTGCGGCCAGCGAACGGGCCATTACCCCGCCCAGGCTGTGCCCAATCAGGTGCACCTTGCGCCGTGTCTGCTTGAGGGCCTTCTCGACGGTTGCCGTCAAACGGTATTTGATCAGCAGGTTGGGGCACTCGGCATTCAGCCCGATACCCGAGACATAGGAGCGGTAACCGATTCGCCCTAACCAGGAGCTGAGATGCGTAAGATAAAGATCGGTGCCCAGAAAGCCGGGGATTACCACCACCCCGGAATTATCGCCTCGCGGAATACCCATGCCATAAAACACCGGGGAAGCGTGCAGCAGCAGGAGCTCGGCGCCAAACAGCGCTTCCTTCCAGATTGGCATGTTACTGCCAGCTTCGTCGTCGGCGATCCTATCCTGGCGCGGTGCCATAGACGACCGTGTCTTAGCCCCTTTTTTTGTCACCCGGCTGTGACTATCTTCAATAACACACCACCGGCCCTGCTGCAACTATGGATGCTGGAACGGACGTGCCGGTGGTATCCCCAAGGGCACGTCCGTAATCATGCCGCGCCAAGCCCGATGGTCATTGCCAGACTGGTTTGCCCGTTTCACCATCAGGCAACAGCATGATGAGCAGCCTGCGCCGTCGCTGCTTTACGGCGAACCGGGTGCTTCACGCGGCGCTCGGACATATGTTTCGAGCCGGCGCGAGGCTTTACGACCGAGTCAATCAGCGCCTTTTCAGCGTCAACGAAGCTCTTTACCCCTTCTCCCGTAATGTTCGCCATGGGTATAAGGCGGGCGGGATTCAGTAACTCCATCGTCCGCGTTGCCGCCTTCAGATTGACATTCATCTGCTGGCCGGCCGTGTCCAGCAGCTTTTTCTGAGCGTCGATGAAGGCGTTACTGGCATCGCGCGCCAGCTTGGCCAATGCGGTCTTTTTGACCATCCGGGCCGTCTTATCTGGCCTGCCCGTAGTCACCCGCGTGGTTTCCTCCGCCACCACGTCCAGGAACTTCTTCTGCGCGTGGACAAAGGTTTCCATCGCCTGCCGGGCAAGATCCACCAGATGCGTGCCTCCGGTAACGGACTTCTTGGTTTCCTCCAGCCACTCCAGCGTCTGCTTGCTGGTGATCTTCAGGAAGTCCTCGTGCATCCCAAGGAAAGTTCCGATCGAGCGCCGCACCAGGTCGGTCATTGCGACCGCAGGCACGGAGCCCGCGACCCGCTCCTTGATCCCGGTCATCACAATCTCGTTCTCCTGCTGCGCCAGGTTGAGCAGGATCCTCTGCGCCTCGATGAAGCTCGAGGTTCCTTCCACCGCGAGCTCGCGCAGGATGGCGATGGGGGAATGCTCTGGGTCTGACAGTCCTTCCCGCAGGCTCTTCATGGCAACCGCGTTCTGGCGCATTGCCAGATCAACCAGGATTCGTTGCGTTGCAAAAAAGCTTTCGACTCCCTGCTGCACCCACCCGGACAATAATCCGAGAAAAGAAGAGGGATGGGTGTGAGCGGTGGGGCCGGGCTTGGTAACTCTTGGCATGATGCCCTCCGTTCTTTAATGCTGCACTGCAGCATCAACTGCAATCTAGTATTTATATGGATTTGTGTCAATATAAGAACCTCAATTATTGCGGTGCGTCAGGAGAACCGTTCCGGTGAAAACATCCGCTATTGTCATCCGCAAGTATGGAAACCGCAGACTCTACGACACATCCACCAGCCGCTACATCAATCTTGACGACATTGCAGCCTTGGTCCGAAATGGGAAAGAAGTCCAAGTCATCGACGCCAAGACCGGCGAAGATCTCACCCGCCTGACCTTGACCCAAATCATCTCCGAAGACGTCAAGAACCAACCCTCCGGCCTGCCCCTGGAACTCTTGCGTCAATTGATCGTTGCCACCGACCAGGTGGGACGGGAATTCGTGATGTGGTACTTGAAATCTGCTTTCAGCGCTTATCAAAAAGTGCAAGGTGCTCTGGACAGCGGCTTATCAGAAATGCGTTCCGCCGCCTTGTCTCCGCTGGAGACGGTCAAGAACTTCCTTCAGGGGCGAACCTCGGAACCGCCGGCTGCGAGCGAATTGCAACTGCTCCATGCCCGAATAGCCGAGTTAGAAAGCCGTCTGCAGAAGCCAAGAGAGAAGCCACGAGCCAGGTCCAGACGGCGCAAGAAGCGTTAACCTACGCGGGACCAGACGGGATCCTCGTGAGGGTGTATTTCTCGGACTCTTGCGATTCGCCCTTCTTCCAAAGTATTTCAACTTCCATTTTTTGATTGTCGACAACCCTGTAAGCGATTTTTTCTACGTGCGCCAGAGTTGCATCTTTCAAATTCGTAATGTCGAACATTTCGAATTCAAAGACTCCGGACCGTCCACCTTGCTTCAGCCGAAGGCGCGGCTGGTTACCGCTATTGCAAAAGTGGGTCATCAACAGGCTGTCGCCGTCTGGGTAGATTACGGAAAGCTCTTTGCCGAACTGCTCAGTCACAATCGAACCGTTGGAAGCAAGGTCATAGGACATCTCGATGGGGAGAGTTCTTCCACCCGATTGAATCTGCCATCTTCCACGCAAACCCTTAAATGTCTCAAAAGCGTTTGGAGAACTCTGGGCTGCTGCCGCAAATGGAAACCAAATCAACAACAGCAGCAGGCCAACTCCCCGAGATTTCGTCATGTCTCGCTCTCCACTATCCTAGGTGCTTTAGCAACTTCGTCGATCTTCGCACTCGATCCGAACTCCTCTTCTGCAGCATCATTCCATATCGTCTCTGACGCGGGAGGAATAAAGCTTATGGCTCTTTCCGCCAAAGCCGTAATCGTGAGGCTCGGATTCACACCCAGATTCGCCGCAATCACCGAACCATCGCACACATACATATTGCGATATCCGAACACACGATGCTGACGGTCAACCACACCGGTCTGGCGCGAGTCCGCGATCGCGCAACCTCCGATACAATGCGCGGTGCTGGGCACATTGAACAGCACCTCTGGCAACATGCTCATGGCTGTCCCTCCGGTCAGCCGCGCGAACTGCTCGGCAAATTGGTTGGCCTGCGGTATGAACGTAGGCACCTTCTTGCCATAGCTAACCAGAAACTTTCGGAATGGCCAAAACCATGGCCGTTCCCAGCGCATACTTATGTGTCCCTCCAGGGCTTGCATGCAGAGCAGGATGATGCACTCTCTGGCCCAACCGTGGGGCCAAAACAACCTTAAGGTTTTGAGGGGATGCCGCAGGAGCGACGCGGCCACATTCCTCATCCATAGCGCGACCCGCAGTGGTCCCGGGCGCCCGCCGGTAAGGATGGTCGCCAGCAGGCTCATCGCGTCCGAACCGCTCGGGTAGCGCACCGCTTCTATATGGGTGTGCTCGTCAATGTAAACTCCTGACCCGATCGCCACGCCCTTCGACAAATCCTCGCTGCATCCCGGTATCCGCACCCCAATCAATGATTCGGAGTTCGTCCGGACACGCTGGCCCAATTGACCGCTGATCGCGGGCAGCGACCCTTTCTCTTTCAAGTGGAACAGCAACTCCATCGTCCCCAATGACGATGCCGCAAATACCACGCCCCGGCATGTGAACCTTTTCTTTGTCAGAGATACCCACGCAGTCGAGCGGACCGCGCGCACTTCATATCCCTGGCTTCCGTCCCGAGTTCCCGCGAGCGGCCGCACATCCACTACCCTGGTTTCCGGGAACACCTGGGCCCCCTGCTTCTCGGCCAGGTACAGATAATTCATATCGAGGCTGTTCTTGGCGCCATGCGGACAGCCCATCATGCATCCCCCGCAAGCAATGCACGTAGTTCGCGGCGGGCCCTCTCCTCCGAAAAAGGGATCGGGAAAGGTCTCCCCTCCTGTCTCTCCCTTCGCAGGTTCGAAGATAGCCACGCTGGTTCGATAGTAAGTGTGACCAATGCCGGTGGCCTCTGCCACTCGGCTCAACAGGTTGTCAGCCGGCCCTAGAATGTGATTCTCTCTCACTCCTAGCATGCGCGTGGCCGTGTCATAGTGAGCCGGCATTTCAGCTTTCCAGTCGGCCAGTTCCGCCCACGATCCCATGTCCCAGATCTTGTCGGGAGGCCGCAGCAACGTAGCAGCATAGGTGATCGAGCCCCCGCCCACCGCGCAGCCATGCAGGATGGTCACGTGACGAAAGAAACGCATGTTGAAAAATCCGCGCAACGCCAGCTTCGGCCGCCAGAACCAGCGATGCAACCACCAGCTTGTCGGCGGGAAGTCCTCGGGTCGCCAACGCCGCCCCATTTCCATCACCCCGACGCGGTAGCCCTTCTGCACCAGGCGGTAGCTGGCGACACTGCCTCCGAAGCCGGAGCCAATTACGATGAAATCGAAATCGAATGCGCGATTCTCCGGCCTCATGGCTGCCGCGCTTTACTTTGGCGGGAAGCAGGACTACTGTCGGCAGCCGTTGTCTTTCCCTTGTGCGGGTGACTATGCGAACTTTGGCCGAGGTGGAAGAAGCCAGAGCGCTCATGACCGAAGCTCGCGAGTGGTCGGTGGTGCGCTGGTTGCGGGAAAAGAAAAGGGTGCGCCGAGCCGCGGACAAAGCGAACGCCGCTCTCGACCGGCTCGAGCAAGAGATCAAAGTGGGCTGGAGCAACCAACTGAAGGCCGCCTACAGCGCCGTTTCGCCGCAGTCGGGTGATACACCTCGACCCGGAGCGGGGCAGCGGCCAGTGCCAGACGCTATCGATGCTCAACTGCTGCTCCTGGCCAGGAAAATCAGGGAAGCCGATGATGCGGCTTATCGTGCCCACTTGGATGCGGAGGCCACGTTTGATGAGGCTGAGAGACAATTGAGCACCCGTCTGGCGCGCGAGGGATGTCAAAAAGCTATCGATTCCTGGAACCTGCACGAAAAAGCCATTGCCAGGGCAGAGGCAGCCATCAGCTCAGACAGGTGAATCGGAAATCCCGAAAGCGGAAAGGAAGACGCAAGCCACCCCATCCCCTACGTCCAGCATTCCGTCAGCAATTCGCGCCACCAGAATTCCCGCGCATCCATCGCTGCCTCGTGCGCGCTCGTTCCAGCTTCGTAAGCCTGGCGAAAATCATACCTCCAGTTGTCCTGCCACAGGCGCATTTCTGCGTTCATGGACAGCAGTACCGCGCGGACGTCTTCCAGCCAGGTCTCGTAATCTGGCCTGCCTTGCAGCTCTGACACGGACGACAAATCTGGATACTGCTTCACGCTCGACATACACGCCTCACCAAGCTGATTCCTTTTCCCGGCACGGCTGCTGACTCACGCGGCGGCGATCTTGATGGCTCTATCCGAGCTCCCAACCTGCGCCGGCACCCTCGTAGCGAGGACTTCAACTGCGGGCTTCGTCTTAACCACTGGCGCTGGCTTAGCTTCCATCTTCGGGCTGGGTTGCCGTTCCTCAAATAGCAGCCTTCGCAGGGAGCGGAGATCATTCAGAATGCGCACGCTCTTCTTCATGTGGACTTCGAGCTTTTCCAGGTTGTAGAAAGCTAGACGCAGAGCGTCCAGGCGGCGCGGAGCTTTAGAAGTCGACTCTCCCTCTACATCCTCATTAATAGCCTTTTTGGTTTCGTCTACCACCTCGGACAAAAGGCCGAGAAAATCATAGGCGCTCTCGATACTGTCGAACGGACTTCCAGGCTGATGATTCATACCGGCTCTCCGTCGTGCTCCCGCGAGAAGGGTTGATGACTGTGGACCAGGTTGACAGAGGTGACAGAGTGGCCTGCGCTGATCTTTTCCCTTATGCAGTTTTCCCCATACGCGGGCTCCCGTCTGTGATGCGAGGCACCTGGTGCGGTGATAATGCCCCCACACCTGGGTTTTTTGGTTATACTTATGATGATGATTACGATGAAGCGCCTCGCCGGACAACATCTGTCTCCCCCGACACCCGGGGCTGCGTGATGGGAATTTGAACGCGTGCTTGTGATCACTCTCACAGACCCTGGGGCTCGTGCAAACCATAATCCAAACTGCCAGCCGGAAACGGGTCCGTTCCGGCTTCCACGACGCTACTTCCGATTGCACGCGGTCCTTCAACACACAGACGCTTTTGTGTAGAGCAGGGAGGTGGCCATGAGCGGAACAGCAACAGTTAGCGCTCCCCCCGCGAAATTCCAGAGAGTCGGTCAGGCAATGAGTCATCCCAACCATCCAACATCCAGCGTGGAGTACGGCAGGAAGCTCTTGAGCTCCGCACTCGAAGGAGCACGTTACGGCGGAGAAACCTATCTCCACGGCAAACCTCTGAATCCCTTCCTTGCCGAGTCCGTTCGCGGTGCGCTGAAGCCTGCCATCGTTGGGCTGTGTGTGAGCTTGTTGGGTTGCTGCTCCGCGAAGCGTCGTAGCTCTGCAAGCCGGGCGATCGCCTACGGCCTGATCGGTGGTGTGGTCGGCTTTGGCGCCAGCATTGTCTGGAGGAGCCGGCTATTGGCGGCGAGTGTTGCCTCGGGAGCCATGCACAGCGTCAGCAGGGCGCGTGATGAGCATTGGCTGGAACAGAACCCAATCGACTACGCCTAGGAAATCTCTCCCTGCTCCATCACGCGACTGTTTAGTGCTCGATGCGGGGAGGCAGGTTGATTGCAAATTGCTAAGAACAGCATGACGGAGGCCGCATGATCACGAGCAACGATGTGCAGGAGCGAACCCGCGTTTCGCAAGCAGAAAATTCTGGCGTGCTCAGTCCGGAGCGCATTGCCTGTCTCGAAGGACTCGTCCGTCAAGCCCGCGCCGCTGCCGCCGTCTTTACTCAATTCACTCAGGAGGACGTCGATCGCATTGTCAAAGCCATGGTCTTGACCGGACTCGACCAGGCTCAGTATCTGGCCCGCCTGGCAATCGAAGAAACCCGCCTGGGTGTTCTCGAAGACAAGGTCATCAAGAACATGGTGGCAACGGAGTTTGTCTACAACTACGTTAAGGACAAACCCACCGTCGGCGTCATTCGCGAGTTTCCTGAGCGTGGTCTGGTGGAGATGGCGGAACCGATCGGCGTCATTTTTTCTCTCATTCCCATAACCAACCCGACCTCCACCGTCCTCTTTAAATGCATCATGGCGATCAAAACCCGGAACGCCGTTATCTTCAGTCCGCACCCCAGCGCCTGTCATTGTGGCTACGAAGCAGTGCGGATCATGTATGAGGCGGCGCTCAAGCACGGCGCTCCCGAAGGCGTGTTCACCTGCCTGGAAGCGCATACCCTGCAAGATAACGCCTATCTGATGCGCCACAAAGATATCGGACTGATCGACGCCACCGGCGGCCCCGGCGCCGTGAAAGCTGCTTACAGCTCGGGCAAGCCCGCGCTGGGCGTCGGGCCCGGCAATACTCCCGTCTATCTGGAAAAAACTGCCGATCTGGACATGGCGGTGGTCGACATCATCACCTCCAAGACTTTCGACAACGGAACCATCTGCGCCTCCGAGCAGACCGTAGTCATTGACGACGAAATTTATGACCTCGTGTTGAAGAAGTTCGCCGATCTCGGGACACACATCTGTAACGAAAACGAAACCGAGTTGCTGGGGCGTACCGTCATCGATCCCCAAACCGGCTTCATGCAGCCCATGGCCGTCGGGCAGAAAGCCACCGACATCGCCCGTGTGGTTGGTCTTTCGGTTAAGCCCGATACCAAGCTACTGATTGCTCCCATTCACGGCGTAGGCCGCGAGCACCCTTTGTCTGTCGAGAAATTGTTTCCCCTGCTCGCAGTCTATCGCGCGAACTCCACCGATGAGGCGCTCAAGGTCTGCCTGGATGTGAATCATGCCGGCGGCCTGGGACACACCGCCGTCATCTTTTCGCACAACGACGACATCATTCGCAAGTTTGGTGAACTGATCAATGCCGGGCGAATCATCGTGAACTCCCCCGGATCCATTGGCGCCCTGGGCGGAGTCTACAACGACATGGTCCCCACCTTCTCATTCGGCTGCGGAACCGGCGGCGGCAACAGCACCACCGACAACGTCAATGTCTATCACTACCTGAATATCAAACGCCTGGCTCGCAGGACACCTGCGCATATGTGGTTCCGCGTTCCCAATCAGATTTACTTCAACATGAACGCCGTCGAGAACGTGCGCCAGTTCCCGAGCAAGTCCACCATCATTATTACTAGTGCGCCGTTGGAGCAGATCGGCCACGCCGATACCGTCCGGCGCTGCCTTCCTCCACAGACCCGAGTCCACGTGCTGGTCATCCCCGACGCCGAGCCCGAGCTTAAGGTCGTCACCCAGGGCGTCGAAACTCTCAACTTCTACAAAGCCGACCAGATCATCGCCCTGGGCGGCGGATCGGTAATTGATGGGGCCAAGATCATGAAGCTCAAGTACGAGTCGCCGCAGGCTGACATTGACGAACTGGCCGCTCCCTTCTTAGACCTCCGCAAGCGCGTCGTCGAGTTCCCAACCGACAAGACTAACCATGCGCGCCTGATTGCTATTTCCACTACCAGCGGAACTGGAAGTGAAATAACTCCCTTTGCCGTCCTCTTCGATAAAGCACGCGGACGCAAGGTGACTCTCGCTGACTACTCACTGAGCCCGGATGTAGCCATCGTCGATCCGCAATTCGTCATGTCCATGCCCAGAGCTCTCACCGCAGATACGGGGGTGGACTGCCTGACCCATGCCCTGGAATCCTGGGTTTCCGTCTACGCCTCTCCTTACACCGACGCCAACGCCCTGCAAGCGATTCAACTGGCATTCAAGTACCTTCCCATCGCCTATGAGCACCCCAGGGATGAAGAAGCGCGTTTCATGATGCACAACGCCGCCTGCATTGCGGCTATGGCTTTTGCCAACGCGTCGGTCGGCGTGAATCACGCTCTGGCGCATGCCTTCGGCGCGCGCTTCGGTGTTGCGCACGGACGCGCGAATGCCCTCATGTTGCCGCACGTGATTGCTTACAACGCGTCGGTCCCCGCCAAGTTCAAGCCGTCCCCCAACCAGCGGGCATATGTCGCACCCCCAAAATATGCGACCGCGGCGGACACGCTTGGACTTGGCGGTCAATCGGTCGAAGAAAAAGTTAACAACCTCATTAGAGCCGTAGAGGCATTGCTTGACCGCGTGGGAATGCCCCGCTCCATCGCCTCCCTGGGAATCCCCAGGGAAGACTTCGAGCGGGCGGTACCGGAATTGGCCAAGGCCGCTTTTGACGATCCTTCCTGGCTGTCGAATCCTCGCATGCCATTGATCAGCGAATTAACAGGATTGTTCTGGAAGGCCTATGAGGGCCGCCGCGCGGCCGAGGCGGTCACTGCAGTTCAGCAAAAACAGACGGCATAAGAAATGGCTGTGATTATGACAATTCCAATGTCACTGAAGATTGACGGAGAGTGCCTGACCCGTGCTTTGCAATCTGCCGAGGAGCAGTTGGACAGGGCCGAAGGCAAGTTAGCCTTGGATTTCTCGTCGGTGCGCCGAATCGATCCCAACGCGCTCGCCGCGCTGGCGAAACTCGCCGGCAGCGCCGACGACAAGGCCATCAAGGTCACATTGCACGGCGTGAGCGTCGATGTTTACAAAGTGCTTAAGCTGTCCAGGCTAACGTCCCGCTTTTCTTTTGTAAGCGACGACGCCCACCTGGCCGCACCAAGCAAGGAGAGCTGAGATGCAGCACGACGTTCTCGACAATCGCCTCTCATGGGGTGACACCGTTTTCCTGAACCTGGAGCGCAAGGACATGCCGCTCAACGTGGCCAGTGTCTGCGTGTTCGATGGGCAGATTCCGTTTAAAACCTGCATCCGTTTTGTCGAATCGAAACTGCCGCTTATTCCCCGCTATCTCCAGAGACTAGTGGCTCCCCCGCTGAACATTGGCCTGCCCAGTTGGGAATTCGATCCCAACTTCGACATACGCAACCATGTGTTCGACGTGACCCTCAAGCGTGGCTCCGAGGCGGAGTTGAAGACCTTTGCCGGAAAAATCTTCAGCAAGGTCATGGACCGCCGCCGGCCTTTGTGGGACCTCACCCTGGTGCACGGTCTTACAGGTAACCGCACTGCCCTCATCGCCCGCATTCATCACTGCGTCGTCGATGGCATCGCCGGAGTGGGCATCATGAACGCTCTCCTCGATGCCAGCCCGGAAGTGCAGCCACTGCCTCGAAAGAAACTACGCCTCCAGGTCGCCTCACCACGCAATGCCTGGACCTCGCTGACCAACAGCGTCATTGATTCCTATTCCGATTTCGTCAGACGAATTCTTTCCGCTTACGAAGACCTGCTGAGCATAGCCGAGCGGGCTGCGGCCACTGGCGCCAGTACCTCAACCGATGAATTCTTTCATCTGCTGCCGGAAATCACGGCATTCACCGAACGGCTGCGATTCAATCTCCCTTACCGCGGACCGCAAAAGTTCGCCTGGGCAGACATTCCTCTGGATGAGGTCAAGGCGATCCGGCATGCTTGCGGAACCAGTGTGAACGACGTCATCCTCGCGCTGGTGACGGCTACCTTCCGCCGCTACTGCGAACTCCATGGCGATCCGGTAAAAGGCCGCCTGCTCCGCATCATGGTTCCGGTGAATCTGCGCGGGAATGGCCAGCCCAACGAGATGGGAAACCGTATTTCGCTGGTACCGGTCACGATTCCCTTCGATATTCGCAATCCTCGAAAGCTGCTCGCCGCCGTTCATAAGAGAACTGAGTTTCTCAAGCGGTCGCACGCCGCCGAGCTGGTCAGTCTGGCCGGCGGTCTGGTCGGAATGCTTCCCACTTCGTTGCAGGCTTTCGCCGGTCCCATTGCCAGCCAGCTTCCGATTACGCCGTTCAATTTAGTTTGTACCAACGTGCCGGGACCGCAATTCCCCCTCTACCTGATCGGCCACAAGATGCTGCAGTGGTACCCCTACGTCCCGGTCGGCGGCGAAATGGCCGTCAACTGCGCCATTCTGAGCTACAACGGAGCCATGTACTTCGGGTTCAGCGGCGAGGTACACGCGGCGCCGGATCTGCGGCGCCTGGAAACACTCTTGTCAGCAAGCTTCAAAGAACTGAAACAGGCGGCAGGGCATCAGCCGCCACGCAACAAAAGAAAGAAGCGAATTGAGGCCTCGAAGCCGGCCCTCGCAAAACCAAAGAAAACTCCCGGCCCCGTTCCCGCCCCTGGCGCCAATCTGCCCGCGACGCCCGGGCTGGCAGTGCAAGCGGAAGAAACTCCCACGCGATTGATCGCTTAGCAATCGCCACGGGGAGGAGTTGGAGACCATGGAAAACCTCCCGTCAGCAGCGCAAGTCTCCAGTTGGTTGATCCCGGGGCAAGTTCTGTTCCTCATGATCCACATTCTTGCGGTCGCCTGTTTTGCCTACATCGTGGCTCGACGCCTGGCGCCACTGCTGCAAGCGGAGCGCGACTTCCGTTTCGATCAGCCCTGGGCCCGCTTGCGAATGGTCTTCAAGTATTGGCTGGGACAATGGAAGCACCCACGTTACCGCACCGCCGGAACGCTTCACATTCTGATCTTCGCCGGATTCATCCTGCTGGCCATGCGCGCCTTCACCGTGCTCTTCGTCGGTATCTGGCCGGACTTCGCCATGCTCTCCGGCAAGGCCGGCCAGATATACGACCTCATCACCGACTACGCCTCTACCGTCGTATTCGCTTGCATGATCGTGGCGATCATTCGCCGCGCCGTCTTCAAGCCTGCGCGTTACGCGGTGCCGGCAAAGTTCGGCAAAGGCCATCCCATTGACGCCATCTTCTTATTAGCGCTGATCGCCATACTCATGCTGGCGGACAGTTCCTTCGCCGCCGCCAAGACCGCCGGTGAGTCCCATCTCGGCCAACCCGCGGCGGCTTTGGCCTTCTTGTCCCTGCCTTGGATGTTGCAGATCGCCTTCGCTTCCGCTTCGCTGACAGCTCTGAGAAATCTCTACATTGGCGCCTATCTCCTGCATGAACTGACTTTCTACTTCCTGCTCTGCTACCGGCCGTTTGGCATTCAGTTTCACGTGGAGACCTCGCTGTTCAACGTCTACTTCGCCAAACTCGACCGCGACGCGCTCAAGCCTGTCCGATGGGGCATCTCCGACGATCAACTGGATCAGGTGAAATCTTTCGGCGTGAAGAAATTTGAGGACTTCACCTGGAAGCACATGCTCGACTTCTACAGCTGCGCCGATTGTGGCCGCTGTTCGGATAACTGCCCCTCCAACTCGGTGGGCAGACCATTGTCTCCACGCTTTCTCACTATTAAGGCGCGAGATTACGCCTTTCAGCATTACCCAATGTTCGGCAGCTCGACCAACAGCACGCCCCTGGTCGGGAATGTCTATTCCGAGGATGAGATCTGGTCCTGCACTACCTGCGGCGCCTGCGAACAGGAGTGCCCGTTGCTGGTGGAATACATCGACAAGATCGTCGACCTGCGCCGCGGCCTGATCGATGAAGGAAGAGTGCCCCAGTCCTTGCAGAAACCGTTGAAGGCTCTGGAGAGCCGCGGTAATCCCTACGGCAAGATGGAAAAGAAGAGGGCGGACTGGGCCACTGCCCAGGAGTTCCAGCAAGCCTGCCAGGTCAGGATTCTCGACCAAAAGAATGGCGCCAACACCCTCTTCTTCGTAGACAGCATCACCTCTTACGACGACCGCATGCAGTCGATTGGCCGGGCCACAGCCAGAATCCTCGACCACCTAGGCGAGAATTTCGGAATCCTCGGCGCGAAGGAAAAAGACAGCGGTCATGAGGTTCGGCGCTTCGGCGAGGAATTCCTCTTCGCCTCGTTGCGCGACCAGAACGTCGCCGCGATCAAGGCTTCAGGAGTCAGCCGCATCGTCACCGCCGATCCCCACGCCTACAACGCGCTGAAGCGCGACTACAAAGACCTTCCCCCGGTCGAGCACATCAGCCAGGTGATCGCCCGCGGAATTAAGACCGGCAAGCTCAACTTTCACCCGATCGCAAACAACGATAGCGTCTACGCGTTCCACGACCCCTGCTATCTGGGGCGGCACAACCAGGTCTACGACGAGCCCCGCGCTGTGCTCGATGCCATCCCGGGCCTCAAGCGGATCGAGATGACCCGCTCGCGAGATCGCTCCTTCTGCTGCGGTGGCGGTGGACTGATGTTGTTCTACGAACCCAAGGAAGATGAGCGAATCGGGGTAAAGCGTGTCCAGATGGCGGCCGAAGCTGGGGTCAACGTGATCGTAACCGCCTGTCCGTTCTGCATGGTGAACATTGAGGATGCCATCAAGGTTGCAGGCCTGGAAGGAAAGATGACCGCCATCGATCTGGCGGAACTGGTCGACCAACACATCGCCCGCGAAGCTGCGCAAGCGGCGTGAATAACAGTTCGGAGGTAAACGTGGAAATTCTGGTTTGCGTACGAAGAGTGCCCGACACATCGGAAAACGAGATTCAGCTCAACAGCGCCGGCAACGACATCGAGCGCGATGACCTCGTCTATTCCATCAACGAACCCGATAACTATGCCGTCGAAGAGGCTCTGCAGCTGGTCGCCAGGCTCGGCGGCAACGTCACCGTCGTTACCGTGGGCAACGAGGACGACGAGGAGGTCCTGCGCCGCGAGATGGCCATGGGCGCAAACCAGGGCGTGCTGATCTCGGATGAGGCATTCACCGGATCAGACGGCAAAGGTATCGCCACCATCCTCAAAGCTTTCATCGACAAGGGTCACTACGACCTGACCCTGACCGGCGTTCAGGCGGAAGACGGCGGCGCCCAGGTTGGAGGCATGTTGGCCGCCATGCTCGATTATCCGTTCGCGTCTCTGGTCAATTCCATCGAGGTCCTCGACAGCAAGAACCTGAAGATCAGCCGCGAAATCGAGGGCGGCAACAAGGAGATGAATGAGATCGATCTCCCCTGTGTGCTCTCGATTCAGACCGGGATTAACGAACCGCGCTACGTCGGGATGCGCGGCATCCGCCAGGTAGCGTCCATACCGATTCCAACCTTCGCCACTTCCGACCTCGGTCTCGATCCAGGCACGGTGGGCGAGACCGGCGCCAAAGTGAAACGTCTCGACTATTTCGTGCCCGCGCTCGGCAAGGGAGCCGAGATGCTGCAGGGCAGCCGCGAAGAAAACGCCGACAGAGTTCTTGAGCTAGTCGCAGCCAAAGGAGGGTTGAAGTAATGCCTCGAATTTTTGCTTACATCCTGCACAAAGATGGTGTGCCCGCTGATCCCGCGGCGGAACTGGCGGCAGCGGCACGCAAGATTGATGCCGGCGCATCTCCCGTCGCCATTCTCACCGGTTCGGGTCCAGACCTCGAGTCCGCGTGCAACGCCCTCCGCGCTTCCTATGCTGAAGTCTGGAAGATCTCGAATGAAGCTCTCGCCTATCCCAACGCTGAGTTGGTCCGCAAAGCCCTCGTAGGCGTTGTGCCTGCCGGCAGCATTCTCTTGGTTGCGCACGAGCACTTCGGGATCGATCTGGCCCCGGGACTCTCCATCAAGCTGAAGTCAACATTCGTCTCCGACGTAACCGCAATCGACGGCCTGGATGGTGCCCATCTCAAAGTCGTCCGCCAGGAATTCGGGGGCCAGGTCAGCGCCCACGTGGCTTGTGACACCTCAGCCGGTGCGGTTGTCAGCGTGCGTCCTGGTTCGTTCAAGCCGCTTGAGGGCCCCGCCGTAAATGGCCAGGTGCTCGACAAATCGGCAGCCATTGGCACATTAACCACTGGCCGGCGTTATCTGCAGACCATCGCGGCCGAAGCTGGCGATGTCGATATCACCAAACACAACGTCCTCGTATCCATCGGTCGAGGTATTCAGAAACCCGAGAACGTTGCCATCGCTCAGGAACTGGCTGACGCGCTGGGCGCAGCGGTTTCCTGCTCACGACCCGTAGTCGATGCCAAGTGGATGGAAAAATCCCGCCAGGTCGGTTCTTCCGGCAAGACTGTCAAGCCCAAGGTCTATCTGGCGTGCGGCATCAGCGGCGCGTTCCAGCACCTGGCCGGTTTGAAAGGCAATCCATTCATCGTCGCGATTAACAAAAATCCCAAGGCTCCCATCTTTCAGGTAGCGGATGTCGGCATTGTCGATGACATCCTGGAATTCCTGCCCGAACTGACCAACAAAGTCCGCGAAATGCGCAGCGTTTCGGCAAAGTGAGGAAAACAGTAATGATCCCATTCAAAACCCTGAAACTGAGTTTGAAATCCTTCAAAGACTTCGCCAAGAAACGTCTGCCCGACGAGAAGCTCATCGAGTTGGACGAAAAAGACGAATGCCCCATGGAAATCGTCCGCTACATGTGCAATCCCGATCAGCTCGGCATTCAGTTGCTCTTCGTTCCCGAAGATTGCGGCGGCTTAGGTGGCGGCGCCTTCGATGTGTACCTCATCTGCGAAGAAATGGCGCGCGTCGATCTGGGTGTGGCGACATCGGTACTGGCCACGTTTCTGGGCAGCGATCCCATTACCGTCGGTGCAACTCCCGAGCAGAAAAAACACTGGCTGACGCGTATCGCGGAAGAAGGATTGTTGTTCGCCTACGGCGCCACCGAGCCCGAAGCCGGCAGTGATCTGGGAGCCCTGCGCACCACCGCGGACCGTGTCACCGAGAATGGCCGGGTGGTCGGCTACAAGATCACCGGCAACAAGCAGTGGATCAGCAATGGTGGCGTGGCCGATGCCTACACCATCCTGGCCAACACGCCCGGCGGTCCCAGTTGGTTCATCGTGGAAAAAGGGGCCAAGGGCTTCACCCACGACAAGCCCGAAAACAAGCACGGTATTCGCCTCAGCAACACCGCCGCACTGGCGCTCGACAACGTCTATGTCGATGCCGATCGTCTGGTCGGCGGCGTGGAAGGCCAGGGCCTGAACCAGGCGCAGGCTGTCTTCGGCTACACCCGCCTGATGGTTGCGGCCTTCGGACTCGGAGGTGGCTGGGCGGCGCTGGATCGTGCAATTCCCTATTCCACAAAACGCATCCAGGCAGGAGCGCCGCTCTCCGAAAAGCAGGGATACACCCACAAACTGATCGTCCCGCACGTCGCCCGCCTCGAAGCTGCCCGGGCCTATATCGAAGAAACCGCCGAGCGCATTGACGCCGGAGAAGGCACCTTGAACACCGAAGGCGCCATTGCCAAGTACATGGCCACCGAGGCCGGCAATATGGCTGCCGAAGCCAGCATCCAGGCCCTGGGCGGTTACGGCTACACCCACGAGTACATGGTGGAGAAGATCAGCCGCGACGTTCGCATCACCATCATCTACGAGGGCACCTCGGAAATCATGGAGATGACCATCAGCCGTGACCGCTGGCAGCTCCATCTGAAAACCCGCGGGCAGTACTATCACGAGCAAGCGCAAAAAATGGAAGCCCTGCACGCCCAGCGCCCCAACGTCGGTGCCAACATCGCCGCGCTGGCTCTGCATGCACTTGCGGAGGTAATGGAAAAGGCCAGAGTGGCACGTCTCACCCGCTTCCAGCACATTCTCCTGCGTCTCGGCGAGTTGATCGCCTACGCCGAGTGCGCCGGATGCCTGGCCCGCCGTGCCGCCGCGACCGCGGATAACAAGCTTAACGAAAAAGCCAACCGGCGCTTTGATCCCGACGCTTTGGCAGCGCTGAGCCGAGTCTTCGCCCGCGACGCTGCCCTTAAGGTCGCACAGGAAGGCCTGCGTTTGTCGATCGGAGCCGCCAGCCTGAGTGCGGCGGAGATCCCCGCCTTCGAAACAAGTTTGGGTTTCCCTGCCATTCTTCAGGCGCAGACTGGCCTCATTGCAGATATGGATTACATCGCTGACGTCTTATACAACCGCGCGCAGAAGCGCGCGGCAGCCGCCTAGCATTCATAAATCTTCGGCAGGCATCCGCCTGACTCTCAGCCACCCGGGTGCCTCGGGTCAAAAAGCAGGAGCGTCATCATGGAAAGCACCGCGCATCGCGCCATAGCGATTGTGGGGGCAGGAGCCGTTCTGCCCGATGCCCGCGACGTTGCCGCCTTCTGGGAGAACGTAAAGAAGGGCCGCTACAGCATCTCCGACGTCGATCCCGAGCGCTGGGATCCGGCGCTCTATTACGATCCCGATCCCACCGCGCCGGACAAGACTTACTCCAAGATCGGCGGCTGGGTGCGCGAATTCACATGGGATCCCATGAAGTGGAAGCTGGCCATCCCGCCGCGCGTCGTCGATGCCATGGATGGAGCGCAGAAGTGGGCCATCGCCTGCGTCCGCGAGGTGCTCCTCGATTACGGCCATCCCCAGCGGCCTCTGGATTTCGATCGTACCGCCGTCATTCTCGGCAACGCCATGGCGGGTGAGAGACACTATCTCACTTCATTCCGCATTTATTTCCCGGAGTATGCCCGCGAACTGGCCGACAGCCCGAGCTTTGCGGCGCTTCCAGAATCCGTGCGTAGGGAAATCACTTGCGAACTGCACGACCGCATTGCGCAGCATCTGCCTCCCGTGACCGAAGACAGCATGCCGGGTGAACTGGCCAACTGCATCGCCGGACGCCTGGCCAATGTTTTCAATTTCCATGGTCCCAATTTTGTGTGTGACGCGGCGTGCGCCTCGGCCATGGCCGCTATCAGCGCTGCGATTGAGGGGCTGGTGCAGAACGAATTCGACGCCGCGATCACCGGCGGTATTGACCGCAACATGGGCGCTCCCACCTTCGTGAAATTCTGCAAGATCGGCGCGCTCTCGGCTACCGGCACGCGTCCCTATGCTCTGGGAGCCGACGGCTTCGTGATGGGCGAAGGCGCTGCCATTTTCCTGCTCAAGCGCCTGGCCGACGCCGAGCGCGACGGCGACAAAATCTACGCTGTCCTGCGTGGCATAGGCGGATCGAGTGATGGCAAAGGCAAGGGGATCACCGCTCCCAACCCACTCGGCCAAAAATTAGCCGTCGAACGTGGCTGGCAGAATGCCGGACTATCACCCGCCACGGCCACCTTGTTTGAGGGACACGGCACATCGACGCGCGTCGGCGACGTCGTCGAAGTGCAGGGTCTGGCTGACGTGATCAACAGTGCTCATCTGCCGCCCGCGTCCGTAGCCTTGGGCTCAGTCAAATCGAATATCGGCCATCTCAAAGGAGCCGCCGGTGCAGCTGGCTTGCTGAAAGCTGCGCTGGCGCTTCGCGACAAGGTGCTTCCACCCAGCATTCATTGCGAGCATCCCAATCCGGATATCGACTTCGCCCACTCCCCGCTCTACGTCAATACCGAACTGAAACCTTGGGACATCCCTCCAGACGGCGTTCGGCGCGCGGGTCTCAGCGCCTTCGGTTTTGGTGGCACCAATTTCCATGCCGTCCTCGAGGAGCACATCCCCCATCGCCTCACCGGCAATGGCAAGCGCTCGGTGGCAGTCGGCAACATTCCGTCTTCAACATTTTCTGAGGCTGGTATGACTGCGAAAAATATAGCTCCCAACCTTGCATCTTCCTATAAGGCCCCCTTCCGCGGCGCCCTCTTGATCGGCGCAGCCTCCTCCTCCGAACTCACAGAGCGTTTGACCGCAATAAAGAAGGAAGCGGACGCCGGCCGTGCCCCGGCCCCTGCGCCGCCCGCCGAATCCGACTTGCGTGCTCCCGAGCGCCTGGCCATCGACTATTCCAATGCCGCCGAATTGGCGGAGAAAGCAGGCAATGCTCTCAAGGCATTGGCTGCCAATCAACCGCCGATCTGGAAAGCTCTGCGTGCGCAAGGCATTTTCCGCGGCCAGGGGCTGGCGCCCAAAGTGGCATTCCTCTATCCCGGGCAGGGCTCGCAATACGTGAACATGCTCAAGCCACTGCTGAAGATCGAGCCCATCGTGGCGGAAACCATCGCGGAAGCCGATCGCGTAATGACGCCGCTGCTCGGCAACCCGCTCAGCGAGTTCGTCTTCGTTGACAGCGCCGATCCCAACGCGGTCGCGCAGGCGGAAGAAGCTCTCAAGCAGACGGCAATCACCCAACCTGCCGTCCTGGCGACCGATCTCGCGCTCACCCGTCTTCTTGCGGCTTACGGCATCACACCCGACTTCACCATGGGCCACAGCCTCGGAGAGTACGGAGCCCTTGTCGCTGTCGACGCTCTGCCCTTTGCCGACGCCCTCGAAGCTGTCAGTGCTCGCGGACGCGAGATGACGCACGTTGCCATGGCCGATAACGGCCGCATGGCCGCCGTTTTCGCTCCACTGGAGGAAATCGAGCGCATTCTGAAGACCATCGACGGCTACCTGGTCATCGCCAACATCAACAGCAACCACCAGGCTGTAATCGGCGGCACCAGCAGCGCGGTCGAGCGCGCTATGGAAGTGTTCCAGAAGGCTGGATACGAAGTAGCGGCACTACCCGTCAGCCATGCTTTCCACACCTCGATTGTCGCTCCCGCCAGCGAACCCTTGCGCCGCGTGCTGGAGCGCCTGCATCTGGAATCGCCGCACCTTCCCATTGTCGCGAACACGAACGGCGAGTTTTATCCCACCGGACCGAATGTCGTTCCGCAGATGCTGGACATTCTGGCGCAGCAGGTGGCGGCTCCCGTGCAATTCGTGAAAGGCCTGCGCACCCTCTACAACGCGGGCGCGCGCGTGTTTGTCGAAGTTGGACCCAAGAAGGCCTTGCAAGGATTTGCTGAAGATGTGCTCGGGGCTGATGTGGTTTCCATCTTCACCAATCATCCGAAAGTCGGCGACATCCCTGCATTTAACCAGGCTCTGTGCTGCCTCTATGCCTCGGGATTGGGCCGTGGAAGAGCCGAAGTTGTGGCAGCAACCGCGGCATCGATATCGGCTCCCGCCGCCGCTCCGGTGGATACATCCAAACCCGCGGTTTCCGCACCGCCGCAACCTCCAATCCCTGCGGTGGCACAGGAAGCCGGAACGAGCGTCTGCTCTTCGACGCCCGCCACTCTCTCCAGCGACCGCTACGTCGAATTAGGGCGCATCTTCGCTGATGCCCTCGAACGTGGCTGGCAGATCACCCACGGGCAGGAGCGTCCACACACTGACGCTCCCGTCGCCATCACCGGCGCGGCCTTAGGCCTGCCGGGCACGGATCACATCTTCGACGACCAGAACATCGGCCGCATATTGCGCGGCGATCAATTCATCGACTCCATCCCCACGCGCCTGCGGCGCGCCATGCTCGACAAGCACATCACGCGGCTGGTGAAGAGCGATAACGGCGGGCCCACGTTTGAGACCATCAACAACATCGCCGATGTGATCAAGCTGGCAGGACGCGGCGGCGTTTTTGATCTGGAGCATGAATTCGGCGTTTCCAACGAGCGTGTGCTGGCTCTTGACCGCGATACTCAACTAGCCATCGCGGTCGGCCTCGACGCGTTGCGCGATGCCGGCATTCCTCTTGTTCTGCGCTACAAAACCACCACCAAGGGCACCCAACTGCCCGACCGCTGGGTATTGCCCCAGGCTTTGCGCGACGATACGGGTGTAATTTTCGCTTCCGCTTTTCCCGGACTGAACTCCTTTGCCGACGAAATGTACCGCTACTACACCGACCGCGAGCACCGCGAGCAGCTCTCGCTTCTGCAGGACCTGCTCGCCCACGCAGTGGAAGTGAATGGACATTCCACAGTAGGCCTGGAAATCTCTCGCCGCATCGAAGAGTTGCGCACCGCCATCGAGAAAAATCCCTATGATTTCGACCGCCGCTATCTGTTCCGCGTGCTCCCCATGGGACATTCGCAGTTCGCCGAATTCGTCGGCGCTCGCGGCCCCAATACTCAAATCAACTCCGCCTGTGCCAGTACCACGCAAGCCCTATCGCTGGCGGAAGACTGGATCCGCGCCGGACGCTGCCGCCGCGTAGTCGTCGTTTCCGCCGACGACATCACCACCGATCAGTTGATCGACTGGATGGGCGCCGGCTTCCTGGCCACCGGCGCCGCTGCGACCGATGAAGTGGTCGAGGAAGCCGCTATCCCCTTCGACCGCCGCCGCCACGGCATGATTATCGGCATGGGTGCGGCAGGCCTCGTGATTGAGAGTGCGGATGCTGCGCGTGAGCGTGGCATCCAGCCCATCTGTGAAGTGCTGAGCGCTGTGACTGCCAACAGCGCTTTCCATGGCACTCGTCTCGATGTTGACCACATCAGCCAGGTGATGGAGCAGTTGGTTCGCCAGGCGGAAACCCACTACGGCGTCCGCCGTCACGAGATCGCGCCCAAGACAGTCTTCATTTCCCATGAAACCTATACTCCCGCCCGGGGCGGCAGCGCCGCGGCCGAGATTCACGCCCTGCGTCATGCTTTCGGCGATTCTGCCGACAAAATCGTGATCGCCAACACCAAGGGTTTCACCGGCCATGCCATGGGCGCCGGAGTGGAAGATGTCTTGGCCGTCAAAGCGCTGGAAACCGGAATCGTGCCGCCGGTCGCGAACTTCAAGGAAGTAGACCCTGAGCTGGGCTTACTGAACCTTTCTAAGGGCGGCATTTACCCGGTCGAATACGCCTTACGCCTGGGCGCCGGCTTCGGTTCGCAAATCAGCATGACTATCTTGCATTGGGTGGCAACCCAGGATGGTGTTCGCCGCAACCCCAATGCACTCGGCTATGCCTATCGCATTGTGGATAGGAATACCTGGAACAGCTGGCTCTCTGGCTTGACCGGATCTTCCAGCACCGATCTGGAAGTCGTCCAGCGCACGCTGCGAGTGCGCGATCGGGGCCCGATGGCACGTTCCGTCGAAGCCGCTCCCGTTCGCATAACGCTGGCTACCGGCCCTGAAGTACCAGCAGTTCAGGAAGCGCCGCTGGCGCCAGTCGCGAAAGCCACCGCACCCGCGCCAGTCGCGGAAGGCACCGCGCCGCCGCGTGCGGTTGCACCGCAAGCGCCGCCAGTTCCTCGCCCGCCTGCCCAGCCCAGCGTGCAGGTGCAGCCTGCCGCGCCGACACCTCCTCCTTCACCGGCGAAGCCCGCGGCGGCGGACACTACTGTGCAAGAGCGCGTCCTTGCCCTGGTGGCCGAGAAAACCGGTTATCCGGTTGACATGCTCGATCTGGACCTCGACCTCGAGGCCGATCTCGGCATCGACACGGTTAAGCAAGCCGAGGTCTTTGCCACCATCCGCGAAGCTTATGGCATCGCTCGCGACGATCAGATCAAGCTGCGCGACTTCCCCACTCTTGCCCACGTGATTCGTTTTGTGCATGAACGGCGTCCCGATCTTGTAAGTGCACAGTCGCCCTCGACCGCAACTGTCATAGCGCAACAGCCTGTAGAAGAGATCATCGCGCCGGCAGCTGCGCCTGTCCCCGCTCAAGCGGCTGCGCCTCCATCCGTAGCAATCTCTGCAAAAGACGCCAGCGGCGACTCCGTGAAGGAACGCATTCTGGCTTTGGTAGTCGAAAAGACCGGCTATCCCAAGGACATGCTCGATCTGGATCTCGATCTCGAGGCCGATCTCGGCATCGACACCGTTAAACAGGCTGAGATGTTCGCGGCGATCCGCGAAATCTACAACATCCCGCGCGATGAGAACCGCAAGCTGCGTGACTATCCCACCCTGTCGCACGTCATCCGCTTTGTTTTCGAGAAGCGTCCGGACCTCGCTACCGCAACGCCATCGCCGGCGGCCCCACAACCACTACAAGAGGCGCCCAAGCAAGTAGAAGAGAGAAAGAGCGCCGCACCAGCTCTGGCAGTTCCGGCGAAAGGCGCCGGCGACTCTGTAAAAGACCGCATTCTGGCCTTAGTAGTCGAAAAAACGGGCTATCCCAAAGACATGCTCGATCTGGATCTCGATCTCGAGGCCGATCTCGGCATCGATACCGTCAAGCAAGCCGAAATGTTTGCCGCCATTCGCGAAATCTACAGCATCCCGCGCGACGAGAACCGCAAGCTTCGCGACTATCCCACCCTCGCGCACGTCATCCGCTTCGTCTACGAGAAGCGGCCTGACCTGATCGAGGGTGCCCCGCCGTCCGCCAGCACAAGCCAGTCCACGACCGCTGCCGAAACGGCCACCGTACTCGCAGTCACACCACCGGTTGTCACACCCTCAGCGACCGCAACCGCGGTGAGCGCTCCAGCGATCACCGACGAAGCGATTAAAGAGAAAGTCCTGGAAATCGTGGCCGAAAAAACCGGCTATCCCAAAGACATGCTCGATCTCGATCTGGACCTCGAGGCCGATCTCGGCATCGACACCGTCAAGCAAGCAGAAATGTTTGCCGCCGTGCGCGCGGCCTACAACATTCCGCGGGATGAAAATCTCAAGTTGCGCGACTTTCCGACTCTGGCCAGCGTGATTAAGTTCGCGCATGACAGAGCTGGACTGGCAGAAGCGCCCAGTGCAGTGCCCGTGGCCGCATCGGAGAAGCCGGAAGCCAAAGCACAGAAGCCGGTGGCAGTATCTCCGACGGCCGCGAAAGCCCCGCGCCCGCCACTCGCCAGTCTTGACGCTGCGAATTCCATTCCGCGCCGAGTGCCAATTCCGATCCTGCGCCCCGCACTCACGCTCTGCAAGCCGACTGCTGTCGCGCTCGAAGCCGGCCGGCGCGTCCTCATCATGCCGGACAAAACTGGAGTAGCCGACGCCCTCACCCAACAGCTCAAGAAGCTCGGCGTGGAGGTCCTCCGCATCGACGCCGCTCCCGATGCCGACACCCTCGCGGCCCGCCTCAAGGAATGGACAGCCGCAGGCCCGGTGCACGGAGTGTACTGGCTGCCCGCGCTGGACAACGAAGGTCATCTCAGCGACATGGATCTTGCTACCTGGCATGCAGCCGTACATGTGCGTCTCAAATCGCTCTACACGACCATGCGCACTCTCTATGAGCAGATCGCCAAACCAGGTACCTTCCTTGTCTCCGCTACTCGCCTCGGAGGTCAGCATGGTTACGACGAAGCGGGCGCGATTGCGCCGCTGGGCGGAGCAGTCGTAGGCTTCACCAAAACTTATAAGCGCGAGAGGACCGACATCCTCGCCAAGGCCGTCGACTTCGAACCCGAACCCAAGGCCGCCGAAGTTGCCGATCTACTCATCCAGGAAACACTACGCGATCCTGGCGCAGTCGAGATCGGCTGCAAGAACGGATTGCGCTGGACCGTCGGCCTCCACGAACAACCGGCAGCTGACGGCCAGCCAGGCATGACGCTGGATGAAAACACAGTCTTTCTGATCACCGGCGCCGCAGGCAGTATTGTTTCCGCCATCACCGCTGACCTTGCGACAGCTTCGGGCGGCATCTTCTATCTGCTCGATCTGGTGCCCGAACCCGATCCCAACAACCCTGATCTCAAGCGCTTTGTGAACGACAAAGAGAATCTCAAGCGTGATCTTTTTGCTCGCATCCAGGCACGGGGCGAACGTGCCACGCCTGCGCTGGTTGAGAAAGAGCTCGCGGCCCTGGAACGTGCGCAGGCAGCCTGCAGCGCGATCGATGCGGTTCGAGCCGCCGGAGGCACGCCGCATTATTGCAGCGTCAACCTCACCGATGCCGACGCCGTCGCCAAGATCATCAACCAGATCCGCCAGCGGCACGGCCGCATCGATGTGCTGTTGCACGCCGCGGGCATGGAGCGCAGTCACCCCATGCCGGATAAGGACCCGCGCGAATTCGACTTGGTCTTCGACGTGAAGAGCGACGGCTTCTTCAACTTGCTGCACGCCATCGGCGACATGCCTCTCAAGGCAACAGTCGCGTTCAGCTCGATTGCCGGGCGCTTTGGCAACCCGGGACAAACTGATTACAGCTCCGCCAACGATCTGTTGTGCAAGATCACATCCAGCTTCCGCACTACCCGCCCGGAGACCCGTGGCATCGTCATCGACTGGACGGCATGGGGCGGGATCGGCATGGCGACGCGCGGTTCAATTCCCAAAGTCATGGCCATGGCCGGCATCGATATGCTGCCACCGGAAGCCGGTGTCCCGCTGATCCGCCGCGAGCTCACTGCCGGTGCAACCCGCGGCGAGATCCTGATCGGCCAGCGTCTTGGCATTCTCATGAATGAATGGGATGCCAGCGGTGGAATTGATACCACCACGCAGACATCAAGCGAGAAATCACTCCACATCTCCGGAGCAGGACCAGGGCCAGCAACAGGAACAGGAGTGATGCTTGGCAAGATCACTGCCGCCGGCCTGCACAGTGGCTTCGACATCGAGACGACTCTGAATCCAACCGTTCAGCCTTTCCTGCATGATCATCAGATTGATCGAACGCCAGTGCTTCCTGGCGTCATGGGCATCGAAGGCTTCGCCGAAGCTGCCCTTGCCCAGCTTCCCGGCTGGCAAATCGAAGCCTTGGAAGACGTGAACTTCCTTGCTCCCTTCAAGTTTTACCGCAACGAGCCACGCACGCTACGGTTCGAGACTCTAATTCACCCACAGAAAGACAGTCTGCTGGCGGATTGCCGTTTGATCGGCAGCCGGACACTCCCCAATCAAACCGAGCCGCAAGTCACCACACACTTCACCGCACGCGTGACGCTAACCAGGCGAGCGCCCGGCGCGATGAGTCTGCCTCCATTAGGTACTCCTGCTGGCGCCGTGGTCGAATCCGACGCAATCTATCGCGCTTATTTCCACGGACCGGCCTATCAGGTCGTGGAGCGGGCATGGTGGGACGGGAACCGCATCATTGGACGCATGGCGAAGAACCTGCCCACGAATCACGTCCCGCCCGAGTTGCCGGCGGTCGCTGCGCCACGGCTGATCGAACTCTGCTTCCAGACAGCCGGACTTTGGGAGATGGGCGTTCAAGGCAGGATGGGCCTGCCGCGGCACATCGATCAGGTCCGCATTCTGCGCTCGCCAGACCAGGCGCAAGGACCTCTGTTCGCAGTCGTCACCCTGATTTCTGGCGGCTTCGATGCGCAGGTGCTCGACACGGCTGGGAACTGTTACATCGACCTGCGCGGATATCGCACGGCGAGCGTTCCCAATGCAGTCGATCCCAAGGCATTGCAAGCACTCCAGCGTGCCATGAGCCTGGAAGCTGTTGCGGCATAACCGCAGGTGCCGATGGTGATGGCGCGTATGCTGAACGAAGTTAAATCGGCGCCGATCGCAGATCCCGGCGAACCCGCCGCTACGAACGTCTGTTGGTTCGAGCAAACGGAAGCAAGTGTTCCGGCTGAAGAAGACTGGCTCAGCCCCAGCGAAGCCGCCCACCTGCAGCGGCTGCGCATTCCCAAGAGACGCTGCGACTGGCGTTTGGGCCGTTGGACAGCGAAGCAAGCCGTTGCCGCCTATCTGAATCTCTCGCACGAAGCAGATTCCCTAAGAAAAGTAGAAATCCGCCCGGCGCCCTCCGGCGCGCCTGAAGTTTTCATCGCGAACCGGCCGGCGCCTGTTTCCATCTCACTCAGCCATCGAGCCGGGACGGCCGCGTGTTTGGTTGCCCGCCATGGCACCGATCTGGGTTGCGATCTGGAAGTTATCGAGCCTCATACTGATGCTTTCATCCGCGACTTCTTCACCACAGACGAGCAGTCCGTGATTGCCCGCGCTCCAGCCGCCAGCCAACCTCTTATAGTGGCTCTGCTCTGGAGCGCGAAAGAAAGCGCGCTAAAAGCCCTGCACGAAGGCCTTCGCCTGGATACGCGCGATGTGCGCGTCCTGACTAACGAGACTGACTTCAACCCTCTTCCTCCCGCGGACGCGCAGACTTGGCGTCCGTTGCAAGTCTCGGCTCCGAATGATCTCCTCTTTCATGGTTGGTGGCTGCACGGCGACAACCTCGTGCGGACGCTCGTTGCCTCCCCCAGACCTGCTCTCCCAAAGACCATGTAGGACAGGCGATCTCGCCTGTCCCGGTCTTAACCCAAAACCCGGATTGTAACCACGTGGGAACGGACGTCCCGTCCGTTCAGGTCGAGGCATAGGCTCCACAGCCTGGGGTGGCCACGTTCGCCCTCTTTCGAGAGACGTAGGAGTCGAGCCGCAGCCTCGACCATCCTCGCTGTGCGCACTTTCGCGCTGCACGGCTGACCCACGATAAAGGGTCAATTTCGGCCATTTCCAGGGCGAAAACAGGAATGCGCCCCGGATGGCTCTTCGCTAAAATGTCGTGCCCTCGAAAGGAGCATCATGGCGAAGAAGAAAATCGACCCCCTCAACAAGAAGAATTACGGCGCGGTTTCGGCAATGCTTACAGTCTCCGATGTGGCGGCGGCTGCGAGCTTTTATCAGAAGGCGTTTGGTTTTACCAGGCGCGGCATCATGAACGGCCCCGACGGCAAGCCGATTCATGCCGAGCTTACATTGCGCGGCGCGACATTAATGCTGGGACCGGAAATGCCCTCCATGGGAAGAAAGTCAGCGAAGAACATGGGCGGTTCGCCGGCGAGCCTCTTCATCTACATGGAGGATGTGGACAAGGCCTTTGCTAAGGCGACTAAGCTTGGGGCTGCCGCCAAAGGTCCCGTGATGGACATGTTCTGGGGCGACCGCTGCGGCACAGTCATCGACCCGGATGGTTATACCTGGATGATCGGCACCCACAAAGCTGAGCCCTCTATGAAGGAAATGAAAGAAAAGATGATGCAGCAGATGCAACAACAGCCGACTGGAACTCAAAACGCCGCTTGAGCGAGTCAAGACTCGGCTTTGGTGGTCTCAGCCCCTCCCTTATCCGGCAGAGATCGCCAACGCCGAGCCTTGAACACACGCAGCCCCTGAAGCTCGCGTGGGAACGGACGTCCCGTCCGTTCAGGTCGAGGCGAAAGCCTCGACAGTAACAACAGAAAAGTCGACTGCCATCCTCAATGCCGCCATCGACAACCGACGATCCCCTGTGCGCATCTCTGCCATCTGTGCTTAACTGATGTCCCATGCCCCTCGAAGAATACAAGCGTAAACGGCGTTTTGAAGACACGCCTGAACCTCCGCCCAAACTCGAGCCCAGCGATCAGCATCGCTTCGTGGTGCAAAAGCACCGCGCCACCCGCCTGCACTACGACTTCCGCCTGGAGATGGATGGCGTGCTGAAGTCCTGGGCCGTGCCCAAGGGCCCGTCGCTCGATCCTGCTGACAAGCGGCTGGCAACCCAGGTCGAAGATCACCCGGTCTCCTACTTCGATTTCGAAGGCATCATTCCACCGGGAAATTATGGGGCCGGCACTGTCATGGTTTGGGATGTGGGCACCTTTGAACCGCTCGGTGACGCCGACGCTATGATGAAGAAAGGCGATTTCAAGTTTCGCCTGCATGGACAGAAGCTGAACGGCGACTTCGTGCTGGTGCACATCAAGTCGCGGCGTCCCGGTTCCAAGGGCACCGAGTGGCTCCTCATTAAGCATCGCGATCAGTACGTGCAGAGTCCCTACGACGCCAATGATTATGATTATTCCGCTCTGACCAAGCGCTCTCTGGCCGAAATCGCCGGCGACGAGGGAGCTCGGGAATGGCAGAGCAGCCGTCCCGCTGCCTCGCGCGGCAAGCCCAAAGCTCCCTGGCTGGCGGAAGCCTTGGCAAAACGTCGCCAGCAGGCGGCGGAGGAAAGCGCAACCAAAAACGTCGCGCCACCTAAGAAAGCGCCATCCAAAGCGGCATCGGCTACGACAACGCGAACGTCAGCTTCCAGGCAGACGCGTTCCAAAAAATCCAGCGCTAAATCGAACACGCGCTCCAGCGACTCAAATTCGGAGGGCCACACAGAGCGCGCCGAAACTCCTGAGGCTGCCCCGAATCCCGCTCCAGCGCCTGTCGAGTCCCGCTCTCGTGCTGTCGATCCGCGTGGAGCGGGATTGGGCGGGGTAGTTACTGCAAGCGAACCCTCCTCTCCACTCGCTTACATCAAGGGCGTCCAGCCAGGTCCTATGCCCAAGGCCATCACTCCCATGCTCGCCACCCTCACCGACCGTCCTTTCGACGACGAGAACTGGCTTTTCGAAGTCAAATGGGACGGCTATCGCGCGCTTGCCTACGTCGACGGTGGCAAGCTGCGGCTGGTCTCGCGCAATCAGAACGATCTGACCGCCGGCTATCCCGAGCTGCGCGATCTGCCGGCACACGTCAAGGCGCGAACCGCGATTATCGACGGCGAGATCGTCGCCCTCGACGAGCAGGGCCGCTCCTCTTTCAGCCTGATGCAGCAGCGAACCGGGCTGCGTCACGGTGGGCACCGCACGGCTCCCGACTCGCGAATTCCCGTGCTCTATTACGCCTTCGACCTTTTATATCTCGACGGCTACAACCTTATGCGCGTGGATCTCGACCAGCGCAAGCAGCTACTCAAAGAATTCGTCACTCCCGGGGCCAGTATTCGCATTTCCGAGTACTTTGTGGGCGCAGGTACCACGCTCTACGAAGCATGCAAGGAGCACGGACTCGAAGGCATCATCGCCAAGCGGCGTCAATCCTGTTACCTCGAGAAGCGCACTCGCGAATGGCTGAAGCTCAAGATCACACAGCGCCAGGAGTGCGTTGTCGGCGGCTACACCGATCCTGCCGGCGGCCGCGAGTATTTCGGCTCCGTCATTCTGGGCCTCTATGACGATCAGGGACGGCTGATTCACGTCGGCCATGCCGGATCAGGATTCAACTCCGCCACTCTTGCTGACACATGGCAGCGCCTCAAGCCTCTCGCGACCACCACAAATCCTTTCCACGGCAAGGTAGAGAACCTGGGACGCAAGCCGCACTGGGTTCGCCCCGAGTTGGTGGCGGAAATCAAATTTACCGAATGGACGCATGAGGGCCAGAGCGGCTCGGTCAAAATGCGAGCGCCGGTATTCGAGGGTCTGCGACTGGATAAGAATCCCCGCGAGTGCGTACTGGAGTCCGCCGTCCCTGCACCTCAGGTGTAATGGTTTGAACCCGACCTTGCGGACAGGGTCGGAAAGGCTCCATTTGTCCGACACTGACCGTCGAAGCCACCGCCGGGGCGTCCCAGCCACGTGTAGCCGAGATTAGCATCGACATGGAAGCGCTTGAGAAGGTCCTTGCTGGCGAGCAGCGTAACCACGTGGTCCACCTCGCCCGAGCCTTCGACCAGCCCCGCGGTGGGGAGCTTGGCGGAGTACTCCACGGTGAGTGTCGGCTGTCGCTTCGCCTGGTGCAGGAAGCGCCAGCGAACTCCAGGGCTGTTATCGCCCACACCGACGTAATGCACGGAAGCGTCGTGCTGCCAGGGATTCCCAGCCCAGTCCAATTCCATATCACGTAGTAACCCGAACTTCAGCAGACCCTGGAGCGACTGCTGCCGGGCGGCGGAGTTAATGCCGAATTCGATCTCGAGCACTCCAAACTGCGTGGTCTCGGCCGTGTTGGTGACGGTGGGACGGTTGGGCGTCGCTGTTAGGTCAACCGCGGGCTGCTGGCCACGGCAGTCAACTGCAGTCAGACACAAGAGCAGTAGGGCCGTCGTGAGCTTCATGGCCGGGTGTCTCCCGAACGGATTGTTGTCAGGGACAGCAGTTCGTTGCTCAATCGAAGCAATAGGCGAACCGTAACACTGAAGCTCAAAGGAGCCGGCGTCTCCCGCCTTCCTCAATCAGAACTGGCGAAACCAGATGAGATCAGAAGGCCGGTCTCCGAACGGGATGCTGTACGCTCCCAAGTTATCGACCTGCAGCACGCTGTGCAAGGTCAAGTCTTGGCTACCACGCCTCAGGCGGCTTGAGTATCACTTGGGCGGCCTTCTCACCATCTCGCTTCACCCGATCTCCCGCTATCCTTCCCCGGTTTGCACTACTATTTTTCACTTTCCGATTACTTGACACCCGTATGCCTCCGCGCTACTGTCAGCTCAATTAGTGCCGTAATTCCGTACTTCATTGGGGCGGCCAACTTACCAGCTTGAGGATGAGCAGGGTTCCCGTCCTTGATGTTCGGTTGTGGGGTAGGGTCCTATGCGTTACTCTCCGCCTCCGTCCCGGTTCGTGCTCTTCCTGGTAGCAATTTTCTTTGCCTGCCCCGTCGGCTTTGCCCAGACGCCGAACATCGACAAGGTTATCCGCCAGGCCAATGACGGCAACCAGGCCGCCATGTTCAACCTCGGCCTCTACTATCAGACCGGCAAGGGAGTGCAGCAGAGCTTCACCGAAGCCGCCCATTGGTATCAGAAGGCAGCCGACGCGGGCTTTTCGGCGGCGCAGACAAACCTGGGCAATCTCTATCTCTCAGGCAAGGGCGTACCTCACGATGAAGCGCTGGCCGCCAGGTGGTACCTGCGCGCCGCGGTTGACGGATTCGCTCCCGCGCAAACCAACCTGGGCATGATGTGGGCCGAAGGCCGCGGCGAGCTGAAGAAGGATCTCACCGAAGCCGTCCAGTGGTACCGCCGCGCTGCCGACCAGCATTACGCTCCCGCGCAATCCGCGCTTGCCTTCATGCTGCTTCACGGTCTGGGAGTGCAGAAGGACGAAACGGCCGCCGCTCACCTCTATCAGGCAGCCGCCAAGCAGGGACTGGTTGCCGCCGAGGAAACGCTGGGCTGGATGTATGCCCACGGCGTCGGGCTGCACCAGGACTACGCTGAATCCGTGAAGTGGACCAAAAAAGCGGTGGAGCAGAAGTCGGCCTCAGCCATGAACAATCTTGCCGTCGCCTACGAGAAGGGGCGTGGAGTTCCCCTCGATCTCAGCCAGGCTTTCGAATGGTACCGGCGCGCCGTCGAGGCTGGCTCGCTGGAAGCGCAGCATAACTTGGCCGTCATGTACAACGAAGGACGTCTCCCCAAGGATAACCCCGAAGCCGCCCGCTGGATGGTTAAACTCCAGGGACAAGGGCGCGGCGGCTCCGCCGACTCTTCCGCCCCAGAGCAACTCCTGCCGCCCCCGGCAGGCGATCATCCTTAGTTGTTCTAGCTGAAACTCGATCTGACAAAGACCCATGTTAGGCGGCAGTTACTTGTGCTCCGCCTCCGCTTCGCTTTGCAGGGCTCCGCTCCGGCCCATGGTTCGCAACACCTTAAAAGGGAAACGGGCCCTGCATGCTTCATCCATTGGTGGTAACCCAAACTGTGACGCCATCACCTGGTCGGCGGCCATGCATCCCGAGAGCAATTGCTCGCGAATAGTCCGAGGAGAAAGCGAGAGAAGATTGGCAATGTCGGCTGTTTCCTTTTCCGGCTTAATCAGAGCGATCATGTAAGGCCGTGATGCCACGTAGTCTTGCCCGGGATCGTGGTTATACGATTCGACCGGGAACGTTGACGTAGGCGAAAGATCGAGGTGGCGGCGTGAATCCGAGTCCCTCCCACTCGCCATATTCTCGTACAGCTCTAGCCGCCACTGCAGCATGTCGTTCGCAATCCACATGGAGTCGAGGTCCGAACGGTAGGGTGTGTCAACCATTAAGGCAATAGTCCTACGCATAACCTTCGGGCCTTTCGTAATCAGCATCGTGCCTGGCCGGCAGCAGCTGCTGTCAGCAACTGGGACGAAGTCCGCTCCACGAGTATAAGGACTGGTGACAATCACGAAAAGTTGCTGTAGCGACTCGTGCGCTGGTGTTGCAGTCGCATCGTCGCGACACTCTGGCAATGAGAGGTCGCATTGGATGAAGTAACTCGAAACAGGGGTGACGTGACGGAGGCTGCCATCACTGAATTGACTAGCGTGGCGGCTGTTGGGTTCCTCGTTATCGTCAGCAATTCTTGGCATCCGTCCGATTACGGGCATGATCGAACTTGCGTACAAATAGTCCATAAAACGACCGGGGGGCATGGTGCGATGTTTGCCGCCTACGGCGATCTCACGGTAGTCGCCGGCCCAGAACGAGGTGACGCCAATTCGAAGCGGCCGCCCCGTGGCAACCTTTTCGGGCGAGACGTTTGCTTCCAGCGTCCGACGGAGGGGAACGAAGTCGTTCATCTGTTCGGCACCGAATAGGGCGAAGCGCAGGCCTGCGAGAAATCGATGTCGCATGATGTCCTGCGAACCCTGGAATGACTCCCACAATTCAACCATGGCTTCAGTGTGGAGCTTAAGTTGGGCGAGCGATTCGGAAGAATCCGCCAAAGGACTAGCCTGCGCCAGCATAGCGGCATTCAGCGCGCCAACGGAAACGCCGGCAAAATCTTGGAAGTCGCAACCACGAAGTACGACGAGGTGATAAATCGCACCGGCTTCAAA
>Ga0187776_10000091_pt1 | contig 44129 bp, 36 predicted proteins | sample 0216_BV02_MP12_2_FD_132426 | JGI IMG/M metagenome (GOLD analysis project Ga0187776, IMG submission 132426) | Tropical peat soil microbial communities from peatlands in Department of Meta, Colombia - 0216_BV02_MP12_20_MG | ecosystem: Environmental > Terrestrial > Soil > Wetlands > Peat | place...
ATGTGCGGGCCGCATTTCTGCTCGATGAAGATCACGGAGGACGTTCGTGAGTACGCAAAGGAAAAGGCGCTGGATGAGCAGACCGCGCTTGAGATCGGGATGAAGGAGAAGGCCGAGGAATTTAAAAAGACGGGCATGAAGATCTATCAATAATGGCTTTTAGGGGCAATCCGTTGTGGTTGCCCTGATTCACAAGAAAAAGCGGGCGGCGATGATTTAGATGCGAGACGTCCTTCAGACGTCTCTCGGGGCCGCCCCTACGTTGCAGATATTGGCAGGAGAACCCCCATGAACAAATATAAAATCACCCCGCTGCGCGAGGCCGACATTACGCGAAGCATCGCGCAGGAATTCTACAAACAGTTCGACCAGCTTGTTGAATCCGACGTCATCATCATCGGCGCCGGTCCTTCCGGTCTCGTCTGCGGACGGGAGCTGGCGATGACCGGACGCAAGGTCCTGATCGTCGAGCAGAATGCCCATCTCGGCGGCGGGTTCTGGTCCGGCGGCTATCTTATGTCCAAGGCCGCGATCGCCGCGCCGGCCCACGAGCTGCTGGTCAAATTGGGCGTCCATTGCACCGAGGTGAAGCCGGGGATGCATATCGTCGAGGCGGCGCATGCTTGTGCCAAGCTGATCGGCGCGGCGTATGACGTCGGCGTGAAGGTATTAAACCTCACGAAGGTCGTGGATCTGATCGTTCGCAAGGAAAACAAAGTCGAAGGCGTCGTCGTCAACTGGGCGCCGGTCGAGAACATGGGGCATGATTTCGTCCATGTCGACCCGATCGCGCTTGAATCCAGGATCGTCGTGGATGCGACCGGTCATGATGCCGTGGCATTGCAGTATCTCAACAGGCGGGGGTTGTACAAGGCCGTCCCCGGAAACGGCGCGATGTGGGTCGAAAAATCGGAACAGCTTGTTCTGGATAACACCGGTGAAGTTTATCCCAACCTCTTCGTCGTCGGGCTCTCGGTCGCCGCGGTCTACGGCACGCCGCGAATGGGCCCCGCGTTCGGCGCGATGTTGATGTCGGGTGTGATCGGGGCGGATCTAATCGAGAACAAATTGGCCAAGTCCTAGGTTTCCCTCGTTATGGCGATCGTTCGATCGCCCCGGCAATCGCCCACCAAGGGAAGTCCGCGGCACGACCCGTCCCCTCTCGCGTTATAACGTCCGGTATCCTGCGATCTCCCCGTACATTGATTTTTATCCTCCTTGGGGGATATAATTCTCATGGGTTTTTTATATCGAGCCCGTTTCTGTAATTGATTAATATTGAAGTACGGATCGGTCGGAATCCTTGCGAAAGGAATACTCGATGGCTGGCGGACAGGAACCTCGGATTCAGATAAATCAGAACGGGCCCTATCGGGTGGAGGGGACGGCCCTTTTATGGATGCGGCAGGTCAAGAATGAGGCGGGCCGGCCGATCGGGTGGAAACGCGGAAAGCCGTTGGACACCGGCGAATCCTACGCGCTCTGCCGGTGCGGGGCTTCGAAGAACAAACCGTTTTGCGACGGGTCTCACGTTGAAGGGCGGTTCGATGGAACGGAAACGGCCGAACGGTCGTCCGTCGAGATGCGCCGGAGGAACTTCAACGGGAGAGGCCTCGTGATGACGGATATAAAGAAGTTTTGCGTGCATGCGGGTTTTTGCGTCTCGGAAAAGACGGATGTCTGGGAACTCGTCAAAAAAACCGAAGACCCTGCCTCGCGCACCGAACTGATCCGGATGATCCGCTCCTGTCCCTCGGGGCGTCTGGAATACGCCGAGCCCCCCGTTGACGCGCCGGTGGAAGATGAACTCCCCCGGGAGATCGGCATCGTTGAAAACGGCCCGCTCTATGCCCGCGGCCGGGTCGTCCTTGAGGGAGCCGATCGTCGACCCTATGAGAGGCGCAACCGGATGACCCTCTGCCGTTGCGGGGCTTCGAAGAACAAACCGTTTTGTGACGGGACACACACCGATATCGGATTCCGGGATTAAGGGGAGGGGAAAATGAAAAAGATCATCTTTTGGACCCTGCTATTTCTTTATCCCGCCGCTTCTTTTGGAGCCGAACCGGTCACACCCAAAGCGATGATCGAGACATTTTTTGGCGAGGTGCAGAAGGGGAATATCGCGGGGGGCTATGATCAACTATTCACGGGTTCAACCATTCCGGTCGATAAACCCCAGGCCGTTACGGTTTTGAAACAGCAGACGCAGGCCAGCCTGCCGCTTTACGGGAAGATTTTGGGTTTTGAGTTGGTTCACGAGGAGAAATTAAGCGATTCGGTCATTCGGTATGTCTACATTCTGAAGACGGAAAAGGCCCCGTTGACCTGGGAATTCTATTTCTATAAACCGAAGGCAGATTGGTTCCTTGCCAATATCAACTTCAACGATCAGTTTAATTTTTTGGGAGCCAAGAAGTAGACGAGGGGATGAAAAAATCTGTAAGCGATAGTGACGGCTGGGTGCCGACCTATCGGGGCACCGTCTTTCCTTGGCATTGCGACCATATTGGCCACATGAACGTGATGTGGTTTGTGGGGAAGTTCGACGAGGCCACGTGGCAACTATTCTCGAAGATCGGGATTACGCCGTCTTACATCCGGTTGCAGAACCGGGGCATGGCCGGTCTGGATCAAAGAATTTCGTATCATCGGGAGCTGAAAGCGGGCGATGTCATCTCGATCCGCTCGGCCGTCGTCGAGATGCGGGAAAAGGTGATACGCTACGTTCACGAGATGCGAAACGACGAAACCGGGGAGCGGTCGGCCGCGATGATCGTGACCTCCGTCCACATGGACACGGAGAAACGGAAGTCCTTTCCGTTTCCGAAGGAAATCCTCGATTCCGGCCGCGCCATGATCATCCCGTTCGATCCGGAAAAATGGGGATTTCGGGAGAAATAGGCCATTTGGGCCACCCAGGGAAGAGCTCGCTAATGAGCAAAGAAATAAAAAATCCGATGGGCTCACGAAGTGATAAGGAAGTGGCCACCCTGGCCGGCGGCTGCTTCTGGTGCCTTGAGGCGGTCTTTGCGGATCTCAAAGGGGTCGAGAAGGTCGAGTCCGGGTATTCCGGCGGCGCGGTGGCCGACCCGACCTACCGTCAGGTCTGTTCGGGAACGACCGGCCATGCCGAGGTGGTCCAGTTGACGTTCGATCCCAAAGTCATTTCCTTTAAAGAAATACTTGAGGTATTTTTCTCAATACACGATCCAACAACCTTAAATCGGCAGGGGGGGGATGTGGGTACACAGTATCGTTCGGTTGTATACTACCATACGCCGGAGCAGAAATCGACCGCCGAACAGGCGATAAAAGAATTTAATGGGTCGGGCATCTGGGGTTCGCCGATCGTGACCGAACTCGCGCCGCTGAAGCAATTTTACAAGGCCGAGGAATACCACCAGGGCTATTACAGGAATAATCCAGAACAGGCGTACTGCCAATTGGTGATCACACCCAAGGTTGCAAAATTCCGAAAACAGTTTATGGACCGGTTAATAAAGTAAGGGCAGGTTTCAAACCTGCCCCTATCAGAACCCGATCACTAATCCGAATTCGGCCGAAAGGTTTTTGTTGGGATGGCTGGAAGTAATCGTTTGAAGATCCTGGGTGTACTCCCAGTAAATTTTGAAATTCCGTTCAACGTAGTGGGTAAGATTGACCGTCAACAGGTTCTGATCCAGGCTGTTGTTCCCCCTCGCGTCATACCAGTTATACAGTAAAACACCGACCCAGTCCAGACTGTACAGATAGGTCGCCTCGGCGAAGCCGCTATTGATCGTCACGGGCTTACCCGGGGTCGTAAAATCCGGATTGTCGTCCCGGCCGAACAGCCACTGGGACCGGATGTCGACCTTAGGAATGACCTGGATCCGGAGGTCCGGTCCTTCCCGGTAGAATCGGTTGTCGATCTTGGTGGTCAGCTCCCGGTCCATCCCGTAGAAGGCATACCATCCGGTCGTGATCCCATTCATAATCTCAACGCCGATCCGTCCGTACGGGTCTTTGAACGCATTGTTGTCGAAAGTGTCCTGAGGAGTATTCTCTGGACCGATGCCGTTTCCGTTCACGATTCCGGCCGCGAGATCGAACGGGCCCTTGCCGTAGGTAAGCTGAGCTCCCCGCTGATACGTGAGACTGAATCCGCTCTTGCTGACCTCTGTCTCGTAAGCGGGGATGTCCTGAAAGGTGAGCCGCTGTTCGCGGGGATAGACGACGTCCACGACCTGGAATTGCCCCAGCATCAAGTCGAGATCCTGGTTGGGGATCATGTTGTTAAAATAAAAGAAGGCGTCCTCGATTCCGGTGACTTCGCCTCCCTCTTCAAATAAAAAGTAAAAATAGAAGGTAACATCTTGTTTTAAATATCCGGAGGCAAAAATTTTCGCCGACAACGGCACTTGGAAGTCCGTATTTACACCTTTGTCATTGGTGTACTGGAGGGCACTGTCGACCCGAAACCCGAGACTCAGGTTTTTTTCCAGGAACAATTTGGGATCTCCATAGCTTTCTAGGATGTTTCGGACATCCTGTCCCGGGAGTTGGTAACCGTTCCGGGCAAATGCCTCTCCGAAGCTGTTCAGTTTAGGAAAGGCCGAATGACACATCACGCAACTGAAACCAAAACGGCGGGCAAAACCGGGATTGGCCTGCGCGGGATGGAGATCGGCGATGAGAAGGAGCGTCAGAACCGCGCCGAAGATGAAAAGACGATGGGAAGACAAAATATCTCCGGATGAATGCGAAAAGTGCCCGGGGGACCAGGCATCCGGTTTATGCTAATTCGAGCATCCGCTCCAGGGCCACTTTGGCCCAGGTACGATCCGCTTCCGGTACGACAATCTGATTGACGATCGAGCCGGACTCAAGCCGTTCCAACGACCAGAGGAGATGGGGGGCGTCGATCCGGAACATCGTCGAGCACATGCAGACCATCGGCGATAGAAAATAGACTTCTTTGTCCGGGTTGTCGCGCTTGAGCCGGTTGACGAGATTCAGCTCGGTTCCGACGGCCCATCGGGACCCGGCCGGTGCGGCCGTGACGGTCCGAATGATGAATTCCGTCGAGCCGATGAGATCCGATCGGTCCGCAACTTCCATCGAGCATTCGGGATGAACGATGACTTTGATTCCGGGATATTGCTTTTTGAAGAAGTCCACGTGTTGCGGCTGGAACATCTGGTGGACACTGCAGAAACCCTGCCAGAGGAAGACCCTCGATTTGCGGATCGCCTCGGAACTGTTGCCCCCATTTGGCTTGGCCGGGTCCCAAAGCACCATTTCATTCAAAGGGATGCCCATCCGTTTGCAGGTATTGCGGCCCAAGTGTTGGTCGGGGAAAAAAAGGATCTTCTCGCGCCGCTCGAAAGCCCAGCGGATAATCTTCTCGGCGTTGGTGGAAGTACAGACCAATCCCCCCCGTTCGCCGCAGAAGGCCTTGAGATCGGCCGCGGAATTGATGTACGTGATTGGGGTGATCGTACTCTCCGGGACATGACGGGTGATATCCTGCCAAGCTGTCTCGACCGAATCAATATCGGCCATATCGGCCATCGAACAACCCGCGGCCAGGTCGGGTAGAATGACCTTCTGTTCGGGTTGGGTTAGGATATCGGCCGTCTCGGCCATAAATTTGACGCCGCAAAAAACGATATATTCCCGATCCCTTCGTTGGGCGGCATACTGCGACAGCTTCAGGGAATCGCCGGTGTATTCGGCAAACTTGTACACTTCGTCCCGCTGATAGTTATGTCCCAGGAGCAACAGCCGATCGGATAATCGTGCCTTCACCTCCGAAATTCGTTCATCGAGAATCTCCGGCGAAAGCCGATAATAATCCTCAATCCCGAATTCCAGAGTTTTTAGTCCAAGTGCAATATCCATATTCTTAAGTTCCTCTGTTGTTTCAAGTTCCTCTGTATCCATTTCGTCGGATTAACAGGACCCCTATTATAAAATGGCAATGTCCACGAAATCAAGGGATAATCTGGAACGGTTCAATCATCCGTGCCCCCGTACAATTCCAAGAAAAGGCGGATAAATTAAGCGAGCCGTGGTTTTACATGAATCGAGGGCCAGTAACTTGTCCCCATCTAAGATTTATGTTAGGATGTTTTTTATGAAAGACATCAAGGGAAATTCCGTGTCGGACTCTGCGGCGGAAGCGGTCCAGGTCGTCCTGCCCAATGATACCAATCCTTTGGGAAACGTTCTCGGAGGACAGGTGATGCATTGGATTGATATGATCGCAGCCGTGGTGGCCGTCCGGCACAGCCAACGGCCGGTGGTAACGGCAGCGATGGAACGGCTCGAGTTCCATTCACCCATCCGGTTGGGCCAGATCGCCATTCTGAAAGCGGCCCTGAATTATGTGGGTCGCACCTCGATGGAGGTGGGGGTCGAAGTCTACGCCGAGGATTTCAGAACCGGCAAACGACACCACACCAGCAGCGCGCTCCTGACCTATGTGGCACTGGATGATGAGGGAAAACCGACGCCGGTTCCTCCCTTGCATACCGAGACGCCGGAGGAAAAGCGGCGTTATATGGAAGCTGAAAAACGCTATCAGGAGCGGAAACAGCGACAGGCCGTACGGTGAAATCATAATGGGTAAACGGTATAGTCTTGAACAGGGAAGTTTTGACGATCACATCATCAACCTGATCCAGATGTGTGGAGGATCCCCCAATGCCGACCTGATCAAAGAGATCATTGTGACGGCCCTGAAGTTGGTGGAAGATCCGGCCGCGCGCGTGGACGTTAAGATCCTGAACGCGGCGTTAAAGGAATTGCGGTTTGCCTTTAAACTCTTCTCTGGCTACCGTCATATCCGCAAGGTCACCGTATTCGGGTCGGCCCGTACGGCCGAGACGGATCCGTCTTACAAACAGGCCGCCAGTTTTGCTCACAAAATCGTTCGCCACGGTTATATGGTGATCACAGGCGCGGGGGACGGCATTATGAAAGGAGCGCAAGAGGGGGCCGGGCGAAAGATGAGTTTTGGTGTCAACATTCAACTGCCGTTCGAGCAATTCCCCAACGTCTATATCGAGAATGATCCCAAACTCGTAACGTTTAAATATTTCTTCACCCGGAAGCTGATCTTTGTCAAGGAGACGGATGCCATTGCTCTCTTCCCGGGCGGATTTGGAACCCTGGACGAGATGTTCGAATCGCTGACCTTGGTCCAGACGGGAAAAACAGACATCATGCCGATTGTGCTGATTGATGCCCCCGGGGGCACCTACTGGTTGGAGTGGCGTCGGAACCTCGAAAAAAATCTTTTAAAGCGGGGCCTGATCGCGACCGAAGACATGCATTTCTTCACGATTACGGACAACGTGGACGCTGCCGTCAAGGAGGTGACCGGCTTTTATCACAATTTTCATTCTTCTCGGTATCTCGGCGATCACTTGATCATTCGGTTGCAGCGGCCGGTTTCCGACACGCTGCTGGATAAGTTAAACGACAGTTTTAAGGACATCCTGATTCAGGGACGGATCGAACGATGCGAGGCCGCCCCGGAAGAGTCCGATGAACTCGACCTGAATCGTTTGCCTCGACTCACGCTCCGTTTCAATCGAAAGAATTTTGGCCGGCTCCGACAGTTGATCGATATGTTGAATACGGAGTAGATTCCCGGCGAGCAATGCGAGCGGGGGTGGGATGACCCCCACGAGACTTCGGCGAGCTCATTGGAGGCGTTTGCCCGGTGCAAGCGAGGATCGGGCTTTGCCCGTCCGAGCACGGGGTGTGGGGGCATCGGAGGAGGGCCCCGCGCACGGGCCCCCGCAGAGAATGGCGTCGACGCGAGCCCTTGCAAATTAAAGAGAAAGGCCGTTCCGTTATGATCGTTGTCGCAAGGCGGATTCCGGTGATGAAGGGCCGCGAACATGAATTTGAACGGCAGTTTCTCGGCCGGCCCAAGCTGGCCGATATGATGCCGGGCTTTATAAGAAATGAATTTTTGAAGCCGCTCAATAACGACTACTACATCGTATTGAGTTATTGGGAAAGCCGCGAAGACTTCGAAGCCTGGATGAAGAGCGAAGCCTATCAGAAAATTCAGGCGCGGAAAACGAATCGCGATCTTCTGGCCGGACCGATTCAGCTGGATCTTCACGAAGTGATCGGGATATCGGAGCGCGTGCGGGAGATGTGAGTCGGATGAAAAAATCCTTGGATAAGAACGGGCCGCCTTTGTTTCTGCATCAGGTGGAACTCGGTCCGATGCAGAATTTTATCTATTTGATCGGGTGTGAAAAAACGCGCGAAGCGGCCGTGGTGGATCCGGCGTGGGATGTTCAAACCATCCTCACAATCGCCCGGAATCATCAATTCCAGATCAAGACGATCCTTTTGACCCATACGCATTTTGATCATATCAATGGAGTGGAAGAACTTCTCAAGCAGACAGATGCCCGGGTCTTCGTCCATAAAAAGGAGGCCGCCGCGCTTCGGTATGCAGGCGGCAACATCAGGAAGATCGAAAGCGGGGATGCGGTCAAGGTGGGCGATTTGAATGTCACGTTTATCCATACCCCCGGCCATACCCCGGGCTCACAGTGTTTCTACGTGGGGGATCGACTGATCACGGGGGATACGCTGTTTATCAACGGCTGCGGGCGGTGCGATTTGCCGGGAGGGAGTCCGGAAGAAATGTACCACAGCCTCACCGGGACCCTTAAACGATTGGATGATCACGTCCAGGTTTACCCCGGGCATCACTATGCTCCGGTGCCGGTCTCGACCCTCGGCCAAGAAAAACGTCAAAATCCATTTCTATCCAGCGGGTCCCTTGAGGAATTCCTCCGTCGGACGATGGGACGCTGATCAAATCGCTTGTCAGACCATTTTTATTTGCCGTATAATAGGCGACCGTCAATGGAGTCGACCGTGCCGAATCACGAAGTGGCGTTGGCCTATAAGCGTCTTACCGAGGACTACGACCGAATCATCGAACGACAACCCTTCTTTATTAATGCCTACCGTCTCTACGACAAGCTCCTGCATCAGATCCTGGATGGAAAACGTTACAAAAAGATATTGGACGTCGGCTGCGGCAACGCGGCCCAGACCGTTCGACTGGCCCGTCACGGCGACGAGGTGATCGGGGTCGATATCGCCGATGACCTCCTGTCCGTCGCAAGAGAGCGTTGCCGTAACTTTTCCAACGTTCGATTCATGAACGAGGACGCAAGGAAGCTGCCCTTTCCGGATCAAACCTTCGATTGCGTCCTGTCCTACGGTGACGTGCTGAGCCATATTACGGACGGATATGTTCAGGCGTTGTCCGAGATCAGCCGCGTCTCCAAAACCGGGGCCGTGATCTCGTTCGAAGTAGACAATAAATGGAATGCGGGCCTCCTTTATAAACCCCGTGAGATTTGGGAGGCGATCCGGACCCGGGGCCGAGGCCATGACACCCGGGAGTGGGAAGGGATGCGGTTTAAGACCTTTACGTATCGTGAATTGGCGGGCCTCTTGAAACGGCATCATTTTAAGATCACCGGATATCACGGTCATAATATCCTGGCCTCTTTCATCCCGGATCGCTACGTGCTCGAGCAGGACCGGCGGTCCCTATTGGGACGGATGGCGTTGGGACTTGGATCAGTCGATCTCGGGATATCCGGAACATTTCCGTTTAATCGTTGCGGGTTTAATATTATCGTGATCGCTCGGAAAAGTTAAATGGCCAGCGAGCAAGGCGAGCGGGAAGGGGAGGCTCCGCCAGCGGAGGGGGCGACGCAAGCCCCTACAGATAAATCAACCGATGCCAAGGAGTGGAAGCGATGGATTTGCTGAAAATGCTCGTCAACAATAAAATCGAGACGATTGATCATGACGCGGTATTGAAGGCCGCGGCCCAGAGGATGCGGGATCGTCGGATCGGTTCCCTGATCGTGACTCAAAGGGGGCAGGAAGTCGGAATCATCAGCGAGACGGATTTGACCCGGAAGGCCGTTGCGGAGGGGCTCAATCCTGAGAAGGCCCACGTTGCATCGATCATGAGCAGTCCGATAATTTCGATCGAGATTACCGAATCCCCGGAGCGGGCCAATGATTTAATGAAGGAGAAGGGGATCCGACACCTGGGGATTACGGAGCAGGGGCGATTGATCGGAATTATCTCGGTGCGCGATCTGTTAAGGTATTTCAAGGTTTACTATGACGGTATCGGAAGTCTAAAATCCAAGAAATAATCATGGGGGTTAAAAAATCATCGCAGAAACGGCCGCCATCCCATCCGAGCCGCATTCACAAAGTGGAGCTTCACCAACATGTGGACGGCTCGATTCCGGTCGCGTTGGCCTGGAAGCTCATGAAACGGCACGGGCTGAATCCGGTCGGGACCATGACTCAAATGGAAAAACTCCTGGTCCTCCAGAATCAGGAGAGGGGGAGCCTCCTTCGGTATCTGGACAAGTTTCATTATCCGCTTTGGATCACCCAATTTTATGAGAACATCGCGCGGGTCGTCGAAGCCATTGTAGAAGAGGCCTATCGGAATCAGGTCCGGCTCCTCGAGCTCCGATACTCGCCGGTCATCCATACCTTCGCCGGCCTGACGTTGCGGCAGACCATCAGCGCGGCCTTGAGCGGTATCAACCGGGCCAAAAAACGATTTCCCATCCGGGCCGGGCTGATCGTGATTGCCATGCGTCAGCATGGGCCTCATATCGCCAAGATCCTGGCCCGTTCGGCGGTCGCGGAAGGACAGCAGTTCCACCAACGGACAGGGGTGATCGGATTTGATGTGGCCGGCCTCGAACGCGGGAACCCGCCCAAATTGTTTAAAGAGGCCTATGCCATCGCACGCATCGGGGGCCTCGGCCTCACCATCCATGCCGGCGAAGATGAAGGGCCGCACGCCATTTGGCAGGCCATCGATGACCTTGGCGTGACCCGGATCGGCCACGGATGTTCGTCGGTGCGTGACAAGGTGCTGTTACGCCGGCTGGCACGCGATAAGATCCTGGTCGAGTGTTGCATCACGTCCAATTATCAAACCGGCTCGGTCAAACCCGACCGTCCCCATCCGATCTTCACATTTCTGGAATACGGAATCCCGGTTGCAATCTGTACCGACAACACGACCGTCTCCGGGACCAACCAAACCCTGGAAAATAGACGCCTCGTCCGTAAGCTCTCCGTTCCCCAGCTGAACGTGATCCATCAAAACGCCCGCAACTACTCTTTCATTCGTACGGATTGAAGAAACAGCGGGATCGATGATGAAGACCGGACGAGGGGTTGCATTGGCGGTGGTCGTGTTGCTAGGCATCGGGACGGTGATTTTTCATCAAGAGGTGTCCGAATTCATCCACTCGATGCGGCCTTATTCAGCGGAGGCGACCCTGTCCTTTGGGAAAGGGCTGGACCCGAGCGGTCGGTTCGTCGTTAATCCCACGACGACGTTCAGCCTCGGTGAGAATATAGCCTGGGTGCTGCAGTTTAAAAAGAATGCCGGAGTCAAAGAATTGATCGTCGTTCTTTACGAGGTTACAACCGATGGACGGGAAATCCTGCTTGATCGAAACAAGATGACGGTTGAACCGACCGACACCGGCCTGTACAACTTTGCCACAACCCAGGCCTTCTGGGGCCTTTCTCCAAAAGAAATGAGTGCGGATCACCATACGTATCGAATCAAATACCTCAAAAAACAAGTCATCGCACAAGGTGACTTTACCATTATGATGGCGACCCGCCGTGATCAACCGTTGTCTGAATCACCCCCGAATCCCCCGTAGTATTCTTGACGTCTTGTTCCTCTTTCGGCCAGCGGGGTCCACCCCCGACGGATTCGACGGAATCGAATCAAAGGCAGAATGACAATTCGTGTTGAACGTCCCGCGACATAGATATGACTCTGCACACGTATTGGAAATCCTCGCCTTTATTTGACTACGGGCATTGCGCATAGTATTCTAAAAACATGCGTTTCCCTCGTAAATCGGTCATGCTGGTCGGCGTCCTCGTGGTTGCGGTGATTCTCCTTTATTTCGGGTATCAGCGCGTCCATTCCCGGATCATTTTTGGTCTTCGAGAAGATTTCTCGAAGGCGGTTCCCTACGACAAACCCGTACCGGGAATTCCCGGAATACGGGCCGAGCAGTGCGGGACCTGCCACAAAGAAATTTATGAAGAATGGAAAACGTCCATTCACTCGAAGGCCTACCTTGATCCCTTCTTCCAGGCCTACTGGAACAAAGACGAGCATATCTGGATCTGTTTGAACTGTCATTCACCCATGCAGCCGCAGCAGCCTTGGGTGATCCAAGGTCTTGAAGACGGAAAGGTCTACAAACCGGTCAAGGTGGATAATCCTCATTACGATGCCGAATATCAACAAGAGGGCATCACCTGTGCCGCCTGCCATGTGCGCGACGGTTTGATCGAGGGGCCGTTTGAAAATATTGAAGCCCCTCATCCAACGCGATACTCGCCGCGCTTCCGAACAACGGACATTTGTTTCACCTGTCACCAGGTTCCTTCCGGGCCTTTTCAATTCTATAACGGGGGCCCGTGCTCGACCTTTCCTGAATTCGAAGCCGGCCCCTATTTTAAAGAGGGGAAGATATGTCAGGACTGTCATATGCCGAGAATCGAACGACCGTTGGTGTCCGGGGGAACGGCGCGTCAAGGCCGCCAACATCTCTGGCGGGGCGGGCATTTTCCGGAAATGATCAAGCGGGCGGTGTCGGTCCAGCTGAGAGCCGACCGAACCGGCTTACAGCCGGGGAAGGATGTAACATTCACCGTAACCTTGACCAACAGCGGGGCCGGTCACAAAATTCCGACGGGTGATCCGGACCGGTACTTTACCGTGACCTTTGAGGTTGTGGATGCGTCGGGAGCGGTCATTAAACGCCAGGAAAGCACGATGAGGCGGTGGATTGTTTGGTGGCCTGTGATTGTGGAAGTCTATGAAAACCGCCTGACGCCCTTGTTGAGTCGGGATTATGTATTTCGGTATTGGTTGCCGAGAAAATTGGAAGGATTGAAGTTGCGAACGTCGATAAATTACCACATCATGACCGAGTCTCAGTATCGGCGGCTCCAGACCAAGTACGGTCTCTCCGTCGATGTTCCTCACGTATTTCCTATTTTTGAACAGGAATTTCGGTTGGATGAACCGCTTCAAATCACCACGGTTCAGAATGACCTCCCGTCTCATACCTGTCACGGTAATAAAGGCTGAACGCCATCAATCGGCCCATCCGGAGCCTTCATTCGCTGATCAAGACCAGTATGCCGGAGTAGTTGTGAAACTGGTGAACACCGTAAATCGGAGCGATCTCAGAATAGGTAAAGAATCCGATCAAGGGAATCTCACCGAAATGTTTTTTAATGACGGAGAGATCAACCCCGGTTCTACCGTACAGGGACCGGCCCCGCCCGCAGCAGTCGAAATACAACGCGAAGGACGGCGGATGATCGCGATGGATTTTGGCTAACTCCGAAACCATCGATTCCATATCGCGCACGGCTTTATTAGGCTCGCGGATCATAAAAGACACGACTTGTCCCTCCTCCACCATTTCGGGAACGGTGATGCTTCCTTCGGCGAGGTCCACTCCCACGACGCTTCGAACGAGATACGTTCCGCGATGGAATTGTGACTCGGTTACATCGGCAGGGAAACCGACAAAAATAAGACGGGTGGCTTCGCGAATTTCCTCGGGCGGTATATTGGTGAACAGCGCCGAGTAACAGTCAAGTGCGGAACGCCCAGCCAGCTCATAAATAGTGTTATGCCGTGCGCGGGTTACCATCATTGGATTTCCAATGGGATGGCATGCCTGTGTGATACCGATGGTATGGTTGAAGGTGCCGTTCAGGACAAAGCCGGCTATCGCGTCGGATAAAACTTGATTTTGATAGATCTGGAGGGTCTGCATTAAGCTGCCGTCCTCTGAAGCCCCTCCCCCAACAAGGACGGCCTTGTCGCTGGCGCCGAGGATTCCCTGGAAGAATGGTTTGGGTTGGAAGTTGTACGTATCCGGAAAGGCGAAACCGATGGAAGAATGCGCTTCATCTTTTCGGCCGGCGAGGGTTAATTCTCCTATGGTTCGGCCGATCCGTTCGGCCTGACCTTGAAGGGGGTGCAAGAAAAATGGGGAAGCCTTGACGGTATTCGATGCCATCACCATGACCGCAAGGGCATGCTGAGCTTCCCATTCGCCATCGGTTGTGATCACGCCAAGACAACTGCATCCCACGAGATGAGCGGCATTCATCTCGGATTGGAGGGCCTTGAGGAGCAGTGGATAATAAGGATGGTAGGAAATCGAGGCGAAAACGAGGGCCAAATCGACCCTCTCCAGACCGGCACGACTCATGGCCATACGGGCCGCCTCACGCGCCGCTTTTTGAGGAGACATTTGGGTGGACTGTCCAACGCCGATACGGATCATAGATTGTATTATACAAAGCTTTGGATCCGGTTTCCATCAATCGTTAGGTGAGGTCCGCCTTAAATAAGGTGTCGACACCGGAAATGCGGTATTTGAATGGAGTGGAAATGCCGATAAAGCTATAAATTACAATGTGTTAAATTTGGCACCGGAGTTGCTTATTAAGATTAAGATGCTTAGGCGAGTATCGCAATAAAATTAAATCAGATCAGAGAAAATAAGTAACTCGGTGGTAATGAGAGGGGGTGAATAAATATGAAGCGGATTCTTTCCAGTCTTGTAATGGCAGTGGTCGTCTTGTCCTTTGTTGGCATGAGCTGGGCCGGGATGATTTCGGGTGATTTAACCAAGATTGACGAAAAGGGCTCGTTCTACTTTGTAAAGGATAAGAAGGGAAAGGAGCACAAGATCCATTTTGACAACACCACGCAAAAAACCGGTGAGGTCAAGGTAGGGGATATGGTCGAGGTGGATGTGGCGAAGGGACATGCCAAATCTATCAAGGTCGCTGAAAAGAAGTAGTTCTTAAATTGCTTTGTAAAGAGGCACGATGCCTTAGGGTATCGTGCCTCTTTTTTATTACGGAACTTTTCCATACGATCAGGGTTTCAACCTTCAATGGATGCCGGCCGGGATGATTGACAGAATGACTTGTAAAGTGTAAATATAATACATAATATTGGACAAAGAGGATGAAGCCCAGAAGTTGCTTGCGTATTTCCCCATTTAGACCCCTCCGGGTCCAGATCTCGACGGATTCGGTCTGTTATACTGGGACGACGAAGGACATATCCTATGCCGGCTCCTGTATTGGTCTACAGACGATGGAGGACTTGCCCATTTATATTGATAACCGTCTATTGATTCGTTGCCAGTTAGGGGACATAAACGATTCGTGGGCGGATGAGGTTCTTGTCGGGAAAGTTCGCTGGATTCGGAAACACGTGGGCGAAGTCTTTGTAGGCGTCGAATTTCTGGATACGGGTGAATATTATCATCCCCGGGTTTTTTCCCTCCGAAACCGTGAAGACAAATAGGCGGGGAACATGACGCCTCCTGTTCCCCGCCGTTCTATTACGGCTTTTTGGACATCGAGTACTTATTTTGCCGAAGGGTTACCCTACTCCGTCGTTCATCAAATCTCTGCTCAGTTTTTCACCGCTTCCGGCGCCAGTCTTCAGGCGATCGGCTTGACCTCCCTCTATGGTTTGGCCTGGAACTTCAAGTTTTTATGGAGCCCGCTGATCGATGTCATTAGCAATAAAAAGAGTTGGCTTGTCAGGCTTGAATTATTGATTACGGTCACGATTGCGATTCTGACCTGGCCGGCTTTTGGCGTTGATTTGGGTTTGGCTGCAAAAATATTCGTGTTGATCGCATTTTTGGCTGCGACGCATGATATGGCCGTGGATGGGTTCTATATCCAGTCCTTAAACGATACGGAACAGGCCGCTTTTTCGGGTTTACGTGTCGCAGCTTATCGGATCTCGTTGTTGGTGGGAAACGGAGCCCTAGTCATACTCGCCGGCATGGCTTCATGGGCTACCTGTTTCTTAGCGGCCGCAGGAATTATGGGCTCTCTGGCACTGTGGCACCAATGGTTTTTGCCAAAGGCTCAACCGATGGGAACGGTTTTTAAAGCCTCGGTGATGGAGGAGGCCTTCGTGAGTTATTTAAAGCAACCGTATGTCGTAAGGATACTGTCATTTATTTTGGTGTATAGGGCGGGTGATTCGATGATGTTCGCTATGGCGACCCCCTTTTTAAAAGAGTTGGGCTATGATACCGCCACACGGGGATTTTTGTCCGGAACGCTCGGCACCCTGTCCGGTATCAGCGGGGCATTAATTGGCGGAGCCATTATCAGTCGGGCCGGATTGCGACGATGTCTGTTCCCTTTTACATTGATACAGAGTCTGTCCATTCCGGCTTACGCTTGGCTGGCTTATTTCAAGCCGGGTTTGTTCGGGGTGGGGCTAGTGATCGCCTTTGAGCAACTGGCCGCCGGTATAGGAACGGCGGGGCTTCTGGTTTTTTTAATGCAGCGATGCAGCCGCAGCTTTCAGGCCACACACTTTGCGATCGGCTCGGCCTTGATGTCCGTGGCGGCCACGCTGGCGGGGAGCTTCAGCGGGTTTGTGGCTTCCGGCGTGGGTTATGTCAATTTCTTTTCAATAGCCTTTATCATATCCTGGCCTGGAGTGATCATGGCTTGGACGATGCCGTCCCGTGTTCACCATTATTAGCTTGGACCTTTCCGTGTCGGGGCATGCTCACCCTAGATTTGCATTGATCGCGGTAGGCGTTCGAATCTTAAACAGATCCGACGCGTAAGCACTCCCTAGGACCATAATCTGACTTCCTTTTGCAAACGAGGAATATTAAAATAAAACATAAAGTTTGTTTTATAACATCCTGTCATATAATTAAATTATTTTTTGCAGCACTGCGGTGACGTTAGACGAACACGTCTTACGAAAGTAATCCGGCAGGAATGTTTATAGAAGAAAACGCAGACCAGCACGATAAAGGCGCTTTCCCGGATCTTTCCTAACCCACCTAACCTCTGCAAGAGTGGGGGTGCTCATTTTAACGTGGGGTAGTGGGAGGCTGATCTTGACAATCTGTGCGGTTTCCAAGCGTTCCCTTGTCATAAGGCAGACGCCACCTTCACTAATATTTTTGATGTTTGAATTAATGATTGTGGTTGACTTATTTCCTCGAGATCTGTGTAAAAGAAGGTGACTGCTGACTTCACAAGTGGCCTTTTCCGAAAGAGAAGACCGTTTTGACTGGCGTCGTTCGTCTGTCTTTTGCTCAGAATTCATTTAATCTTTTGCTGCACTTGGTTTTTACAATCAAGGGGCCGATTCTGTATACATAATACAGAATTGTTATATACATAACATTTATATATGGCATTGTCAAGAAAAATCAAGGCGATTTCGGGCCTTTTTCCCCCCTTCAAATCAAATGGGGTCATGGGCCACGCGACACATTTTTTAGCAACACATATTCTACTTAAAAACCTATATAATTCATGCGGCTTTGAGTAGGATGTGTATTCGAAATTTGCTTTTAAATCAATCGGGTTATAAGAAGTTTATAAACAGGTTTATTCGATTATAAAATATGTTGACAACGAACTTAAGTTATTGTATGTTTTAGCTCGAGTACCTTGTAGGTCCCTTCCTTCACACCACATATGAGGGTGTATATGGATCTGCTAGAGGTTGCAAACAGGCGCTCCGTGCCTGGCATCCTGATCTTCAACCATCGTCAAGAACCTATCTTTTTTAATCCGGTCGCATTAGGGATTCTTTCCAAGCTAAACGGCACCCATTCGGACTCCAATCATTTGATGATGGGCGTGACCATTCCAAAAGAAATTTTTAATTTGTTTGAAAATCTCAAAAAGAGTTATCTTGCCTGTCGCGATGATCACCAGACTCAGGTTGGTCCTCAAATTTCATTATTTTCTACCCAGGACGCGATGTACTGCTGCAGAGGGTTTCCTCTCAATGGCGACGATACACACTCGAGTCAAGCTTTTCATATCATGATGTTGATCGAGAAGGTTTCGCAACACCGACAGATTGATCTGGAAAAATTGAGGAACCGCTTTCAATTAACAAATCGCCAGATGGAAATTATAAAGCACCTTTTTTCTGGCTTGACGAACAAGCGGATTGCCGATGCCCTCTGTGTTTCAGAAGACACGATTAAAGGACATTTAAAGCACATCATGAGACGACTGAAAGTCAATTCAAGGACCGAGATTCTTTCCATAATCCTTCAGCTCTGATCCCCCTTTATTTAGTTGTTCTGCATCCGAGGCCTGCGCCAAAGGTTGCCATCGCACGGGTCAGTTCTTGCCTTATTTTCTTGATCCAATTCTAATTTTTTCACACGACCATTGAGATTCTAAAGTTATCATATCCCAACCGGTTTGAAAAGGCCGTCCGGTCTCTTTTCTTGACAGTTTTACGACATCCTATGATAAGATCAATCCCTCTAATCTTCATGTGGAGAAGAAATGATTCGTTATATTTTTTCATTCGTAATATTATTGGTCTTTGTTGTCAGGGTTTCAGGTTGCGTTGCCCAAACCCCTCCCCAATCAAAACAGGGCTTTTCGGAATCGCCATACAGGGAGCTTGATACCCTCAAGCCAGGGACAATCCTGCATTTGCCCACCGGTATCGTGGTTACCAGGGAACAGATGTTTCGTATCCTGTCCGGCTCCAAGATCGTCTATGTGGGAGAAACCCACACCAACCTTAAGGATCACCAAGTGGAACTGGAGATTTTGCAGGGATTATGGGAGCGCTATCCCGGACAAGTCGTCGTAGCTATGGAGATGTTTCAACGCCCATCTCAGGATCAATTAAATCAATGGAGCAAGGGTGAACTGGATGAGAAGGCTTTTGTCAAGGTGTGGTATTCCAATTGGGATCAGTCCTACAATTATTATCGAGCGATCCTTCACTACATTCGCGATAAAAAAATTCCCTTGTTGGCCCTGAATGCGTCCGATGAACTGGTTCACGCAGTTATGGAAAAGGGAACGGAGGGACTGTCGGAAAGTTTGAAAAAAGAGCTGCCCGATATGGATCGAACGGATCCATACCATCGAAACTCGGTCAAGGCGGTTTTTGGTGGCCATGCGCACGGGGACAAAGGCTTTGAACGGTTTTATGAGACGATGCTGATCTGGGATGAGACGATGGCCCAATCGATCTCAACCTATCTCTCCAGTCCACAAGGGACAGGAAAAAAGATGGTGGTCTTTACAGGCGGTTTCCACGTCAATTATGGATTTGGAGTACCCCGTAGGGTGTTTCGTCGGTTGCCTGAACCTTATGAGATCGTAATGCCCTATACGACGGAGGTGCCAGAAAATCGGAAGGATATTCTTATGGACGTTCAACCGGTTTCCATCCCGCTCTATCTTGCCGATTTCATCTGGGCCGTCGGTTATGAAGATTTGGAAGATCAAAACGTTCATCTCGGTGTCCAGGTCGAGAAAACTGAAAAAGGCGTCGCGGTTCGAAAGGTCATGCCCGATTCGACCGCATTAAAAATCGGCATTCGGGAAGGAGATATCATCGTTTCATTTGAGGGTCAAGCGATCATCAAGCCTTCCGATCTGACTCATCTTATGAGTTTCAAACAGCCGGGGGATCATGCGAACCTTACAATTCTTCGCGGAGACCAGACGTTAAATCTTGAGGCCCAATTTGAGTCGGGAAAGAAAACTCGGTCCCCTTGAAAGCCCCTCCATAATATAAACAGAAAGGAGAACACCATGGAGATTTATCGGCGAAAACCGGAGAGTACCGGAGCTGTGGCGGATGATCCGGCCGCTCGCGATCTGCTGCGTCGGGCCTTTGAGAAAACATTCCGCTGGCCGCAGGGATTCAAAGGCTTCATGACCGATTTGACGTGTCAAGAAGTCGGACGAATATCGGAAGGCAGTGTGACGGTCCGCTCGGCGCGCGAGGTCACGGTCCATCTCGAACATGAGGATTTGAAAAAATGGGCTGAGGGTCAAATCGGTATGATGGCGGTGCACCGCGGACCGCGCTCGTTTGAGGAGTCGGATGGGAAGTACTCACTCACGCTCGGTGAAGAAGACCATCATCCGATGGGCCGATTGTTGATGATCCATGGGGATGGCATGAATTCGCGTTACCGCATCCATGACGACCGAATCACTCAAATTAACCGCGGTATGGAACGGGTCAAGTTCACGATCAATGTCGAGGACAGTCTCACCACCAGTGACGGTAAGGCCCTAACCACCCGTTATTCGGTCTTTTATTTTTCACCGGTGGATGGTGCATTGCGTCAGGTCGAAACCTATTCGGACAACCATGCCGTCGTAAACGGAATTTACCTTCCGGCCATCAGGCGGGTGAGTTTTAATGAAAATGGCGCCGTCATTACCCGGTTACTTCGATTTGAGCATCACCGGCTTCTGTAATTCGGATCGGATTATCAACCCGATCGAACTACAGTAAATTGTAGATGAACATTGATTTACCACCACCGATTGTGCTATTTTAAGTAGCCTTCATTCCATGCTTCAAAAAGTTAGTATCTCGGATATAATAAAATAAATGGCCAAAGGAAATCTTTCGATTTGAATATGACCCCCTTCATACCGTCTTATCTGAACCGAACTCCATGACTAATATTCTCCTACCCTTTTCCAATTGGAATAAGGTATGCCCATGAATACTGAACGTGCAATTGCCTACTTTTCAATGGAAATCGCCCTTCATAACGGGATCCCGACCTACAGCGGTGGCCTGGGGATTCTAGCCGGCGATATGCTTAGATCGGCCTCCGATCTGAATGTTCCTATGGTCGCGGTCACCCTGCTCCATGAAAAAGGTTACTTCCATCAGCGGCTGGATGAACACGGCAATCAACTGGAGGATGCTGTTTCATGGGATCCCCGAAGTTTTCTTGAGCCTCTTCAGGCCATAGTAAAAGTCGAGATGGAGGGCCGGTCGGTGAAAATCCGGGCCTGGAAATATGAACTGCGCGGGAGCCGGGATTTTACAATCCCAGTTTATTTTTTAGACACCAATCTCGAAGAAAACGATCCCCGCGATCGGTCCCTGACCGGACATTTGTACGGAGGAGACGCACGGTATCGCCTGTGCCAGGAAGTTATTCTGGGTATCGGGGGTATCCGAATGCTGCGAGAGGTGGGCCATCACGCGATCAAAAAATACCATATGAACGAAGGCCATGCTAGTCTGGCGGTTCTCGAACTCCTTGAAGAGGCGGGTCGTCAACTCAACAAACCGGAGACGGATCCCGAGACGATTGACTCCGTCCGCCGTCAGTGTGTCTTTACAACCCATACGCCGGTCGCCGCCGGCCATGACCGTTTTGCTTCGGACCTCGTACGAAACATATTGGGCGAGCGGGAAATCTTTCGTCTGAAGGTTTTCCATGAGGGACAGGGTCTGGATATGACCCGACTCGCGCTGTACCTCAGCGGTTATATCAACGGCGTCGCCCGGAAGCACGGTGAGGTGGCCCGTGCCATGTTTCCAGGCCATTCCATTCAATCCATCACTAACGGGGTTCATTCCGTTACATGGACTTCCGAGCCATTTCAAAAACTTTTCGACTCTTATCTGCCGGATTGGCGAAAGGACAGTTTTTCACTTCGTCATGCCCTGAACATCCCGAAAGAAGCCATATGGTCGGCCCATCTGGAGGCCAAGCAGGCGCTGATCGACCAGGTGAACCAGAGGGGAAAGGTTGGAATGGATATCTCGGTCTTTACGATCGGATTTGCCCGCCGCGCTGCGGTTTATAAAAGGGCGGATCTGCTCTTTCACGACATTGATCGGCTGAAAAAAATCGTCACGGAGGTGGGGCCTTTTCAAATCATCTACGCCGGAAAGGCCCACCCGCAGGATCGGGAAGCCAAGGCGGTCATCACAAAAATATTCCAGTCACAACGGGAACTCAAAAATCACATCAAGGGGATTTACCTCTCCAACTATGATATGGAAATGGGAAGGCTGATCACGGCTGGGGTGGATCTCTGGCTCAACAATCCGGTTAGGCCGATGGAGGCCTCTGGGACGAGCGGGATGAAGGCCTGCCACAACGGAGTTCCTCAATTAAGTATTTTAGACGGTTGGTGGGTTGAGGGCCATATGGAAGGTGTGACCGGATGGGCCATTGCCCAGGATGGACAACCGCCCGCGGAGGGAGATGATCGGAATCGAGATGCGGCCTATCTCTACCACAAGCTGGAAAACCTGATCATTCCGATGTTCTACCGTGATCGTGATAAGTACATCAACATCATGAAGCACTGCATTGCGTTGAATGCCTCGTTTTTCAACACGCAACGCATGGTCCAGGAATACGTCACCAACGCTTACTTAGCGCTCTAATAAAACCCTTTTCCTTGAATTGCTTGATCGGTGATCATTTGAGCAGGGGAGAAGCGGGGACCGGCCGATTCGGAAAAACGCTCAAGTGTTTCTTTAACCTTTTCGATTCCAATTTTGTCGGAATACTTTAATAATCCTCCCTTAAATGGCGGAAACCCAGCGCCCATTATTAATCCGAGATCAACATCGCCAGGTTCCTGAACAACCCTCTTTTCGAGACACCAGACGGCTGTGTTTATCATGATCATCATGAGACGATCGGTAATTTCTTGATCGGTTATCATAGGACGCGGAGTAAGACCGCGTTCTTTTCGGACGGCCGCAAGCATTGTGTCCAATTCGGGGTTGCCGTGTTTTTCTTTGCCTTCATATCGATACAGACCCTGTCCCGTCTTTTTTCCCAATCTTCCGGCTTCGAATAACCGATCGAAGATCCGAGATTGTTCAGCCGGATCGAGGTGAAGGGCCGTTCGGATCGATTCGGCCGTGTGGTGGGCGATGTCCAGTCCCACAACGTCCATCATTGTGAAAGGACCCATCGGCATTCCAAACGCCTCCATTGCGCGATCCACTCGATCAACCGTAGCCCCTTCTTCCAGAAGGAGTCCGGCCTCATTTCCGTAGGCCGTCAGGATCCGGTTGACTAGAAAGCCGGGACTGTCCGAAACGATCAGAGGTGTTTTGCCAATCCTTTTGACGAAGGCCACACCGGCGGCCAGCGTCTCGTCGGAGGTCAGTTTTCCTTTCACCACTTCGATCAGCGGCATCTGAGCAACCGGATTGAAAAAATGAAGCCCCAACACGCGATCCGGCCGCTTTGCCGCTTCAGCCATTTCGGTGACCGAAAGTGAAGAGGTGTTTGTAGCGAAGATCGCCCCCGCTCCGGCGGCCTCTTGAAGGTCTCGAATCACCCGCTGTTTGATCTCCATTCTTTCGGCCACGGCCTCGATGATCAAGTCACATTTGAAAAAACCGGAATAGCCGGTGGTTACCGAAAGAAGCCGCATCCGGTCCTCTTTTTCCTCCCGGCGCATTCTTCGTCGGGAGACCTGTTTTTCAAAGGCCTCGTTTATAATCTTAATGCCCTTTGCGATCGCTTCCTCATTGATGTCCCGCAGGCGCACCGGAATTTCCTGTTGCAGCATCCATTGGGCGATTCCGGCGCCCATCACCCCGGCTCCAAGGACGCCCACTTTCTGAATCGACGGGACGGGTTCGGTAGGGTTAATCCCTTTTGGCAGCTTTCCGGCGTGCAATCGTATCGAAAAGACATGGAGCAGATTCTGTGTCGTTTCTTCACCAACGAGCGCATGGAGTCCTTCCTGTTCCAGTTCAAACGATTGTTCGAGCGGAACTCCGATCCCCTTCCGGACCACATCGATAATTTTCAATGGAGCCGGGTAGCGTCCGCGAGTGAGCCTCTTGACGTTTTTGCGGGTTTGGTGAAATACAAGGGCGCGGCCGAGCGGGGTTTGATTCAAGAAACGCGTCAGGATTTTGTTTTGCGAACGCATCCGGGCCGCTTGAATTTTTCGATGAAGCGAGGCCCCCTGTGCAAGGATCTCCCACATAAAAGATTCGGCCTGCGTCGGGATCTCCTTGGAAGTAACGACGCGGTCTATCAGTCCGATCCGCTCGGCGCGCCTCGCATCAAGATTTTTGCCCGTCAGGAGCAGATCCAGCGCCGCTGAAAGACCGATTAGACGGGGGAGACGTGTGACTCCGCCCCAGCACGGGAAGATTCCGAGCATCACTTCCGGCAGGCCGAGGCGTGTCTTCCGGTGGTCGCTCGCCAGACGGTAACGGCACGCCAGCGCTAACTCCAGACCGCCGCCGAGACAGGCGCCGTGGATGGCGGCTAACGTCGGAATGGGAAGGGAGGCAATTTTTTGGAAGACATCGCGGCCTTGTTTTATGAAAGCCAAGGTCCCGTCCAGATCGCTGATAAATCGTTGAACGTCGATCTCGGCCCCGCCGATGAAATGATCCGGTTTGCGGCTCAAAAAGATGACGCCTTTTATTTTGGGATCGGTCCGTATGGAGTCAACGGCATGCGAAAGCTCGGCGAGAAGCCGCGGCGAGATCAGGTTAACCGTTTTGCCCGGGAGGTCGATTTCAACGCGGCAGAGGCCGCGGTCGCAGATGGATATGCCAATATTCTTCTCCGGAGTCATGCCCGTTTAATTTCTCTCAACGACATACGCCGCGCCCTGTCCTCCGCCGACGCAAAGCGTGACCAGGCCGATGGATTGGTTCCTTCGCCGGAGTTCGTACAACATCGTCAGCATCAGGCGAGCGCCGGACGCCCCGAGCGGATGACCGAGGGCGATTGCTCCCCCGTTGACATTAAACCGGCTCCGATCAATCTCACCGATCGGTTCGTTACGTCCCAGGTGTTCCTGAGCGAACTTTTTTGAGCCAAAAGCTTTTTCATTGGCCAGGACCTGTGCTGCAAACGCTTCATTCATCTCGGTCAGTTCAATATCCGAAAATTTCATCCCGGCCCGATCCAGGGCCAAAGGTGTTGCAAAAGACGGCCCCAACCCCATCCTCGCCGGATCCAGGCCGGCATAGGCATAACTCCGAATGCGACCAAGCGGTTTAAATCCCAGCGCGCGGGCCTTTTCCTCGTTCATGATCAGAAGTGCGGCGGCGCCGTCCGTCAGGGGAGAGGTGTTGCCGGCCGTGACCGAACCGTTTCGACGATCAAAGACCGGCTTCAGACGGGCCAGATCGTCCATTTTTTGGTTCTCGCGCGGCCCGGCATCGTTCTTGATCACGGATTCATACCGAGGAGAAAGATAAACGGGAGTGATCTCTTCCGCCAGACGGGACCGCGCCTCGACGGCCCGTTGGTGGCTCAGCAAGGCAAAGGCGTCCTGTTCCTCTCTTGAAATTCCGAATTCTTTGGCCAGGACCTCGGCCGTGTCGCCCATCCGCATGCCGTTGAGCGGATCGGTTTGGCTGATGATGTTCGGTTTAAGATCGCGTGGGCGAATCGACGCGAACTTCGCGATCTTCTGCCCCAGGGTTTTGGCTTTCGAAGCGTCGATGAGGATTTCGGTCAGTCGCTTCCCATAATAGAAAATCGGGATATTGCTCATGGACTCGACCCCTCCGGCGATGACCACATCGGCCATTCCGGCCCGGATTTTTTCCATCGCGCTTCCGATCGCCTCCAGGCCCGAGGCACAGTTCCGGTTGACGGTATAGGCCGGCACGCGGGCGGGGAGGCCGGCGCGCTGCGCGATGACCCGCGAAACATTGGCCGTGTCGACCATCTGGCTGACCGTCCCGATGATTACCTCGTCCACGATCTTCGGGTCTAGGGCGGTTTTCTCTACTAATTCATGAACGGCGATCCTTCCCAACTCTTCGGCAGGGATGTTTTTAAAAACCGTTCCGGACCTTGCAAATGGTGTCCGGATGCCGTCAATAACCACCGCCTCGGCCATGCAGCACCTCCTGTCGATAAAAATATTATACTCCAGGCCGGCTCCGACCCACAAGACTGCAGCCGTTACGGCATCTTTGGAATGCCGGACCATTTTTTATATTCCTAGCCAAAACAAGGGTTTGACAGCAAGAATTATTCTGTTATATTTTTTTGAAGTTTCAATCGGGGGAAAAACCGTCTATCGCGATTGACTTATAAAATCTGAATTTTCGGATATACTTAATTTTAACCAAGATTATTTTCTTATCCTGTAGGAACTGGAGATTATACAAGATATAGGGGGTTTTCTCAAACCGAGCCCACTTTCAGGGTTTTTTAATCGCATAAATTCCAAAAAGTAAAAGGAGGTCGGCGATGACAAGAATCAGACTTTTTAGATTGATGGCGGCAGCATTATTTTTGGCTGCCATGTCATTAACATCCGTGTTATCGGTATCCAGATCTTGGGCCGAGGACGGCGTGACGGAAAAAGAGATACTGATCGGGATGTCCAATGCGCTGAGCGGTCCCGCTTCCGCGCTCGGCACGGGGATGAAAATTGGGGCGACGGTTTATTTTGACAAGATCAACGCTTCGGGAGGTATTCATGGGCGAAAGATAAAACTTTTGGCCTACGATGATGGTTATGAACCAGACAAGGCCATCTCTAATACCCGAAAACTGATTGAAGAAGACAAGGTCTTCGCCCTGTTCGGTTATGTGGGCACGCCAACCTCCTCGGCGGTGATGCCGATTTTCTCCAAAGCGGGCGTGCCGTATATTGCGCCTTTCACCGGGGCCGAAATTCTCCGGAGTCCCGTCAATAAGATACTTTTTAATGTCCGGGCAAGCTATTTTGATGAGACCGAGGCGATGGTGGGGCACCTGACCAAGGATCTCGGCATCAATAAGATCGGAGTTTTTGTTCAGGCCGATGCCTTCGGCGATGCCGGGAGGGCCGGAGTGGTCCGGGCTTTGAGAAAACGGGATATGTCCTTGGTGGGAGACAGTAAATTTCCGCGCAACACCGTCGATGTAGATGAGGGGTTGGAAGCGCTGATAAAGGCAAATCCCGAGGCGGTGATTATGGTGGGCACTTATAAACCCTGTGCCGCCTTTATCAAGAAAGCAAAGGCAAAGGGTTTTAACCCCAAATTTTTAAATGTTTCTTTTGTGGGAACAGACGCTTTGATCCAGGAATTAGGAAAGGACGGCAATGGGGTCATTGTCACCCAGGTCATGCCGAATCCAACCGACAGTTCCCTTCCCATTGTCAAGCAGTTCCTGGCGGATATGAAAGCGGCCGGCCAACATCCCGATTTCATGAGTTTGGAAGGCTACGTGGATGCCGTGGTCATGGTTGAGGCTTTGAAAATGACTTCCTCCCTCACTCGGCCCGCGTTTATTTCCACCTTTGACGGACTCAAAATGAACGCGGGGGGATTGAAGGTGTCCTACAGTCCAACCAATCATCAGGGTCTTGATCAGATCTTTTTAACAAAGATCGAAAATGAGAAAGCGGTGACGATCACAAAATTTCAATGAAGTCTCAAAATATTTTCGCTCTGAACACCCTCAATAAAAAGTTCCTCATTCCCACGCTGATCCTCACCGTGATCCTGTTGGGTGGATTGGGAGCCATCATGGTCGAGAAAAATCACGCCACGATGCGTTCCATCATGGAATCGAAGGGAAATGCGATGGCCGATCTTCTCGCCCAGATCAGCGTCAATTACATCATGAACTATGATCTCTCCGCGCTAGAAGGGTTCGTCAAGGAAACACTGAAGGATTCTGAGGTCGTCTATGTCGTCTTTTACGATGCCGATAAAAAACCGCTGACGGAAATCAGCAAAGAAACCAAGGATAACACCTCGCTTTTCGTTTACGAGCGGGAGATCCGGGATCGGCAAGAGAACGACAAATTGTTGGGATTCCTCAAACTCGGCTACAGTCAGCAAACCCTGGCCCGCAATTTGCGCAGCGGTATTCAGACCGTCGTCGTCAGTAATCTGATCGCACTGGCTCTGTTAGTTTTCGGTGTAACCTATCTCTTTCGTGGAATTACCCGGCCTTTCGGACATCTGGTTGAAGTGATTGAACAAATGGCCCGGGGCGACCTGACCGTTCAAGTGGAGGCCGATTTGGTGACCCGAAGGGACGAGATGGGAATCCTGGCCAATGCCTTTTCAAGAATGTCGGCCAGCTTGAAGGGGGTGATAAAAAAGATTCAGGATGCCTCCTCACAGGTCATCCGGGTTGCGGAGCAGGGGGTCGCCGGCACCAAGCGGGTCAGCGACGGGGCGATCCGCCAGGCCCAGGCCGCGGAACAGACCTCCTCCTCCATCGTTGAAATGAATACCTCCATCAATAAAATCACCGAAAATATCGGCAGCCTTTCGGCCTCTTCGCAGGACACCTCCGCCTCCTTGACCGAAATGAGTTCCGCGATCAGTCAAGTCGCCGGGAACACGGTTGCACTCTCGACCTCGGTTGAGGACACCGTTTCGTCCCTCTCTCAGATGTCGAGCGCGATCAAACAGGTGGTCGACCATATCCATACTCTTTCCTCGTCCGCCGAAGCGGCCACCTCCTCGATGACCGAGATGAACGCCTCCATCAAAGAGGTCGATAAAAATGCGAAGGAATCCGCTGTTCTGGCGGAGAAGGTCAGTCAAGACGCGGCCGAACTGGGAAGTGTGGCGATTGAACAGACGATTGACGGAATCAAGCAGATTCAGAAGGCGGTCGAAAAGTCGTCCAATGTCATCAACAAATTGGACGAGCGGACGGAACAAATCGGCAAGATTCTCATCGTGATCGACGAGGTGGCGAAGCAGACCAATTTGCTGGCCCTCAACGCCTCCATTCTAGCCGCCCAGGCCGGGGAGCAGGGAAAAGGCTTTGCCGTGGTCGCAGACGCCATCAAGGGCCTTGCGGATCGAACCACGGCCTCGACCAAAGAAATTGACCAACTGATTCAGAATGTCCAATCGGAAATCAAAGACGCCGTTCTCACGGTGAATGAGGGCATGCAGAGCGCCGAAGAGGGGGTCCGTCGCTCAACCCATGCGCAGGGGTCGCTCAATAAGATTCTGGATAGCTCTAAACATTCCCTGAAAATGTCGCGCCAGATCGAGAAAGAAACCCTCGAGCAGGTGAGGGCAAGCCATCAGGTCACTCAGTTAATGACGCAGATGAATGCCATGGTACAGCAGATCGAATCGATCATGAAAGAGCTGGAAAATTTAACGTTGCGCATTACCCAGTCCGCAGAAAAGATGGAGGCGATCACGCAACAGGTGAATATTTCGACGGAGGAACAGGCCCGGGGGAGCAAACAGATCAGCGCCGCGGGGGAGAATGTGGCGTTGAAGGTCCAGCAAATCGCCCAGGCGATGAATGAGCAGAAAAAGGAAAGCGAGGTCATCCGGACCGCGATTCTTGAGATCCAGCGGATCACGCAGCTCAGCGTCCAAATGAGTCAACAGATGAATCAGGCCATGGATGGACTGATTCAGCAGGCCGGCTTATTGAAAGGCGAGGTGAACCACTTTAAAATTTAGGACCCCACCACGCCTTCCTTTTATCATCCCATTGCAATGCGACCCTCGTCCATGTCGATCAGATCGAAAAGATTCAAGGTGGCCGGATCGATCTTAGCGGCAATATCTTTGTAAACCTCTCTTCGCCACTTTGCCCATTCTGCATTCGGCCGATAGGCCTCGATTTCATCGATCCATTGCCGCTTCTCGGTCTCGGTATGGGGCTTCGCATGTTGCTCGACCCAAGCCAAGATCTCTCCATCTGTTTTGGCCGCCAGGATCGCATGACGCAGCTTTTCCGCGTCCAATCCAGTGAAGGTGAGAAGCCGACCGTCACATGTTAGTCCTGGTTTGAGGAGATTGGCAATATATTCCGCCGGCAGTTTCCCTTGCGCATGCAACCGGATCTTGTCAATCAATCGCGGAAGAATAACATAACCACCGAGTGTTTCGCGGGGAGAGCGGAGGAAAGGGGATCTTGATCTAATCCTATTGTCGTCCATCAGGAACACTATACCAGCATCTCGATCAATTTCGGGATGGTTACGAAAAGATCGCCGACGATCGGGTGGACGATCGGGGAGGGGCGGATCTCGTTGAGCGTCATGAGCGGGGCCTGGGGATCTTTGTTGAAGGCGAAGATGACCGCGCGGTCGCCGATGTAGTCCATGTGCTGCGGCGCGCCGGAAATACCCAGAGCCAGGATCAGGTTCGGATTCACCCGCACCCCGGTCTGGCCGATCTGGTGCGTAAGCGGAAGGAGTTTCAGGTCCTGGGTCACTTTGCGCGTCGCCCCCAGATGAACGGTGAGTCCTTTTTGCTCCAGAACCTCTTTGAGCCGGACCGCGAGTTGAAAGCCCTCTTGATTCCGGACGCCGTATCCCACGTCGATGATCACCTCGGCCGAGGCCAGGTCATCCTGCGCAACCGGAGGCGTTGACTCGAACCAGTCGGGATTGAGACCCAACGTTGTTGCCTCCACTTTCCCGGCCGAAAAGCGGACAGAGGGCTCACCCGAGGGGAAATCGCCGGTCGGGGAAACCGTCATGAACAGATTGGGGGTCTGCGATATCGCGGGGGTGACGGATCGCCGTAGTTTCCCCCCGTAGGCCGGTTTAAAAAGGGAAAGGCCTTCGCGGCGGTCGATCTCGATCACGTCGGTGAACAGCAAGGAGCCATTACCGTTGATACGGCCCGACAAATGCGAGAGGGCATCGGACCAGTGCGGGCCGCAGACGATCCGAAGATTTTGGGTTGCGCCCGAGAATTTTTTAAGCCATTCCATCCGTCCGGACTCGGTCAGCAGACCTTCGGGGGTCGGGACACAAACCGCGCCGGTTAATCCGCGGGCCCGGGCGAGACTAATCAACTGCGGCCAGGTCTTCTCCGGTCCCAAGACCAGCGCATAGCTGTTCTGATCCAGCGAACGTCCCAAAAAGTTTCCCGAACCCAGCAGTGCCGGAATCATCTTGCGTTGGTGCGCTTCGATGATCGTCCAGACTGTCGGCTCGGTTGGAAGCGGAATGGATTCAATCTTCGATCGATAGGGCTCGGCTTCCATGGCTTGGATCCCGACCCGATAGGCGCTAAGATAGTTCACGACGCCGGCCAGCTCACGGATCGATTCGCTTTTGCGTACGACCATTCGAGCGGGAGACAGTCGTTCGGAAACGATCTTTTCCTGAACCGGTATTCGCCGGATGGAGGCCAACCGCCCCTCGATCAATCGGTTGATTTCCACCCGCAGGGGCGCGTCGGCCTGGTCCCAGCTCAGGACCATCGGCTCGTTCGGCAAGACCTTGGTCTTCGCGCCATCAGAAGCGGATCGGACTAAAAGCTTTTTACCATTCTCCACAATTTCCATGGAAGAGGCTCTCGTAAAATAACGTGACAGGGCCCCGGCCACGAAGGGTCCGAGCGCCTCGGCCCCATCCTCCGAGGCGGTACCGGTCAGAATCAGATCGTATTTTCCTGATTTTTCAAGAAGGGAAATCGCCTCGACCCAGGTGGAACCGTCCGCCGCTGCAGGCGCGTCGATGCGATACGCCGTATCGGCCCCGTAACCCAAGGCCCACCGGAGATGGGGTTCGGCATCGGGTCCTCCGGACATGGCAAGATGAACCGTCACGGATGAACGGCCGGCTTCTTTTAATCGGATAGCCAGATTCACCGCGGCCTCATCGGACGGGTTAAATCGCCAGACGATTTCGGACAAACGTCCTTCTTTAAGCCGGGGAGTCGGAGCGGGATCGGCCACCAGTCGAAGAAGACAGAGAATCCGCATCGGCCGGTCCAGTCGACCCATCGGCAGGGAACGGGCTGTTGGTTTTTTACCCATCCCCTCCAAAGCGACATCGGCCGCAACCGCCTCCGGCGCGTAGAGGCCCTTCATCGGTCCCTCCGCGTCCCGACGATAACGTCGGTCAAGGAGCGAGAGTCGGTGCTCGGATCGCCACACGGCCCGTTCGGCCAACTTCACGAGGGGATCGGTATAAGCCCCTCCCAGCTTTTCGCGGTTCTCTCTAAGCCATTGGATCCGGTAGGTCAGACAGTCCAGACGAAAGATCTCACCGGCCATATCGGCCAACAGGAAAAACGTAGGCTGTAACACCGCATCCATCCAGACGGTGTCGCCCAATGGGTCCACGGCCGCTTTGACATGTGTACGAAGCGCTTCTTTCCAGAAGGCCAGCCGTGATGGGGGGTCCGAATTCTCCGGAATCGGGATTAATTTCCAATCCTTCGACAGGGCGACGAGGTCCTTTAGGATGAGGAACCGTTGGACCTCGTTCGTTCCCTCGTAAATATTCAGGATCCGTGAGTCCCGCCGTAGCTTCTCGACACGATATTTTTCTGTAACGCCGACCGGGCCGTAAGCCTGTTCGACCAACGTGAGCACCTCGTGCAGGTCCTCCGAGCAGATATACTTGGCGATCGCCGATTCCATCCGGACCGACTCGGTTGTATGACGATCGAATAGACCGACCAGGTGATAGGCCATCGAGTCCGATGCGAACAGGATGGCCGCCGCTTCTCCCAGTAGACGATCACGCTGCGGCGTTGCGGGAACCTGCTCCCGGGCGTCGATGAGCAGCTTGCGCATCAGTGTAATCGAGGCGATGGCCAGACCGCAGCGGCCGACGTTCAGCGTCTCGAGTGCGTTCACTTGGCCGTGGCCTTCGTAGCCGATGACGCATTCCTTGGGAACCCGGACCTGATCGATCGCGATTTCGTTCGTGGGGGAACCGCGCTGGCCCATTTTTCGCTCATCGGCCCCGACCTTTAGGCCCTCGGCATGACGGTCCACCATGAAACCCGTCACGCCTTCCGGCGACTGGGCATAGAGGCAATATTGTGTCGCGACGCGCCCGTTGGTGATCCACATCTTGGCGCCGCTTAATTCATAGTAGTCGTAGACCGGTTTTTCTTCGCGGACTCGGATCTGAGCGATGTCATGGAAATACTTTTTTTGCCCCTGGAAGAGGTAATAGCGCTGGCCCTCGTCGGTATCGTAATTGTATTCATCACACCGGATCGGGACGGTCTCGCCGGTGGGGAGGTCGTAAACCATCCCCGACGGACCGGACCGGTCGTCGAATCGAACCCGGTCGGCATCGATGAGATAACGCGCCGAGAGATTGTTTGGATTTTTACCATCCCTTAAATCAAAACGGTAGCGTCCATCCTCAAGCGACGTCAGCGGACGGCTCATCGGGCGGGCCGTGGTCTTCACGCCGCCGGTGTCGGAGCCGGCTGTCGGCTCGGTCAAGGCAAAGGCGCTGATTCCGCCATGCCCCAGTTTTTTTAAGAAAAATTGATGGGCCCGCTCGCGTCTGGGCAGTTCATCTACCGCCCGCCGAATCGTCGGGGCGAGATGATCAAAAAGGGGCTTGGCCTCCGTCAGACCCCGACGAAAACCTTCCAGGTCCCGGCGTTGTCCGGCAATGCCGGCGGCATAGAAAGCCTTGAGGAAGTTGGCCGCAAGATATTTCACCACGCGGGTATTCCGGATCCGTGAATCGACAAGGGCCATCAATTCCGTGAACCCTTTCTTCAGACGGGCAGGGTCGGGCCGTTTCATCCCGGTGATCAGCCGGTCCAAACGTTCCCCGATCTCACCGAGTTGTCGCGGATCGCGGGCCAACGGATCCAGCTCTTGGGCGGCCAACGGAAGCTCCTTTTCGAGTCCGAGGAGCATCGGCGTTGTTCCAATGCTGGTGCTGGCCATGATCACGAGCAACAAACCGGCGTCCCCGAAACGGCCGGCCGCCGTCGTCAGAATGTAATATTCCGCCTTCCACCAGCCCCCGCCGTCCAGTTCGGAGGGGATAACCGTCGAAAAGTATCCGTTCTTTTTGAATCCTTCGAGCGTACCACTTGGGATTCCATGGATTTTCTCCACGTACCGTTCGATATGCATTCCCTCAAAACTCTTCATCCAGATATTTTCGACAAACCAGTCGGTGCAGTTCTGCCACCGCTCGCGAAGCGACTGGTCGTGCAGTTGGATTTCGGGAACAAATCGGACCGAGGGATCGAACGACGCGAGCAAGTACTGACCGGATTGATAAGGTTTTGACGAAGCCTCCGGCCCAGGGTTACAGATCTCTTCGTATTGCATCGGAAGATCGACCCTATCGGTCTCCGGTTTTTCAGGGAAGACCGTGACCGGCAGCAGGGGAGAGTCATGCCGCCAGAACTCCATCGCGTCCACGGCCTGTCCGGCAAGGCCAACCAGTACGGTGCTTGAGGCCGCCTCCCCCTCGACCGACAGCCCTTGCTCGAGTTTTTGCTGCACCTTGCACAGAACCCGCCGCGCCCCCATCAGCAATGCAGCCGCCTCGCCTGCCTGGCGGACAGGCGGGCCGGAACTCGCGGGGTTGGATTCGGAGGAGAGCCGTCGCCAACGCGAAACCTTTTCCCCCCATTGTTTCGCCGTCTCGGCCATTGGGCCCTTTCGAACCTCATCCCATAAACGGTTCGTCGAAAAGTCCATGGGTTCGAAGGAATAACGATTTCCTTGAAGGCCATCCAGCAGACGTTCCGCCGCGCCGAAGCCGGGCGGCAGATACCGGAACAGGGCGCTGTCCCGATACGCGCGGGACAGAAGGTCGTCTTCGGAATAGGCAAACCCTCCGAATACCTGGCCGGCGTCGTATCCCATTTGCCCCGCTTGCGACCCGAAGGCCATGGCCGCCACCGTTGCGCAGAGATTCGACCCTTCCGGGAGACGTTCCGATATTTCAGATCCGGTGTTCTCCTCCAAGAGCACGGTCAGGAGAAGATGCCATGCTTCGATTCGTGCGATCATGGCTTTGACCGCACCGAGCTTGGCGATTCCATCCCGGCCCCGCGTGTCCCGCATCTGGTGGGCAAACTGCACACGGCCGTCGGCATGTTCCTTGGCGCGACGGGACAGGTAATCCGCCGCTCCGAGAGCCGCAGCCGCATAAGCAGCGCCGATTAAATCTGGGCCGTCGCCGACGAGTAAGCCCGGCCCCCGAACCTTCACGGCCTTGAACTCTAAACGATGAAGACCGGCGGAACGAAACCCGATGGCCGGTGTCGGGAATGTTTTAAGCCCAGGCTGATCCAAGGGAACCTGCCAGGCCATGTCTTGATAAACAATAACCACCGCATCCGATAGAGCGAGTGGAACAAGTTCCAAAACCCCATCGATGATGAACTCCTCTTGGGAGGTTTTAATCGAAAGGGCGTGACCGTCCACGGCGCATCGATCGGCATGGAGAGGCTGTTGGGTCTGTTTGAGTATGTTTAAAGCCGTGGTATGGCAGGCCGCAAGGAGCCCTAATGCCGGACTCGCGGCCGAAAGCCCCCGAATCAAGGGAACCGGTCGCGCAGCCCGATCCTTAATAAGAGAAAGGAGATGCTCGCGAGCGTCCGGTGAAATGGGGGAGTTTTCCCATTCCTTGACGACGCGATCCGGAAACAGCGACGCGATCCGATCGTTAAGTTCCGGATCGAGCAATGACCGGTCCCGGTCTTCCGTAGCCGTAGGCCCAAGGATGGCGTTAACCGCTTCGATCATTGGACGGACGACCTCTTCCCGAATTCGGCGGGCGGCCGATAAGGCATGAAACTCCTGGCCGCTTGACAACTGGTGTTTAAGATCCTTGGCGTCATCTTGAAGAGTCAGCCGCCATTCGGTCTGGAGTTGATCCGGAATCCCCAAGGCCGAACATGCCCCGCGGATGCCTTCGGAAGCAAGCAGCGATTGAAGCGCATCCAGGCGCCGCGTTGTCATCTCCCCGATATTTCGGGGCCATTCGCGCCGGGTCGTGTCGGCTGAAGCGGGGAGATTCTCCACCGCCGTTTCAAGCGCACAAACGGACTTAAGAACGGACGTCACCGAATCGGACAGCGCATCAATAACATCTCGATGCGGTTTTTGTAATGAAACCCCTTCCTTGAGATGCGGTCTTGCTCTCCCTTCTTCGCGCGGCGGTCGCGGGGCAATCGATGGAGATTTTTGACCCAGTAGAATTTGAATGGAATCGGAGTCGGGCCGGTAGATCAGGCGATGATCAGTGTGCCGTCCCCAACGCGCTTGATCGCCGGCGGCATGCCAGCATGTTTCGCATTTGATGCAGTTTTCGTAATTGACCGTGACCATGCCGCGCCCGACCAGCGGTGGATCGTACTGGTAAACTCGGGCCGGACAGACCGACCAAAGGGAAGATCGGGCCAGGTCCCCGTGATGCACGAGCTCATTCGGCCAGAGGACGCGGATGTGCGAACGGCGCCCCAGACGATACGAATTGGTGGAAAGTTTCGCCTCGAACGAATCGACCGTCTTGGCCTGGTCCATGTCCCGCGCCGTTTGCTGAGCCTGGACATAGTCCCCCACCGGTCCCCCCAAAATCTTTTCGACCGGCTGACGGAGCAGATAAAACCGTACGAAGTCGAATAAAAGAGACACCCATGCAAGGGTCGCGAGATAAACCGCGAAGAAGGGGAGAGTGATCCAATCGGTTAAGTTCAGTCGTTCAAGAACGGCCCGGGCGGTCTTTTGGAACTTTTCGGACAGAGGCCTTCCGTCGTTGGCATACACGACCTTCATCCCTTCGGCCAGACCGGGCAAGAGCCGCCCCAACAGAGGATGAATCGGCCACGGGAATTTTTGAATATCGCCCGCGGGCCGATCCAAGATTTCGATCCAGAATCGAAAACCGGGGTCGCACTTCGATCCCGATATGAAAACTGCAGCCGTCCATCGGCCGAACAGAGATAGGCTCAGGCTGGCGGAAAGCGCGGGTCCGAGTCCCGAGGCCCGGATCATCTGCGCGCAGTCGCCGAAAACTTCTCGAAGCGCTCGGATCGACAGGTGGCCTCGTAGGAAACGGGCGGCATGCCATAAACGGGTACGCGGCTGGGTCAGAAAATGGGCCAGCCCGCAGGCCAGATCGGCCGATCGACCGAAGAAGGCCCGGCTGTTCTCAAGATATTCGGGCCAGGAGGACAAAAATGCAGCATTCTGTCCGTAAACGCTTGCATGCAGCGGTTCGAGATAACTCTGTCGCAGCCTGTCGGCGGTGATCGTTTGACCGTCCTTTAATAAACCGCGGACGGCCCGGGCGAAAAACAGACCGCTGGCGGAAGACGGACCGGTGAAATTCGGGTAGGGAAGATCGATCCCCAAACCGGTTGCGGCGCCCCCAACGGCAAGACCGTCTTCAACCAGGATCGGTTGTTCTTTTAGGCCGCCGCTCCGAATCAGCTTCGTACCGTATGCCGATAAGGCGGCGCCATTAAGAAGCGACTTATAATGAGGAAGACCGCGGAGCCACTCCAGCAGCCGACTGTGATCGCCTCGGTATGCCTCTCTTAGGTTCTCAAGCGGAACGACATAACCGAACGAAAGACTATCGCGGTTGGTATACAGAAAAGCGCCGATGTTTAGATGCGCGGTCTGTCCGCCGATCTGCCCGTTTCGAATCAGGTATTCATAAGCGCAACCCTCTCCCGGTAAAACGTGGAAGCGCTCCTCGATCGCCGTGGGCGGAAGGCTGAAAACCGCCTTTACACCTTGCATGAAATGGGGGTTGGTAACGCGCTCCAACCTTTCACGCCGGATGAGATGGGAAGCATCACCTTCGGCAATAAACGTGACTTCGGCATAAACCGGTCCGTGCTCGGTTTCGACGCCGACCACCCGGCCACCTCTTCGGATTAAGGAGGTGACGGTCGTTTGGGGCAGCAGCATCGCTCCCTGAGTCTGGACCTGACCGGCCCAGTAGGGATCGTAAACGGGGCGGAGAACGGTGTAACAATGACGAAAGGTATCTGGATTTTGATACGAAAAACCGACCAGATCAAGGCCATTGTGCAGGAATATTCCCCTCCGCACCAGACGGCGTTCGTAGGGAGCGGCCGAGACGGTCTCCGCTCCGAATGCGTCGGGTTCGGCTAAATTTTCCGCAAAATAGACGCAACCGGACCAGTTTTCGGCACCGGCATAAACCCCGGCCTCTAAAACAAGGACGGACAGCCCGGCCCGAGCCAGTGAACCGGCGGCGGTTGCACCGGCAGGTCCACAACCGATGACGATCACATCAAAACGGAATCGTTTCATCAATCCCTTCAAGATAGAAAGATCATGAGGTCTGAATCGGATCTATCGCTGACCGGAGGATAAGAAACATTAATTTATCATATCATAGGGTATTTCATCCCGCAAAATTTTGCAGAAAAAAAGCCCCGTTCATTAATAATTGAACGGGGCTTTGATGTGCTGGACCCATTTATTCTGATTCTGTTTTGAGTACCACGTAGAAGGCCCGGTTTTCGCGGATGATGCGGATCAAGACGCTTTCTCCTTTCTTGACCTTTGCAATCGCGTTCCGGAAGTCGTCCGAGTTTTCGACCTTGTTTCGGTTCACTTCTTTGATGAGGTCCCCTTCCTTAATGCCTTCCGAATCGGCCGAGCTGCCGGCTTCGACTTTGGTGACCAATACGCCTTTTTCATCCTTGAGCTTGAAACGATCGGCCAGTTCCGGCGTCAGGTCTTGTACGTTTAAGCCCAAAACCGTCTCGGGTTCGTGTTTCGGAATCGAAGCCGTCACCGCTTCTTCTTTTCGCTCGCCCAGTTTGACGGTCAGATTCTTGTGTTTGCCGTCCCGGATGATTTCGAACGCCGCATCTTTTCCGGGCGGAAACGATGCAATCAAGCGGGACAGGGTCTGGGGAGTATCCACCGCTTTTCCGTCCAGCTTGATGATGATGTCGCCCGGCTGCATTCCGGCCTTCGAAGCGGGATCGCCTTCGAAAACCTCGTTCACAAGAACGCCTTCATCCTCTTTGACATTGAATTTTGACGCGAGATCATCCGTCACCGGCTGAATCCCCACCCCCAACCAGCCGCGCACCACGCGTCCTTTGGAAATCAGTTGATTCATCACGTTCTGGACCATGTTGGAAGGAATGGCAAACCCGATGCCTTGGGCAAAGTTGATGATTGCGGTATTGATGCCGATCACTTCACCATTCAGATTGAACAGCGGACCGCCGCTGTTTCCGGGGTTGATCGAAGCGTCGGTCTGAATAAAATCTTCATATCGGGAAAGGTTGACATTCTCTCGACCAAGGGCGCTGACGACTCCGAGCGTGACGGTGCGATCCAGGCCGAATGGGTTACCGACCGCCATGACCCACTGTCCCACCTTAACCGTGCTGGAGTCGCCGATCGGAACGAAGGGGAGATCATGATCGGGCTCCACCTTGACGACGGCGACATCCGTATCCGGATCTTTGCCGACCACTTTTCCGGTAAAATGGCTTTTATCCGATAAACGAACCTCGACTTCCGAGGCGTCGCCGACCACATGGTTGTTCGTCACAATATATCCTTTTTTGTCAATGATCACTCCCGAGCCGGATCCTGAACTCTCCGGGGGATGATCTCCCCGGGGCGTTTCTCCCTGTTTCGGGGTGGGATGAGTCGCCGGAGAAATATTCACCACTGCCGGTTTTACGCGATCCGCAAGGTCGACCAGGACACTTTCCATCTCTTGGAGCATTTTCATTCCGTTGCTTTCTTTGGCCTGGACCGGCATAGATTGATTCATAACCCACAAAGTCGACATGGCCGCGATGATCGCTACGGAAATCAAACGTCGTCCTGATACTTTCATCCCATCCATTATGAATCCTCCTCACCTGAAGTAATATTAATGTTACCCTTTCTGATTTTAGTTTAACAAAAGGTTCATCAAAATACAAGCCGCGGGCGCAAATGATCCGATTAGGTTTTGGCCGTGTATTTCTGAACCTGTCAATTTCACAAATCTTTCACTGCACATTTTTTATGCAATGTGTGCAAAGCCGCTCTGTTCAAGCCCTCAAGGGGTATATTAACAGGGTTAACCACAACTTTTCCACAAATATTGTGGAAAGCCGAAATCGGTCCTCGATCATTACGGTGGCGAGAATCGCTCCAGGACTTGAATGATATGTTGCGGAGGACCGAGCAATGTCAACCGATCGCCTTGTTCAAGCAGTACGCCTCCATGCGGTTGGACAAATTTTCCGTGACGTTGGATCGCGATCACATGAACACCTTGAGGAAGCGCCAGAGATTGCAAGGTCAGGACGGATGGATTTAAATGAAACGGAAGAACGAGGGATTCAAGCGTCATGCCGCTTTTATAAACCGACTCGACAAACTCCGCCCATTTTGTCGAAACGTTCTCTTCCTGAAGATCGTATCGTCTCCGCTCCATGAACTTGAGTTCGCTTTGAAGTTTTTTGAAATCCGATAGACAGGATTGAGAAACGACCTGGGCGAGGATCGTCTCCATATTTTTTTCATGGGACTCGTATAAAAACCGTCCCATTCGCTCGAATACCGCGGCCACCGCTCGCTCATGTTCGTGAATCTGGAAAGATAAACGCAGGATCTCCACCTGGCGCGCGGTCTGTTCGGCGGTCGACACGACCACCTTTTCAAGGCCGGCCCAGGCCAGGCCAATTTCTCGACGGAAATGCTGCGTCAGCTTCATGAGAGTACCCAACCCTGCAACAGGAGAACCCCCGAGGTGAAGAGGTTGATTAAGGCCACAAGTCCGATCTGATTCTTCAGGTAATGAATCAGATCGGTGAGTCGCCGCGGCCGGCCGCGTTTGTCCTTTTCGGGTTCGATATTCGTCTTTCTTCGATCGACCTTGCGGCGATCTTCAGACGCAGCAAATCGGCCGGTACAGGCCGGTTCAACAATTTCCTCCATCGCGACGCTCAATAATAACTCGGGCAAGGGGAGAGGGCGTTGTTGATTCTGTTCAATGCGCCACAACAGATAGCGTAGACAGTTGGAAATAAATTCATCATATTCCAAAACCCATTCCGGATGGAAGTATTCCAGCACGATCAGAAATTCATCGAGTCGAATTTGTAAAAGTTTGGCCACGGTAGGCCAGTCCTTCATCTGAAGACGCGACTGATTGTCGCAGAGACGCTTTATGGATTGGGCATTCGGATACCGTAAACAGGATGCAAGGTAATCTGGAGACACTGTCGCCATTTCCATCTGATTTGAGAGCCATTGGCCAAATGTTTCAAAATCACCTTGTTTCATTTCAGTTCCCCTTTTGCGGTCTTAATAATGTCTGATAATGTATATTATGTAAACTTTAAATTATGGATGCCTAAAGACATTTAATGTAAAAGAGCCTGATTCGGGTTTCGGCTCATACCCTATTTCCGGTCCCTCTGTCCTATTAGGTAATTCGGTTTCAATATAACCTTCCTTAGACAACACTTCGAGTGAGGTAGGAAGCTGATTATTCCTGTAATAGAAAACCAAGATTGCGTTGCCAATCTCTTGCAGGCGGTTTGGTAACTCAATTCTCTTCCAAAGGGTCATCGTATCTTCCGTTTGCCGAAGAGTTTGGGGGATTTTTCCAACACCCAACGCCACGAAGAGAAGACAAATGAATAAAAGAAACCCGCTGAATACCTGTCGGGTGCTTATCCATGGGACCCGTTCTTTATGGGTTATGGGTTGATCCGATTCCATTTTCGGTTGTTCTATCGCGTATTTTTGTACGATCAATCCGGCAGTGAGGAGGTTGCTCAGTGTTTTGCAGGTTTCAAATTCCCCCATGTTACTAATTTCGATCAGTTGTCTGACGTCCTGCTGACCGTCGACCAGATCATACAGATTCTTTTCCTCTTGTGTGACCTGTATTCCCTTGTCCGTTTCGTTTTCTGTGACCATCCTTGTGCTCGGATCTTCTTCCGCCTTCACGACCCTTATGTTCTCTGGAATCTCCTTGTTTTTCTCAAAGATGATTTCTAAATTTGGGATTTTTTTCTCGATAAATGGCCATTCATCAATTCTCCGGACTCCTTCCATAATGAGAAACTCGGTATTGACAGGTAACCAGTATTCGCGCTCGATTGAAATCTCAGAGGGCTCAAAACTGTATCGTCCTTCTTTCCATTTAAACAGGTTTAGCACGGCTTCTCTGACATGGATGCCGAGGGCCTTGACCAAATCTTCTTTTTGTATGGCTCCCATTTCTATAAGAATCTCGCCGATTTTATCTTTAGATTGATTTTGCTTAGATAGGGCTTCCTTAAGTTGATCTTCAGTTATTTTATTGGAACGGGCCAGAATTTGTCCGATCCTATTTAATCCTTCCAAATTAGAAGTTTCCGCTTTGACGACCAGTCCTTTTTCAAACAGAACCTTCGCCTCCGCTGAATCGTTTTTCATCGTCAGGATTCCGGTTTTTTTCTGGAGATATATCAATTGAAAAATATCGGCCAGCCCAAAATCTTTGAGAGAGCCTTCTAGCGCCATTTAACTTCCCTTCGATTAGGGTTTTTAATCGGAATGCTTTAAAATATCGAAGAACACCAATAGATATAAAATTACGACCATGAACAAGATCAGAGACAACCCGACAATGCCCACGATTTCTCCATGCTCCGTTGGGGCACGGAAAAATCCGTTCCTGAAAAAGACGGTGAACAGGACACCGATATAAACCGCCTGAATGACAAATCCTTTCATTTCACGCCCAAAGTAATAATGACCGGCCCCGGGGAAAGGAACCGAGATCCACCGGGCCACCCGGGAGATCCAACGACGGCGGATATTGATTCGATGGAGGTCCGATTTTCTTTTGACGTTCTTGAAATTTCTCCAGCAGGTCGAACAGGTTTTAATATCCATGATTCTGCGCTGGCAATGAAAACAAATCGGCCGACCGCAAAGTGTACAGGGGATCGCCGTGTATTTCCGTGACAGGGCCAGGCGCATTGCGATCACCCCGCCTGCAAGGGAGAGCATTAGATACGGCGACGTCTCCAGTGTGAGAGGCCTCATGATCATTTCAAATAATTTTTGGGAATCGGCTTTCTTTGAAGGCGAGTTCGAGAACGCGGCTTTCCATAATGTCGCTTTCGAAAAAAGTTCATCCATCGGTCCCTTTCCCGGATACGACCGAATCAGGGAAGGATTAATCCGTTCTGCCGCTTCGAATTCTTGTTCGGCCTCATTGAACCGGAGCAGCTCGCGGTAAACCAGGCTGAGATTGTAGTGACTGGCCGCATCCTCGGGATCCTTGAGGATAGATTGTTTATAGAACCCCACCGCGTCCTCGTGACGCTGCATGAGAAAATAGATATTTCCCATGTTGTTCAAAATGATCGAACGATCCGGTTCGAGGTTCTGCACCTGCTGATACCGCTCCAACGCCTCGGCGTAGTTGCCTTCCCGCTTTTTTTGCAGCGCCACAGAAAAAAGGACCGGCCAATTCTTATCATAATTGGACTGTTCCTCCACCCGAGGCACCCAACCGGTCGCGTCTGCATTGCCCCGAACGACTTGCGACAGTAAAAATAGTTCCGGTGACTGGTCCGCCGTCAACCAGGAAAACGTTACGGGCATCCAATATACTGCAAGGCTCAGAACCGCAACGAGTGTAGCCGAGATCAGATGCTCACTCCCCGTCATAAACCACCAAACCAAACAGAGCCCGACAAACAAAATGAATACCGGGCTTATACCGATGAACAAGGGCGTGAGCAGAAAGGTCAAGACCAACATCCAGATGGCCGGACGATTTAAAACGAATCCGGCCCATTCATGTAGACCATGAACCAGGAGCGGGAGATAGCGAATGAGCAGAAAAACGAAAAATATGACAAAGCTGCCAAAGAGACCCACCAGTAAAATCAGGACCAGACGGCCCGTGATATAAAATGAAAACCAGAAGTCCTGCATGGCAGCCAAAAGTCCACTGAAGTAGTTTCCGATAGCCGCAAAGGGTGAATACGGGTGCTGCTCGAACTGTGCCTTGGCCAGAAAGAAAGCGCTGTTTGGGTCATCGGGAGACCACAGTCTTGCGGCCTCACCCAGCTCAACCGCCTTATCGATGTTGCCTTTTGAAAGCGCTTCCTCCCCTTCTTGAATCATCACCGCGGCCAGAAGATCAAACCCTTGGATTCCTTGACTGGCGGCTTGTTTCCGGACTTGATTTAATGTTTCGGTTGATGCCTCCGTCTGTCCTTCCGCCCTTTGTGTTTTGTATTTTGACCATGCCGTCTCGGCCCAAGGAGGAAGTTGTTGGGTCGAGAAGGTAGCGGCCGCGTCCGGTTCCGCGGCCTGAACCGACAAGAATAAAGTCATGTGGGCCAGGAGGGTCAAGATCGCTTGCGAAATGATTCTCTGTCCGAATCTTTTCATGCCCGACCGATTTTGCGTTCCGTTCCCGAACGCAGTAGATGGATATTGGCCGTGTGCCGGATCAAGATGAGCCCTGTTAAA
>Ga0187776_10000092_pt1 | contig 43953 bp, 41 predicted proteins | sample 0216_BV02_MP12_2_FD_132426 | JGI IMG/M metagenome (GOLD analysis project Ga0187776, IMG submission 132426) | Tropical peat soil microbial communities from peatlands in Department of Meta, Colombia - 0216_BV02_MP12_20_MG | ecosystem: Environmental > Terrestrial > Soil > Wetlands > Peat | place...
AGGAACCCGCGGTTGAACCACGAGCCCAGGAGGTGCGTGAGGTCGTGGTCGACCACGGCCAGCTCGGGACGGGCGCGCGCCTGCTCCAGGAGCTCGCGGCGCAGGTCGAGGAGCGTCGCGGTCCCGCCCGGCGCCATGTTCATGCGCCGGAAGACTTCCTGGCGGTGCGGCTCCGCCACGCGCTCCAGCGTGGCGAGGTTGTGCGGCGAGGGATCGCGGTGATAGGCCTGCGCGGCGGCGAGGACGAGCTCCCGGTCCGGGGAGAAATCGCGCGCGAGCAGCCCGAAGAATTCGGCCCGGCCCGCCTCGTCCAGGCCGCGGTACAGCGTGACCGCCCGGCGAGCGAGCGCCGCGCCCGAGGCCTCCCCGCGCTCGGAAGTCAGCGTGCGCAGCAGCCGGGCGAGGCGCTCGGCGCGGCGCTGGGGACCGCTGCGCGCGATCGCGCCCGCGCCCAGAGTGCCCAGGATCCGGTCGATGACGCTCACGGCGCGGCCCTCGCGGTTCCGAAGCGCTCCCGCAGCACGTTCTTCTGCACCTTGCCCATCGCGTTCCTCGGCAGCTCGTCGACGAAATAGACCCGCTTGGGCACCTTGAAGTTCGCGAGCTTCTCGCGCAGGGCCGCGATGATCCCCTCCTCGGTCGGCGGCGTCCCCTCGCGTCTCGAAACGACGACGGCGGTCACCGCCTCGCCGAAATCCGGGTGCGGCACGCCGACCACCGCCGACTCGCGCACGCCGGGAAGCTCGTCGATCGCGAGCTCGATCTCCTTCGGGTAGACGTTGAAGCCGCCGCTGATGATCAGGTCCTTGGAGCGCCCCGCGATGGTGAGGTAGCCGTCGGGCGAGAGGCTGCCCAGGTCCCCGGTCCGGAAGTAGCCGTCGGGCGTGAACTCCTCCGCGTTCTTCTCCGGCATGCGCCAGTAACCGGAGAACACGTTCGGGCCGCGCACGATCACGTGGCCGACCCGGCCCGCGGGGCATTGCGAGCCCGCGTCGTCCACCACCTTCACGTCGACCTCCGGGAGCGCCGGGCCCACCGAGCCCGCACGGCGCTCCCCGTCGAGCGGATTGGACGTGAGCATGCCGGTCTCGGTCATGCCGTAGCGCTCGAGGATGCGGTGCCCCGTGCGGCGCAGGAACTGGGCGTGGGTCTCGGCGAGCAGCGGAGCCGAGCCCGACGTGAACAGCCGCATGTCGGAGCACGCCTCGCGGGTGAGGCCGGGCTCGGCGAGGAGCCGCGTGTAGAGCGTGGGCACCCCCATGAAGACCGTCGAGCGCGCGAACTCCTCGACCGCGCGCCGGGCGTCGAAGCGGGCGTGGAAGCGCATCGCTCCGCCGCAGAGCAGCACGCAATGGCAGGCGACGAAGAGCCCGTGCACGTGGAAGAGCGGCAGCATGTGGACGAGGACGTCCCCGGGACCGAATCCCCAGGCGCGCTGCAGGACGAGGGAGTTCGAGCCGAGGTTGCGATGCGACAGCATCGCGCCCTTGGACCGTCCCGTGGTGCCGGAGGTATAGAGGATCGCGGCCAGGTCGTCGCCCGAGCGCCGCACGGTCTCGAAGCGCGGGGGCACGGCGCGGGCCGCCTCCTGCAGGCTTCCGCCCGCCCGCGAATCGAGCGAGAGCACCTCGCGGATGCCGAGCTCGGCGGCGAGCGCCTCGAGCCACGGCATCGACTGCGGCTGCGCCACCACGGCCCGGGGCTCGGCGTTCTCGAGGAAGTAGCGCACCTCGCGCTCGTGATAGGCGCTGTTGAGCGGCAGGTAGACGAGGCCGGCGCGCAGGCACCCCAGGTAGAGCAGCAGCGCCTCGGGCGACTTCTCCACCTGCACCGCCACGCGGTCGCCCGGCGCGAGCCCGCGCGAGGCGAGAAGCGCCGCATAGCGCGCGCTTTCGCGCTCGACGTCCGCGTAGCTCACCGTCGCGCCGGATTCGAGGATGAGGAGCGGCATGCTGCGGTCGGCCGGAAAGCGGGACTCGAACAGCGCGTACAGGTTGTCGTTCATGGCTTCAGGGCGTGAGGCCGAGCTTGAGCTCCTCGTCGGCCACCCCGGCCTGGCGATAGTTGTCGAACGATGGTACCGCGTCGCGGCTCTCCCCCAGGATGGCGGCCACGGCGCTCCCGGGCAGGACCTGGATGTCGGCGCCGTGCACGCTCTGCACGCGGCGCGCGGGCGCGGCGAGCGCGACGTAGACCCCGCCTCCGGCCTTGCCGAGCACCGTGAGGGTCACCTCCACGCCGGCCCGGGCCGCGGCGGCCAGCGCGAAGCTCATGTCGACGACGTACTCGCTCAGCACGAGCGACTCCTCCTCGAGGCGCGCCGCGTGCGTCGAGCAGTCGAGCAGCACGCGCAGCCGCGGCGGACGCTCGCGGGCGAGGCGCCAGGCCGCGTCCGCGAAACGCCACGCCGGGTCGGCTCCCAGCGGCTTGTCGCCCACGATGCCGAGGAGCCGTTCCTCGCCTTCGGCGGCACGGCCGCGGCCCTCGACCAGGCCCTGCCACTCCCGGACTTCGTAGCCCGCCGCATAGATGCGCTCCAGATCGCGCCTGCGCAGGGGTTCCCAGGCGGGGCCCGGCAGCGCTCGCGCGAGCCGCGCCGCGAGCGCGTCGTGGCGCGCGGCGAAGGCCGACGGTGCGTCGGCCAGGGAAGCCAGAGCCTCGCGCAGCCACGGCGCGAGCTCGTCGCCGGGCTTCCACTCCGCGTTGGCGGGACTCGCCCTGGCGCGCGCGGCGGGCGCCATCGCGGATTGCGCCATGGCGGCGAACATCTCGTCGAGCGGATCCATGCCGGCGGCGGCCGCGAGCACGGCCGGCCCCGACATTCCCATCCGGGTGTCCGGGCCGAGCAGGCGCCGGAGCGCGAGGTGCGCGAGCATGCTCGAGCCCCCGAAGCAGTTTCGCCCGAGGACCGCGGCGATTGGCGCGCCGGCGAGGGCCGCGTCGAGGCCGAACCGGAACAGGCGCCGGAACGCGCCGAGCGCCTGCAGGCCTTCCGAGACCTTGGCGCCGGCCGAATCGAGGTAGAGCACGATGCGCGATCGCTCGAGCGTGGCGAGGCGCAGGAGCGCCCCGAGCTTCTCCGCCTCGACGGCGCCGATCGCCCCGCTCGCCGCCCGGTTCTCGACCAGCGCGACGTGCACGGCCCGGCCGTCGAGCCGCCCCCGCCCGATCGTGACGTTGCCGGCCGGCTCCCCCAGGGGCATGAACTCGAGCGATGCGACGAGCGCTTCCCTCAGGCTCCCCGGCATCGCTGCGCTCACAGCGAGTCCGCGAGCACCGCGAATGGATGGACCGCCGCGCGCCCGGCCCCGTGCTGGATCTGGTGCCGGCAGCTCGTTCCCGCCGCGACCACGATTGCCCCGGGGGCGGCGCGCACCGCGGGCAGCAGCGCCAGCTCGGCCATGCGCATGGAGACCTCGTAGTGGCCCTTCTCGTGCCCGAAGGCACCCGCCATGCCGCAGCAGCCCGATTCGATCGCGGCCACATCCGCACCGGGCAGCGAGCGCAGGAGCTCGAGGGTCGCGTCGAACGTGCCGAAGGCCTTCTGGTGGCAATGCCCGTGGACGCGCAGCGGGCGCGTGGGAGGCGAGCGCCACGGGGCGGCGAGCCGGCCGAGGCGCAGCTGCGCGGCGAGGTACTCGTCGGCGAGCTGCGCGCGCGCGAGGAGCGTCGCCTGCGGGTCGCCGGGGAAGAGCGCCGGGAGCTCGTCGCGGAAGGTGAGGATGCACGAGGGCTCCAGGCCGACGACGGGCACGCCCTCCTCCAGGCGCGCGCGCAGCGCCTCCATCGTGCGGCGCATCTCCGCGCGCGCCTCCTCCACCATGCCGGCGGCGAGATAGGTCCTTCCGCAGCACAGCGTGCGGCCGTCGCTTCCGAGGGGCGAGGCCACGCGATGGCCCGTCGCCTCGAGCACCCGAACGGCGGCGGCGAGGTTCTCCGGCTCGAACGCGTTGTTGAAGGTGTCGGCGAAGAGCACCACTTCGCGGTCCCCGTCGCCGCCCGGCTCGAACGAGGCGCGCCAGGGCTTCTTCCACGCGGGCAGCGGACGGCGCGGGTCGAAGCCGAGCGCTTCCATCGCAAGGCCCGCGCCGGGCAGCCGCGCCGCGAGCGCGACGAGGCGCTGGAGGCGCGCGGCCCGCGCCGAGTAGCGCGGCAGGTGCGCGACCACCCGGTCGCGCAGCGTGAAGCCGTGGCGCGCCTTGTAGCGGGCGAGGAACTCGATCTTCATGCGCGCCATGTCCACGCCCGTGGGACACTCGCGCCGGCAGCCCTTGCACGAGACGCACAGGTCGAGGGCCTCGGCGACCGATTCGTCGGCGAGCCCCGCTTCGCCGAGCTGGCCCGAGAGCGCGAGGCGCAGGGTGTTGGCCCGTCCGCGCGTGAGGTGGCGCTCGTCGCCGGTGGCGCGGAAGCTCGGGCACATGGTGCCCGCGTCGAACTTGCGGCAATGGCCGTTGTTGTTGCACATCTCGACCGCGCCCGGGAGCCCGCCCCAGGCGCTCCAGTCGAGCACGGTCCGGGGGGCCTGCGCGCGGTAGCCCGGCCCATAGCGGAAGAGCGAGCGGTCGTCCTGCCGCGGCGGATTCACGATCTTGCCCGGGTTCATGAGTCCGCGCGGGTCGAACCAGGACTTGATCTCGGCGAGCGCGGCGGTGAGCCGCGGGCCGAAGAACGGCGCGATCCACTCCGAGCGCACGAGCCCGTCGCCGTGCTCCCCCGAGTAGGCGCCCTTGTAGCGGCGCACCAGCTCGGCGGCCTCCTCGGCGATGGCCCGCATGCGCCGTGCGCCGTCGCCCTTCATGTTGAGGACGGGGCGCACATGCAGGCAGCCCACGGATGCGTGGGCGTACCACGTGCCCTCGGTGCCGTGCCGGCGGAAGACCTCGGTGAGCCGGGCGGTGTACTCGGCCAGGTGCTCGAGCGGGACCGCGCAGTCCTCGATGAAGGAGACCGGCTTTCCGTCGCCCTTCATCGACATCATGATGTTGAGGCCCGCCTTGCGCACTTCCCAGACGGAGCGCTGCGCGCCGGCGTCGAGGACTTCCACGACCCCGCCGGGGAAGCCGAGATCGCCCATGAGCTCGGCGAGCCGGCGGAGCCCCTCGCGCTGGGGCGCGGCCTCGCTGCCTGCGAACTCCACGAGCAGGACCGCGTCGGGCTCGCCCTTCAGGAACGACCTCACCACCGGCGCGAACGCGGGATTGGCGCGCGCCAGGTCGATCATCGTGCGGTCCACGAGCTCCACGGAGCACGGCCCCAGCTTCACGATGTGCTGCGCCGCCTCCATCGCGTCATGGAAGCGCGGGAAGTGCGCCACCCCGAGGGCCTTGTGCCGGGGCAGCTCGGCGAGGCGCAGGTGGATGCGCTCGAACCAGGCGAGCGTGCCCTCGCTGCCGACGAGGAGCTTCGCAAGGTTGAAGCCCTCGGGGGCGAGGCGGTCGAGGTTGTAGCCGGCCACGCGCCGCGCCATCTTCGGCAGGCGCTCGGCGATCTCGCCGCGCTCGCGCGCCCAGAGCGACCGGGCCTGTTCCGCGAGCGCCCGGATGGCCGGATCGGTGACGGCGCCCTCCTCCCCGAACCGGCCGCGCACGCCCGTGGGCAGCCACGCGTCGATCGCGTCGATTCGGTCCACGCTGTTGCCGTAGGCGAGCGAGCGCGAGCCGCAGGAATTGTTGCCGGCCATTCCTCCGAGGGTCGCCTGCGCGGAGGTCGAGACGTCCACCGGATACCACAGCCCGAGGGGCCGCAGCTCCGCGTTGAGCTCGTCGAGCACGAGGCCCGGCTCGACCACCGCGCGCATCGAGGGCGGGTCGATCTCGACGGCGCGATCGAGGTACTTGGTATCGTCGATCACCAGGGCGTGCCCGACCGTCTGGCCGCATTGCGAGGTGCCGGCCCCGCGCGGCAGGATCGCCACGCCCTCCTCGACCGCGATCTGCATCGCGGCGATCGCCGCTTCGGCGGTGCGCGGCACGACGATCCCGACGGGCATCACCTGGTAGATGGAGGCGTCCGTCGCGTAGCGGCCGCGGCTCGCCGCATCGAAGAGGATCTCCCCGTCCACCTCGCGGGCGAGCTTGCGCGCGAGCGACGAGTGCTCGCCGTCGGCGGCCCGGAGAGGCCGGTGCGGGGGGGTGGGGGTCACGGGGGCTTTTACCGGAGTGCGTGTGAATCGATGCGCGGGTGGGGCATTATGGACATAATTCGGCGGTGATCCCCGTCCAGGGGCTCGCGAGCCCAAACCCAGGAGGGTTTCATGCCCGCCGGACGTCATTTCCTCCAGATCCCCGGCCCCACCAACGTGCCCGACCGCGTGCTGCGCGCGATCGACCGCCCCACCATCGACCACCGCGGGCCGCAGTTCCAGGTCCTCGCGAAGGAGGTCCTGGAGGGCATGAAGCGCATCTTCCGCACGCGGCACCCCGTCGTCATCTATCCGGCCTCGGGGACCGGCGCGTGGGAGGCGGCGCTCGCGAACACCCTCTCGCCGGGCGACAAGGTGCTCATGGCCGAGACCGGGCACTTCGCGACGCTGTGGTCGCGGATGGCGCGCAGGCTGGGCCTCGAGGTCGATCTCATTCCCGGCGACTGGCGCCACGGCGCCGACGCGGCGGCGATCGCCGCGCGCCTCGCGGCCGACGCGGGCCACGCGATCAAGGCCGTGTGCGTCGTGCACAACGAGACCTCGACGGGCGCCACGACCCGCATCCCGCTCGTGCGCAAGGCGATCGACGAGGCGCGGCATCCGGCGCTGCTGATGGTGGACACGATCTCGTCGCTCGCCTCCATCGACTACCGGCACGACGAGTGGGGCGTCGACGTGACGGTGGGCGGCTCCCAGAAAGGCCTCATGCTCCCGCCGGGTCTGTCGTTCAACGCGACTTCCGAGAAGGCGCTCGCCGCCAGCCGCAGCGCGCGGCTTCCCCGCTCGTTCTTCGACTGGGGCGAGATGATCGCCTCGAACGCGAACGGGTGGTTCCCCTACACGCCCGCGACCAACCTCCTCTACGGACTGCGCGAGGCGATCGCGATGCTCGAGGAAGAGGGGCTCGCGAACGTGTTCACACGCCACGACCGCCACGCGGAGGCGACCCGGCGCGCCGTGCGGGCCTGGGGCCTCGAGGTCCTCTGCCAGGATCCCGCGGAATACAGCTCGTCGCTCACGGCCGTGGTCGTGCCCCCCGGGCACGACGCGGACGCCCTGCGCCAGGCAGTGCTGCAGCGCTTCGACATGTCCCTCGGCACGGGGCTGGGCAAGCTCCAGGGGAAGGTGTTCCGCATCGGCCACCTGGGCGATTTCAACGACCTCACCCTGATGGGCACGCTCGCAGGCGTCGAGATGGGACTCGAGCTCGCGGGGGTGCCGCACCGCAAGGGCGGCGTCCTCGCGGCCATGGAGCACCTGGAGGCCGAGGCGCGCAGGGCGGGCGGCGTCCGCCGGGCGGCGTGAGGGCGCCGACAGCTTCCCGTTGTAGACTAGCGCGACGGACCGGCCCATCGAGCCAGTCCGATCCACAACGTACACGAGGAGACGATCGATGAAGATCTACCGATGGATGGGCTGCGTCGGGGCGCTCGCCCTGGCCGCGGTCGGCGGCACGGCGCTCGCCGCCGACATCACCCTGCGGGCCTCGCACCAGTTCCCCGGCGGCAAGGGCGACGTGCGCGACGACATGGTGCAGATGATCGCCCGGGACGTGAAGGCCGCCAACGTGGGCCTGAACATCCAGGTCTATCCCGGCGCCTCGCTCTTCAAGCCGAACGACCAGTGGAACGCGATGGTGAACGGGCAGCTCGACATCGCGCTTTTCCCGCTCGACTACGCGAGCGGCAAGGTGCCCGCGTTCAGCGCGACGCTGATGCCGGGCCTCATCCGCAGCCAGGAGCGAGCCAAGCGCATCAACAAGTCAAAGTTCATGAAGGACATTCGCGCCGAAATCGAGAAGCACGGCGTGATCGTGCTTTCCGACGCGTGGTTCGCGGGCGGCATGGCGGCGAAGGGCAACTGCATCACGAAGCCCGACGACCTGAAGGGAATGAAGTTCCGCGCCGCGGGGCCGACTTTCGCGGCCATGTGGGAAGCGGCCGGCGCGAGCATCGTGAGCCCGCCGTCCAACGAGATCTACAACGCGTTCCAGAGCGGCGTGGTGAGCGCCACCGACACCAGCCTGGGCACGTTCGCCTCGATGCGCCTCTACGAGGTGACGAACTGCCTCACCGCGCCCGGTGACAACGCGCTGTGGTTCATGTACGAGCCGGTGCTCATGTCGAAGAAGAACTTCGAGAAGCTGGACAAGAAGCAGCAGCACGCGATCCTCGAGGCGGGCAGGAAGGCGCAGGCCTACTACGAGGCCAAGGCCGACGAGGTGAACCAGGGCGCGGTCAAGGCGTTCGAGGAGCACAAGGACAAGGTCGTGACGCTCAGCGACGCCGATTACGACGCGTGGATCGCCGTGGCGAAGAAGAGCAGCTACGCGCGCTTCGCGAAGGACGTGCCGAACGGGCAGAAGCTGATCGACGAAGCACTCGCGGTGAAGTAGCGGGCGAAGTCCGGCCGGCGGAGCGCGCCGCTCCCCGGCCGGCGGCGTCGCGCCCGTCCCCTTCCCTACTCCGGCGCCGGAGAGCCGCCCTTTGGACGCATTCATCCGGGCAGTCCGCTTTCTTTCGCGCATTGCCGGCGTCACCGCCGCCCTGCTGATCGCGCTCGCCGTGCTGGTGATCTGCGACATGGTCATCGAGCGCTACGTGTTCGACAGGACCACGATCTGGCAGATCGACGTGGTCACCTACAGCATCGTCGGCGCGACGTTCATCGGCAGCTCCTACGTCCTGATGAACCGCGGGCACGTGAACGTCGACATCCTTCCGCTGCACTCCGGGCCGCGCTTCCGCTTCTGGCTGGCGCTCGCGACCATGGGCCTCTCGTTCGCGTTTTGCGTCGTGTTCCTGATCCTATCCAGCGGCTACTGGTACGAGGCCTGGTCGGAGAACTGGCGGTCCGACACGGTATGGCGCGCGCGCCTCTGGATTCCCCTGCTCTCGATGCCGGTCGGGGTGGGGCTGCTCGTGCTGCAGTACGTGGCCGAGATCGCGGCCCTGCTCACCGGAAGGACGCCGCCGTTCGGGATCGCTCCCTACGACAACGTCCGATGAGCCCGACGACCGAAGGGGCGATCGTCCTCGTAGCGACCCTGCTGCTTCTGTTGTCGGGGGTGCCCGTCGCCTTCGGCCTCGGCGCGATCTCCATCGTCTTCCTGCTCATCTTCCAGGGTCTCGACGCCATGCGGGTCGTCGCGGAGACGTTCTGGTCGGGGCTGAACGAATTCACCCTCGTCTCGATCCCCATGTTCGTCATGATGGGCGCGGCCATCGGCTCCTCGCCCGCCGGCAAGGACCTCTACGAGGCGCTCGACCGCTGGCTCTACCGGCTGCCCGGCGGCCTGGTGATCTCCAACCTCGGCGCCTGCGCGATCTTCGCGGCCCTCACGGGCTCCTCGCCCGCCTGCTGCGCGGCCATCGGGCGCATGGGGATCCCGGAGATGCGCCGGCGCGGCTATCCGGACGACGTGGCGACCGGGTCGATCTGCGCCGGCGGGACGCTGGGCATCCTGATCCCCCCGTCGGTGACCTTCATCCTGTACGGGATCGCCACCGAGACCTCGATCGGACGGTTGTTCCTCGCGGGGGTGATGCCGGGGCTGATGCTCACGGGGCTGTTCATCCTCTGGACGCTCTTCACCATCTGGAAGCGCGGCTTCCGCACCCACGCGCCGGACTTCCGCTACTCCTGGAAGGAGAAGTTCTCCTCCATCCCGAAGGTCGCGCCCTTCCTCGCCATCATCGCGGGGGTCATGTGGGTGCTGTACGGCGGCGTCGCCACGCCCTCGGAGGCCGCCGGCGTGGGCGCGGCGCTGTGCGCCCTGCTCGCCGTCGCGATCTACCGCATGTGGTCGCCCGAGAGCTGGTGGGCGATCCTGCGCGACACGATGCGCGAATCGGTGATGATCCTCACGATCATCGGCGGCGCGGTGCTCTTCGGCTACATGCTCACCTCGCTCTACCTCACCCAGACGCTCGCGCAGGCGATCGCCGACATGCACGTGAACCGCTGGGCGCTCATGGGCCTCATCAACGTGTTCCTGCTGGTGTGCGGCTTCTTCATCCCGCCGGCGGCGATCATCCTGATGACCAGCCCCATCCTGCTGCCGATCATCACGGCCGCGGGCTTCGACCCGGTGTGGTTCGGCGTGATCCTCACGATCAACATGGAAGTGGGGCTCATCCATCCGCCGGTGGGCCTCAACATCTACATCGTCAACTCCATCGCCCCGGACGTGCCGGTCACCCGCGTGATGTGGGGTACGATTCCGTACGTGGCGTGCATGTTCCTCGCGATCGTGATCCTGTGCTTCTTCCCCGAGATCGCCACCTGGCTCCCGGACAAGCTCATGGGGTCGGTGCACTGATGGCCGACATCGAGGTCTACCGGGTCCACGACCTCGGGCTCACCGCGGCGCGCCGCGCGGCCGAGCAGATGGCCGCCGACCTCGGGCGCAAGTTCGACCTGCGCGGGAAATGGCAGGGCAACGTGCTGCGCTTCGAGCGCCCGGGCGTGGCGGGCACGCTCGCCATCACCGAAAGGGACCTGCACCTGTCGGTCTCCCTGGGTTTCCTGCTGAAGGCGATGAAGTCCTCGGTCGAGCGCTCCGTGATGCACGAGATCAACACGCTGTTCGCCCCGCCCGGCAAGGGCGCCGAGCCGCCGCCCGCGGACCCGCCTAGACCGAAAAGGGCCGCGAAGCGCCCGAGAAGAGGCGGTTGAGGATCTCGGTCTCGCGGCCGCGCAGCACCGCGAGGAACGCGCCGGAGCCCTTCATCGTGCGGAACGCCTCGAAGCCCGTCTCGAGGAAGTCCTGCAGGTCGCCCAGCCCCGCGAGGTGCGCAGGCTTGCGCATGAGCTTGAGCGTGCCCGCCACCAAGGGCTTCGCCACGAGGGCGTCGAGGCGCAGCCCCACCGCCTCGATCAGGTCGAGCTGGTGCATGCGCTCCTCGCGCGTGGAGCTCGTGCGATACGCCTGCGCGTAGCTCTCCTCCGTGATGGGGCCGCCCGCCAGCGCGCGCGCGAGCGCGTGGTCCAGCGCTTCGGACACCGCCTCGAGCTCGACGGCGAGGGAGGCCGTCTCCACCGCCGAGTGGGGCAGCACGCGCGCCATGACGGGCACGATGCGAAGCAGCTCCTCGTCGCGCGCGCTGAAGTCCTTGGGGCCGTAGAGGTCGTCGAGGAAGAACTCCGTGGCGGCCCGGTAGCGCGGCTGGCTCGCGAGGTCCGCGTACGTCTTCGCGAGGCGGCGCGATTGCCATGCCTTGAGCTCGGCGAGCCGGGGCGGCTGCGCGTGGCCGGTGCCGCGCAGCGCCTTGAGCGCCTGCAGGTGCACGCGCAGCGCCGCGGGGCCGGGGGGCTCAGCGCCGGCCATGTCGGAGCACTTCCACGGGTGCTATCCTAGCAGGCATTCAAACGACCGTTTGATTCCGCTGCGTTTGCAATGATATTTCATATTCATAATCATAGCCATACAAAGTATTCTTAGAGTTTAACTTGAACGACTTGAACACCCCTCCGATCGCGGTCCCCGACGGGCTTTCCCGTTCGTTCGGGCGCGCCCGCGCCGCCTGCGATGCCAGCGGCGGGCTCGATTATCGCCAACGCGACGCCGCGCTCGAGCGGCTCGCGGCATTGCTGCGCGACCACGCGGACGCCCTCTGCGCCGCCGTGGATCGCGATTTCCGCGCGCGGGCCCCGCAGGAAACGCAGCTGCTCGAGATCTTCCCGGCGCTCGAGGGCATCGCGCATGCGCGCCGGCACCTGCGGCGCTGGATGCGGCCCGAGCGGCGCCCGACCGGGCTCTGGTTCCTTCCGGGCCGCTCGCGCGTCATGTTCCAGCCCCTGGGCGTGGTCGGCATCGTGGCGCCATGGAACTACCCGATCTACCTCGCCGTGGGCCCCGCGACCTCGGCGCTCGCGGCCGGCAACCGGGTGCTGGTGAAGATGCCGGAGGGGACCCCGGAAACCTCCGCGCTTATCGAGCGGCTCGTGGCCGAGCGGTTCGATCCGGAGGTGCTCGCGGTGGTGAACGGAGGCCCGGAGACGGGACGCGCGTTCGTGGGCCTGCCCTTTGATCACCTGCTCTTCACGGGCTCGACCGCGGTCGGGCGGGAAGTCATGCGCAGCGCGGCCGATCACCTCACGCCGGTGACCCTGGAGCTGGGCGGCAAGTCTCCGGCGATCGTCGGCCGCGACGTCCCGATCGACCAGGCCGCCGCCCGGATCGCCTTCGGCAAGTGCCTCAACGCGGGCCAGACCTGCATCGCGCCGGACTATGCCCTGGTCCCCCGGGAGCGCATCGATGCCTTCGTGGCGGCGGCCGTGGAAGCGATCGCGAAGCTCTATCCGAGGCTCGCTGACAACCCGGATTACTCGGCCATCATCAACGATCGCCACCGTGCGAGGCTCGAGGCTTGTCTCGCCGAGGCGCGGCGGTCCGGCGCGAACGTGGTCGTCGCCAATCCCGCCGGCGAGGACTTCGCGGGGTCGCCCAAGATGCCGCCGGCGCTCGTCGTCGCGCCCGATCCGTCGCTGCGCCTCATGCGCGAGGAGATCTTCGGGCCGCTGCTTCCGGTGATCCCCTACGAAACGCGCGAGGAGGCGATCGCGTTCGTGAACGCGCGTCCCCGCCCCCTCGCCCTCTACGTCTTCGACCACGACCGGCGCGCCGTCGACGAGATCCTCGCCCGCACCGTATCCGGGGGAGTCACCGTGAACGAGACGCTCCTGCACATCGCGCAGGACGAGTTGCCGTTCGGCGGCGCGGGTCACAGCGGAATGGGCGAATACCACGGTCGCGCCGGCTTCGAGACGTTCTCCAAGCGCAAGGCCGTGTACTTTCGGCCACGATGGAGCGCCATCGGCCTGCTGCGCCCGCCCTACGGTCGGCGTTTCGACGCCCTTATCCGTTTCCTGCTGCGCTGAAGTGGCCACCCGTCGGCAATTCCTGAAGGTGGGCATCGCGGGCGCCGCGGTGCTGCTCACAGTGCGCGCCGTCGAGCGCCCCCTCGCTGCGCCCGTCGGAGCCATGCGGGTCCTCGACCCGGCGAGCGCGCGTATCGTGGCCGCCCTGGCGCCGGCCGTGCTCGCGGGAGCGCTGCCGCCCGCCGGGGCCGCGCACGACGAGGCGGTACGCCGCGTGGTCGAGGGATTCGATCGCACGATGTCGCTTCTCGCGCCGGTGGTGCGCGACGAGATCGGGGAGCTGCTGGGGCTGCTGCGCTTCGGCCTGTCGCGCGTCGTGTTGACCGGCATCTGGAGCCCGCTCGACGAGGCGTCCCCCGTGGAGATCGCGCGCTTCCTGGCCCACTGGCGCGCGAGCCGGTTCGATCTTCTGCGCGCGGGCTACCTGGGGCTCGTCCAGCTCATGGTCGGAGCGTGGTACGCCCAGCCGGCCGCCTGGGGCGCGATCGGTTATCCCGGGCCGCCCGCGCTGGACGGCCCGGCGCCCGCATGATCCCGGATCCGATCCGCGAGGGGCTGGCGCGCGGCTGGAAGGCGATCGATGCGGCATCCCTGGCGCGTGACCGCGAGCTCGAAGCCGACGTCGTGGTGATCGGCAGCGGCGCCGGCGGCGGCGTCACCGCCGAGATCCTCGCCGAGGCGGGCCTCGCCGTCGCGATCGTCGAGGAAGGGCCGCTCGCGAGCTCCTCGGAATTCCACATGCGCGAGGACACCGCGTACCCGCGCCTCTATCAGGAATGCGCGGGGCGCAAGACCGCGGACTCGGCGATCACGATCCTCCAGGGGCGCTGCGTCGGCGGCTCGACCACCGTGAACTGGACCTCGAGCTTCCGCACGCCGCCGCGCACCCTCGCCCATTGGCACGGCGCCCTCGGCCTGCGCACGGCCACGGAGGCCGCCCTCGCACCGTGGTTCGAGCGCATGGAGGAGCGGCTGGGCATCGCGCCGTGGGCGGTACCGCCGAACGAGAACAACGACGTCCTGCGCCGGGGCTGCGCGGCCCTGGGGCTGCGCTCGGGCGTCGTGCCGCGCAACGTGCGGGGCTGCTGGAACCTCGGCTATTGCGGGATGGGGTGCCCGATCAACGCGAAGCAGTCGATGCTCGTCACGACGATCCCCGCCGCGCTCGACCGGGGCGCGACCCTGGTGCATGGGGCGCGCGTCGAGCGGCTTCGCCTCGCGGGCGATCGCGTGGTCGCGTGCGAGGCGTACGGCGCCGGGGACGCCGCGGCGCGGCACCGCCTGCGGATCCGGGCGCGGCATTTCGTGCTGGCGGCCGGAGCGATCGGAAGTCCCGCCATCCTGCTGCGCAGCGGCGCCCCGGACCCGAACCTCGCCACGGGGCGGCGCACTTTCCTGCATCCCACCGTGGCGAGCGCCGCCACGATGCCGCAGCCGGTCGAGGGCTATTCGGGCGCGCCCCAGTCGGTGTACTGCGACCACTTTCTCGACGCGCCGCTCGACGGGCCCGCCGGGTTCAAGCTCGAGTCCGCGCCGGTGCACCCGGCGCTCGCCGCCGTCACGCTGCCCGGGTTCGGCGAGGGGCACGCGCGGCGCATGGCTGCGTTCCCGCGCATGCAGGTGCTCATCGCGCTGATCCGCGACGGCTTCCATCCGGACTCCCCGGGCGGCCGGGTACGGTTGCGAAGCGACGGGTCGCCCGCCCTCGACTACCCGATCACGCCCTACCTGTGGGACGCGGCGCGGCGCGCCTGGCTCGCGATGGCGGAGATCCAGTTCGCCGCCGGCGCATCCGAGGTCCTCGCCCTGCACGAGGACGCGGCTCCCGATCTCGCGTGGCAGCTCGCGCGGCGGCGCATCGAGGGGCTCGCGCTGCGTCCGCTCGCCGCGCGCGTGATGAGCGCGCACGTGATGGGTGGCTGCGCCATGGGCCCGGAGCCGCGCTCCTCGGTGGTCGACGAGGTCGGCCGCCACCACCAGCTGGAGAACCTATCCGTCCACGACGGGTCGATCTTCCCGACGAGCCTCGGCGCGAACCCGCAGCTCACGATTTACGCCCTCGCCGCGCGGCTCGCCACGGTGCTCGCTGCGGACCTGCACGGCCGGCGGGGCCGCAGCCCCGTATAATGTCGAGTGTCGGGATCCGCCCAACCGAGGGCGCGGTCCGCACGACCCGATTGCCACAAGCAAGAGAGGGAACTGCCATGAGCGACAAGATCGCTCTCGAGAAGCGCTTTGGCGCCACGAACTACGCGCCGCTGCCCGTGGTGCTCGCCCGCGGCGAGGGCGTCTGGCTCGAGGACGAGCAGGGACGCCGCTACCTCGACATGCTCTCTGCGTACTCGGCCGTGAGCTTCGGCTACGGCCACCCGAAGCTGCTCGCGGCGCTCCGGGACCAGGCCGCGCGCCTCGCTGTGACCTCGCGCGCCTACTATTCCGACCGCCTGCCGCCGTTCCTCGCGCGGCTGTGCGAGATCACCGGAATGGACCGCGCCCTGCCCATGAGCACCGGCGCCGAAGGCGTCGAGACGGCGATCAAGTGCGCGCGCAAGTGGGCCTATCTCGTGAAGAAGGTGCCCGAGGGCCAGGCGAGGATCATCGTCTGCCGCGGGAACTTCCACGGCCGCACGACCACCATCGTCGGGTTCTCGTCGGAGCCGCAGTACCGCGACCATTTCGGCCCCTACTCCGACGGCTTCCGCCAGGTGCCCTTCGGCGATGCGGCGGCGCTCGAGGCGGCGATCACGCCGGAGACGGCGGCCTTCCTCGTGGAGCCCGTGCAGGGCGAGGCCGGGATCGTCGTGCCGCCCGAGGGCTACCTCGCCGAGTGCGCGCGCATCTGCCGCGAGCGCGGCGTGCTGCTCATTGCGGACGAGGTGCAGACCGGGCTGGGCCGGACCGGCAGGCTCTTCGCCTGCGACCACGAGGGCGTGAAGCCCGACGGCCTCATCCTCGGCAAGGCCCTCGGCGGGGGCCTGCTCCCGGTCTCGGCGTTCTGCGCGCGCGAGGAAGTCATGGGCGCGCTGCGCCCCGGGGACCACGGCAGCACGTTCGGCGGCAACGCGCTCGGCGCGGCCGTCGGGCTCGCGGCGATCGAGGTCCTCCTGGAGGAGCGGCTCGCCGAGCGCGCGGCGGTGATGGGCGCGTACCTGCTCGAGCGACTGCGCGCCATCTCCAGCCCGGTCGTGCGGGAGGTGCGCGGCAAGGGCCTGCTGATCGGCGTGGAGCTCGACCCCCGCCGGGTCGGCGCGCGCCCGTTCGTCGAGACGCTGCTGCGCCACGGCGTGCTGAGCAAGGACACGCACGGCACCGTGGCGCGGTTCGCCCCGCCGCTCGTCGTCGGGCGGGAGGAGCTCGACTGGGGCGTGGACCGGATCCGCGAGGCGCTGCGCGAGTACGGGCCGGTGTACGAGAAGGCGGCGTGAAGGCGCGCGCCTAGGGCTTCGGGGGGGTATTGCGCACCTCCCGGCGCAGCACCTTGCCGACGTTGGTCTTCGGCAGCTCCTTCCAGAACTCGACGATGCGCGGGACCTTGTAGCCCGTGAGGTTCTTGCGGCAGTGCGCGATCACCTCGTCCTTCGTGAGCGCCGCCGGGTCCTTGGGCACGATCACCACGCGGACCGCCTCCCCGGAGCGCTCGTCGGGCGCGGGCACGGCGCAGACCTCCCGCACGCCCGGCATCATCGCCACCACGTCCTCCACCTCGTTCGGGTACACGTTGAAGCCCGACACCAGGATCATGTCCTTCTTGCGGTCGACGATCTTCACGTAGCCATCCGGCGTCATGAGGCCGATGTCGCCGGTGCGGAAGGCCCCGTCGGACGTGAACACCTTCGCGGTCTCGTCCGGCCGGTTCCAGTAGCCCTTCATCACCTGCGGGCCCGCGATGCAGATCTCGCCGGTCTCGCCGAGCGACAGGACGCGGCCCTCGTCGTCGCGGATGGTCACGACGGTCGAGGGGATCGGCAGCCCCGCCGTGCCGTTGTACTCGAACCCGTCCACCAGCGGATTGATGCTCGCGCCCGGCGAAGTCTCGGTAAGCCCGTAGGCCTCGAGCAGGGGCTTGCCGGTGATCGCCTTCCAGCGCTCGGCCACGGAGCGCTGCACCGCCATGCCGCCGCCGAGGGCGAGCTTGAGCGGGCGGAAGTCGAGGTTGGAGAAGCCGGGGGTATTCATGAGCGCGTTGAAGAGCGTGTTCACCCCGGACATCGTGGTGAACGGGTATCGCGCCAGCTCCTTCACGAACGCCGGCAGGTCGCGCGGGTTCGTGATGAGCACGTTGTGCGCGCCGATCTTCATGTTGGTGAGGCAGCTGCCGGTGAGCGCGAAGATGTGATAGAGCGGCAGCGCGGTGATGACCACCTCGCGGCCTTCCTGGAGGCCGCCGCCTATCCAGGCGGAGACCTGCTGCAGGTTGGCGACGATGTTGCCGTGGGTGAGCATCGCGCCCTTGGAGATGCCGGTCGTGCCCCCGGTGTACTGCAGGAACGCGAGGTCGTCGTGCCCCAGGGGCGGCTCGGTGAGGGTATGCCGGCGGCCCTCGGCGAGCGCCGCGCCGAACGCCGTGGAGCCTGGAATCGACCAGTGCGGCACGAGGCGCTTCACGTGCTTCACCACCAGGTTCACCAGCAGGGAACGGGGGAACCCGAGCAGGTCGCCGAGCCGCGTCGTGACGACGTGGCGCACGCGGGTCCGCGCGGCCACCTCCTCGAAGGTCTTCGCGAAGTTCTCGAGGATCACGATGGCGTCGGCGCCCGAGTCGTTCAGCTGGTGCTCGAGCTCCCGCGGCGTGTAGAGCGGATTGCAGTTGACCACCGCGAGCCCCGCGCGCAGCGCCCCGAAGAGCGCCACGGGGTACTGCAGCACGTTGGGCATCATGATCGCCACGCGGGCCCCTTTGGCGAGGCCCGCGACGTTCTGCAGCCAGCTGCCGAAGTCGCGCGACAGCCCGTCGAGCTGCGCGTAGGTGATCGTGCGCCCCATGCAGCTGAAGGCCGGAAGGTCCGCGAACTTGCGGCAACTGCGCTCGAGGATCGCCCGGATGCTCGCGAACTCGTCCAGCCGCACCTCGGCCGGGATGCCGGGCGGGTAGGACTTGAGCCACACCTTCTCGACCGATACGGGTTCCGTCACCATGACCGTTCACGCGGCCCCTGTCGCCGATCCCGTCGCAGTGTACCTCCCCGGCGCGCGCGGCGCCTCGCGCCTATACTGCCGCATCGCCCCGCTTGGCCCGGGGCGAACTGTCCCCATCCAGAAGAAAGGAGCATGCCATGGCAGGCAAGAAACAATCCCGCGCCCGTTCGGCTGCCCGGCCCGCCGACACCGCGCAGGCGATCCGCGATTCCGCCCAGAAAATCTGGCTCGCGGGCCTGGGCGCTTATGAGCGCGCCCGCAAGGAGGGGCCGCGCATGTTCGAGCTGCTGGTCGACCAGGGCCGCCGCATGGGCGCCCGCGCCGCCGGCGCCGCCGACCAGGCGCTCAAGGGCGTGCGCGAATCCGGCGCCGTGGCAGGCTCGTGGGACAAGCTCGAGCAGGTCTTCGAGGAGCGGGTATCGCGGTCGCTGCAGCGCCTGGGCGTGCTGACCCGCAACGAGGTCGAGGACCTCGCGCGCCAGGTTCAAGGCCTCAACGACAGCCTGCGGGCGTTCATGGCGGGCGCGGTCGCTCCGCCGGCGCGGCGCGCCGCCTCGAAGCGCTCGCGCAAGGCGAGCACGGCACGCCGCCGGACCAAGGCCGCGAAGAGCGCGTCGCGCAAGGGCAAAGGCACCCGGGCGCGTCGCTCCCGCGGCTGAGCGGCGCGCCCCCGCGTCCCGCTCCCCCCGCAACCGGGCGGATCCACGATGGCCACGCGGCTTCCCGAGCGAATGTCCGGCGTGGACACCGCCTGGCTGCGCATGGAAAGCCCCACCAATCCGATGACGATCGTCGGGTTGATGACCTTCGCGGGGCGGGCGGACATCGCGGCGGTGAAGCGCGTCGTCTCTTCGCGCTTCCTCGCCTACCACCGCTTCCGCTGCAGGCCCGTGCGGGAGACGTGGTGGGTCGTCGCGCGCCACTTCGATCTGGACGAGCATGTCGTGCGCGTGCGCCTGCCCGGCAAGGCGGGAAAGCGCGAGCTCGAGCGGCTCGTGGGCCGCCTCGCTTCCGCGCCGCTGCCCGCCGGACGCCCCCTCTGGCAGTTCCACCTGGTCGAGAACTTCGGCTCGGGCAGCGCACTCGTGATGCGAATCCACCATTGCTATGCGGACGGCATCGCGCTCGTGCGCGTCCTTCTGTCGATGACCGGCGCCACCGCGGCCGAGAGCATGGCGGCGCCCGCGCCCCAGGATGAGCCTCGCTCCGCGCAGGTGGAGCAGGATCTTCTCGCGCGGGCCCTCGCCCCCATCTCGGAGGTGCTGGAGGAAGGCGTGCCGGAGGCGATGGGCCACGGGCTGGACCTCGCCGCCGATGCGGCGAAGCTCGTTCTGATGCCCCGGGACGCGCCCACGCGACTCAAGGGGCCTCTGGGGACGGTCAAGCGCGTCGCCTGGGCCGACCCGCTCGCGCTCGACGAGGTGAAGGCCGTGGCGAAGGCCATGGATTGCTCTGTGAATGACGTGCTCGTGTCCATGGCGGCGGGGGCGCTGCGCGAGTACCTGCGCGCCCGCGGAGAGACGATCGACGGGCGGCCCGACGTGCGCGCCATCGTTCCCGTGAACCTGCGTCCCGGCGAGCAGGCCGCGCGCCTCGGCAACCGCTTCGGGCTCGTGTTCCTCGACCTTCCCCTCGGGATCGAGCACCCCCTCGAGCGCCTCTACGAGGTCCGGCGGCGCATGCTGGCGCTCAAGGGCTCATACCAGCCGGTCATCGCACTCGGGCTGCTCGGGGCGGTAGGAGCGGCGCCGCGCATGCTCCAGGACCAGATCACCCGATTCCTCGGGCAGAACGCGAGCCTCGTGCTGACCAACGTTCCCGGGCCGCAGGCTCCGTTGTACTACGCGGGCCAACGCATCACCGACGTTCATTTCTGGGTGCCGCAGTCGGCGGGCATCGGCCTGGGCCTGTCGCTCCTGTCCTACGACCACAGCGTCGAGTTCGGGGTCATGTCCGACGTGGGTCTCGTCCCCGACCCGGACCGCATCGCCGATCGATTCGGGGACGAGTTCGCGAAGCTTCTGTGGATCGCCCTGATGAGTCCCTGGAGCGACGAGGTTTTCGGGCCCGGAACCGGCGCGCCGAGGGCCTCCGGGCCATCGGCGGCGTCCCTCGGCCGTTCGGGGCCGGCCAAAAAGGCAGCGGGCCGGAAGAACCGGCCCGCTCGGGTTCGACTGCCGGCCGCGGCCGGCGAGGGTCCTACTTGAGGTGCCTGGCGACCAGCTTGGTCATCTCGAACATCGACACCTGCCTCTTGCCGCCGAACACTTCCCTCAGCTTGTCGTCGGCGTTGATCATGCGGCGGTTGATCTTGTCCTGGAGGCTGTTCTTCTTGATGTAACCCCACAGCTTGCTCGTGACCTCGGTGCGGGGCATGGGGCTCGATCCGACGACTGCCGCCAGAATGCTGTCGGGCATCATCGGCTTCATGAAGGCTGCGTTCGGCTTGCGCTTGGCGCCGGACTTCTTCGCCTTGGGGGCCGGCCGCTTCGCCGCGGATTTCTTCATCGGCTTCTTGGCGGCGGACTTTCTGGCCGCCGGTTTCTTCGCTGCCTTCTTGGCTTTCTTAGCTGCCATTGATGAATCCTCCAATCTAATGGTGACGTTGAGTTCTCATTCATCTCGCCCTGTAGGCGCGACAGCGAGAGGATGCCCAAGGCGAAAACGACTTGTCAACCGTTTTCACTCGGGAAAACGGCTTTCTTCGCTCTGTCGTGTCGGCTGCGCAACACCGCTTCGCGCGCTCGCGGCTCACTCGATGTAGCTGCGGCTCAAGCGGTCCAGGTGGCGGCGGGCGGCACCCGCGAGATACGGCGCGACGAGCGCCATGACGTGGTAGGCGCCCTGGCCCATCGCCGCCGGCGCCGATGCGGCATCGAGCCCGCGCACCGACTGGAAGTTGAGCCAGTAGGTCGAGACCACGAGGACGTTGTGCCCGAGCGCGCGGATCTCGTCGGGGCGCGCGCGCATGGCTCCCGAGCGCACGAGCCCGTCGCACAGCGACACCACGGTCTCCTGCTTCCGGTCGAGGATGCGGACGAAGCGGGAGCGCAGCCGCGGGCTGCGCTCGAGCAGGTCGTCGAGGTTGCGGTACAGGAAGCGATAGTCCCAGATCGCCTCGAGCATGAGGTGCAGGTAGAGCCACAGGTTCTCGACGGCCGCCACGGGGCTCTCGGGCGCGGCGGGCGCGACGTCGACCCGCTCCTCGAAGCGGCGGAAGAGGTGCTCGACGATCGCGTCCTTGTTGGGAAAGTGGTAGTAGAGGTTGCCGGGGCTCATGCCCAGCGCTTCGGCGATGGCCCCCGTGCCCACGTGCGCCTCGCCGCGCTCGTTGAAGAGCGCCAGACTCGCCGCGAGCACGCGCGAGCGCGTGCGCTCGGTGCGCAGCGCATTTCCGTCGAGGTGGTGCCTGCCTGCTGCGGCCCTGGCCGCCATCGTGGAGCCCGCCCGGGTGCGATGGGCGTCCAACCTATCACGCCGCCTGGCCGCGCTCCTTGCGTTCCAGCAAAGCCCGCAGGTCGGCGAGGCTGCCGCCCAGGCGCGCGAAGGAGGCCCTCAAGGCCGCCGCCGCTGCGCCGTGCGACCCGGGCCTTGCCGCGACCCGATGCACCGAGCGCAGCACCTCCGGGCGCAGGCGAAGCCCGTGGCGCGCGAGGATCGCCTCGAGCTCGAAGCGGCGGCGAAGGAGGTCCCGCAGCGTGCTCGCGTACGCGCGCTCGCAGATGCGCCGCCGCGCCGCGTATCCGAGGAGGTTCGCCGAGAAGATCTCGCGGTCGCCCGGCTCGGGCTCGAACAGGACGACGTCCGCGCCCGGGTACCGCGTCCGGTACCCCGCGATGCCAGTGGCGAGGCGGGAGTGGATGAGCGTGCGCAGGGTCTGCGAGAGCACGACCCGTAGCCCCCCTTTCGCGAGCGGCGCCCCGGAGACCTCGCGCCGGCGGTCGAAGGGAACGATGGGGTTCACGCACAGGACGAGCCGCATGCCCTCGTCGAGGGCCTCCGAGGCGTGGAGCGTCTTGCGCAGCGCCCCGTCCACGAAATGGTGGCCGTCGATCTCGACGGGCGGAAAGAGCCCGGGAAGCGCCGCGCTCGCCTGCACGGCCCGCGAGATGGGCACGCGGTCGTGGCCCGGCCGGCCGAACGAGACGGTCTGCCCGGTGTCGAGGTCGGTCGCGACGATGTAGAGGCGCCGTGCGAGGCGCCGGAAGTCGTTCGTCCGTCCGGACCGCTCGAGTATGCCGCGAAGGTAGTCGTGAATGGCCTCGTTGTCGAAGAGGCCCGTCGGGAGACGGCGGCCGAGCGTGGCGTGCAGGTATTCGCGCCACGCGGGCCGCCGGAAGCGATGGGGCGCCAGCGCGATGTCGCCCTCCCCGCCCGCGATCAGCACGCGGTGGATTTCCCGGATCGGGATGCCGTTCGCGAGGGCGGCGGCGAGGAAGCTCCCCGCGCTTACGCCGACGTAGCAGCCGAGGCGGTTCAGCTCCAGCCCCGCCACCGCGTCCTCCAGCGCGAGGAGCGCGCCGATTTCGTAAACGGCGCCGAAAGGCCCGCCTCCGGCGAGCGCCACCCCGATCGAGCGGAGCGCCGGCCGCAACCTCCTGCGCGGCATTCCTAGGCGCGGGCCCGGCTGCGGCTTCCCGCGCGCGAGCGGCGCAGGCGCTCGACGCTCTGCTCGAGACGCTCGACCTGCCGGGTCAGCGCGTGCACGTCGCGCGCGGTGGGCACGCCGAGCTTGGCGATCACCTGCGAAACGCGCTGCTCGAAGACCTTCTCGAGGCGCGTGACGGCGCTCAGCGTCCGTTCCCGGGCTTGGGCGGCGGTCGCCTCGGCGGCCCTCCGGGCGGCTTGGGCGCGAGCGAGCGCGGTCTCGCGCGTGCTCGCGATGAGGGTTTGCGCGGACCGCTGCAGCCCCGCAAAGGCGGCGGCGGGCGGCGGCGTCGTGCGACGGGTCCGTTTCATGGCGATTCTCCCCTGAAAATGGTCGATTCGGGACATCCGAACAACCCCAATCATAGGCCCTGAATCTAGAGGCAGGGCTCTATTCCTGGCGGGCTTTTGCGATAGCGCAAGGCCGCAGCCGATCGCGACGCCCCATCCCGGCCGCGACGGTATGATTTCCGCCAGGAAAGGCGCCCCCGGAGCGATTTCATGAGCTACTTCGTCACCGGCGCGACGGGCTTCATCGGCCGCTTCCTCGTGGACAAGCTCCTCGAGCGGCGCGGGACGGTGTACGTGCTGGTACGCCCGGACTCGCTCGGGAAGCTGGAAGCCCTGCGTCCGCGATGGGGGCCCGAGGGGCGGCGCGTCGTGCCCGTCGTGGGCGACCTCGCCAGGCCGCGCCTCGGTCTCTCCCCTTCCCGGGTGCGGAGCCTGCGGGGCCGCATCCGGCACTTCTTCCATCTTGCGGCGCTCTACGACCTCGAAGCCGACGCAGCGAGCCAGGAGCGGGCGAACGTCGAGGGCACGCGCAACGCGGTCGAGCTGGCGCAGGCATTGCGCGCCGGGCATTTCCACCACATGAGCTCGATCGCCGCGGCGGGACTCTACGACGGCGTGTTCCGCGAGGACATGTTCGAGGAGGCCGAAGGCCTCGATCACCCGTATTTCCGCACCAAGCACGAGGGCGAGCGCATCGTGCGCACGGAGTGCCGGGTGCCCTGGCGCGTCTACCGGCCCGGCATCGTCGTCGGCCATTCGAAGACCGGCGAGATCGACAAGGTCGACGGGCCGTACTACTTCTTCAAGCTGATCCAGAAGATGCGGCGCTGGCTTCCCTCGTGGGCCCCGGCAATCGGCATCGAAGGCGGGCGCATCAACATCGTACCGGTGGACTTCGTGGTCGACGCGATGGACTACCTCGCGCACGCGAAAGGCCTCGACGGGCGCAGCTTCCATCTCACGGACCCGGAGCCCAGGCGCGCCGGCGAGATCCTCGACATCTTCGCGGCCGCGGCCCACGCGCCGCGCGCGGCCCTGCGCGTGAACGCGAGGGCCTTCGGCATGATCCCGCCGTCGGCCCTCGAGGCGCTGATGTCGTTCGAGCCGGTCCGGCGCGCCCGCAAGGAGGCCCTCGCCGAGCTGGGCCTTCCGGCGTCGATCTTCACTTTCCTCGATTATCCGACCCGGTTCGACTGTCGCGAGACCCAGAAGGCGCTCAGGGGCTCGGGCATCGCCGTGCCGCCGCTAGAGGACTACGCGTGGCGCCTGTGGGACTACTGGGAGCGGTACCTCGATCCCGACCTGTTCGTGGACCGCTCGCTCGGGGGGCGCGTGAAGGGCAAGGTCGTCGTGGTGACCGGCGGCACCTCGGGCATCGGGGAAGCGGCGGCCTACCGCCTCGCGGCGGCAGGGGCGCGCCTCGTGCTGGTCGCTCGCGATCCGGCGAAGGCGCGCCCCGTCCTCGAGCGCATCAAGGCTCTGCGCGGGCACGCGACGTTCGTCCCCTGCGACCTCGCGGACCTGGACGATTGCGACCGCCTGGTGGCGACGGTCCTGCGCAGGTATCGGCGGGTCGACTACCTCGTGAACAACGCGGGCCGCTCGATCCGGCGCGGGATCGCGGCCTCCTACGGGCGGTTCCACGACTTCCAGCGCACCATGCAGCTCAACTACTTCGGAAGCCTGCGGCTCATCCTGGGCTTCCTGCCCACGATGGTGAAGCAGGGCGGCGGCCATATCGTGAACATATCCTCGATCGGGGTGCTCACGCGCACGCCCCGCTTCTCGGCGTACGTCGCCTCGAAAGCGGCTCTCGACGCCTTCAGCGAGTGCGCCGCAAGCGAGTTCGTCCAGGACGGAGTGCACTTCACGACCATCAACATGCCGCTGGTGCGCACCCCCATGAGCGCTCCCACCGCCCTCTACCGGCACCTGCCCATGCTCACGCCCGACGAGGCCGCGGGGCTCGTCGTCGAGGCGATCGTGGACCGGCCCGTGCGCATCGCAACGCGCCTGGGCATCCTGGGCGAGGTGCTGCGGGCGGTCGCCCCGAAGGCGACCCAGTGGATCCTCAACGCGGCCTTCCGGATGTTCCCCGACTCGGCCGCGGCGCACGCGCACGGCTCGCAGGGTCCCGAGGCGCAGCTCACGCCGGAGCAGATCGCCTTCGCTCAGATCACCCGCGGCATTCACTGGTAGGCTCGCGCCCATGGGAAAGGCTCCCGGTCCCGGGGACATGGCGCCCCGCTTCGAGGCGACGGCCACCGACGGGCGCCGCGTGCGGCTCGAGGACTACCGCGGCCGCAAGCTGGTGCTCTACTTCTACCCGAAGGACGACACGCCCGGCTGCACGCGCCAGGCCTGCTCGCTGCGCGATTTCCAGGCGGAGATCGTCGCGAAGGGCGCCGCCGTGCTCGGCGTGTCCACCCAGGGCCCCGAGTCCCACGCCGCCTTCGCGCGCAAGCACCGCCTCAATTTCCCCCTCCTCGCCGACACCGACGGCGCGATCGGCCGTGCCTACGGCGTGCTCGGCGGCGCGGGGCTCATCGCTCGGCTCAAGACGGCGGCGGGCCTCGCCGACCGGGTGACGTTCGTGATCGACGGGAACGGCCGCATCGCCCACGTGATCGACCGCCCCGACGTCGCCCGTCACGCCGAGGAGGTGCTCGCCCTTCTCTAGGGCGCGACCTTGACTCCCGCCGACTCGAGCTCGGGAACCAGGACCTCGACGAGCGCCCGCGATTCCACGAGCCCGATGTGGCCGTAGCCGGGGACGGCCACATTGCGAGCCCAGGACAGGCGGCTGCTCGCTTGCGGCGCGACGAGGTTGTCGTGCGGGGTCCAGACGGAAAGCGTCTCGACGCGCCCGCCGGCGGAGGCTTCCGCGGCCTCCAGCGCGGCGAGGAAGGCGCTTCCCGGCTCCATTTGCCGGGCGTTGCGCCCGACGGCCATCGTCGCGAGGACGGTGCCGTGGTGCGGACTACCCACGGTGATCAGCCGCGCGATGCGCCCGGGCCCGTGGCGCGCGATGCAGGCACGGGCCGCGAGCCCTCCCATGCTGTGCGCGATCACCACGGCGCGGGGCTGGCCGGTGCCCGCCGCGATGCGCTCGAGCTCGGCGTGCAGCTCGTCGGCGAAGGTCTCGATGGGGGCGAGCCACGAGCGGAAGTTGGGGGCGAAGATCGGCCCCACCCCGCGCGCCTCGAGCCGGCGCACGAGCGCGCGGAAGTAGCCGCGGTTGGCGAAGTATCCGTGCACGAGCAGCACGGGCACGCGCTGCGTCGGGACGGGCGCGGGATCGGGTCGCAGCAGCAACGCCTCCCACGGCAAGTGCCCGAGGTTGAAGGCGAGGAACGCGCGGTATTCGCGCAGGAAGAGCTCCGCCCCGCCGAGCAGGCCGATGCGCTGCTCGGGAAGGCGCGGGGTGCGCCACACCCACGCGACGAGGCTCGAGGCGGCGACGAGGGCGAGCCGCGAGCCGGCGACCCACCCGATCACCAGGGTGGCCATCGCGCCCGGTCCCCACCCGCGCGCGGCATGCAGCCACAGGGCGGCGGCGAGGCAGGCGATGAGCTCGAACGACTGCGCGACGCGCGACCCGCGGGCAAGCATGGCCCGCGAGTATAGCAATGCGCGGGGCGACGAGGTCCCTAGGCCTCGTCCAGGGCGTGGGCAACGCGCTCGGCGACGAACGCGCTCACGCGCTCGTTCGATTCCACCGTGAGGCCTGCGATGTGCGGCGTGAGGATCAGGTTCGGGGCGCCGGCAAGCACGGAGCCGGCGGGGAGCGGCTCCGCCCCGAAGACGTCGAGCGCCGCGCCCGCGAGGCGCCCTTCCCGCAGCATGGACGCGAGCGCCGCTTCGTCCACGATGCCTCCGCGGGCGGTATTGACGAGGACCGCTCCCGGCTTCATGCGGGCGAGCCGCGCGGCGCCGAGCAGCCCCCGCGTGTCCTCGTCGAGCGGCAGGTGCAGCGAGACCACGTCGCTCTCGGCGAGCAGCGCGTCCAGGGCGCGCGGCTCCGAGGCGGCCTCGCGCCACGCGGGATCGTCGTCCGGCAGCAGAGGGTCGTGGCCCGCGACGCGCATGCCCAGCGCTGCCGCCTTGCGCGCGGTCGCACGGCCGATGCTGCCGAACCCGACGATGCCCATGCGCTTGCCGCCCGCTTCCCGGCCGCCCGCGAGCGCCTCGCGCGGCCATTTCCCGGCGGCCACGTCCGCAGTGGCGAAATATGCGCCGCGCAGCAGCACGAGGGCCGTGGCGACCACGTACTCGGCGACGGACTCGGCGTTCGCGCCGGTTGCCGGGATCACGCGGATGCCGCGCGCCTCGCAGGCGGCCACGTCGATGTTGTCGAGCCCCACGCCCAGGCGCCCGACCACTCGCACCCGCCGCGCCGCATCGAGCAGCGCCCCGCGGACCTGCGTGCGGTTGCGCACGATCCAGGCGTCGGCCGTCGGGAGCGTGGCGACGAGGGCCGCCGGGTCCCCGGCGAGGGCCGGCCCGTAATCGACGTCGAATCGCGCCGCGAGGCTCGCGACGGCGGACTCGTCCATGAACTCGCTGATGAGAATGCGTTTCATCGTCGGGCGCTCGGGCTCGCCAGTGTATCGGCCGGCTCAGCGCCGTGCCAGCAGGGCCGTGATCTCCTCGCGGTCGTGGTAGAGCTGCTTCAATCGCAGGAAATAGCCCCCGCCCCCGAGCTCGGCGTCGACGAGCGCGCGGCAGCGCAGCACCTCCTCCCAGCGCTTCTTCATCGGGAGCTTGAGGTTGAAGATCGCGCCGCGGCACCAGCCGCGCGCGACCCATTGCGCGGCGAGGCGCGCGATACGGGAAGGACTCTCCACCATGTCGCATACCATCCAGTCCACGGGCTCGCGCGGACGGAAGCGGAACCCGTCCTCACGCCGGTGCTTCACCTGACCGCTGTCGAGCAGCCGCGGGTCCAGGGCGCCGTTGTCCACCGCCGTGACGATCATGTGGCGCTGCACGAGCTGCCAGGTCCAGCCGCCGGGCGCGGCGCCGAGGTCCACCGCCGTCATTCCCGGAGCGAAGCGCCGCGCCCGCTCGCGTTCGTCGAAGAACGTGAGCAGCGCCTCGGCGAGCTTGAGCGTCGATCGCGAGGGCGCCGACGAGGGCATCCGCAGGCGCGGGATGCCCATCGGCCACGGAGCGCCGTTGCGGGGATCGGAAACGCCCACGTAGCACGCGCGCCCGCCCACGAAGAAGACGTGGAGCCGCTCGCCGGTGCTCCCATCCTCGAGCGTCACGCCCGAGGCGGCGAGGGCCCGCTCCAGGTGGGGCGCGAGCGGGCGTGCGAGGGCCGCGAGGGACTTGCCCTCGTTGGTGTCCGGCATCTCGACCCACAGGGTGCGGAAGCCCCGCCCCAGGCCGCGGGCGGCGCGCGCGATCGGCCCCGCGCGATCCGCTTCGGACAGCTCCGCAAGGAGGGGCAGCGCGCGCACCATCTGGCGCGCGAAGACGAGGCGGCCGAACTCGAGGTGCCGGCCGAGCTCCGCCCCCATGGCCTCCTGGTGCGCCTGGAAGACGGCGAAGCCGCTGCCGGGGCGCGCCTTCACGAATCCCTCCACGCCCATCTCGGCCGCGAGCGCGGTGACCTCGCGGGCGCACTCCCCCTCGAAGCCGGCGCGGCAGTAGAGCAGGAGCAGGGACGCCCTCACGCCGGACGGGCGTCGCGGAAGAGGCGGAAGAAGTTGGCGGTCGTGGCCCGCGCGACCTCCTCGATGGCGATGCCCCGCAGGCGCGCGATCTCCTCGGCCACGTAGCGCACGTAGGCCGGCTCGTTTGTCCGCCCGCGGTGGGGCACGGGCGCGAGGAACGGCGAGTCGGTTTCCACCAGCATGCGCTCGAGCGGCACGCTCGCGGCGACCTCTCTGAGGGCGCGTGCGTTCTTGAAGGTCACGATGCCGGAGAACGAGATGTGGAAGCCCAGCGCCATGGCTTCCTCCGCGACCTCGCGCGTCTCGGTGAAGCAGTGCATCACGCCGCCGGCCTCGCCCGCGCCCTCCTCGCGCATGATCCGCAGGGTGTCCTGGGCGGCGGAGCGCGTGTGGATCACGAGGGGCTTGCCGGCGCGGCGCGCGGCGCGGATGTGCGTGCGGAAGCGCTCCCGCTGCCATTCGGTGTCGCCTTCGACGCGGTAGTAGTCGAGCCCGGTCTCGCCGACCGCCACCACCTTCGGGTCGTCCGCCATCCGGACGAGCTCCTCCTCGCCGGCCTCGCGGCCGTCGCGCCGCTCGTCGGGATGCACGCCGACCGAGCACCACAGGTTCGGGCGGGCGGAGGCGACCTCACGCACCGCCGCGTACGTCTCGAGCGTGGTGCTGATCGTGAGGGCATAGCCGACGCCGGCCTCGCGCATGCGCTCGAGCACGCCGGAAAGGTCCTCCCGCAGCCCGGGAAAGTCGAGATGGCAATGGGAATCGACGAGCATGGCCCGAATCTTACCGGGGCGGCGCGCTGCCTCGCGCGACCCTCGGCCGGCTCGGCGCCGGGGCCCACGCCCGTGCGGGCGCTAGTCGCGGTACATCCAGTCGCGCGTGAGCGGCAGGTCGGTGCGCCCGGGACGCGTGCGCCTGGAAGCGAGCACCTGGTGGATCGACATCCACCCCTGCTCGAAGCCGTACGCGCAACCGGCGAGGTAGAGCCGCCAGATGCGGGCGGTGCGCTCGCTCGAGGCCGCCACCGCCTCGCCGAAGCGCCGCTCGAAGGCCGCGCTCCAGAACTCCAGCGTCTTCGCGTAGTGCGGGCGCAGGCACTCGACATCGTGCACCTCGAGGTCCCCGGCGCTCATGTCGCGGACGACGCGGTGCAGGTGCGGCAATTCGCCGCGCGGGAAGACGTAGCGGCCGATGAATTCCCCGGCTCCCAGACCCACAGCCCGGTTCTCCACGTCGGAGGAGGTGATCCCGTGGTTGAGGAAGAGCCCCCGCTCGCGCAGCAGCCGGCGCACCGCGCCGAAGTACGTGGGCAGGTTGTTGAGCCCCACGTGCTCGAACATGCCGATGCTCGCGATCTTGTCGTACGCTCCCTCGCCCGGCGTGTCGCGGTAGTCGAGGAGCAGCACGCGGCAGCGGTCCTGCAGCCCCGCGGCGCGGATGCGCTCGTTGGCGAGGCGAAACTGGTTCTCCGACAGCGTGATGCCGGTCGCGTCGACACCGTACTTCTCGGCCGCCCGCATGACGAGCGCTCCCCAGCCGCATCCGATGTCGAGGAACTTCTCTCCCGGGGAGAGCAAGAGCTTGCGGCAGACGTGGTCGAGCTTCTGGAGCTGCGCCTGCTCGAGCGTGTCGCCCTCGTCCTTGAAGTACGCGCACGAATAGACCATGCGCGGGTCGAGCCACAGCGCGTAGAACTCGTTGGAGACGTCGTAGTGGTGGTGGATCGCCTCGCGGTCGTCGCGGCGCGTGTGGCGCACGGAGCCGTGATGCGGGTCGAAGAGGGACCTCGGCGCGGAGCGCGAGATCGCCTCCGCGCCGCGGATCGCCTCGCGCACGTCGCCCTCGAGGTCCGCGTCTCCCTCGATGTACGCCTCGGCGAGCGAGAGAAGGCTGGGCCGCACGAACGCCGAGGCGGCGCGGGTGCCCTTGAGCCGGACCGTCACGCTCGGCCGCTCGGAGAACGCGACCTCCCGCCCGTCCCAGAGCACGAGGCGCACCGGGGCATGGACGTTCTTCTTGAGGTTGGAGATGGCGTGAGAGAAAGGTCGTTCCCAGAACACGGTGGTTCCCTCCTGGATCGCTTCGGCGGCTCGGCGCGGTACGCCTTGCCGCACCTCTCAGATCGTGTGCGTCGGGCGGGACGATTGCAACGCGCCCGCGAGCAGTCCTTCCACCTTCTTGCGCAGCTCCCGCACGACTTCGCTGTCCTGCAGCTGAACGCCGATGCCCTGGGGCCGGTTGCCGGCGCTGTGGGCCGGATTGATCCAGGCGACCGTACCCTGCAGGGGAATCTTGTTCGGGTCGTCGAGCAGCGTGAGCAGGATGAGCACCTCCTCGCCCAGCGAATGGGGCCGGTTGCTCGGGAGAAAGATCCCGCCGTTCTTGAGCAGCGGGATCCACGCCGCGTAGAGCGCGGACTTCGATCGGATCACCAGGGTGAAGACCCCGGGGCGGCTCGCGACGGCTTCGGCGGCTTCGCTCATGATCGGGCTCCGTTGGTGGTCCGATTGTAGGCCATGAGCAGGTGCTCGGCCAACAGCCGCGCGTTCAGGGGGTGGGAAGCGAGGCCCCGCGCGGCCGCGAGCTCGTCGTCCAGGGCGAACAACGCCTCGAGGTCGCTCGAGCGGGCCCGGGCCTGCAGCGCAGCGGCGAGCTGGCCGTGGCGGCGCGCGCTACCCGCGAGCTTCACGCGGACCAGGTCCTCCACCCAGGTCTGGAGCCAGAAGACCAGGCGCTCGACCGAGCCGCGATCCACGCCGGCGGCGAGCTGGAGCGCGTCGGCCCCTCCCGGGCGCGCGAGCTCGGCGAGCAGCCGTGTACGGAATTTCGCCTCCTCCGGCTCGGCGAGGCGCTGGGCGAGGAGCGGCGCCCCTCCGGCGGCGGCGAGCGCCGCCTCGGCGTCCGCCACGCCCTCGGCGCGAAGCCACGCGAGGGCGTCCTGGCGCGGTGGAGCGGCGAGGGGGAGGCGCCGGCAACGGCTGCGGATGGTCGCGAGCAGGCGCGCGGGACGGTCGCTCACCAGCACGATGAGCGTGCGGGGCGGCGGCTCCTCGAGGGTCTTGAGCAGCGCGTTGGCGGCGGCGGGGTGGAGCGCCTCGGCGGGGTGCAGCAGCAGCACGCGATAGCCGGCCCGGTGGGTGGTGAGGCCCACGAAGTCGGCGACCGCCCGGATCTGCTCCACCTTGATCACGACGCTCTTCGGCTTGTCCTTGTCCGTGCGCCCCGCCTCCCCTTCGCCGCCCTCGTCCTCCTCCCCGGCGGCTTCGGGGACGATCTCGCGGAAGTCGGGGTGGTTGCCCTGCTCGAGCCAGTGGCACGAAGGGCACTTGCCGCACGCGAGCCCGGCGACCGGCGACTCGCAGAGCGCCGCCGCGGCGAGCGCCTTCGCGAAGCGCTCCTTGCCGATGCCCGCGGGGCCGTGCACGAGCAGCGCGTGAGGCAGGTGCTCCCGGTCGGACATCGCACGCGCGAGCGTGCTTGCGTGCCAGGGAAAGGGCTTCACGGGAATGCTCGCGCGAAGGCGCGGGAAAGGCGCTCGCGGACCGCCTCGAGGGGGCCGGAGGCGTCGATTACGTGGAAGCGCTCCGGGAACTCGCGCGCCCGATCGAGGTAGGCCTCGCGGACGCGGCCGAAGAAGTCCGCCTGCTCGCGCTCGAACTTGTCGCGCCCGAGGTCGCGCCCGTGCAGGCGCTCGCAGGCGAGGACCGGGTCGAGGTCGAAGAGGAAGGTCGCGTCCGGCTGCAGGTCCGGATGCACGAGCCATTCGAGGGACGTCACGGACTCGCGCGCGAGCCCGCGCCCTCCGCATTGGTAGGCGTAGGTCGAGTCGCTGAAGCGGTCGCACAGCACCCAGATGCCCGCGGCGAGCGCGGGCTCGACCAGCTCCTCCAGGTGCGCGGCGCGGTCGGCGAACATGGCGAGCGCCTCGGCGAGCGGCGTGGTCGGGTGATGCAGGACCACCTCCCGGAGCTTCTCTCCGAAGGGCGTGCCGCCGGGCTCGCGCGTCACCACGACCTCCCCGCCCCGCGCGGCGATCCTCTCGCGCAGGTACTCGAGGTGCGAGGACTTTCCGGCCCCGTCGATGCCTTCCAGGGTGATGAGCTTGCCGCGTGGCGTCATGGGCTTGCGGTGTCGGGCCTCAGCTGCCCGTGGCAGCTGCGTGGAGCTGGTATCTTGCCACCGCCCGGTTGTGCTCCTCGAGGGAACGCGAGAACTCGTGCGTGCCGTCGCCGCGCGAGACGAAGTAAAGATAGGCCGTGGCGTCCGGGCGCGTTGCGGCGCGCAGCGCGTCCTCGCCGGGCATCGCGATCGGCGTGGGGGGAAGGCCGTCGCGTGTGTACGTGTTGTACGGCGTGTCGGTCGTGAGGTCACGCTTGCGGATGTTGCCGTCGAAGGCCGCGCCCATGCCGTAGATCACCGTGGGATCGGTCTGCAGCCGCATTCCGAGCCGCAGCCGGTTGACGAACACCGAGGCGACGACGGGACGCTCGGCCGCGAGCCCCGTCTCCTTCTCCACGATCGAGGCGAGGATGAGCGCCTCGTAGGGGGTCGCGAGCGGCAGGCCGGGCCCGCGCGTGGCCCACGCCTCGGCGAGCCGCCTCTCCATCGCGGCGTGGGCGCGCCGCAGGATGTCCGCGTCGCTCGATCCCGGCGAGAAGCGGTATGTGTCGGGAAAGAACCAGCCCTCGGGCGGCTGATCGCCGAGGCCGAGCAGCGCGCGAAGCTCGGCCTCGCTGCGGCCGGCGAGGGTGTGGCGCACCCGAGGATCGGCCGCGAGCTCCGCGAGCCACTGGCGGAACGTCGTGCCCTCGACGAACAGGATCTCCGCCAGCACCACGTCGCCCCGCGCGAGCTTGTCGAGGAGCTCGAGCGGGGTGAGGGGGCGCTCGAGGCGGTAGGTCCCGGCGCGGATCGAGGTTGCCTTGCCGAGGAGCCGCCCCAGCAACCAGAAGCTCTCGCCCTCGTCGAGGAGCCCCCCGCGCGCGAGCTCCCGCGAGACGGACTTCAGGCTCGCGCCGCCTCGTACCGTGAACTCGTAGGGCGTGGACGGCAGCTCGAGCGGGCGGCTCGCGAACCAGGCGAGCCACGCCCCGAGGGCGCATAGCGCGAGGAACGCGCCGAGCAGGGCGAAGCGCAGGGACCTCGCCATCGCGGCCCGTGGGGTCGATCAGCGGAAGCGCCGGAACACGAGCGTTCCGTTGGTGCCGCCGAACCCGAAGGAATTGGAGATGGCCACCTCGATCGCCATGTCGCGCGCCGCATTCGGCACGTAGTCGAGGTCGCAGGCCGGGTCCGGCGTGATGATGTTGGTCGTGGGGGGCGACTTCTGGTGGTGGATCGCGAGCACCGTGACCACCGCCTCGACGCCACCCGCGGCGCCGAGCAGGTGGCCGTGCATCGATTTCGTCGAGTTCACCGCGAGGCTGCGGGCGTGCCCGCCGAAGGCCGCCTTGAGGGCCGCCGTCTCGTTCGCGTCCCCGAGCGGGGTGGACGTGCCGTGCGCGTTCACGTACTGCACGTCCTCGGGGTTCACCCCCGCGTTCCTCAGCGCGGCGAGCATCGAGCGGCGGGGCCCGTCCATGTTGGGCGCGGTGATGTGGTTCGCGTCCGCGCTCATGCCCATGCCTGCGAGCTCGGCGTAGATGCGCGCGCCGCGCCGCTTCGCGTGCTCCAGCTCCTCGAGGATGAGGATGCCCGCGCCCTCCCCCAGCACGAAGCCGTCGCGGTCCTTGTCGAAGGGGCGCGAGGCGGTCGCCGGATCGTCGTTGCGCTCCGAGAGCGCCTTGCAAGCGCAGAAGCCGCCGACGCCCGAGAGGTTCACGCAGGCCTCCGCCCCGCCTGCGATCATCACGTCCGCGTCGCCGTACTCGATGATGCGCCCGGCCTCGCCCACGCAGTGCGAGCTCGTCGTGCACGCCGAGACCATCGAGACGTTGGGTCCCTTGGCCTTGAACTGGATCGAGATGAGGCCCGCGACCATGTTGATGATCGTGCCCGGCACGAAGAAGGGCGAGAGCCGGCGCGGGCCCTTCGCGATCATCTCCCGGATGTTGTCCTCGATCATCGGCAGGCCCCCGATGCCCGAGCCCACGTTCACGCCCACGCGCTCGGCGTTCGACTCGTCGATGACGAACCCGGCGTCGTCCAGCGCCATGCGCGTGGCGGCGAGCCCGTAGTGGATGAACGTGTCGCTGCGCCGGGTTTCCTTCGCCGGCATCCAGTCGGCGGCGTTGAAGCCCTTCACCTCCGCGGCGATGCGCGTGGGCAGCTGCGAGGCGTCGAACTTCGTGATCGGCCCGACTCCGCTGCGGCCTTCGAGCAGGTTCGGCCAGGCCTCGCGGATGCCGTTGCCGATCGGCGAAACGATGCCCAGCCCGGTTACGACGACTTTTCGCTTCGACATTGGGTCATGCGGCACGGCGCGAGGCCGCCTTGCGGGGCGGGGTCCGTCCGCGCGCGGGTTCCTACTGCTTGACGTGGCCCTTCACGTAGTCGATCGCCTGCTGGACGGTGGTGATCTTCTCCGCGTCCTCGTCCGGGATCTCGCATTCGAATTCCTCCTCCAGCGCCATCACGAGCTCCACGTTGTCGAGGGAATCCGCGCCCAGGTCCTCGACGAAGGAGGACTCGTTCTTGACGTCGGCCTCGGCGACGCCCAGCTGCTCGGCCACGATCTTCCTGACGCGGGCTTCTATGTTGTCCATCGACATCCTCCAGACGGTTTCCTTAGGTTTTGAGTGCGCCGGGAAAGCGCGTAATTCTACCATGGCGCGCAGCTCGTTCCGAGCGTCGGCGAGCCTCAGTCCATGTGCATTCCGCCGTTCACGTGCAGGGTCGCGCCGGTCACGTAGGCCGCGCCCGGCGAGCACAGGAAGAGCACCGCCTGCGCCACGTCCTCAACGCGCCCGAGCCGTCCGAGGGGCACGCCTTCGACCAGCTTCTTCACCTGCTCGGGCGCGAGCGCGCGCGTCATGTCGGTCTCGATGAACCCGGGCGCCACGCAGTTAACGGTGATGCCGCGGCTGCCCACCTCGCGGGCGAGCGACTTGGAGAATCCCACGATGCCCGCCTTGGCCGCCGCGTAGTTGGTTTGCCCCGCGTTGCCGGTGAAGCCCACCACCGAGGTCACGTTGACGATGCGACCGCCCCTCGCCTTCATCATGCCGCGCAGGACGGCGCGCGACATCGCGAAGACGGACTTGAGGTCCGTCGCCTGGATGTCGTCCCACTCCTCGTCCTTCATGCGCGCGAGCAGGTTGTCGCGCGTGATCCCGGCGTTGTTGACGAGGATCGTCGGGGGCCCGAATTCCCGCTGGACGTCGTCGACGAGCGCCGTGCAGCGCGCCACCTCGCGCACGTCCAGCGTGCGTCCCGCCCCGCGCGCGCCCAGCTCCGCGAGCTTGCGGGAGATGGCCTGCGCGCCCGCTTCCGAGGTGGACGTTCCGACGACGGCGGCGTTCGCTCCCGCGAGGGCCAGCAGGATCGCCTCGCCGATGCCGCGCGAGGCTCCGGTGACGATCGCGACCTGGTCCTTCAGCATGGCTCAACCTCCGGCGAGGGCGGTCTCGAGGGCGCCCGAGTCCTGGATGGCGACGCATTCGACGCCTTCCGCGATGCGCTTGTTGAGCCCCGTGAGCACCTTCCCGGGGGCGCATTCGACGATGCGGTCCACCGCGTGCGCGGCGAGGAAGCGCACGGTCTCGATCCAGCGCACGGGATGGTCGAGCTGCTCGACGAGCGCTTCCCGGATGCGCGCGGGGTCGTCGAAGGCCTCGACGAAGCGGTTGTGGATCACGGGCACCGCGGGAGGGCGGACCTCGATCGCCGCGAGCCGCTCGCGCAGGCGCTGCGCCGCGGGCTTCATGAGGCTGCAGTGCGAAGGCGCGCTCATGGGCAACATCACCGCGCGCTTGGCGCCCTTCTGCTTCGCGAGCGCCATGGCCCGCTCGACCGCGGCCCGATGTCCCGCGATGACGACCTGGCCCGGCGAGTTGAGGTTCGCCGGCTCCAGCACCTCGCCCTGCGCGGCCTCGGCGCACAGCTCCGGAAGCTTCGCGTCGTCCAGGCCCAGGATCGCGGCGATGCCGCCGGTGCCTTCGGGCACGGCCTCCTGCATGGCCTGCGCGCGCAGCCGCACGAGCGGAACCGCGTCCTCGAAGGCGAGGGAGCCGGCCGCCACGAGCGCCGTGTACTCGCCCAGGCTGTGGCCGGCGAACCACGCGGGCATCGGCCCGCCCTTCGCGCGCCACGCCCGCCAGCAGGCGACGCCCGCCACGAGCATGAGAGGCTGGGTGTTGACCGTCCGGTTGAGCGCCTCGGCGGGACCCTCGTTCGCCATCGCCCAGTAATCAACGCGCGCGAGCTCGCCGGCCTCGCGGAACGTGCGCTCGACGGCGGCATCGCCGGCGAAGCCCTTCATCATCCCGACCGATTGGGAACCCTGTCCCGGGAACACGATGGCGAGCGTCATGGCCTTCAGTACTTGAGGATCACGGAGCCCCAGGTGAACCCGCCGCCTACGCCTTGGAGCAGCAGCGTCTGGCCGCGGCGCACGCGGCCGTCTCGGACCGCGACGTCGAGGGCGAGCGGCACCGAGGCGGCGGAGGTGTTCGCGTGCCGGTCGACGGTCACGATGCAGCGCTCCTCCGGAATGCCGAGCTTCTTCGCGACGTGCGAGATGATGCGGATGTTGGCCTGGTGGGCGATGTAGGCGTCCACGTCGTCCACCGAGAGCCCGTTGGCGGCGAGCGCCTCGCGGGCGTTCTCCTCGAGCACGCGCACCGCGAGCTTGAACACGGCCCCGCCGTCCATCTTGAGCGTGGGATCGCCCTGGATCGCGCCGCCGCACACGTGGCCGGGCGTGTTGAGGATGCTCGCGTAGCGCCCGTCGGCGCGCAGGTGGCTCGAGAGGATGCCGGGCTCGGGCGCGGCCTCGAGCACGACCGCCCCCGCCCCGTCGCCGAACAGCACGCAGGTGGAGCGGTCGGTCCAGTCGAGGATGCGCGAGAAGACCTCCGAGCCCACCACCAGCGCGCACCGGAAGGTCCCGGAGCGCACGAACAGGTCGGCCGTCGCGAGCGCGTAGACGAACCCCGAGCACACCGCCTGAAGGTCGAAGGCCGCGCCCCGGGTGATCCCCAGCTTCGCCTGCAGCAGGCACGCCGTGGAGGGAAACACCATGTCGGGCGTGGAGGTCGCCACGACGACGAGATCCACGTCCCCGGGCGTGCGTCCCGCCGCCGCGAGCGCGCCGCGGCACGCCTCGAGGGCGAGGTCGCTCGCGAATTGCCCGTCGGCTGCCACGTGGCGCTCGCGGATGCCGGTGCGCGCGACGATCCACTCGTCGCTCGTCTCGACGATCGCCTCCAGCTCGCGGTTGGTCACGACCTTCTCGGGCAGGTAGCTTCCCGTGCCCGTGATGCGCGCGAATGTGCTCACGCAACAGTCTCCGGGGCGGGGGCGCGCGGGGCGAGCGCGGCGATCTCCTCCCCGATGCGCTCCAGCAGCCCGTGGCTCGCTTCGCTCGCCGCGCGCCCGAGCGCGGTGGCGAAGGCGAGCCGGTCGGCCGAGCCGTGGCTCTTCACCACGATCCCGCGCAGGCCGAGGAGCGCGGCGCCGTTGTAGCGGCGGTGGTCCACCCGCCGCCGGAAGCGCCGGATCACCGGCCAGGAGACGACGGCGGCGATGCGCGAGAGCACGTCGCGCGTGTATTCCTCCTTGAGGAAATCGCCCAGCATCCGCGCCAGGCCCTCGGAGGTCTTGAGCGCGACGTTGCCCACGAAGCCGTCGCACACCACGACGTCGGTCGTGCCCCGGTAGATGTCGTCGCCCTCCACGTTGCCGTGGAAGTTGATGGGCGCGGCGCGCAGCAGCTCCGCGGCCTTCTTCACCACTTCGTTGCCCTTGATCTCCTCCGCGCCGATGTTGAGCAGGCCCACGGTCGGGCGCTCCTTGCCCTCGACCGCCTTCACGAGGGTCGACCCCATGATGGCGAACTGGAGCAGGTGCTCGGGCGTGCAGTCGGCGTTCGCGCCCATGTCGAGCGCGTAGACCTGGCCGGTCCGCGTGGGCAGCACCGCGCAGATGGCCGGACGGTCGATGCCGGGCATCGTCTTCAGGACGAACTTCGCGGTGGCCATGAGCGCGCCGGTGTTGCCCGCGCTCACGCAGGCCTGCGCGCGCCCCTCCTTGACCAGGTCGATCGCCACGCGCATCGACGAATCCTTCTTGGTCCGGATGGCGCTGCGCACGTCCTCGTCCATGGCCACGACCTCGCTCGCCGGGACGACCTCGATCCCCGGGTGCCGGCCGGCGTGCGCGCGCACGAGCTCCCGCTCGAGGGGCTCCTTGAGCCCCACGAGCATCAGCCCGAACTCAGGATGCGCCCCGAGGAAGTCGAGGCATGCGGGAACCGTGACCGCCGGCCCGTGGTCCCCGCCCATCGCATCGACGGCGATGACGGTCGTCATGAAAGGTGCCGCGAGGCGCGAACCGGCCTCGCGAGCGGTCAGTCCTTCGCCTGGACGACCTTCTTGCCCCGGTAGAAACCCGACGGCGAGATGTGGTGGCGCAGGTGGGTCTCGCCGGTGGTGGGCTCGACCGCCGTGGGCGGCTTGCCCAGGTGGTCGTGCGCCCGGTGCATCCCGCGCTTCGACGGCGACTTCTTGTTCTGTTGAACGGCCATTTGTCTCTCCTGTGGGGACGTCTCCCGGCCGGGGAGGCGTCCGTGATCGTCATTTCCCGCGCTTGAGACTCGCGAGCGCCGCGAAGGGCGATGGCTCGCGGCCCCGCGCCTCGCCCCCGTCCGCCGGGGCCTGCTCGAGGCCCGGCTTGCGCGGCACCATCGGGAGCGCCAGCAGGACCGCGTCCTCGACGAGCTCGCGGATGTCGAGCGGACCCTCGGCGACGAGGTAATCTTCCGCATCGCTCTCCTCCTCGACCGCCGGAAGCCGGGACTCGTGGTCCACGAGCACGAGGCGCTCCTCGATCGAGATCTCGTGCCGGAAGACCTCGAGGCTCGTCTGGCACGTGAGAAAAACGAAGCCGTTGATTATACACGACACCACTCGGCGACGCTGCGCGTCCAGCCCGGCCGTGATGCGATAGTGCAGCTCCCCTTCCGGGCCGGCGAGGCTGTCCTCGAGGCGCTCGAGCTCGCCCGGAACGACGGTCCCCTCCCAGACGGAGGGCTTGTCGGAAAGGCGCTCGGGATGGATCAGGAGGGAGTGGGTCATGGCGCCGCAGAACCGAGAAATGACTTTAAATATACCATGCAAATAATTGATACAGATGTGAAACTAATTCTAGCATCCGGCTCCCCCTACCGGCGGGAGCTGCTGGGCCGCCTCGGCCTCGCGTTCCAGGCATGGTCGCCCGAGGTGGACGAGCGCGCCCTGCCCCGCGAGCAACCGAGCGCCACGGCCGCGCGGCTCGCCCGGGCCAAGGCCCGTGCGGGTGCGGAGCGCTGGCCCCAGGCCCTGATTATCGGCTCGGACCAGGTCGCCGACGTGGACGGAGCGGCGATGAGCAAACCGGGCACGCTCGCCAACGCCCGGGACCAGCTCCGGAGGTTGAGCGGGCGCACGGTCCTTTTCCACACCGCGCTCTGCGTCGCTCGGGGCGAGCCCGCGCGCTGGCAGGAGCGCATGATTTCGACCGAGGTGGAGTTCCGCCGCCTCGACGACGGGGAGATCGACCGCTACCTCGCCCGGGAGCCGGCGCTCGACTGCGCGGGGAGCGCCAAGGTCGAGGGGCTGGGCATCAGCCTGCTCGCGCGGCTGGGCGGCGACGACCCGACCGCGTTGGTGGGGCTGCCCCTCATCGCATTGTCGGCGATGCTGCGCGCCGAGGGAGTTCCCGTCCCATGAGCGCTGGGGGACGCCTGTACCTGCTGCCGGCGTGGCTGAGCGAAACCGTCCCGCCCGAGGCTGTGCTCCCGGCGGCGGTCCTCGAGCGCGTGCGCTCCCTCGATCGCTTCGTCGTGGAGGACGAGCGCTCCGCGCGGAGATTCCTCGCCGCCTGCCGGCACCCGAAGCCGCTGCGCGAGCTCGCCTTGGCGGCGCTCGACGAGCACACGCGGCGCGAGGCGATCCCCGAGCTGCTCGCCCCGCTTCTCGCCGGCCGCGACGTGGGCCTGCTGTCGGAGGCGGGGCTGCCGGCCGTCGCGGACCCGGGCGCGCTCCTCGTGGCCGCCGCGCACGAGCGGGGCATCCCGGTCGCGCCTCTTGTGGGGCCCTCCTCGATCATGCTCGCGCTCATGGCGAGCGGACTGGAGGGGCAGCGCTTCCGTTTCCTCGGCTATCTGCCGCCTCAGGCCACGGGGCGGCGGGCGAGGCTCGCCCTGCTCGAGCGCGAGGCGCGGCGCGCCGACGAGACGCAGATCTTCATCGAGACGCCCTACCGCAACGACGCCCTGCTCGCCGACATCCTGGCGGTCTGCGGGGGCGAAACGCGGCTGGCGGTGGCGGCGGAGCTCACGGCACCCTCGGAATGGATCCGCGCCGACCGGATCGACGCGTGGCGCTCGCGGCCTTCGCCGCCCATCGGCAAGCGGCCGGCGATCTTCCTGCTGCACGCCTGAGGGCGCACGCGGGAGCCGCCGGGCTTCACCGCGCCGTCTGGTAGAGGTTGTTGCGGCGGAGCAGCGGATAGAGCGCCTGGGAGCCCAGGGGTGCCGAGAAGTAGTAGCCCTGGCCGATGCGGCAGCCCTTCGCGCGCAGCAGCGCAAGCTGCCCGGCCGTCTCGACCCCCTCGGCGATGGTCTCGAGGTCGAGGCTGCGCGCCATGTTGATGATCGCCACCACGATCGCCGTGTCGTTGGGGTCGACGGTGATGTCGCGGATGAACGATTGGTCGATCTTGAGCTTCTGGATCGGCAGGCGTTTCAGGTACGACAGGCTCGAATAGCCGGTGCCGAAATCGTCGATCGCGAGCTGCACGCCCATCCGGGAGAGGCGGTTGAGGAGCGTGATCACGCCCTCGGTCTGGCGCATGACCTGGCTTTCGGTGATCTCGAGCTCGAGGCACGCGGGGTCGAGGCGCGTGTCGGCGAGCACGCGCGTCACCATGTCGAGGAAGCCGCGGTCGGTGAACTGGCGGGCCGAGAGGTTGACCGCCATGCGCCGCGGCGGAAGGCCCTGCTCCTGCCACTCCTTCGCCTGGCGGCAGCCCTCGCGCAGCACCCATTCGCCGATGTCGTTGATCAGGCCCGTCTCCTCGGCGAGGGGGATGAAGTCGCCGGGCATGACGACGCCGCTGTCCTCCGTCTTCCAGCGCACCAGCGCCTCGACCGCGACCACCTCGCCCGTCTCCAGATTGATCTCCGGCTGGTAGTGCAGGACGAAGTCCCTCTGCATCACCGCGCGGCGCAACGCGCTCTCGAGCGTCATGCGCCGCTTGACGGCGACGTTCATCTGCGAGGTGAAGTACTGGTACGTGTTCTTGCCCTGGCTCTTGCCGTGGAACATCGCCGTGTCGGCGTTCTTCATGAGCGTCTGCGCGTCGCGGCCGTCGTCGGGATAGAGCGCGATGCCCACCGAGGCGCTCACGTGCTGGTCCGAGGCGCCCAGCGGGAACGGCGGGCGCAGCGCGTTCAGCACCTTCTGGGCCACGAGGGAGGCGGCGCGCCCGTCCTCGAGGCTGTCGAGCAGCACGATGAACTCGTCGCCGCCCTGGCGCGCGATCGTGTCCTCGATGCGCACGCACTCCGACAGGCGCCGCGAGACCTGGCGCAGCAGCTCGTCGCCGACGTCGTGGCCGAGGGTGTCGTTGATGTTCTTGAAGTTGTCGAGGTCGATGAAGAGCACCGCGACCTTGCGGCGCGCGCGCTCGGCCCGGGCGATGGCGTGGCCGAGCCGGTCCTGCAGCAGCGAGCGGTTGGGCAGCCCCGTGAGGTTGTCGTGGTAGGCAAGGTGCTGGATGCGCTGCTGGATCGCCTTGCGGTCGGTCACGTCCCGCGAGTTGAAGACGACGCCGCGGATGTGCGGGTTGTCGAGGCAGTTCGTGCCCAGGGCCTCGAAGATGCGCCAGCCCCCGTCGCGGTGGCGGAAGCGCAGCTCGATCGGGCCGCTCGACTGGCGGGTGTCGACGATGCGCCGCAGCGCGGCGCGGAAATGGTCGGCGTCGTCGCGGTGCACGAGCTCGAAGACGTTCCTGCCGACCACGTCGGCGGGGTCGTATCCGAGCAGGCTCCTCAGCGCCGCGCTCTGGTAGCGCAGCGTCCCGTCGGGCTCGATGACCGAGATGAGGTCGAGCGAGCTTTCGGTGAGCACCCGGAAGCGCGCCTCGCTCGCCTCCAGGGCCCGCTCGGTCTCCTTGTAGCGCGTGACGTCGGTCACCACCCCGATGAGGCCCGCGACCTCGCCCTTCTGGTCGACGAAGCTCACCTTGTTGTAGAGCATCTGGCGCGTCTCGCCCTGGGCGGTCGGCATGCGCTGCTCGTAGATCGTCGACGACGGGCGCTCGAACAGCGCCCGGTCGCGCTGGGCGTGGGCGTTCGCGATCTCCGCGGGATAGACGTCGAACACGGTCTTCCCGATCCAGTTCTCGCCGCCCGAGAAGAGCTCGGACCACGCGCGGTTGTGGAGCCGGTAGCGCCCTTCGCGGTCCTTGTAGTACACGGGATTCGGGATCGCGTCGATGAGGGCGCGGGTGAAGTGCAGGTGGCGCTCGAGCTCCCCGGCGGCGCGGCGCGCCTCGGTCACGTCGACGCAGGCGACGAGGATGCCGGAGATGCGCTCGTCGAGGTCGCGGAGCGGGGCGGCCGAGCCCCGGATCACGATGGGCCGGCCGTCGGCGCGCCTGCGCTCGACCTCCACCCCGTCGATCACCTCGCCGGCGAGCGCCCGCGCGTCGATCGAGCGCGACTCCGCGTGCTTGTCCTCCGGCACGAAGGGCGCCAGGTGCCCGATCGCCTGCTCGCGCGTGTAGCCGAAGGTGCGCTCGGCCGCGGCGTTCCAGAACGTGATGCGCCCTTCCCGGTCCGTCGTGTAGATGGCCACCGGCGAGGTCTCGACGATCGCGCGCAGGAAGACGTTCATCTGCTGCATCGCCCGGTCCTTGCCGCGCTGCTCGGTGAGGTCGACGAACGCGCCGATCACCAGGCGCGGGGCGCCGGAGGCGTCGCGCACGACCTCGCTGCTGCGGCGCACCCAAACCTCGCTGCCGTCCTTG
>Ga0187776_10000094_pt1 | contig 43764 bp, 29 predicted proteins | sample 0216_BV02_MP12_2_FD_132426 | JGI IMG/M metagenome (GOLD analysis project Ga0187776, IMG submission 132426) | Tropical peat soil microbial communities from peatlands in Department of Meta, Colombia - 0216_BV02_MP12_20_MG | ecosystem: Environmental > Terrestrial > Soil > Wetlands > Peat | place...
CAAGCCAGCCCACTGTGCGACGCCCTTTCGCAGCCCGTGGGCGAAGCCGCGAAGGACGGCTACTTAACTAATTAAGCAGCGTATGCCAGCTGTTGGTTGGCAATTATGGTTTTTGCCACGATTTCGGGTGTGTGCACCCCGGTATGCCTCTCGACCGCAAACCTCTCCGTCGAAGCCGTGACGCCCCCACGGGATTGAGGCCGCCCAGACCTGGTTCAGTCCGGGCGGCCACCCTCAACCTAAGACAAATATGAGGGCCAGTCAATTAGATGCGGAATCGGCCGGCCAGGGCTCTTCGAGGCGGGGTCGGAATGATCCCCAAAGCGTAGGCAATCTCGCGCATGATCCATCAACTAAGGCTCTAGTTATCAGTTGCTTCAGGCGAATATTTCGAGTAAAAACTACTCCCATTCTCTTACGCCCCGCCGCAGCATTTCCCGCTCCGCGTTACGCAAGCCGTGGTTTTGGAACAGCACGAATTTTCGCTCCCGAAACAATTCAAGATTCCATCTTGGAACCCGACGACAATGGCGTACGATTACGCGCATCCCATCTGATAATGGCCCTCGGGCCAGCATCCAAAGAGACCTCTGCGATCAGAAACATCTGATTCACAATGACTCTGTGGCTCCCCCCAAGCAAGGAACTCGCCGCTGGCAACGGCTGCCCATCGCTTTTCCCGTGTTTCTCCACTCCGTGGACCGCGAGGGGAATCCTTATCTGGAATTCGGCACAGCATTGAATGTCAGTGCCGGAGGCGTGCTGATCGCGGTTCGCAGGCCTCCCGCTTCCAAACACATTCGCCTGGAAATTCCGGTCTCTCCTATCCTGCCCAAGTTCGCTATTGAAACCTACCGCAGTATCAAGGCCCACGTGGTGCGCACCGAGTTGACCCGCCAATTCACCTTCATGGGTGTGGAGTTCGATCAGCCGCTGACCTTGGGCGATTGTCCCCGCGAACTCAAGAGCGCGCGAACGAATTGATCAGGAAGCCATCAGCAGTCAGCGGTCACCATTCAACCTTCACGAGTGAGCTTGACTTGTCATCACGAGCGGAAGGCGCAGCCCGCGAGGGATCTGCAGTTCCCCCGGTCTACCCGATTGCAGTTTCGTTAACGCACCGTAACCGTGTAGCTGCTCAGCACCTTCATGTAGTTGGCGCGTTCGAACGCCGCAGGATGGCGCACCGACTTGTGGCTCATGCTGCCCTTCATCTGCTGGATGGATTCGTACTCGTGCTTCTCTAGCCATTCGCCAACCTCGGCGATCAGGAAGCGTAAGTAATCGATGCCGTGCTCCAGCAGAGCGGACGTCGTCATTGCCACTCGCGCTCCCGCCATCATGCACTTGATCACATCTTCGGCTGTGTGCACCCCGCCCGTGATGGCCAGGTCAGCATCGATCTTGCCAAACAGGATGGCAGCCCAGTGCAGGCGGAGCCGCAGCTCGTTGGAGCGGCTTAGTTGCAGGCTGGGGACGACCTCGAGATTTTCGAGATCAAAATCGGGTTGGTAGAAGCGGTTGAACAGGACCAGGGCATCAGCGCCAGCCTGATCCAGCTTGCGCGCCATGTTCGCCATGGCACTAAAGTACGGACCCAGCTTGACCGCCACCGGTATTCTCACGCTGTCTTTCACGGCATCCACCAGGTCGCAGTACATATTTTCGACTGTCATCGCGTCGAGCGTCGGATCGGTGGGAAGGTAGTAGATGTTCAGTTCGAGCGCGTCGGCGCCGGCATCCTGAATCAGCCGGGCATAGCGAATCCAGCCACCAGTCGAGACCCCGTTCAGACTGCCAATCACCGGAATTCGCACCGCTGCCTTGCCTCGCGCGACCTGCTCGAGATAGTCATCGGGACCGATGTTGTAGCTGGTCATGTCGGGAAACATGGCTAGCGCTTCGGCGGAGACATCTGTGCCCTGGGCAAGAAAGCGGTCGAGCAGATTGCTTTCCAGGTTGATTTGCTCTTCAAACAGCGAATGCATGACGATCGCCGCTGCGCCTGCATCTTCCAGCCGCCGGAAATTAGCCACATCTTTCGTCAGCGGGGAGGCGGAAGCTACCACCGGGTTCTTGAGTTTGAGTTCCAGATAATTCGTCGATAGGTCGATCACTTTTCCACCCCCTTGGCGCCCGCAACGGCCCCGGCTTTTTCCGGCGGCGCTGGAGCTGTAGGTTTGCCCGCGCCATTGGCGGGCATTGATGCCCAGTATTCGTAGAGCTTCCAGCGGTTCACCACGTCCTGCTGAGCTTCCTGCAGCAGTTCCTTCGCTTCTTCCGGATGACTGTGAGTAAGCATGGTGTAGCGCGTTTCGTTGTAAATGTATTTTTCAAGCGGAATGGAAGGAGCCTTGGAATCCAGTTGCAGCGGATTCTTGCCCTGCTCGACCAGCTTGGGGTTATAGCGGAACAGCGGCCAGTGTCCGGCTTGCACCGCCAGTTTCTGCTGATCGAGGCCATGCACCAGGTCGTACCCATGCGCGATGCAGTGGCTGTAGGCGATGATCAGCGAGGGTCCGTCGTAGGCCTCAGCTTCAAGGAAAGCTTTCAGTGTTTGCATGTCTCCCGCCCCGAAGGCCACGTGAGCAACATAGACGTTGCCATAGCTCATTGCCATGAGCGCGAGGTCCTTTTTCGGACGTGGCTTGCCGCCCGCGGCGAACTTCGCCACCGCGGCACGCGGCGTGGCCTTGGACATCTGCCCGCCGGTGTTCGAGTAAACCTCGGTATCGAGAACGAGAATGTTCACGTTATGTCCGGAAGCCAGGACATGATCGAGGCCGCCGTAGCCGATATCGTAGGCCCAGCCATCGCCACCCACGATCCAGACTGACTTGTTGACCAACACGTCGGCGAGCGCTTTGAGATCGCGTGCAGCTGCGGAGGTGAGGCCTGCTAACTTCTGCTTCAGCCGCTCAACTCGCTCCCGCTGAGCGCGAATTCCGGTTTCCCCCGACTGATCCGCGTGCAGCAGATCGGCGGCAAATTCCTCCCCGATCTCAGCCGAGAGCTTCTGCACCAGCTCACGGGCGTATTCGCTTTGCTTGTTGAGGGAAAGACGCATGCCCAGGCCAAATTCCGCATTGTCTTCGAACAGCGAGTTTGACCACGCGATCCCACGCCCCTCATGGTTGAAGGTGTAAGGCGTGGTAGGAAGATTGCCCCCGTAGATTGACGAGCAGCCGGTGGCATTGGCCACAATGGCGCGGTCGCCGAATAGCTGTGACATCAACTTGATGTAAGGCGTCTCGCCACAGCCCGCGCAGGCGCCGGAGAACTCAAATAGCGGCTGCAGCAGTTGTATGTCTTTTACCTGTCCTAAGCTCAAGGCGCTGCGATCCGTCTCCGGCAGCGAGAGGAAGAAATCCCAGTTCGTGGCTTCCTGCTCGCGGACTGGAGCCTGCGCCACCATGTTGATGGCTTTGTGCTTGACCTCGGTCTTGCTCTTGACCGGACAGACTTCAACGCACAGAGCGCAGCCCGTGCAATCTTCCGGAGCCACCTGCAGCGTGTATTGGAGGTGGCCAAATTCTTTCCAGCGGGCAGCCACAGACTTGAAGTGTTGCGGCGCACCCTGCAGCTTGTCAGACTCGTAAACCTTGGCGCGAATCACCGCGTGCGGACAGACCATCACACACTTGCCGCATTGGATGCAGAGCTTCTCGTCCCATTCGGGAATTTCAAGTGCGATATTACGTTTCTCCCACTGCGCGGTGCCCGTGGGGAACGTGCCATCGATGGGCAGCTTGCTGACTGGCAGCAGGTCGCCATTGCCCTCAATGATGGGAGCGAGCACGTCTTTTACGAAAACCGGCGCTTGCGCCGGTACCGCGGGTCGAATGTCGAAGCTGCTCGAGACCTCGTTCGGCACTTTGACTTCCAACAGATTAGCCAGCGTGCCATCCACGGCTGCGAAGTTCTTCTGCACCACCGCCTCGCCGCGTTTGCCGTAGGTTTTGCGGATCGAGTTCTTGATCGCTTCCAGGGCCTCGTCGCGGGGAAGCACTCCGCTGATCGCGAAGAAGCAAGTCTGCATGATGGTGTTGACGCGTCCCCCCATCCCGGTTTGGCGGGCAACATCGTAGCCATCGATCACGTAAAACTTCAGCTTCTTGTCGATGATCTGCTGCTGCACGGTGCGCGGAATGTTGTTCCAGACCTGGTCCGGACCGAAAGGACTGTTGAGCAGGAATGTGGCGCCCTGCTCAGCGTGCCGCAGCACATCTACCCGCTCCAGGAAGCTGAACTGGTGGCAGGCCACAAAATTGGCGCGGCTGATCAGGTAGCTCGAGTGAATCGGACGTGGCCCGAAACGCAGGTGAGAGGTAGTTAGCGATCCCGATTTCTTCGAGTCGTATACGAAGTATCCCTGCGCGTAATTCTCGGTGTCCTCCCCGATGATCTTGATGGAGTTCTTGTTGGCGCCCACCGTCCCATCGGCGCCGAGGCCGTAGAACAGGGCGCGAACCGTCTTGGGGTCTTCGGTGGAGAACTTGGGGTCGAACTCCAGAGAGGTGTGGGTAACGTCGTCGATGATTCCGATCGTGAAGTGATTCTTGCTTTGCGGCTTGGCCAGCTCATCGAACACACCCTTCAACATGGCCGGCGTGAATTCCTTCGAGGAAAGCCCGTAGCGTCCGCCGATGACTCGCGGATAAGCCTGGAACGGAGCCTTGCCGTTGGCGAACGCTTCGCTGAGGGCGGTAACCACGTCGGTGTAGAGCGGCTCGCCGGCGCTGCCCGGCTCTTTGGTACGGTCGAGAACCGCGATTGACTTTGTGGTCGCGGGCAGTGCCTGGATGAAGTGCTCCACCGAAAACGGCCGGTAGAGGCGAACCTTAATCACGCCAACCTTATCGCCCTTGGCGGTGAGGTGCTGCACTGTCTCTTCGGCAACTTCTGCACCTGAGCCCATCAGCACCAGCACGCGCTCCGCATCCGCAGCGCCCACGTAGTCGAAGAGGTGATATTGACGGCCGACCACCTGGGCAAACTTATCCATCGCGCCCTGCACGATGGTTGGAGCGGCGAGATAAAAGGGATTCACCGTCTCGCGCGCCTGGAAGTAAACGTCGGGATTTTGCGCCGTGCCGCGCAGCATGGGGCGATCTGGCGACAGTGCGCGAGCGCGATGCGCGCGGACGAGATCGTCGGAAATCAATGCCCGCAGGTCTTCCACATCCAGCTCTTCGACTTTGGCGACTTCGTGCGAAGTACGGAAACCATCAAAGAAATGCACGAAGGGAAGTCGCGATTCCAGCGCCGCTGCCTGGGTGATGAGCGCGAAATCCATCACCTCCTGAACAGAGTTGGAAGCGATGATGCCCCATCCCGTCTGGCGAACCGCCATCACATCCTGATGATCACCAAAGATCGAGAGCGCCTGGGCAGCGATCGAGCGCGCCGCCACGTGCATCACCGTGGGCGTGAGCTCGCCGGCGATCTTGTACATGTTGGGAATCATCAAGAGCAGGCCCTGGGCGGAGGTGAACGTGGTGGCCAATGATCCCGCCTGCAGAGCGCCGTGCAGGGCGCCCGAGGCTCCGCCTTCGCTTTGCATCTCGATTACCAGCGGCACGCTGCCCCAGATGTTGGGCTGTTCCTCGGAAGACCACTGATCCGACCACTCACCCATGGGAGACGAGGGAGTAATGGGATAGATGGCGATCACCTCGTTGATCTTATGAGCAACGTAGGCGGCTGCCTCATTGCCATCGATTGTAACTTTGGATCTGCTCATGGAAATCCGTCCTTTGGTGTGAAACTGCCTCGCCCGCACCACCTCGGGCCGACCGGCGGGCAAAGCTCGAAAGTTGCTGACTGTTTATGCTCGCGCTGATGGGTACAGGAAGACTGTGATCAACAGCACAATGGGGTGGTCAAGGGTCACAGGGGGACGGTTGAGATTGCAAATAGGCTGGAGCACGGGACTACCCACCGTCACTCCGAGAGCGAGAGCGAAACGGGTAAGGCAACCCCAAGAATGAGCTGTGCCGTCCTACCCCTGCAGCGACAGCAAAAACGGCTGCTGGAAAGCGTCGCACAGCCAGCGCAGGAAGCGCGCCGCATCTGCGCCGTCGATGATGCGGTGATCGTAGGAAAGGGACAGCGGCAGCAGCAGTCGCGGCTCGAACTTCTCATCCACGTACACCGGCTCCCAGGACGAGCGTGACATTCCCAGGATCGCCACTTCCGGCGAATTGATAATGGGCGTAAAACTGGTGCCCCCGATCCCGCCCAGGTTGGTGATGGTGAAAACGCTGCCTTCCATCTCCTCTAGCGCGAGCTTGCGGGCGCGGGCGCGCTCCGCCAGTTGCGATAGCTCGACCGCAATCTGGATGATGTTCTTCTTATCAGCATCGCGGATCACCGGCACCAGCAGCCCACGTTCGGTATCGACCGCGACGCCGACGTGCACATAATCCTTGTAAACGACCTCCTGCTTGGCGAGGTCCAGGCTGGCGCCGAATTGCGGAAAGGACTTGAGCGCCGAGGCCACGATCTTCACCGCGATGGCAGTCATCGTCAGTTTGCCCCCGGCCAGCTCCACCTGCTTGGAGAACTGCTTGCGCAACGCCTCCAGGTTGGTGATGTCGGCACGATCGTGATTGGTGACGTGCGGGATCGTCCACGCCTGCTGCATGTGCTCGGCCGTCTTGCGCCGAACGCCCGTCATCGCCTTGCGCTCGATCTGACCCCAGCGCGTGAAGTCAGGCAGCTGCACGTGAATGACTGACGCACCCATCGCGCCGCGAGCGGTGACCTCGATGGCTCGCTTCCGCGAATGATCCTTCACATCCTCCTGAGTGATACGTCCGCCGGGTCCACTGCCCTTTACTTCGGTGATATCAACGCCGATCTCTCGCGCCAGGCGACGCACAGAGGGCGCGGCAGGCACCTCCGCCGGCGAAATCCCCGTCATCGAGCCCGCCGCGATGTAGCCTTCAGGAGCTTCCGCCCGCCTTAGCCTCTCAGATTCGTAGTCTCGTGGTTCCACCGCTGGCGGCGGCATGGAGGGCTCCATGCTGGCGGGCTTCTCGGCGGCTGCAATCGCTCCGATACCCTCCTCCGCTCCGGCATAGTGGGGAGGAGTTTCGCCGACGTGCGTTGCGGTTGTCCCGGGAGAAGGGTGGCCACCCTCGCCAGGACTTGCGCCAGTTGCCGCTGCCGGTGCCCCGGCTGTCTCCAGGACGAGAAGCAGCTCGCCCATTTTGAGCTTCTGACCCTCTTTAGCAGAGATGGATTTCACCACTCCCCCGGCCGGAGCAGGAACCTCAACTGTAGCCTTGTCGGTTTCGATTTCCAGCAGAGCCTGGTTCTCGCTGACCTTATCGCCCACCTTCACCAAAACTTTCAGCAGGTCGCCGGAAGTGATGTTTTCCCCCAGTTCAGGAAGCCGTACTTCGAGGGTTTGCGCTTTGCCTGTCGGCTCTACTTTCTCCGGCTGTGGTTGCTGCGATTGGCGCCTAGCTTCGGCTGCCGCCTGCATAGGAGCAGCGCCCGGTGCTGGCGCTGCTTTCTTGTCTGCTCTCTCCCTCGGCGGCTGGGTTGGCCGTGGCGCCGCCGATGCGGCGGGTTGGGCTGAGGCTCTGGCGCTTCCTGATGAGGCTCCATTCTCGTCGATCTGCAAAAGCGTTTGGCCCACGTTAAGCTTCTGGCCCTCTTTCACCAGGATCTCGGTCACCGTTCCTTGCACCGGACTGGGCACTTCCACCGCGGCCTTGTCGGTCTCCAGTTCGAGAATGGCCTGGTCCTTGGCGACCTGGTCGCCGACCTTGACCAGCACCTTCAGCAGGTCTCCCGTCGATATGTTCTCTCCCAGTTCGGGGAGCTTCACCTCAGTGCTCATTCACGATCCCTTTCGCATTCCCCAGCAGCAGCGATGTCAACGCGGGTGTCCCCCCCTCCTGGCTCCACTTTTTGGGTGGCCCACCCTTCCGCCCTCTTTTGGCGGAGGGTGGGAGTAAGAATTATGCCAGCACCGGGTTTGGCTTCTCCGGATTGATCTCGAGATCCTTGATCGCCTGCTGCACCGTTTCGATCTTTACTTTGCCTTCACGAGCCAGCTCCGACAATGTGGCCAGTGTTACGAAGCGCGCGTCGACTTCAAAGAAGTCGCGCAGCGCGTGGCGGCTGTCGCTGCGTCCAAAACCATCGGTTCCCAGGGAATGCAGCGGCCGCGGAAGCCACTTCGAAATCGAGTTGGGCAAGGTCTTCATGTAATCCGATGCCGCCACGATCACGCCTTCCGTATTCTCCAGGCACTCGGTTACGTACGGCACTCTGGGCTTCTCTCCCGGATGCAGCATGTTCCACCGTTCTGCTGCCGCGCCGTCGTTATACAGCTGCTTGTAGCTGGTCACGCTCCACACATCGGAGGCGACACCGTATTTTTCCTCGAGCAACTTCGCAGCTTTCACAACCTCGGGCAGAATCGCACCCGAACCCAGCAGCTGTGCCTGAGCCTTCCCATCCCTCAGCTCCGACTTGCGGAACAAATACATGCCACGCAGGATCCCTTCGCGCACTCCCTCGGGCATGGCAGGCATCTCGTATTGCTCGTTCATGACCGTCAGGTAATAAAAGATGCTCTCTTCATCCTGATACATGCGTTTCAACCCATCCTGCAGGATGACGGCAATCTCATACGCAAACGCCGGATCGTAGCTCACACAATTCGGCACCGAGTACGCCAGCAGATGGCTGTGCCCATCCTGATGTTGCAGGCCTTCGCCCGCCAGCGTCGTGCGACCTGCAGTGCCGCCCAGCAGGAAGCCACGCGTGCGCATGTCACCGGCTGCCCAGATGAGATCGCCCACCCGCTGGAAGCCGAACATTGAATAAAAAATGAAGAATGGAATGGTGTTGATCGCGTGGGTGGCGTACGCGGTTCCCGCAGCGATGAACGACGACATCGATCCGGCCTCGGTGATCCCTTCTTCCAGGATCTGTCCGTTCTTGGCTTCCTTGTAGTAGAGGAGCGTGTCGCGATCTACCGGCTCATAAAGCTGACCCGCGTGAGAATAAATTCCCACCTGCCGGAATAGCGCTTCCATGCCGAAGGTTCGAGCTTCGTCAGGAACAATGGGTACGATCAGATGTCCGATCTTGTCATCGCGCAACAGCTTCGCCAGCATGCGCACGAACACCATGGTGGTCGACGCGGTGCGGCCCTCCGTGCCTTTGTAGAACTCCTCCCACAGATCCAACGGGGGAAGCTGCCGGATTTTCCCGCTGCGGACTACGCGCTTGGGGATGTATCCGCCCAACTCCTGTCGACGCCGGCGCAAGTACTGCATTTCCGGGCTGTCGTCAGGAGGACGATAAAACGCCAGGTGCTCGCACTCTTCATCCGAAAGCGGAATCCCGAAACGGGAGCGGAAATTTTTCAGCTCTTCATCATTCAGCTTCTTCTGCTGATGGGTGATGTTCTTGCCTTCTCCACTCTCGCCCAGGCCGTAGCCCTTGATGGTTCGCGCCAGAACTACAGTTGGCTGTCCCTTATGCTCGACCGCCGCCTTGAAAGCCGCATACACCTTCAGCGGATCATGGCCTCCCAGCCGCATTTTCTGCAGTTGCGCATCCGAGAGGTGCTTCACCAATTCGAGCAGCTCGGGATATTTTCCGAAGAAGTGCTGCCGCAGATACGCGCCCGATTCCACCGCGTATTTTTGCAGTTCGCCATCGACTACTTCGCCCATGCGCTTGATCAACAGGCCGTCGCGGTCCTTGGCCAGAATGGGATCCCAGTCCGATCCCCAGATCACCTTAATCACGTTCCAGCCGGCGCCGCGGAATGCAGATTCCAGCTCCTGAATGATGTTTCCATTCCCGCGCACCGGCCCATCGAGCCGCTGCAGGTTGCAATTGATAACGAAGATCAGATTGTCGAGTTTCTCGCGCGCAGCCAGCGTGATTGCGCCCAGGGCTTCCGGTTCGTCGGTTTCGCCATCCCCTAAGAACGCCCACACTTTGCGGTTGGAAGGCGATTTCAGCCCGCGGTCCTCAAGGTAACGGTTGAACCTTGCCTGGTAGATCGCCATGATCGGGCTCAGGCCCATAGAGACCGTGGGAAATTCCCAGTAATCCGGCATCAGCCAGGGATGCGGATACGAACACAAGCCGCCGCCAGCCGCCAGTTCGCGGCGGAAGTTATGCAGTTTCTCCACCGGGATGCGTCCTAGCAAAAATGCTCGCGCGTAGATTCCTGGGGATGCATGCCCCTGGAAGTACACGGTATCGCCTTCGGTGCCCTCTCCCTTGCCGTGAAAAAAGTGGTTGAAACCAACCTCGTATAGGGTCGCGGCCGAAGCGTAGGTGGAGATGTGTCCTCCGATGCCTTCCACCTGCTTGTTCGACCGCACCACCATCGCCAGTGCGTTCCAACGAACCAGACTCTTGATTCGCCGTTCGATCTCTTGACTGCCAGGAAATGGGGGCTGCTTCTCCAGAGCAATAGTGTTGACGTAGGGAGTGGTGGCGCTGAAAGGTATAGTTACGCCAGACTGCTTGGCGTGGCGTTCCAGCTGGCGCAGCAGGCTCGCGGCCCGGTCTCGTCCGCTATGCCGAACCACATAATCGATGGAATCCAGCCACTCGCGAGTCTCCAGCAGCTCAAGACCATCACGACCGTTCTTATCAACTGCAACACTTTCGACTTCGACGCTCATATTGGCTTTTGTTCCTTCGGAGGCAATCCCACACTTAAGAAAATGTTATCAGATTGAGGGCAGAGCATGGCGGTAAGTGCGTGGGAACGGACGTCTCGTCCGTTCATGTCGAGGCGCTAGCCTCGACGGTGGGTTGACGCTACGTTAACTGAGATCTCGCGTTTCGTCCCACTTCGCGCTTTCCGCTGCCATACCGCGCTCTGTCCATTTACACTGTCCCGGCGATTTTGCTTCCGGAGCTGACGCATGAAAATTCGCGCCCTCGTGCTGTGTTCTGCCCTCGGGTCCTCGCTATTCGCCGCCAGTCAGGGTGGACCGACTACCACCTCACAACCTGCGTCGCAGCCGCCGGCTTCTCAGACGACCGCGAAGGCCACGGCCGACACGCCGCTCACCGAGCTGCCCTACACGCCCAGCCTGGATATTCCTTCCATGGATCCAACCGCCGATCCCTGCGTGGATTTCTATCAGTACTCCTGCGGGGGATGGGAAAAGAGCAACCCCATCCCAGCCGATCAGGCCTCGTGGAGTGTCTATGGCAAACTCTTCCAGGATAACCAGCGTTTCCTTTGGGGCCTGCTGGAAGATGCGGCCAAGCCCGAACCTGGACGCAATGCCTCGCAGCAGAAAATCGGCGACTACTTCAGCTCCTGTATGGATCTGGATGCGGTGGAGAAGCTGGGCGCCACTCCCTTGCAGCCGGAATTGGATGAGATTGCGGCGTTAAAGTCGACCGCAGACGTTGCCGCCTTTCTCGGACGCCAGCACCTCGAAACCGCTGGCAGTCACTTCCTGTTCGGCTTTGGCTCGGACCAGGACTTTGGCGATTCCACCCAGGTCATCGCCTTCGCCAGCGCGGGTGGCCTCGGCCTCCCCGATCGCGACTACTACTTCAAGGACGATGCCAAATCGCAGGAGACTCGCCAGAAATATCTCGAACACGTCCAGGGGATGTTTGAGTTGCTCGGCGACACTCCAGCCGCTGCCGCCGACAACGCCAGGACAGTCATGCGAATCGAAACCGCTCTTGCGAAGGCGTCCCTTACACGTGTTGAGCGCCGCGATCCCCACAAGCTTTATCACAAGCTCACCCTGGAGCAGGTAAAGGCCCTTACTCCTCACTTCAACTGGGACCGCTATCTCGAGCTCGAAGGGATTCCGAACACCTCGAGCATGAATGTCACGGAGCCAGACTTTTTCAAAGCCGTGGAGGCGCAACTGCAAAGCGAATCACTGGCAGATTGGAAGACTTATCTTCGCTGGCACGCGGTTCACGGCAAGGCCGCTTATCTCTCGTCAAAGTTTGTGGATGAAGATTTCAATTTCTATCGCAAGCACCTGCGCGGTGTTGCCGAACAGCAGCCCCGTTGGAAGAAGTGCGTGGCCTGGGTGGACCGCGATTTGGGCGAGGCGCTTGGACAAGTGTTCGTCGCCAAGACGTTTCCTCCCGATATGAAGGCCCGCACAGTGCAAATGACCGACGAAATCGAGCAGGCTATGGCGCAGGAAATCAACGGTCTTCCCTGGATGGGTCCCGAAACCAAGAAGCAGGCGCTGGAAAAGCTTCATGCCATCGTGAATAAAGTCGGTTATCCCGACAAGTGGCGCGACTACAGCAAACTCGAGATCAAGCGCGGTGACTTTATTGGCAACGTGAATAGAGGTATCGAGTTTGAATCGCGACGCGAACTCGCCAAGATCGGCAAGCCCGTGGATCGCGGCGAGTGGGGCATGACTCCACCAACAGTCAACGCCTACTACAACCCGCAGATGAACGATATCAACTTCCCGGCCGGCGTACTGCAGCCTCCCCTCTACGACCCCAAATTGGACGACGCTCCCAACTACGGCAACACCGGTTCCACCATCGGTCACGAGCTCACGCACGGCTTCGACGACGAGGGCCGCCAGTTCGATGCCAAAGGCAACCTTCGCGACTGGTGGACCGCGCACGACGCCGCCGAATTTGAGAAACGCGCCAAGTGCATTTCCGATCAATATTCGGATTACGTAGTCGTCGATGACATCAAAATCAATGGCAAGCTCACCCTTGGCGAGGACACCGCCGATCTGGGCGGGACCGTGCTGGCCTGGATTGCGTGGAGAATGCACACGGCCAAAATGAATTTGAAGCCCATCGATGGCTTTACCCCTGAACAGAGGTTCTTTATCGGTCTGGGGCAGTGGGCGTGTGAGAACCAGCGCCCCGAGAACCTCCGCCTCCTCGCCATCACCAACCCGCATTCTCCCGGCAAGTACCGCATCAACGGCGTCGTTTCCAACCTGCCGGAATTTCAGCAGGCCTTTAGCTGCAAAGCCGGACAGCCCATGGTCCGGCGGAACATGTGTAAAGTGTGGTAACGAAGATCAGGAAGAAAGGAATCGTTTGCCGGTGGGCAAGAAGATCGCAGTGGTTGGAGGCGGACCCGGAGGCTACGCCGCGGCATTTATGGCCGCGGACCTGGGTTTAGAAGTTACGCTGATCGATGATCGCGTGAACCCGGGAGGAGTCTGCCTGTACGAAGGCTGTATCCCTTCCAAGGCCTTGCTGCACGTGGCCGATCTGCTGCAGGAAACCAAACACGCCTCATCGTGGGGAATCGAATTCGGACTGCCGAAGATTGATCTCGACAAACTGCGCACCTTCAAGCAGAACGTCGTCAACAAGCTGACCGGTGGGCTGGCGCAAATCTCCAAGCAGCGTAAAGTCCAATATCTGCGAGGCAGGGCCGGATTCATCAATTCGACGACGCTACGGGTAACCGAGGTTACCGGCGGGCAGAACGATCACAACTTCGACAACATTATCCTGGCCACCGGTTCGCGTCCGGCGACGGTACCCGGCTTCCTGAACGAGCATCCGCGGGTCATGGATTCCACCGGTGCTTTGGAACTGCAGGACGCTCCCAAGACCCTGCTCGTCGTTGGCGGGGGCTACATCGGTCTGGAGCTGGGCTCGGTTTACGCATCTTTGGGAAGCAAGGTGACCGTCGTGGAAATGATGCCCGGCATACTACCCGGCGTTGACCGCGACCTGGTAAATCCTCTGGCCAAGCGCTTGGATGTGCTGCTGGCCTCGGTGCTGGTCAACACAAAAGTTGTAGAGATGAAAGATGCAGGGCAGGGAATTGCCGTCCGGCTCGAGGGACCTGACGTCAAAGAAGCGGAGCAAGTCTTCGAGCGCGTTCTGGTTTCCGTGGGACGAAAGCCAAATTCGGAGATCCCCGGCCTGGAGAAGACTGCGGTTACAACAAATCAGAAAGGCTTTCTGGAAGTGGACCTGCAGCGCCGAACCAAAGACCCCGCGATTTACGCCATCGGCGACGTCGCAGGTGAGCCCATGCTGGCGCACAAGGCATCGCACGAGGGCCGAGTAGCAGCCGAAGCCATCGCCGGCAAGAAAGTGGCATTCGAGCCACGTGCCATTCCGGCCGTGGTCTTTACCGATCCCGAGATTGCCTGGTGCGGACTAACTGAAACGCAGGCCGAAAAGGAACAGCGCGAGATCAAAGTGGCGCGCTTTCCCTGGGCAGCTTCAGGCAGAGCCACCACACTCGATCGATCCGATGGTGTGACCAAGCTGCTTATTGATCCCAAGACCGAGCATGTGCTGGGCGTAGGCATCTGCGGACGTGGCGCCGGTGAACTCATCGCCGAGGGCGTGCTGGCAGTGGAGATGGCAGCGCAGGTCTCCGATTTAGAAATGAGCATTCATCCCCATCCCACACTTTCCGAGACTGTCATGGAGGCGGCGGAAATCTACTTCGGAACCGCCACTGATATCTATCGGCCAAAAAGATAGGAGGCGAGCTGAGACAATTTGGTGTCGCCGCAGCAGGTCGCCGGACATCCCTCCTCTTCATGTAGCATCTAACATGAGCGAAAAGCTAAGCGGGAGTGCCTTTCACGCACTCCCGGGGAGCGACACTATGGCTGAGAGTACGAAGTGCCAGCATGAACGTTGCAACTGCACAGTGGCGGCGGGACAGGAGTACTGCAGCGAATACTGCCATGATGCAGCTGATGAAGACGTGGTTGAGCTGGAATGCGATTGCAAGCATCCGGCTTGCACGATGTGAACTTCACTAGCCCCTTCGATCGTGTCGTGCGACAGCGATCGTAAGAGCCACCTTTACTTCTCCAGCCCGAGAGCTTTGAGGACGGCATGGTCGACAGTGGCTTTGCCGTCCTTCTTCGTCACCACACCAAACGCGCCGGAGTAGTCCCACATCGTCCAGCCAATGCCGTGTTTCTCCAAAATAGTTCGGACGTCGCGAATCCAGGCAGCGCGATCATCGGGCGCGGCGAAATTCCGGTACACACCGAATTCGTTACAGGTCAGCGGGACGTTGTACTGATGAGCCCAGGCTTCGGCCAGAGCAATCTCTGCCTCGATGCGCGCTGGTCCCCAGGCATCATAGGCGTAGCGGGTGACGTAAAGACGGTCGAGTTCGTCGGGAACCTGCGATTGAAGCTTCCCTGCCATTGCGGGAGAAGAAGGATAAGGCACACCACCCTTCATGTAGTGCTGCAAGTTGCCCGCCCAGGTTGCTCCCTGGTGGGTGAAGATGTGGGGAGAATAATAGTGGAAGTTATAGATGATGTTCTCAAATCCAAGCGGCTCCATGAACAGGAGTTCGTCAAGGGCAGACCAGCGCGCTCCGGCGGCGATGATCGTGTGCCCCGGAGCTCCCTTGCGAATCGCCGCCACCACGCGGCTCTGGATGCCCTTCCACCGGTAACCGTCCTCGAGCTCGGGCTCATTCAGCACTTCAAAGAAAACTCGCTCTGGATCGGTGGAAGCGAAATGAGCCGCCAGCGCCCGCCACAGATCTGCAAGCTGCTCGACCGCGCCGTTGTCGGAAGCCAGCTTGCGCTTGAAATCGCTTTCCGGATGGAGGTCGATGATGACCGCCAGCTCCCGAGAGAGAATCATGTTGACTGCTTTGTCCAGCTCGGCCAGGTAGTCCGCCGGAATGTTGTCCCATTGGCCTGAGTGCAGGAAGGGCACGGGATTGATGCTGAAGCGGACATGATCAAAGCCCATCTGGCGAATGAGAGCGATGTCGTCAGCCGTTGTAAAACCCTGGAAGTGCTCCGGGGTATATCCCTTCGGATCGTAAACTTGCGAGAACCAGTGGCTGGTGTTGATGCCGCGCTTGAGATGGTCCGCGCGCCGGAAGGCCACTGACTGATCCGGCGCGCTGCCCGTCTGTGCGGCGAGAGCAAGGCAGAGAACATGGGACGGCAACAGCAGTGTCAGGGATTTGAGAAGATTTAAGGTTGTTCCGTGAACGCTCATGCTGTAGCTCCTCACCTGATGCGACAGCTTCTCCCAATGAGGGCGGCGCATCAATATAACGCTTCTGCTTCTGAGGTTCTGGCTCCCGAGGCCCCTATGGCAAATCATGTCTGTCCCTGGTGGTTGGGATATTTATTGGCATGCCCGTTGCGGCGCTACTTGCAGGATCCGGGCAAGATTCTGGGTCCTTACGTTCGTGAGGGAATGACGGTCCTGGAGCCCGGTCCCGGCATGGGCTTCTTTACGCTTGAACTCGCGCGCCTGGTCGGGCCGTCGGGGCGCGTGATTGCCGTGGATATCCAGCCCAAGATGATCTCAGGCTTGAAACGACGGCTGGCCCGAGCCGGCCTGCTCGATCGCGTGGATGTGCGCCTTGGCCGCTCCGATTCTATGGGAATCGCCGATCTTGCCGGGACGGTTCACTTTATTTTGGCTGCCGCTGTGGTGCATGAGTTGCCAGCCGCCGCGCAATTCTTTGCTGATGCCGCCAAAGCTGCGAAACCAGGAGCTACGATGCTATTTTTCGAACCTGCGGGGCATGTCAATGAAGACAAGCTGCAGGAGGAACTGTCAGCTGCTGCCGCAGCCGGATTCGTAGTCGCAGATCGCCCTGCAATCCGGCGGAGTCATGCAGCCGTCCTCAGGAAGGTCTAAGGAGCACCTGGTCGGAACGCGGAGCGACTGGAGCATTGGGAAGTGACACCGGGCCAGCAGCTTCGGATGGTCAGAAGGGCCACCCATCCGGAGTAGAATCTTCTCTCACAACTTCAAAGTTCTAGGCGGAAGAGCCACTATTCGTAGAGAATCAATCTGGAGTTCTCAAACCACTGGAAGTAACCCGCAGTCTGAAGGAGAGGTCATGATGAAGTGCAGGTCGAGTTTCGGACTGGTCTTTGCATTGTGCCTGATAGCCTCGAGCGCGTGGACTGATACTTTGGAGCTGAGGAATGGCAGCCGCATTAAGGGCAAGTTCATGGGTGGCACGGAGAGCGAAGTCAGCTTCCAGGTCGGTTCGTCGGTGCAGAATTACAACGTCGCGGACATCGTTTCCCTCAAGTTTGATTCCGATACTGCAGCCAGTGACATGCCCGTACGACCCAAGGCTTCGCGGGCCAGCGAACCGGTAGAGAATGCAACTGCGTCGTCGGTCACCATCCCTGCGGGAGAGCGTATTTCTGTCCGCACCATCGATGGCATCGATTCCACCAAGAACCGCGTGGGAGACCGCTTCCAGGCCTCGCTGGAAGAGCCCTTGGTAGTGGACGGTAACGTGGTGGTCCCCAAGGGAGCAGACGTTTACGGCCGGCTGGCCGAGTCCAAGACGTCGGGCACGTTCAGCGGCAGATCGCAACTACGGCTGGAGCTGACCGGCATTGTGGTGAACGGACAAACCGTGCCGGTTCTCACGGGGGATTACGAATTGTCCGGCAAGTCGCGCGGCGCCAGCACTGCCAAGAGAACGGTCGGCGGAGCGGCCGTGGGTTCGGTAATCGGCGCTCTCGCCGGTGGCGGCAAGGGAGCAGCCATCGGTGCCGGTGCCGGTGCCGGGGTTGGTGCGGGGTCGGAAATAATCACCAAGGGAGATCAAGTGAAGGTGCCAAGCGAGACTCTGCTCGAGTTCAGGCTGCAGCAGGCTGTGTCGATACCAGTGCCTCGGAGCTGATTTTGCCAGATTCTTAACGCGCTCGCTGCCGGAGGCAGGAACAAGCATGGTTTGCTCTGGATAGCGCTGAACTGGTTGCCTTCGCTTTTGCTGGAAAGATAAGTGGACGCCCTCAATCCCAGAGCGCACAGGGCGTCTGTCCAACCTAAACGGCCTTTTTCGTTCCCGGACAGATGACAAGCAACCCCATGTGATTTGCTCGAGTTTCTCAGGGAGTTCGTACGGTTTCACTGAACCGCAACAAGCCTGCTTCCTGCATTCAGGTTGAGCAAAAGCAATGAACGTTCTGGTGTTGAACTCGGGTAGCTCCACTCTGAAATTTCAAGTGATTGCCACCGACCTTGACCGCATCGGGAAGGATAAAGACGACCGCATCTGCCGGGGCGAGGTCGAGGGTATGGGCGGAGAGGCAATCATTCGCATCAAGTACCGCGACCAGCCAAGTGTGACCCTTACCGCGCCCTTGCGAGATATACCCGCCGCACTCGACTACTTGGTTCGCTACATCGCTTCGGATCGATCCGGCGTGGCAGAGATTAAGAAGGCGGCCGATGTGAATGCGGTGGGACATCGCGTGGTGCACGGCGGTGAAATGTTCAAGAACTCTGCCCTGATTGACGATCGGGTTTTGAAAGGCATCGAAGACTGTATCGATCTGGCCCCCCTCCACAATCCCAACAACGTCAAAGGCATCCAGGCCGCGCGCGAAATATTCGGCGCAGACGTTCCTCAGGTCGCCGTATTCGACACTTCATTTCATTCCTCGCTTCCCGAGCAAGCCTACCTGTATGCCATTCCATATCATTTTTATCGACGCCACCGCATCCGCCGCTACGGATTCCACGGTACCTCTCATCGCTATGTCGCTTTCCGCTATCGCGCCATGCGAGGGCTGACGCGCGAACAGACCAATATCATCACCCTCCATTTGGGCAACGGCTGCTCGGCCGCCGCGATCAAGGGTGGATACTCCGTGGATACTTCGATGGGGTTGACGCCGCTGGAAGGTCTGGTCATGGGCACCCGCTCCGGCGACCTCGATCCCGCTGTCGTCAGCGCCATCGCCAGAAAAGAGGGGCTGTCGGCCTTTGAGGTGGACAGTCTGCTAAACACGCAATCCGGCTTGCTCGGTATTTCTGGCCTCACCAATGACATGCGCGAGTTGCAGGCCGAGTTGAAAGAACACGACGACCGCCGGGTCCGCCTCGCCATCGAAATCTTCTGTTATCGAGCGCGGAAATACATTGGCGCATTCCTGGCTGCGATGGGAGGAGCTGACGCCGTCGTTTTTACAGGTGGCATCGGCGAAAACTCGCCGGACATTCGTGCACGGATTTGCGCGGGAACGGAGTGGGCGGGGCTTCGTCTCGACCAGGCCAGGAATCAGGAGATGGTCGCTCGTGAAGGCAAGATTTCAACTGAAGGCTCGACCTTGCTCGCATATGCCATTCCCACCGATGAAGAGCTCCTCATCGCGCGGGACACTGTACGAGTCATCCTGGGCGTGCCCCACCCGTCGTAACCGATTGAGGAGGATTCTCGTGCAAATGTCCGGCATCCCGTTCGTGCTCATCGACTGGGCGAGCGCACACCGCACAAAGGTGAGATGATCGGAATTTGGTAGTCAGTTGATAGCCAGGTGCTGTAAGTAGCAGAAAAAAGGACTGGCGGAGAGGGGGGGATTCGAACCCCCGATACCCTTTCAGGTATGTCCGCTTTCGAGGCGGATCGTTTCAACCGCTCACGCACCTCTCCGCGACAAATCAGTAGTCAGCTCTCAGCAATCGGGTGCCAGCGGTCAGCATTTGGCAATTGCTAGCTGGCAATTAGCAACAATCATCATAGCAAACGCATACGGCAGTCCGTGCTTCGACTAAGGTGACCAAAGGGGTACGAACAATGCTGAGATCCTTCGCCCACGGCGCGCACTCAGGATGACCCCTCGAATGAGGCATCCGCACTTGGGCTTTCAGATCCCTCGCGCCGCTGGCGAAAGAAAGACTGCAGAATCTCTTGTGCGCGGCCAGCCAGGACGCCGGCGGTCACCTCCACCCGATGATTCAATTGCCGATTCTCTAATAGCTGCATGATCGAGCGCACCGCTCCCGCCTTGGGGTCCTCGGCGCCATAGATGAGGCGCTTAAGCCGGGCATGCACGATAGCCCCGGCACACATTGCGCAAGGCTCAACCGTCACGTAAATCTCGCAACCACCAAGGCGGTAGTTGCCCAGGGCGCGTCCGGCTTCGCGAAGAGCCACGATTTCGGCGTGGGCGGTGGGATCGGAGTCCGCGATCGGCCGGTTGCTGCCCCGGCCGATAATACGGCCATCGCACACGACCACCGCACCGACTGGCACCTCGCCGCTGGCGAGCGCTTGCTGCGCCTCACCCAGGGCGGCTTGCATGAACAGTTCGTCGGACATTAGATTCTTCGCCAGTTTAGCGGCTGCCGAGAGAAAACCACAGACGGGGTTGCAGAGATAGCCAATTAAGCCATTGCCCTCTGCCCAATAGCCAGCCTTTGCGGGCCTGGGTTAAACTAGGCGCATAAGCATTCCAACGGGGAAACCACGTGCGGCTTAAAGAAACCTTGAAGAACGTCCTGCTGGTCGACCTGCTGCAGGGCCTGAAGGTCACGTTCCGCAACCAGAATCCGAAGGAGATCTACACCGAGCAGTATCCCCTGCAGCGCCCGCACGTCGCCGAGCGTTATCGCGGCGCACCGCGCCTGAATGTGAACCCCGACACCAACGAGACGCTATGCATCGCCTGCGATCTGTGTGCCGTTGCCTGTCCCGAGCACCTGATTGTCGTCACTTCCGAACGCAATGAGAAAACGCGCCGCAAGGAACTGACCACCTTCACCTACGACACCAGCCGCTGCATGTTCTGCGGCCTTTGTGAGGACGCCTGCCCCACCGACGCCCTGGAACTGACCCAGGACTTCGAAATGGCCAACTACTCGCGCGAAGGTGCCATCTGGGATCGCCAGATCCTGGAGCAGGGCCCCCAGCCCACCGTGTACAAGAGGTAGAAATCAGCACTCAGCCCTCAGCAGTCAATTGCTGATTACTTATTCACCGCAGGCTGCTGCTGCGTCATGCAGTGGATCGTGCCCAGTCCCCAGACCAGATCCCCGCAGTAGATGCCGATCACTCGCCGATCAGGGAAAAGCTCGGCGAGCGTGTTAAGGGCCAGCCGATCCTTGGGATCGTTGAACACCGGGACCAACACGGTCTGATTGGCGATGTAGAAGTTGGCATAGCTGGCCGGCAGGCGCTGGCCTCGAAAAATGACCGGCGCGGGCATGGGCAGTTCCACGACGCGGAAAGGCTTTCCCTGCTGATCGCTCATCGTGCGCAGCCGCTTGAGATTTTCCGCGAGCAGGCTATGATTGGGATCGGAAGGATCGGGCTCGACCGCTGTAACGATTGTGTCCCGCGCAACAAAGCGGCTGATGTCGTCGATGTGGCCGTGAGTGTCATCACCCACAATTCCGCGCTCCAGCCAAAGCACCTTGGAGATCCCGAGATAATCACGAAAAACTTGTTCCAATTGCTCACGCGAAAGACAAGGGTTGCGCTGCTGCACTTCACTGAGCAGACACTCTTCGGTGGTCAGCAGACATCCGGCGCCGTTTACGTCGATGCTGCCCCCTTCCAGCACCACCCAATGCTTGGGATTGTTCGCGGCCGTTGGTTTGATCTCCAAGATCCTCAACCGGCGGGCAATCTTGCCGGGAATCTGGTTGTCGAGCTGCCAATCGGGATACTTGGCCCAGGCGTTGAAACGCCAGTTGAGCGCGGTTAAGGATCGTTCGTATTGGGAGGGCACGGTCGAGGCTTCGAGTCGGCTTGAACGATCGGCGTCGCCAGTAACGAAAATAGCGGCGAAGTCGCGAGTCCAGACGCGGTTCGTTGGCCAGCGATGGAAGCGAATACCGATATCGCGCAATCGCTTTTCATCTGTGGCATCGACGAGTGCACCGGCCCTCGACAGTACCTTGCGAGCGCGCTCTTCTTCCGCTTCGTCGGCAACGATCAGCTCGACCCGCTCTACGCGCGCCAGGTGTCGAACAATCTCCGCGTAGACCCAGGGAATGGGCTCAAATTTTCCCGGCCAGTCGGTGCGGTTGTGTGGCCAGGCAAGCCAGGTGGCAGCGTGCGGCTCCCACTCAGCAGGCATGCGGTAGCCAACGCCCATCAAGCCGGGCGAGACCCCTCGGCGCTGCTTTCTCATGATTGGTCGAGAAAACGATGCGTAATGGGAGCGTAGCTGTCGATGCGGCGGTCTCGCAGGAACGGCCAGTTGCGGCGCACGTCTTCCATCTTGCGCAGATCAATCTCGCCGATCAGGATGTCCTCGCGATCGTGCGGCGCTTGCGCGATCACACGCCCGAAGGGATCGCTCAGGAAGGAGCCACCCCAGAATTCGAGTCCCTGACCGGGAGCCTTATTGCCTCGAACGTCGCCAGTTTCAAAACCCACCCGGTTCACTGCCGCCACATACACGCCGTTGGCGATGGCGTGCGCGCGCTGGATGGTTTGCCAGGCCTCGTACTGCGCCTTGCCGAACTCGGCCTTCTCCGCCGGATGCCAGCCAATAGCAGTGGGATAAAACAAAACCTGCGCGCCCTGCAGGGAAGTCAGACGTGCGCCTTCCGGATACCACTGATCCCAGCAAACCAGCGTGCCCAGCTTGCCCACGCGAGTGTCAAACACCTTGTAGCCGAGATCGCCGGGAGTGAAATAGAACTTCTCGTAATAAAGAGGATCGTCGGGGATGTGCATCTTGCGGTAGATCCCGAGCAGGGTTCCGTCGCTGTCAAAGACCGCCGCCGTGTTGTGATAGATCCCGGGAGCGCGCTTCTCGAACAGCGATGCCACCAGCGCGACACCCTGCTGCCGCGCAAGTTGCGAGAGCTTCGTCGTGGTCGGGCCGGGAATCGGTTCGGCAAGATCGAAGAGCGCGTGGTCTTCCCTCTGGCAGAAGTATTGAGTCTGGAACAGCTCGGGCAGGCAAACCACCTGGGCTCCCCGTCCGGCAGCTTCGCGCACCATGTCCATCGCGTGCTCCAGATTCCTGTCCGGATCGGGCGTGCACGACATCTGGATCAAGCCCACGCGAAAAACTTCTGCCGCCAAATTCCATCCTCCTCAGGCATCGAATTTTCTAGCATACCAGAGTGAATTGCGCCGGCTCCGGAGGGCGCATTCATCAGGTGTTAACAATCCGCTGAACCGAACATTGACGCGGTCATAGCCATTGGATAGCTTTGAAGTTTTCCATTTCCGGTTTGGTCGATTCTGTGGCAGGGAGGCACTCGCTTGAAGAAGAAGGCTGCTGTGAATCACGAAGGCGCGGGTATCGAACGTGAGCTGCATGACCCGGTGCGCGACAAGCTGGTTCCACTGGAGCCGATGGATCTCTCTGCGATCCATGGAATTGATGATCTGGTGCGAGCCATGGGCCGCACGGCTTTTACCGCGCGGCAGGTTGGCGATGCCGCTGATGTCCTGGAGGCGATGGCGCGCGATAAGGATTGTTTTGTAGTGATGACCCTCGCCGGCGCTATGACGGTCGCCAAGCAAGGCTTAGTGATCGCCGATCTGATCGATCACGGAATCGTGAAAGCGCTTGTCTCGACCGGAGCGCTGATGGCACACGGGCTGGTGGAAGCCGCCGGCAAATCGCATTTCAAATACGACGCCAGGATGAACGACGTCGAACTTTATGAGGCGGGATACAACCGCGTCTATGACACCCTGGAGCCCGAGACCAACCTCAACTTCGTGGAAGGGATCGTGGCGCAGATACTAGATGCCTGGGACGCCCAAGAGACGATGTGCTCGTACAAGCTAAATCGCGATGTCGGGAAATACCTCAGCGAGAAAGTGAAGGAGCGGGGGATTTTGAAGTCAGCGTACCAGAAGAAAGTACCGGTTTTTGTCCCGGCGTTTACGGATTCCGAGCTGGGCCTGGATGTCGCCTTGCACAACCGCAAAAGAGCCAAACAGAAGCGGCCGCAGATCCATTTCGATCCTTTCTTCGATCTCAATTATTTCGCTGAGACGCTGCTGGCGGAGAAACGGCTGGGAATTCTTACCATCGGCGGGGGCGTGCCGCGAAACTGGTCGCAGCAGTTTGGACCTTATATCGAATTGCGCCACCGGCGGGGCGGGGAAGATCTGCCGCTCAAGCGCTATCACTATGGGGTACGCATCTGCCCGGAGCCGGTGCACTGGGGCGGATTGTCAGGAAGTCCCTACAGCGAGGCGATATCCTGGGGAAAATTCGTCCCACCGGACGAGGGCGGCCGTTTTGGAGAAGTGTTTCTCGACGCCACGGTGGGCCTGCCTTTGGTTGCGGGAGCCGTGCTGGAACGCCTGAGAAAGAAGTAGGGTGAACTGCGCCGCAAAAACAGAACCGCAAGATCTTTCGACTCGGACGGGGATCGGTGTGACCCGTCCTCGCTCAAGATGACAGATTTTTTACCGGCCTAGCGATCGAACAGAAAGATGGCCGATGCAATCACCGTAGTCCACAAACCCCGCTTGTCGCCTACCGCGGATTGGGTCACGTTCATGGTGCGAACGATTTTGTTCGACAGACGATAGATCTGCTTTTTTTCGTCCCACGACTTGTCAGGATCGAATTCCACATTCAGCGTGGTAGCCAGCATTTCCGCAGCCAGTTCTTCGGCATAGTCGCCGGCAGCCTCTTCCGGCTCTCCAAAGGAGTGATGCTCACTGAGATAGCCATAGGTGCCGCGGTCGGCGGGTATCGCCAAGCCGATGCTGGCAGCCAGCAGGCGATGAGGCTCGCGGGTGGAGTTCTCGGCGACTACAGCAAAAACCACTTCCCCGTCCCAGAGTCGGCGCAGTCCCTCCTTGCGCGGCAGGACCTTGCAGTTCGGAGGAAAAATGGAGGAGACGCGCACCAGATTCTGAGCTGCAATGCCGGCGTCTCTAAGGGCCAGCTCAAAGGAGGTCAGACGCTCTTTGTGCTTGCCTACACCCTTGGTGAGAAAGATCCTCCGCGGGACCATGTCTTTTCCCAATTCTTAGTTCCTCCCGTGCTCATTTCTTTCAATGCTTTGGCGAAAAAGTAACACGCACAAGTCTAAAGCAGGCAAGGCAATTTTGGAGGGGGATCAAGAATTTACACCATATTAAAAGAAGCGGGCAGCGCTCATCGAGAGGCGCTAGCCTCCCTCGGTCTGTCGTCTTGAGCGAGGACCGGGAGAACCAGCCCCGGTCCGAGTCGAAAGACCTTTGCGTCTCGTTCGTGAGACGAAAGGGTGAATTCAAGACAGCTGACGCCTCCCAACCGCAACATGAGCTACTGAGACTGAGAAATACTCTCGCGTTTCGTTTTGCCGGTCCCGGCCATGGCAACGGGCTGCTCGAGCGAACTGCGGCGCACTGCAATATCGATGAAGGCGAGCGCAGCGCGGCTCAGAGCCTTGTCGCGCCGGAAGACCAGCGCCAGGTCACGCCGGATCTGGGTATCGGAAAGGGTAAGCGCTACCAGCGCCTTGGCGCGGACATCTTCCAGCACGTTCGAGCGAGGAATGAATCCCACTCCGACGTCGGCGGCGACGAATCGCTTTAATAACTCGCTGGAATCAAGTTCCATGGAAATAGTGGGAGTGAGCCCTTTCTCTTCAAAAGCCGCATCGATGGCTTCGCGCGTACGCCCCAGCTTGGGTAAAAGCAGCGGGTAATTTCCCAGTTGAGCCACGCTTACTGACTTCGTCTTGGCAAGCTCGTGTCGCGGGGCACAGATCGCCACTAATTCATCACGGTGAATAGGCACAACGGTCAATCGTTTGTCAGAGACAGGAAGTGAGACCACACCGAAATCGATGGAATTGTCGATTACAGATTCCAGCACTTTGGCTGTCTCCATGCGCCGGACTTCCACGCCGACCCCGGGATAGGACTTTTTAAACTCGGCAAAGACTTCGGGAAGGATGTGCAGGCAGGTGCCTTCATTGGCGCCGACGACGATCTCGCCGCGCGGGACGCGTTCCATCTCTGCGATGGCGGTAACGATATCGCGGCGCGACTGCACCGTGTCCTCGGAATATTTCTGGAATATCTTTCCTGCAGCAGTCAGAGAGACCCGCCCGCCGCTGCGGTCCAGCAGCTTGGCGCCGACCTCCTCTTCCAGGGCGCGGATCTGCGCTGAAATGGCGGGCTGGGTGCGGAATCGTTTTTCCGCTGCCCGCGAGAAGCTGCTCAGCCGCGCCACTTCCAGGAAGGTTTCCAGTTGATCGAAGTCCATAGCCGCAGATCCGCTGCGATATACACTTGGCCCTCCATCCAACCACGCGGGTGGACAGGAGTCGAAGCTTTGCTCGCTTGAGATTACAGGCTAACAGCCCTCAGCCAGCGGGGGCAAAGTTTCGAGAAGCGCCAACTGACTCCAGGCCGAAACGGGCAGGCGTATAAGTCACATTTATCGCTCCCATAAAAACAATCAATTTCCCACCCCACCGCGGAGCCATTTATCATCACCGCAAGCCGTGCCCTGTGCGGCCCGTTCACTACAATTCAATGTTTTGTATCCCCCGCGCTGCCCGCCTGTTAGGAGCCCTCATTGCAACGCGTAGGCATCAAATCGCGCCCTTTGCGGCGCAAGGAGAAATCTATGGCTGATCCCAAAGCCGTTTTGGACTTCGCGAAAAAAAACGGCGCCAAAATCGTTGATCTTCGCTTCACTGACCTTCCCGGTCTCTGGCAGCATGTCTCTTATCCCATGGACCAGGTGGATGAGTCCTCGTTCGAGGACGGCTTCGGCATGGACGGCTCGTCCATCCGTGGCTGGGCCGCCATCCACGAGAGCGACATGCTGCTGATTCCCGACACCTCCTGGTACATGATGGATCCCTTCAGCGAAACGCCTTCCCTGGTGATGATCTGCGACGTCATCGATCCGGTGACCAAGCAGCGCTATGACCGCGACCCGCGCTACATTGCCAAGAAGGCGGAAATGTATCTAAATTCCACCGGCATTGCCGACACCTGCTACATGGGTGCGGAAGCTGAGTTCTTCATCTTCGACAATATCCGCTTTGATCAGCGTGAGAATCACGGCTTTTATTTCATTGACGCGGAAGAAGGTCGCTGGAATTCCGGCCGCAAAGAAAACAACCTCGGATACCGCCCGCGCTATAAAGAAGGTTATTTCCCGGTTCCGCCCACCGATCATTATCAGGACCTGCGCACCGAGATGGTGCTGACCATGGAAAAGTGCGGGCTCACGGTTGAGTGCCATCACCATGAAGTGGCCACTGGCGGGCAGTCGGAAATCGATCTGAAATTCGACAAGCTCCTGGCTTCTGCCGACCACATGATGCTCTACAAATATGTGGTGCGGAACGTCGCCTACCAGTACGGCAAGACCGTCACCTTCATGCCCAAGCCGCTCTTCCAGGATAACGGCAGCGGCATGCATACCCATCAGTCGCTGTGGAAGGGCGGAAAGCCGCTGTTCGCCGGAGAAGGATATGCGGGATTATCGCAGCTCGCGCTGTGGTACATCGGCGGGCTGATTAAGCACGGTCCGGCGCTGGCAGCCATCATCGCTCCCACAACGAATTCTTACAAACGCCTGGTGCCGGGGTTTGAAGCGCCGGTTAATCTGGCGTACTCGCGGCGCAATCGCTCGGCGGCATGCCGTATCCCGATGTATTCGGCGTCACCCAAGGCCAAGCGCGTGGAGTTCCGCCCGCCCGATCCCAGCTGCAATCCTTACCTGGCGTTTGCGGCCATGATGATGGCGGGCCTGGACGGCGTAGAGAACAAGATCGATCCCGGTCAGCCGCTGGATAAGGACATCTACGACCTTGGTCCAGAGGAGCTGGCCAAGGTTCCGTCGATGCCGGGATCGCTGGAAGACGCCCTGAACGCGCTGGAACGCGACAATCAGTTCCTGCTCAAGGGCGATGTCTTCACCGAAGAACTGCTGAAGACTTATATCGACTACAAGCGCGACAAGGAAGTGAACGCCGTTCGCCTGCGTCCGCATCCCTACGAATTCGCGTTGTACTACGACATCTAAGACTCTCGAACTCTCGTCTTTGAAAGCCCGGCCGCTGTGGCCGGGCTTTTCTTTTAAAAATCGGTCCTTGTGAGCAGTTTCCGCCCGGCGTAGATCTTTTAGACCCTTCGAATTGGTCCGGGATCCGTGAATTCCCTGATATGCGAAGGGGAAGTTACAGTTTCGTAAATTCCTGGAATCTCCGGTTGGCCCGCGGTTTCTTGCCACATCTTTCAGTGACGCCAAGTACTGATTTCTGAGCAGCAACTGCTTTACCCTGCGAGCCGAGACGGGGGAATGGTCTGCCTATGATCGGCGAAGGGCTCGAGCATTATACGGTCCTGGACAAGCTCGGCTCCGGTGGCATGGGTGTTGTCTATCGCGCCCGCGATCAGCGGCTCGAGCGCGACGTGGCAATCAAATTCCTTGCGCCCGAACTGCTGGACGCCCGCGGCTCGGCCCGTTTCCATCGCGAAGCGCAGGCACTAGCCGCTCTCAATCATCCCAACATCGCCTCGATTTACGCCCTCGAAGAGATCAATTCATCCGCCGCCCTGGTGATGGAACTGGTTGAGGGTCCCACGCTGGCAGACCGAATAAATGCCGGGAATATTCCGATCGAAGAAGCCTTGCGCATTGCGCGGCAGCTCGCGGAAGCCCTCGAGTGTGCGCATGAGCGTGGCATCATCCACCGCGACCTCAAGCCCAGCAACATTAAGCTGAAGCAGGATGGCACCGTAAAGGTCCTGGATTTCGGGCTGGCGAGATTTCTTGATGCCGAGGACATCGAAGGCCGCCGGCAGAAAGATACAGGCCAGCGCGACCCGTCCACGACCGCAAGCGATCTGACGTCGCGCCCCGGCATCGTTGTTGGCACCCTCGCCTACATGAGCCCTGAACAGGCGCGCGGTTCTAAACTTGACGCCCGTTGTGATATCTGGGCCTTTGGCGTGGTTCTGTACGAGATGCTGACCGGCCGCTGCGCATTCAAGCGCGCATCCTCCTCCGACACAATCGCGGCCGTGATAAAGGAAGAGCCCGATTGGTCGGCGCTGCCGGCAGACATTCCGCCCTTGGTTTTGCACTTGCTGCGTCGATGTCTTGCCAAGGACCCTCGCGACCGTCTCCATGCCAGTGGCGATGCGCGGCTGGAGATCGAAGAAATATTGTCGAAGCGGGAGTCTGCCGATGATTCCGCCGCGCACCTTGCCAAGGTCGCCTTTCGACGGCGACCGTTACCTTGGGTTCTGCTTGCACTCGTGCTGATCGCGACAGCTCTGTTGCGCTGGGTTCCCCAGCGCGATCAGCCAGGATTGAAAGTCTCGGCGCGCTACACCATCAATTTGCCACGCGATGCTCCGCTCGCACCCGCCTCGGCCATGCCGCTTGCCGTGGGCCGGGCCTCGCTGGCCCTTTCCCCGGACGGCGCCAGCTTGGTGTACGTGGCTTTCGTTGACGGGAATACCCAGCTATATGTTCGCGACATGCAGCGGGCTGAATTTCGCGCGCTTCCCGGCACTGCGGGCGCTCACAGCCCATTCTTTTCCCCCGACGGCCGGTGGGTCGGCTTCTTTGCTCACGACAAGTTAATGAAAGTCTCTCTCACCGGAGATCAACCAATCGTCCTATGCGGCGCCACACTGGGCTTCGGCGGTAGTTGGGCAGCGGATGGTCAAATTTATTTCTCCACGGATTACTCCTCCGGAATATTTCGAGTTCCAGAAACCGGAGGCTCGCCCAAGACAGTCACCGGCAATAACTGGCAGTTCACGCCCAGCATATTTCCTCACGTGCTCCCCGACAATCAGGGAGTGCTCTTCAGTCTTCCGACCTTCACGCTGGGCGTTTATGACTTGCGCAGCCGGAAAGCAAGCGCCCTCCTCTGGAGTGGAACATTTCCCCGATTCTTGCCCCCCGGACATATTCTGTTTGCACGTCGAGGCACCCTGCAGGCTGTGCCTTTCGACGCACAGAAACTCAAGCTGACTGGCCCGCCAATGCAGTTTCTTGATGGCGTTCGTACGGAACGGGATGGCGCCGCGCAGTTCACATTTTCCGCCGACGGCACCTTCATTTATGCCTCGGGAAGCGACGGAGCGGTGGGCTCGCTGGTCGCGGTCGATCGCAATGGGAGCAGGCGGTCGCTGCAGGGGCCGGTTGGTGACTTCAGTGCCTTCCGCATCTCGCCGGACGGTACGCGCGTGGTTATCCCAATCAATACACTCACTGGGACCGACATTTGGCTCTACGACACAGCTCGCGGAACCACCACCCGGCTCACCTCGGACGAGCGGAGCAGTTTTCCAATCTGGGCCCCGGATGGCCATACCATCTATTACGTGAGTTGGCGCAGCGGAATTGCAAACCTGTATCGACAATCAATTGATGGCGGCGAGAGTGTCCAGGTCACCCACTGGGCGAAAGGTTTCAAGGGTTCGCCTTTGGGTGTATCTCGCAATGGCAAGTGGCTGTTGGTTATGAAACTCGGGGACGAAACCAGGGAGGACCTCTGGATATTGCGCCTTGCGGAAGATGACGGCTCGACAGCGGTCTCGGTCGAGGAGACTCCATTCCTGACTAGCAGTTTCAGTGAGTGTCTCGGCGATCTCTCACCTGATGGACGCTGGGCGGCCTACACCTCCGACGAGTCCGGAGGCTGGGAGGTTTATGTCACTTCTTTTCCCCATGCCGGCGAGAAGATCAGAATTTCAACCAATGGTGGCGAGGAGCCCCTCTGGTCCCCCGATGGTCGCGAACTCTTCTATCGCTTCGGCACCAGGTGGTTCGTCACCGAGGTCACGACTGGCGATCGTTTCACCGCCAGCAGACCACGGCTTCTCTTCGAAGGTCCTTTTGCCAACGTCCCAGGCCATTCCTACAGCGTTGCTCCGGACGGAAGCCATTTTCTGCTGGTCGAGGGCGTGGACCAGACGAAGACCCTCACTGAACTCAATGTCGTGACGAACATTTTCGATGAAGTTAATCGCCGGATGACCTCGTCGCAGCGCTGAGCAAAGTCGCCTCGGCTTCAGCCGAATTCCATCTGGCGAGATGCCCTGGGTTCAGGGTAGTTGAATATTGATCGTTGACACCGGCGGGCCGGCGGCCTATAACCTGCGCAAATCAACTCAAGACCCACACATCAGGCAGGTGATACATGCTGGCTCAAGGAGCGCACACTGTCTTACGGTTTTTCAAGATCCAGTTTCTGGGCAATTGGATCCGAAGCAGCCTGCTGAGTGCCTTCGGGTATGCGGGAACGGAGCCATTGAATACATTGCTTGTCGTCGTTGAGGATGCGAACGCGAATTTAACGACATACTGGTTTGAGTTGAAACCCAATATCGAAGTCTGGATCTCGGAAGCTGGTCATAACGAGGTCCATATCCCGGCAATCTGCGTCAAGAGCCAACCAGGCGATCAGACACGCTGTCACGGCTGAGGATGTCGGAATCGCCGCACCGAGTGCCGGTCATTCCTGATCCTGCGCGATGACCTCGGCTTCCATTTTCAGTTCGGAGATGCGGCGGAGAAGGCGAATGCGTTTCTGCTCCAGGCTCTTGCTCTGCACGAGAATCTCATCCAGCCGATTCGTGAGTTCGTCAATTTCTTCATGGATTTCGAGCAGACGGTCCCGCGCTCCTGAGGAAAGTTGGTCTGTGGAGGCGCTAGGATCCGATCCTCTATTTTGATCGTCCGCCATCATCGAGCAGCGTACTTCTCACCCTGCAAACGAGCAACGTAGCCGAAGTACAGTGGCTTGCCGATGATGGGGTGCGCCCGCGAGTGTGCCAGCGTCGCTCAGGCGGGTTTTCCCTCGGCTGCACAAACAAACAGACCCGGCCTGTTATGGCCGGGTTGGTGTTTGTAGGGCGTCTGGTTGGACGCGGTTCAGTCGCCTGGTTGGGCGAATTTAGCTGGGTGGACTGTTTCTTCCATCCGTGCCAGATGGTGCCGCGGGCGTAGTGCTCTGAGGTTGAGTGCTGGGCGACTGGGTGCCGGGCGAAGTCTCGGGAGACAGCGTTCCGGGCGTGCTTCCTGGCGTGGCAGGAGATAACGTTCCGGGCGTCGTTCCCGGAGTTGCAGGTGGCAGTGTGCCTGGTGTGGTTGTCATCGGCGCACTCTGCGGTGTTGCGCTACCCGCAGGAGGAGTCGCGGTGCCGGCTGGTGGAGTCGCAGGTCCAGCCCCGGGTGTAGCAGTTCCTGCCGGTGGAGTCGCGGTTGATGGAGTTGGGGTCGCCGTTCCTGTGGGCGAAATGCCAGTCCCAGCAGGAGGGGTAGCTGTTGACGGCGCGGGAGTCGCGGTTCCGGTGGGGGATCCAGCCGTGCCCGCTTGCGGTGTAGCCGTTCCCGCGGGAGGCGTTGCAGTTCCAGCCTGGGGTGTTGCCGGACCGGTAGCGCCCGACATGCCGGTACTTCCGGCCCTGGTTTGGGCACCCGCTATTGCCGCGCAAAGCATCACGGCAAATACCAACGTCATGGTTGATCTCATGAGTACCTCCAACTATCGGCTGAACCTCGTGCAAATGTGCTGCCACTGGCTAAGCTGAGAGGGTGAATAGGGAATCGTCACAGGCGAAGCACACGAATCGTGGAGAACTTTCCAATCCGCGGGTAATAAGGGCTAAGGTGTAGTCCTTCGCAGCTGCTGGAGCAGAAAACCCGCTAAAGGATTTTCTGCCGCCATCTACCTGATCTCCCCTATGTAGGCTCCAAAAGCAGGAACCGCCATTTCCTTCGTCTTGCTCGTTGGCGGGGCTTCATAAGAAGCAAGCAGAGTTTTGACGGTGGTGCCACTCACCTGCTGGCCCCTAAGATCAAGCTTCACGGTTTGAGCTGAACCGCTCATGTTCAGCACCACCAGCACATTCTGTCCCTTGTAAGAGCGCAGATAGGCCAGCACGTTGGGATCGCTCTCGTTGAGCGCAACATATTTCCCATCGAGCAGTACACGATTGTTGTGACGCAGCGTGAGCAGGCGCTGGTAATAGTTCAGGATTGAGTTGGGATCTTTCTTCTCTGTCTCGACGTTGTATTGCTTGTAGCGCGGGTCCACGGGATTCCAGGGAATCGCCTTGCTGAAACCGGCATTCTCGGCGGGGCTCCATTGCATGGGCGTGCGTTCGCCATCTCGCCCCTTGTCCTCCGGCCAGCTCCGGCGGCCGGCGGGATCTTTCACGTCCTCCTTGCGCTTGGGATCGTTGTTTTCCATGCCAATCTCTTCGCCGTAATACATGATGGGAGTGCCCCGCAGCGTGAGATAGAGTGAGGCCATGAGCTTGGCAATCTGATCATTGTGCTGACCGTCGCCGTAGCGGTTGTACACCCGACGAATGTCGTGATTGCTGAACACGAAAATGGGCCAGCCCCCGGCGCCGTCTACCGCTGCGATCTGGCGGCGGAATTCCGATGGGGACAATCGGTCCACCTTGGCAAACATGAAGTCCATGGGCATATGCAGCTCGTTGCCGTGTTCGCCGTAGTACTGCTTCAATTCGTTGATGTCGTCGGTCCAGGTTTCGCCAATCAGCACCGCATTGTATTCGTCAGCCACGGCGCGCAAGCGCTGCAGCGCGGCGTGAACTTCGGGAAGCTTCTTGTTGTAGATCCTCTCGTCAACCGGGTCGCCGTACTTGCTCAGCTTTCCGGGAGTAACGGGGTTGTCCTTCAGGTTGGGATCTTCAAACAGCGTATCCACCGCGTCCAGGCGGAAGCCCGCGACACCACGCTTGTACCACCAGCGTGAAACGTCAAAGATCGCCTTCTCGACCGCCGGGTTGCGCCAGTTAAGGTCTGGCTGCTCGACGTAAAAATAATGGTAGTACCACTGATTCGTCTTAGGATCGAACTGCCAGGCAGAGCCGCCGAAATCCGAGATCCAGTTATTCGGTGGCTGGCCAGGCCCTTTGCCATCACGCCAGATATACCAGTCGCGTTTGGGATTAGTGCGCGATGAACGCGATTCGATAAACCAGGGATGCTTGTCTGAGGTGTGATTAACCACCAGATCAAGAATAATGCGGATGTTTTGCTGGCGGCCCTCCGCAATGAGCCGGTCCATGTCTTGCAAGGTGCCGTATTGCGGATCGACATTCTCGTAGTCGGACACGTCGTATCCGAAATCCACCTGTGGTGAGGGGAACATGGGTGAGATCCAGATGGCATCGACGCCAAGCCAGCGCAGGTAGTCGAGCTTGGAAGTAATGCCGGGTAGATCCCCGATGCCATCGTTGTTGCTGTCGGCAAAGCTCCGCGGATAGATCTCGTAGAAAACGGCGTGCTGCCACCACTGGTGCCCTTCATCATCAATGGCTTTTGTCTGCGCGATCAGGGATTGAGGGAAGAGAGTGGAGCAGAAAACGATGAAAGAGAAAATCGTTAAGTCAGCTTTGCGCATTGGGGCCTCCCACACGAGTTCACGAGCCGCTAAAGTTTCACATCTCTTGGCCTCGGCAGCCAGCCCGTGGTGACTTTAACAGGACCGTGCTCGTCGACAGAATGCATAGATGCTTCGTTCAGCATGACCCAATTCATCGGGCACTGCTGCCTGCCGGCACGAATTGAATTGTGACCTGCTGCTGAATATATTCAGCAGGCGAGGCGGCAGGGAACGAAACCGTCAAAAAATCCTTTCCGTCGCGAGTCTCACGACGCCCGCCGTCAATGTTCTTGATTTCCTCTGCACCCCTGATTGGGAGCACGTAGGTATCGCCGGCCAGGCCGGCAAGTGTGTATCTCACCTGATTGTGATCCTGGCTCCAAGATTCAGATACGACTTTCAGATTTCGGCTCCTGCCCCCTGCTTCTGGCAGCGCTACCGGCACGGCGATGCCGAAATCGTGCCGCAACCGGATGCGAACCGTAGTCGGTCCGCCAAACAACGGCACCCGCACCTGCACGAGCTGATCGTTCAGGCTGGGGTGCATCTTAAAAGGAACCGGCCGATCGTTGATCTCGGCCCCGCTGACTTCAGCGCGCAGACTTATGGCAGGAGCGAATTCGATGGCGCCCCCATCTTGACCGCCACCCGAGCGTCTCACCTCAAGTTGAATGACCTGGTTCGCTCCGCCAGTCGCATCTGCAGCCGCGGAGTAGGCCAGATCGATCGAACCCTCGCGCAGCCTCACGTTGCGCATGGTAAAGGAATTCCAGTCCGCCGGAACGTGGGGCGCAAGGCTCAACGTGTTGGACGCAGCATCCCGGGACAGCCCCATCAAGCCACGCAAGAGCGGCGAGATCACCATGGCCGCGGACCAGATCTGGTGGGGAGACGCGATCGAGTGCTGCTGAAAAAATTCGCCCGAGAGAACTTCCGTGGTGTGTCCGGGCGCACTGCCCTTGAGTGTGAGCAGAGCATTGGCGCGAAGGTTCTCAAAACCCTGAAGCGGTCGGTGATAGCGATACGATCCCACCGAGGCCCAGCCCGTAAAAAGCGGCCACACCGCGCCATAGTGATATCCCGAAGGATCGTATTTATCGTAGCTGGAGGACACAATGCGCATCCCCCAGTCGGCGAGATGGTCGGCGCCCGAGATCGCATCGATCATCTGATTTGATTTTGCCGGATCCAATACGCCCATCCACATGGGAACCATTGCCAGGACACTTGGAATGGCAATGGCTTTGCCGTCGGTGCCAATCGCGAAGGCGTACTGGCTTTTGTCCGCGACCCAGAATCTCGAATTCAATGCTGATGAGCGCTGACTGAAGTTCGTTTCTAACTGGCGGGCAATATCTGCTTTGCCCGTAAGCTTGGCCAGATTCGCCAGCGCGCGCAGTGACTCTAGCGCTAATCCGCTCTGGTAGAGTTCGCTGCGCACAGGTAGGAGAGGTCCGCCTTCCACCCATCCGTGCCCGATGCCTTCGTTTCGTGGAAAGCCTTCGCTGTCATTGGTGGATTCCAGGAACTGATGAGCGCGCCAGAGATTGTCCCAGTGATCGCGTGCGAAGGCCACGTCGCCGCTTTGGCTCACATAGTCATCAGCGGCGATGATGAGCAATGGCGTGGCATCGGCGGATGCGAAGCCGTAGGGAAATCCCTTGAACCAGTTGACAAAGGACGCGCTCTGCGAGATCTCGTGAGGGACTTTGCCGTCTTCGCGCTGGTACTTCATGATGAATTCCAGCGCTTGGCGCGTGTTGGAAAAATCGCCTTCAGCGGTGAGGGCGAGATCTGTCCACTCCGAGTCACGTCCGAAGAACCAGGCGAAGCCCGGACGAGCAGTTTCGCCCGAGATGCGATAGCCGGCGACCAATCCAGTCCCGAGATAAGGATTTCGCACCATTCCCTGCACCACGCTGACTCGCGCCCAATCGTAAGCCTGCTGGAGCTCACGGTCCGGAAGCTCAACTGAGACTGTGTGATCTAGATAGTCACGATAATAGGCAGCAGACTCTGCCTGCAGCTGCTCGGCAGCGTCCAGCAGATGTTTGTAGGTGCTTTCCGCCTGGCTGCGTCCCTCGACCGAGCCGGCGATCACGATGTAACGAACCGAACGTCCCTTGCTGACCTGCTCCAGGCGAAATGCGGTCGTGAGATTCATGCCGTAGTTGGTGACGTACTCACGCTGCAGCTCGCTGGACCTGGGCGATCCTACAACCGCAAAAAATTTCTGCTGTTCTTCTCCCATGACAAAGGCGCTGAGATCGCGGTCCCAGAATTCGTAAGTCCCACCCAGCCCGGCGGGCCACATTAACTGGAAGTCACGTGTCAGCCTGGCTTCGATCGCGAGCGGAATATAGCTGTCGATCTCCAGCCGAATAATCACGCCCTTCTCATGGACAGGCACAAAGATGGTTTCGCGCACGTTGAATTGATCGTAGGCGTAGAGGATCGTTGTGGATTCCGGCCGAACGGTAACGGTTCGTGCAATCGCACGGCCAGGGATCAGCCCTTCCTGCAGCCGGAATGCAAGGTGGAAATCGCGGAAGATTTTTAACGGATAGACCCAGGCCTCGAAGGTGCCGTTTTCGTAGCCAAAAATTCCCGCGCTCTGTCCAACCGCGGATAAGAAATTCCAGGGCTGAACGGCGTGCGTGAGTTCCAGAGGCTGCGCTGTTTGCCTGGGCTGGTCAGCAGCAGATGCGGGGCTGAGCAGGGCGTAAATCAGCACCAGTAGAGCCAACGAGAGAGAAATTCCTTGCAGGCGAGAGTCAATGCCGCGAATCGGCGACGTGACGGCGGACTTGAAAAGCGGTGCCTTCATCAGAAAGAATAGCGGCGAATCATAGCACGCGAGAAAACTGGGTCACCCTTGTCCTTTTCCAGACGCTCATTCCTCCGTTCCCTCAGCCGTTCCGCAGCTGTACTCACACTGGAACAGGTCTTATCCACGAGCTTCGGACTTGGAAAAAGATTGTGGGCGCAACAGGCGCCCGCTACCAAGGCGGAAGAAAAACCCTCGCTGGATGTGAGTTTCGTGAACGTTGCCCGCGAAGCCGGCCTGAACACCAAGACCATTTTCGGTGGCGAGCACAAGAACAAATATTTGCTGGAAACCACCGGCTGCGGCATCGCCTTCTACGACTACGACAATGACGGCTGGCTGGACATTTTCGTAGTTAACGGCACGCGCTTAGAAGGATTTCCTAAAGGGCAGGAGCCAGTCTGCCATCTCTACAAAAATAATCGCGACGGCACATTCACCGACGTGACGCAGAAATCGGGCCTGGCGCGTTCCGGCTGGGGGCAGGGATGCTGCATCGGCGACTATGACAACGACGGCTGGGATGACCTGTTCGTCACCTACTTCGGTCAGAACGTTCTCTTTCACAACAACGGCAATGGAACCTTCACGGATGTAACTGCGAAGGCTGGGCTCATGCAGAACAAGACCCGCTGGAACAGTGGCTGCGCTTTTGTGGACTACGACCGTGACGGTCATCTTGATCTGTTCGTCGCGAACTACATCGATCTCGATCTGGCGACTGCGCCCGTGCCGGAATCGGGGCCCTGTCTGTACAAGGGCGTGATGGTGGCATGCGGGCCCCCGGGACTGCCGGGCAGCAAAAACATCCTCTATCACAATAATGGAAATGGCACGTTCACCGATGTTTCGGAGAAGGCTGGCATAACTGTCGCCAATGGAACTTATGGCCTGGGGGTGCTCACCGCCGATTTCGACAACGATGGCTGGCCTGACATCTATGTGGCCAACGACTCCACCGCCAGCGCCCTTTATCACAACAATAAGGATGGGACATTCGTGGATATTGCGCTCGATTCCGGAGCCGCGCTTAGCGCTGACGGCAAGCCGCAGGCGGGCATGGGCGTTTCAGCTGCCGATTACGATGGCGACGGAAACCTGGATATCGTCAAAACGAATTTCGCCGGCGATACGCCCTCGCTCTATCGCAATCGTGGCAACAACCAGTTTAGTGACGAGACGTTTTCTTCCGGCCTGGGCGCGAACACGCGCTTCCTGGGATGGGGCGTTGGCTTCATTGATTATGACAACGACGGCTGGCCAGACATTTTGATCTGCAACGGACACGTGTATCCAGAAGTCGAGCAGTTAAAGACAGAAGCGGGATACGCTCAGCGAAAGATCCTTTATCACAATTTGAGAAATGGGAAGTTTGATGATGTTTCCATGCGTGGCGGACCGGGAATTACGCAGGAAGTACCGGCACGAGGCGCGGCCTTTGGCGACTTCGACAACGATGGCGACATGGACGTGGTCGTCAACTGCACGAATGAGGTGCCGCAGCTTCTGCGCTGTGATTCGCATACCGGCAATAGCTGGATCAAGGTGAAGTGCAAGGGGACGAAGTCGAATCGGAGCGCGATCGGCGCCCGCCTGCGCTGCGTGACGCGTGCCGCGGACGGCGCGACGCATCAGCAGCTGGACGAAGTGCGCAGCGGCGGCAGCTACTATTCGCAAAACGATCTGCGAATCCATTTTGGCCTGGAGAAAGCCAGCAAAGTCGACCTGCTTGAAATCCGCTGGCCGACGGGAGTGGTGGAGACGTTTAAAGACCTTGCGGCGAACAAGCTGTATTTGATCGAGGAAGGGAAGGGCTCGGTGAAAGCGCTGGAGTTGGAGGCGGCGCGGCGGAAATGATCACCAAGGCCACGAAATCTGTCATCTTGAGCGAGGACGGGGAGTAAGGGTCCCCCGTCCGAGTCGAAAGATCTTGCGTTTTTTTCCTCTGTCTTGGAAGCTGACTTCCGCCAATCTGAAAAAATCACTGGCCCGACCTGTCCGTTTTGTCAGCACTCGCGCCGCTGCCTTCTTTGATCGTGTGAATCGCATCCACCTTCAAGTCAGTGAATCGCTCGATCAATCCACTAGGCCAGCGGATCTCAACCGAATCGATTTTTGTAGCAGAACCCAGTCCAAAGTGCACCCGCATATCGCTATTGGAGTTGTAGCTCGATCCGCTGCGGACCTCATCGACCCACTTGCGGGCTCCAGCTTTCACCGTGATGCGCGCTCCGATGCCGTCGCGATTGGATTTCGTACCCACCATCTTAAACGCGATCCAGTGATTCGGATATTTCTGCTGATTCGCCAGCAGACTCACCGGCGCATTCATACTTGTAATCACTGCCGACTGGCGTCCATCGTTCCACAAATCGCCGACCGCTAAGCCGCGTCCGGAAGAAGCCACCTTGAAAGCCGGACCTGCCCGGTCGGAAACATCCTGGAATTTTCCCTGCCCTATATTGTGATACAGAATGCGAGGTTCTTCGTAATCACTTCCTAAATGATGAGACTCAACCTCCGGATAAACGTGCCCGTTTACAACCATAATGTCAGGCCAGCCGTCGTTGTCGAAGTCCAGGAACATCGCTCCCCAACCCAGGTATTTCGTATTGAGCCCGAGACCGGCTGCAAAAGTCATATCTGTAAACGTGCCGTTGCCGTTGTTGTGATAGAGCGTTGAGGTATCGTCAGAGAAATTCGTCTTGAAGATGTCGAGGTTGCCATCGCCATCATAGTCGGCGACCGTCGATCCCATGCCCGCCTGCTCGCGGCCATCTTCATTAAGCGCGGCGCCGGCGGTAATGCCGACGTCGGTGAAACTGCCGTCGTGATTGTTGTGATAAAGGATGCTGGGCGTGCTGTCGCAGGCCACGTAGATGTCGGGCCAGCCATCGTTATCGTAGTCGAGTGGCGAAACACCTAGGCAGTAATGGCCCGCAGTCTTGTCGATGCCAGCTTTGGTGGTGACGTCCTCGAAGCGGCCGTTGCCGAGGTTGTGATACAGAATGTTTCGCGCCGGCTTCAGCCCGCGCGGACCGCACATTACGGGGACGCCCTTCCATAAGCAATATGTCCCCTCGCCAGGCTTGGGTGCGGTTTTCAGGTCGAAGTCGACGTAGTTGGCGATCACCAGGTCGAGACGGCCATCGCGGTCGTAGTCCACAAAAGCGCAGCCGCTGCCCCAATCCCTGCCGCTTCCTGCTACTCCGGCGAATTCGCCAACCTCCTTAAAGGTGCCGTTGTGTTCGTTATGATAAAGCAGGTTCTTGCCGTAATAAGTGACGTAGAGGTCATCCCAGCCGTCGTTATCGTAGTCGCCCACGCAGACACCCTGGCCCCATCCGCTGGCGGCCAAACCGGCCTTCTCTGTCACGTCAGTAAAAGTGCCGTCGTGATTGTTGTGATAAAGATGATTCGTGGGCGCCTTCCCCTTGGGAAAACCTTCCAGCGTTGTGCCGTTTACAACGAAGATATCGGGCCAGCCATCATTGTCGTAATCAAATATAGCGACGCCAGTCCCGGTGGTCTCGATGATGTACTGTTTGCTGGTTTTGCCACCGAACGTAGTGGACATCTTCAGGCCGGCTTTTTCAGCAATATCGGTGAAGTTGGCGACTGACCTGCCATCCGATGCAGCCTGCGTCCATGCCCGCGCAGGCCATGCCAACCAGGAGAGCATCAGCAGGATTGCTGGAATTAGGGAGTTCAGACCGGAAGTAAGCAATCCAGGCTCGCTGAGTGAGGACCTACCACCAAAACAATATGCGTACCATATGATAACGTCAAAGCGCCCGGAGCGCGATGGCGCCTAATCCCCACGCGGTGGTAGCTCGGTCAGAGAGAGCAGTGCGGTTCCTATCTACACTGAAATCTGGACGGATCAAAACTTCCTGGATCTGGATATGCGCGCTTCTGGCTTACTCTTTGGCGTCGGGATCGCCTGAATTCAGCCAGGCGCAAACCACCTCGCGGGCGGATGCCGCTTTAAGTCGGGGAATGGCGGCACTGGCTGGGAAAGACCTTAAAGCGGCTCGAGCCGCCTTTGAAGAGGCGGTGAAATTAGCGCCCGGCAACGCACGGGCACAAAACTACCTCGGTTCGGTGCTGCTGGCGCAGGGAGAAGCTGAGCCCGCTATCACCCACCTCCGTAAAGCTATCGTGCTGAACCCTCGCCTCGCCGAGGCGCACGCCAACCTGGGCATGGCGCTGGCGCAACAAGGGCAAATCCACTGGGCCATCGAGTCACTGCAAAAGGCCATCGCTTTGGAACCACGCAATCCTGATGTGCATGCAGCCTTGGGCCGGACCTACAGTTCGGCTGGTCAACTCCAGGAGGCAACCGAGGAACTCAGCTCGGCAGTGAAGATTGCGCCCCAGCGTCCCGATTTACACGATCAATTGGGTGTGGTCCTGATACAGCAGGGACGAGCCGATGAGGCCGCCTCCCATTTTGCAGAATCGGTCAGATTGGATTCGAAATATGAACCGGGGTTTTTGCGTCTGGGTGTTCTGCGTTATCAGCAGGGAGCTCTGGACGAGGCGGAGTCGCACCTGCGCCGGGCGGTGGAACTCAATCCCAACGACGACGTTGCGCAGTACTACCTTGGAATGCTGTTGATGGAGCAAAAGCAGCAGCAGGAAGCGCTGAAACACTTTCAGAAAGCGGCCGAGCTGAATCCGAAGTCAGCGCAATACCAGACGCAGTACGGGTTGCTGGCACAGCGTGTCGGGGAAACAGACAAAGCCATCGCCGCCTTTCACAAGAGTCTTGAGCTGCAGCCGGCAAATCCTGAATTTCACAACAATCTGGCTCTCGCGTTACTCCAGAGCGGCAAAGCCGACGCCGCGGTGGCGGAGTTTCGAGAAGCGCTGCGGCTGCGTCCAGATGACGCCGGGTTTCGCGCCAACCTGGGCACCGCCTTCCTGCAGAAATCAGATTTCGATGCCGCAATCGAGCAATTTCGCAGCGCGTTGCAAATGGCGCCGGATCGTGCCGATCTGCACTACAACTTGGGGCTGGCTCTGAAGTTAAAGGACCAGTTGCCGGAGGCGATCGCCGAGTTCAAGAAAGCGTTGGACCTGGATCCCAATCTGTCGGATGCCAACTACACTCTCGGCGTCACGCTGTGGCAGAAAGGAGATTTCCCCGAAGCTGCTGCAGCCTTGCGAGCGGCTATCGCCGCCCGTCCCGACTATGCCGAAGCTCATTACACTCTGGGTACCGTCTTAAAGCAGATGAACAAGCTCCCAGAGGCCGCAGCGGAGCTTCGAGAAGCCATCCGGCTGCAACCCGACTTTTTGGGAGCGCACACCAACCTGGCTGCGGTTCTACAACAAATGGGAGATCCCAGTGGGGCCGCCGAGCAGCGAAAGACCGCAAGCGAGATCATGAAGTCCAAAACCAATCTCCAGGGGGCAACCTTCAACACCAACTCCGGGATTCGCCTGCTGAACATGGGGGATATCGATGGGGCCATTGCACAATTTGAGTCCGCAATCCGACTGGCGCCCGACTATGCGCCGGCTCACTATCAATTAGCCCTGGCTCTGAAACGAAAGGGTCGCTCGGATGAGGCGCAAACAGAGTTCTTGAAAGCCGAGAAACTCGATCCCAGTCTGCAGCCACCTCCCCACTAACAAGTCCGACAACCACTGTTCTGATGTCTACCAGATTTCGGAGGTTCGACCGAATGGCCTCCATTAATCCGTAGACTTTCCACGCGCGACTGTTCCAAGTTAGAGGAATAAAGGCAGGAGGGTTTGGCCCGGTGCCTGCAAGGTAAAGGCAAAAGCCGGAACTGGCCTAAGGTTTAGCTTGACAAGCGATTCCAGCGGAGTAAACTTTCGGCCAAATTTTAGGGGTCATCAAATTTTAACAATATAGTTTTGCCAGGGAGATCTCCCCATGCGGTCTGCTTTGTGGAGTGAGCAGCGCGTATTCACAGCAGGAAATCTTTTTGCCAGATTAGTTTCATTTTTTGTCTGCCATTCAAAACACTTTTTGTTTGCTAATAACCGATCCAAGCCTTGATCGGCAAGGAGCAAGGCTTGGGATACAAGCAACCTTCCTTTTACCAGGGAAAGGAAAAGACAATGGCCAGACGATTGACGATCGCAGTTTTTTTGGCGGCGCTGGTAGTGCTGACTTCTGCGCCCTCTTCCGCACAGGCTGTTTATGGGAGCATCTTCGGCACCGTCACTGATCCTTCGGGTGCGGCAGTACCGAACGCCAAGGTTACGGTAGTTAACGAACGCAAGGGAACCACTGACGAAGCCACTACCAACGATACCGGCAACTACTCGGTGACCCACTTGATTCCTGACATCTACTCCGTTCGTTTTGAGGCTCAGGGGTTCAAGACGCTCGAGCAGAAGAATGTCACGGTGTCGGCCGACACCGGTTCTCGCTTAGATGGCCAATTTTCTTTAGGAGCAACCACCGAGGCGGTGGAGGTCAGCGCGGAAGCGCCGCAGTTGAAGACCGATCGCGCCGACGTGGCCACCACATACAACGAGCAGTATGTCGAAAATCTCCCGATCTTGAACCGCAACTTTACGACCTTCGAGTTACTGTCTCCCGGCACGCAGAAGCTGGTCGGCTGGAATCATGCCTCCACGGAAAACCCACAGGGCAGCCAACAGATTTTCGTGAACGGGCAGCACTTCAGCGGCACAGGCTACGAACTGGACGGCACCGACAACCAGGATCCAATCCTCGGGATTATCGTTATCAACCCCAACCTGGATGCCATCACCGAGACCAAAATGACGCTGTCGAACTTCGACGCGGAGTTTGGCAAGGCGGTGGCTGGGATCGTCACCGTACAGACGAAGTCGGGCAGCAACAGCTTCCACGGCGAAGGTTTCTG
>Ga0187776_10000095_pt1 | contig 43700 bp, 50 predicted proteins | sample 0216_BV02_MP12_2_FD_132426 | JGI IMG/M metagenome (GOLD analysis project Ga0187776, IMG submission 132426) | Tropical peat soil microbial communities from peatlands in Department of Meta, Colombia - 0216_BV02_MP12_20_MG | ecosystem: Environmental > Terrestrial > Soil > Wetlands > Peat | place...
TACGGCGAACATGCCGAAGGGGTAGTTGTCGCGGAGATCGTCCTTATACGTGAATGGGAGCTTGGGCAGATCAGCCAGGGTGCGGATGTGCTCGGGTTTCACTCCCCTTTCGTCGAACTGCTTGCGATAGGAGGGCACGGTGTTGTAGACCCTGGCCACTGTGGCCTGCAGCCGTCGTAACTGAATGGCTTCCAGGGCCTCCCTGGGCATGGTCTCGAATTCTTCATCGTAGATCATAGAGCCTCCTCCTCATAGGACTCTGCCAGAGCGCCGGCTCACTTCTCGCGTGCCGTGTTGCCTTACTCCTTCCGCCAGAACTCGTTGGCCGATACTGGATCGTAGATCCGTACTAACCCATGGACCTCGATCGTCGGGCGAACTCCGCCTCGGACGCCTCGTGGAGAAGCCGATCCACCGTCATCAGGGTGCCGAGGAGCGCACCGTGCCGTTCATAGGCCTCGATGCTGTCGGCGGAGCACGTAGGGTAGCTCGGGCACCGATCCCCGTCAACGAGCGATATGACGCACTGGGAAAAGATCACCGGGAGCCGAAACAAGGAAGCCGCAGGCGACGGCGTCTCTATCCCGGTCTGCTGCGGCGCGGATGGCTTGGCCGGCCCCTGGTCCCAGGGACCACGGAGGGATTTCCCGCCAGCGATCCCCGCGGGGACTTGCCACCAGAGGCCCAGCAGGAGAACAAGCGAAACAAGCAGCAAGGTCAGGTAACGTTTCATGGTCTCTCACTCGTCAAAAGGAAAAGGTGAGTCTCACACTCGGCGCAGGTCCAGGATCCACCTCGAGGCTCAGCCGCTCGTATGGGGAGAGGCGCAGTCGCAAGCGACGATCCTCCCGGTCGTTATACTTGTAGGCAACGTTCACGGCGCTGAAGATATTCCCGCCATAAAAGGCGACAGTGACGAGCCCGAGACCGATGCCGAGCCCCTCATGGTCCTGCTGGAAGGCCTCCACCGTGGCCCAGGCGAAGGCCCCGGTAACGACAAAGGCCAGAGCCGCGTCGCCAGGTCGTTCGCAGTAAAGGTGTCCCGCCCCGGGAATCGCCGCAGCCAGCACTCCCGCAAGGAGAGGGCTTTTCCGGGTGGCCGACGAGGCCTCGGCCAGAACCTGTCTCATTCCCTCGGCCCCGCTGAAGAACCGGCTCTGAGAGCCCACCTGCCGGAGGGCCTCGTCAGCCTCAAGCCAGCGTGACTCCCGCGCCAAGGTAAGGGCGGTGAGGTACCAGATCTCGGCCGCGACGGATTCATCGGGTTTGGTTTCGAGCAGCCCTTGAAGCTCTTTCCTGGCCTCCTCCCCCCTCCCCAACTCCATGAGAACCCGCGCCCTCAGCAATCGGCCGCGCACCTGAAGGGGACTCGCGCCGTAGCCGCGCAGGAACTCCTCCACCGCATCAAGGGCCTCACTCCAGCGCTTCCCGCGAGCGTAGCACTCGGCGATGCGCAGCGAGGCCGAGGGCGCCTCGGCTCCGTCCGGGGCGAGGAAGAGGTAACGCTTATATTCGCCGATGGCCCGGTAGTATTCCTCCTGGGCGTAGAGGTAGTCCGCGAATCGGAGTGCTGTCTCCGCCGAGTTTTCTCCACCCGGATCGATCGCTCGAGCCTCTGGAAGCATCAGTGCAGCAAGGACAGCACAGACCAAGAAGACCAAGAAAACCTTTCGAGTCCGGCCGAGCCTTACCATCGCCTGAAGCCTTCCTGCTATGTCAACCTGGTCTTCCGAGATCGTCGGCAGTCGCAAACACGGAGGCCGCAGGTCCTTATGAACCCACGGCCTCGGAAGAAAAGGCCATGGGCCGGCCTTCTGTCCGCCCCATGGCCTCCGATGGTCACCTGACGCTGCCGGCTTACCTCTTCAACCGAAGGGCGGACTTCCGGCAAAAGAAGCCGCCGAAGCTAAAGAAACCCTCGAAGCCGGTAACAGCCCGATGCATGGTTTTCCCAGTACATTGAATGGAGTACCAACGCAAACCTATAGAAGCCGCCCCTGGTTGTCAAGGCATTTCTTAAGAGATTCCCTGAAGGTGCCACCCTAACACCTTCACCCGGAGCCACTCGTCGGCAGGGTTGTCCGGGCTACCCTTCAGGTACGCCTCATAGTAGGTGAGGGCCTTGGCGCGATCGCCCTTGGCCTCAGACACCCGGCCGAGACCGAGTTTCGCTTGGGCCTGGTAGGAGGGAGGCCCCTCGCGCGCCAGCCGATCATAAGTCTCGGCAGCGGAATCCCAAGCCCCCTTGGCTTCGTAGGCCGTACCAAGGTTCTCCAGGACTAACCCGTAGAGGGAGTTCCGGCGCTCGAGCCCCTTGAGCGAGGACTGGTAGCAGGCAACTGCCTCGTCGTAGTTCCCCTTCCTAAGATAGGCGTTGCCCAGATCAGCCAGGGCAACCGGTCCCACCTTGGTGGAGGCGTACCGGCGACGCACCTCCTCCAGCTTGGTGATAGCGCCCTCGAGACTCGATGCTTCGCCGCGTGGAGAATACACCAAGGCGGCAACAGCCTCATTGAGAAGCCGGCGGGCTTGCCTCTCCCGGTAGCCCTGATAAAGGAAAGCGCCGGTCGCCACCAGGACCAAGAGCGCCAGAGCGCCAGCCCCCCGAAGCACCAGGACCTTGTGCTCCAGACACCACTGGATGGTCCTCGCGGTGAAGGTGATGACTTCATCCGGCTTCTTCAGCTCCTTTCGCGGGATCCTCTTGGCCGCCACCGTTTTCCTCTCTTCCGCCCCGCCGGGCGCGGGTCTTGCCCTTCAAACTGCGAATCGTAGCTTACTAGCAGGAAGGGTATGCCATGTCAAGCGCCGAGCAACGCCCGCCCCACCTCGTTCACAAGCGCCCAGGTCACATCGAGAGGCAACTGCTCCGCAATGGAAGCGTCGAAGGTGACGCCGACCCGGGCCGGGAATTCCTCATCCGCCGACCAGAGGATATAGCCGAGTGGGATTCTCGGAAGGGGCCAGAGGCGGAAGGAGACGTCGCCGAAGTCGGTCTTGCTGCCGCCGAGGCGGAGGCCAGCCTTCAGAAAAGCCTCGGGGTCAGTGCCGAATCGTTTCTCCAGCGGCTTCGTGAAGAGGGCATGGTGCCCCCTGAAGAAAAGGTCGCCGCCCTTGATCTCCATCCCTGTCATCATCCGCCCGGAGAGCGGAATGGCCCGCGCGCGCAGGAGATAGGTGAGGAGGACAAGGTAAAACTGAAACGAGAGCTTCTCCTCCCCGCCCTGGGAAAGCCCCTCGATCCGGCGTTCCCGGGGAAAGACGAGATAGCTCCGGTTCAAATACGGGATAAGGTAACAGCCGCGCTCCGTGTCAAGGCGCACGGCAGTACGAAGGGAGGTCTCGTTCCCGTCTCTGATCGACAGCTCCTCCCAGAGCTTGGGATCTATCTTTTCGGGATCCCTGTAGCTACCCTCGTCTCGTTTGTTCAGCTCGCCAGCGCTCATGGCAACTCGCCCCCTTCGCCTTCCCCCTGGTCACCCTCCTCTCCGTTCGACGGGAACCGGGGTTCAAGAGGAGCGGTCTCCATGAGGCGATTGATGAGGTCGCGGGCCGTCTCCTCGTCCTCCTCCGGCACGAAGAGGGCTCCCCAACCTCGCTGCGGCACAAACAGCCCGTCGTACGGCGTTTCTTCATAGGTCCGCAGGCGAAGAGGAATCCCCTCCTGCTCCAGGGCGTGGACCAGAAGATCAGCCTCGAAGCGATTTCCCACGGTGTGGACCCGCACCCAAGGACGTTCCGTTGCATCACTCTCGTATTCCATACCAGTCACCAAGAAGAATGGGACATGAATTTTTACAGATTTACACAGATCAAAACAAAAGAAATTATCTGTGTTCACCTGCGTTCATCCGTGTCCTATCAAACGGATGGGGCTCTGCTCCTGCATCCGGCTCGCGGCAGCGGGAGAGGATCGCCGCCCGCGCCGCATCGCGAAGCTTCACTGCCGCCTCCCAATCCCGTCCGCTGGGCTCGATCAACTCGCCGATCACCACCCGCACCGGAAGGCGCTCTGGTATCCAGGTCCGGTCCTGCAACACCGCGCGCGTTCCCACGAGCGTCACAGGCACGACCGGCATTCCCACCTCGACGCTCACGACGAAGGCACCCATGCGAAAGGGAACCAGGCCGGGCGCGCGCCGGAAGGTACCCTCAGGGAAAAAAGCCAGAGACTGCCCTGCTCCGGCGATAGCGGCAAGCTCGCGCGTATCGCTTACGCCCTGCTTGACGTCAAACCGCTCCACGAATCGGGTGCCTACGCTCTCCAGCAAATGGCGGATCAGCCACTGGCCCTTGAGTTCCGCCTTGGCGGTGAAGGCAAAATCCCGCGGAATAGTGCCGACAATAATAATACTGTCGATGTAGCTCGCATGGTTCGCCACGAGTGCGAAGGGCCGGTCGCGGGGCAAGCGTTCCAGACCTTCCATGGTGATGGGAATCCCTGCGCCGCGGAGGAGGGCGTAGGCAAGCCGCCGTGCTGCGGCGCGACGTACGTTCAGCTTCGGAAGAAAGCTTGCGGCCAAGCCGACCACCGCGACCAGGGCAAAGAGACTCCAGACATAGGCCCCGTACAGGAGGCGCCCCGCGGCCCGGAACCGTTGTCTGAGCCGCGCGATCACGCCGCGGCAAGCAAGACGAGCCAGTTGAACCCACACGGCATGGCGGGCCGCGCCCACAAGGCCGCGCTCGTACGCCTCCCGCGTCGCGGCGCGGCGGACCTTCCCGCTCGAGGTCTTGAGAACGGTGTGGGGCGGCGCAAGCACGACCTCGTCGGCGGGACCGCCGAGAAGGTCCACCGCGACGTTGTTGATCGCCCTGCGCAGCTCCTCGTGCGTGCCCGGATCCGTCTCTCGCGTTTCGGCGAGCACCACCAGACGGTCGGTCGCGCCGGCTCGGTCGCGCACGCCGAACACGGCAACGCAGCCCTTCCGGATGCCGGCAATGCCGCCCACCGCCTCCTCGATCTCGTAGGGATAGAGGTTGTGACCACCGCGAATGATCATGTCCTTCGCGCGCCCGGTGAGATAGATCTCGCCGTCGGCGAGATAGCCGAGATCGCCGGAGTCGAGCCACTCGCCGTCGAAGAGCTTCGCAGTAGCCTCGGGATTGCGGTAATAGCCCGAGGTGGCCGACGGGCCCCGGAACTGGACACGACCCTCGCTGCGTTCCGGAATCTCGCGACCCCTTCCGTCCACAATGCGGATCGAGTAACCCGAAAGGGCCCGGCCGCAGGCGACGATCTTGAGCGCCTGCGGGCCCTTGGGTGTCGCCCGCAGCGCCCGGCCCGTGTGGGTGAGGGCCTCGCGGTCAACGAGGTCGATGAGCGCCCCTCGGCGCGAGGGCGGAAAAGCGAGATCGAGCGTGCACTCCGCCAGGCCGTAGACCGGCGCCAGCGAGTGCGGGTCCAGTCCGTACCTAGCGAAGCGGTTGGCGAAGCGGGCCAGGGTGTCGGCGCTCACCGGCTCGGCGCCGTTCAAGGCCCACCGCCACGAGGAGAGGTCGAGCCCATCGAGGTCGCCCTCGCCGAGCTTGGTCGCGCACATCTCGTAGGCGAAGTTGGGTGCGGCCGAGACGGTGCCGCGAAACCGGTGGATTGCCCAAAGCCAACGCGCCGGCCGCGACAGGAAGGCCGACGGCGACATGAGCACGAGATGCATAGCGAAGGTGAGGCTCGCAAGCCAGGCGCCGATGAGGCCCATGTCGTGATAGAGGGGCAGCCAGGAGACGAAGATGTCTCTGGAATCCACGCCCGCGACGCGAACCATGGCGCGGAGGTTGGCGAGGAGGTTCTCGTGGGTGAGGATTACCCCTTTGGGGTTCCCGGTGCTTCCAGAGGTGTACTGGAGGAGGGCGATGTCACGGGGTCCGTGAGAAATCGGCCGGGGCTCGCCGTCGGTCTCCTCGAGTTCGGAAACGGTGAGGATCTGCCTCAGCCTCGGGGCGTCCCCTTTTAGGAGCCTGGCCAGAAGCTTCGCTTCCGGCACCGTGATGAGCAGAGGGGCAAGGCAATTTGCGAGAATCCCGGCTTGCCGCCGCAGATGGTCCTCGATCTGGGACATGCGCGTCGGGGGATAGATCGGTACCGGAATGCCGCCCGCGATCAGGATGCCGTAGTAGGCCGCGAAGAATTCGAGGCTCGTCGGCAGCATAAGGGCAACCGCCTGCTGTCGTTCGACACCGGCCCGCTGGAGCCCGGTGGCAACGCGCCGGGCTCGCTCGAGAAGTTCGCCGTACCGGAGGGTCTGCACCCGCTCGTCGCTCGCAAGAAAGGTAACATGCACCCGATCGGGATGACGCGTCCCTCGCCAACGGAGCGCTTCCACGAGCGTGGTCGCCTCGTGCGGCAGGCCCTCCGCCTCGGCCGTCGTGGGAACGGCGACCTCGGGAGCGGGCGCGGGTGACACCTCCGCCGAGGCGCCGAGGATGGCGGCAAGCAGGTGTCGCAGCGTCTCCGCCTCCGTGAGGAGATCATCCGGCAGGCCCACGCCGAACTCGCGCTCGATCCGCAGCATGAGTTCGGCCCGCACTAGGCTGTCCATGCCGAGGTCCCGCTCCAGGCGAGAGTCCAACGTCACTTTGAGGCGCGAGGCGGATTCGGGCCGCGACTGAGCAAGCAGCTCGCGAATCATGGCAATGAGCCGCCCGGCGACGTCAGCCCGGCTTGTCCTGATCTCGATATCATTCATGGGCGTTTGGAACGCGATTCTGTCGGACACGGATTCACACAGATCCACGCGGATAAGCTGGTATGTTCACTCGCTTCATCGGGGGAAATCTGTGCGAATCTGTGTCCCTGTCCTCAGTCGTACCTTCATGTATTTAAATCAGATAGCACACGGACTCCGACATATCAACAGAGGCCTCTGAATGAAAACCCGGCCGGGTGGCATTTGCACTCCCCTCCGGCGTGTGCTAGTTTTCATAAGATTCTTGTGGTACCCTTTGAGCAGCTTGGTAATTACCCCTTGCGGGGAGCTTTCGCCACGCCGGAACCGTAGAGCCGGTCGCTGAGCCGACACTATCAACAGTCCGGCCTTTTCGTGGGAGCAGGGATCCAGGAGGAAAGTCATGGAGAAGGGAACCTGGACGGTAAAAGTCGGACTCGCCCAGATGCTGAAGGGCGGCGTCATCATGGATGTGGTCACGCCCGAGCAGGCGAAAATCGCCGAGGACGCCGGAGCTGTGGCGGTGATGGCGCTGGAGCGGGTGCCTGCGGATATCCGCGCCGCAGGCGGCGTGGCCAGGATGGCCGACCCGACGATCATCGAGGCGATCAAGACGGGCGTGACCATCCCGGTGATGGCCAAGTGCCGGATCGGCCACTTCGTCGAAGCGCAGATCCTGGAAGCGATGGGCGTGGATTACATCGATGAGTCCGAGGTCCTTACCCCGGCCGACGAGGAGCACCATGTTTGGAAGCATTCCTTCGCGGTGCCTTTCGTGTGTGGCTGCCGGAACCTGGGCGAGGCCCTGCGTCGTATCGGCGAGGGCGCGGCCATGATCCGCACCAAGGGCGAGGCCGGAACCGGGAACGTGGTCGAAGCTGTTCGTCACGCCCGGGCCGTCCTCGGGGCCATCCGGAAACTCCACGGCATGAGCCAGGATGAGCTGATGACCGAGGCCAAGAACCTCCAGGCCCCGTATGAGCTGGTCGCCGAGGTGGCGCGGACAGGGCGCCTGCCCGTGGTGAACTTCGCTGCCGGCGGCCTCGCCACTCCGGCAGACGCCGCCTTGATGATGCAGCTTGGGGTGGATGGGGTCTTCGTCGGATCGGGGATCTTCAAGTCATCCGACCCCGCGGCGCGCGCTCGCGCCATCGTCCAGGCGACGACGCACTTCGGGGACGCGAAGATTCTGGCCGATATCTCTCGCCATCTCGGCCAGGCAATGCCCGGACTCGACGTCCGCTCCATGAAGCCGGAGGAGCTTTTGGCGACCCGCGGGTGGTGACTCAAGGACTTCCGCCGACCGGTAGCCGTGAACCGAGGGAACAACCACGTTGGGAGCCGGCTACCGGTTTCTTATGGTGTGCAACGATGAGAATCGGTGTGCTTGCCCTACAGGGAGATTTCCGCGAACACCACGAGGCACTCCTCCGGATGGGGGTCCTGGCGTCGGAGGTGCGGCTTCCCCGGGAGTTGGAGGGCCTGGACGGGCTGATCATCCCGGGCGGCGAGAGCACGGCCATCGTCCGTCTGCTGCGGACCTCGAACCTGATCGAGCCGCTGAAGAGCCTCGCCGCCGAGGGGTTTCCCATGTGGGGCACGTGCGCGGGGATGATCCTTCTCGCCAAGCGACTCGATGCCACCGGGACCCCCGCGTTGGACGCAATCGACATCGGGGTGCGGCGAAACGCCTTCGGCCGGCAGGTGGACAGCTTTGAGGCCGATCTCCCTGTTCCGGCCTTGGGTGATCCCCCTTACCGCGCCATCTTCATCCGCGCGCCGATTATCGAGGAGGTCGGCCCGGGTGTCGAGGTACTGGCTCGGCTCTCGGACGGCACGGCCGTGGCCGTTCGGCAGAAACGCCTCCTAGCTACCGCCTTCCACCCGGAGCTCACGCCGGATCTGAGGTTCCACCGCTACTTCGTTCAGAACGTAGCTGGCCTGACGGTGCTTACGCGCCACGAGTAGCCTTTAGCTCGCAGCTCTTAGCCACCTGTTTTTCCGCACCGCTATCAGCCACTAGCTGGAAGTGAGACGTCTCGGGCTTTTCCGGCCCTGCTTGCGCGCTGCGCCCAGGCACGCGTGGCGGGCTGGTCCGCTTCTTGCCGGCTCGCGTTACTCGCTGGCCTCGTTCGTGAACGGTGAATAGACAGTTGACCAGTAGCCTCCTCGTCCGGTAATGTCTGAGGTGGGTGTCTTGGCTGACCTCCGGCACCGGGGCGCACACTTGCCGCTCGAACGTCTCACAACGAAACGAGGAAACGCGAGATGAGTCTCGATGCGATCTTTTCACCGAAATCTGTTGCTGTAGTGGGAGCTTCCACGACACCGGGAAAGGTGGGACACGACATCTTTGTCAACATTCTCAAGGGCGAGTACCAGGGGACCCTCTATCCCGTGAATCCAAGGGCCCGATCGGTCAGGTGTGTGAGGGCTTACCCCTCCATCTCTGAGATTCCGGATTCTGTGGACCTGGCCATATTGATTCTTCCCCCTAAGGCCGCGCTGGACGCGGTGGCAGAGGCCGCGGCAAAGGGAATAAAAGGTATTGTCATCGTGTCCGCGGGGTTCCGGGAAGTGGGGGAAGAAGGCCGGAAGATAGAGGAGCAGATCACCGCGAGATGCCGCGAGGCGGGGATTCGCCTGGTCGGTCCAAACTGCCTCGGCGTCATCAACCCTCATGCCTCCGTCCGGCTGAATGCGAGCTTTTCAGCTCGCATGCCGGCCTACGGCCATATATCCTTCATTTCCCAGAGCGGCGCTTTGTGCACATCAGTGCTCGACTTTGCCGCCGATCGTGATTTCGGCTTTTCCAAGTTCATCTCCATCGGCAACAAGGCAGACGTGGATGAGCTTGACCTCTTGCGTTACCTTCATAAAGATCCCGACACGCAAGTAATTATGATCTATCTCGAGGAGCTTCGGCGCGGCGCCGAGTTCATCCAGGCGGCCAAGACCATCACCTCAGGAGACCGGCCGACCCCGGTTCTGGTGGTGAAATCCGGACGCACCTCGGCAGGAGCGCGGGCGGCAGCTTCCCACACCGGATCTCTAGCCGGCTCGGAGGAGATATACAACGCTTTTTTCCAGCAGTCGGGAATCATCCGAGCCGATTCTATCGAGGAACTCTTTAACTTTGCCGCAGCCTTTTCGTGCAAGAAGATCCCCAGCGGCAACAGGGTGGCCATCGTCACCAATGCGGGCGGACCCGGGATCGTAGCAACCGATATGACCGTATCCTCCGGTCTCGAGCTTGCCCGTTTCCGGGACGAGACCGTCGAAGTGCTCGCCAGTCATCTGCCCCCGACTGCCAATCTGCACAATCCCGTTGACGTCATCGGCGATGCAGCTCAGGATCGTTATGAGAACGCCCTGGGAGCGGTGATCAAGGACGAGGGAGTGGACGGCGCCCTTGTCATTCTCACGCCACAGTCCATGACCAACGCCCTGGGAACGGCAGAGGCGATTGCCCGGCTCGCCGGTCACACCCACAAGCCTATTCTCTGCTGCTTTATGGGAATCATCGATGTGTCGGCCGGGGTCAAGCATCTCCAGGAGCACCGGATTCCGGTTTTCCGTTTTCCCGAACACGCGGCCCAGTCTTTCGGCGCTCTCTACGCCTTCTCCAGATGGCTGAACCGCCAGCGATTCGCGCCGTTCAATTTCCAGCACAACAAGGCGCGTGCGGCCGCGATTCTCGCTGGCAGTCTTGCCCAAGGCAAGCGTAGCCTAGGACAGCTTGAGGCCAGCGAGTTCCTGAGTTGTTATGGGTTTGAGGTGCTGCCTACCTTCCTGGCCAAGACCAACGAGGAAGCGCGAGACTTCGCCAAGAGTCTTGGCTCGCCGGTTGCCCTCAAGATCGTCTCCCCTCAGATCCTCCACAAGACGGAAGTCGGCGGCGTCGAGCTCCATCTCAAAGATGATGAAGCCGTAACGCAGGCCTATGATCGAATCATGGAGAAGGCGATGCGGCACGTCCCGAAATCCGCCATCGACGGCATCCTGGTGCAAGAGATGGCCTCTCCGGGCGAGGAAGTGATCGTGGGCATGGTTCGCTATCCCCTTTATGGCCCGCTGCTCATGTTCGGGTTAGGGGGGATTTTTGTGGAGCTCTTCAGGGATGTGGTTTTCCGCATTGCTCCCATAGGCCGCAATGAGGCCCGGAGGATGATCGCCGGTATCAGAGGTTCCGCCATTTTCAAGGGCTTTCGGGGAAAGCCGCCCGCAGATACCGACGCCCTCGAGCGCGCCCTGGTGAGTCTTTCCGATATGGTCATGAACCATCCGGAAATCAGTGAACTGGACATCAACCCCCTCATGGTCTACGAAAAGGGAAAGGGTACTGTTGTGGCAGATTGCCGCATCATTTTGGAACCATAAAGGCGCTTGCGGCCCGTTCCCGCGCCACTGTGTCGTTCTCCCCCTCCTTCTCGGCTCGCAGGCCTTAAGTCGGCGGATAGGACGCAGTTTTGCGCGGATCAACACCGACAGCTCACGATCTGTGGCAATCTGTGTCCTCTTCCTCTTCATCGGGATGTGAATTGCAACGTCGCTCTCGCGCTCTCGCGACTTGCGACTCACCCGCTTTGAGTTCCCCCTCCAACTGGACAACCGCTCCGTCGATCTTAAAACCTCACCCCGGCTTTCGCCCTCAACGCATCGTAGCCACCGCCGCCGGCCGACCCCCTTTGAACCCGCCACACGGCGTCTTGACAAAGCCCGGTTTTGGGCTAGACTGATTACGTACATCTACACCACACTGACCTCCACAGCTCTAGGCAATCTGCCTGAAACAGGAGGGTCTCGTGTTCAATTTCACCACCTACCGCAGATTCATAAACCTGCGCAACGGCAAGCGGCTAATGTTCCGGTTCCTGAACGAGCAGGATCGGGAAAGCTTGGTGAAGCTTTTTCAGGAAGCTCCGGAAGAAGACGTTCGCTTTTTGAAACAGGACGTCAAGGACACGAAACTTGTGGACTACTGGGTCGAGCACATCAATTACAACAAGGTGATACCGCTGGTCGCGGTGGACCTGGATGATAAACGGCTCATCGCTGATGCAACCCTCCATCGGGGCAAGCATGCCGCCAAACATATAGGCGAGATTCGCATCTTCGTCTCCCGCCCCTTCCGCAACTTGGGACTGGGAGCCCTGATGCTGGATGAACTCATCAACCTGGCCGGAAAGCTCAATTTCCAAGTACTCAAGGCCGAAGTCATCCTGGACCACAAAGGGGTGGTGAAGGCCTTTCGCAGCAAGGGCTTTGAAATCAAGTCCACCCTGGACGACTATTTCCTGTGCCGGGACGGCGTAACCCACGACGTGTTGCTACTCGTCCGCCCGGTGATCAAGAAAGAGGACGCGGAGTTTTAGGGATGTTTCATCGCCGCTCTCCGGGTCCGTCGGATGGGGTTCTCAAGAATCTGACCGGTAGAAATCGCCCCATTTCTTATTTCTTCTGCTGACTTTTTCTGCTTTCTGAAAAAATTGCCAATATTATTTCAATCTTAACAACCCTCGATCAAAAACTTGCCGTTCTCAATCTAGTACTAAGTTGGGTTATTCCGTGACTCAATTAGACTTAACGATATGAATATATTAGTTCCGATTATTCGAACGCTTACTCACGCAACGAAGTAGTAGCAGGTTGCTGAAAAGCCGTTGTAGTTGAGAGATCAATACCACCTTAATAAACAATAGAAGAAGCCAACCATCTCTATGTACTTTGCCTGCAAATACCGATGGAACACTGAGCTGAGAAAATATGCCGGTGGAAATACAAAAACAAAGATCCCTACGAACGTGAGGAGGTACAGCCTCCTATCCTTCGGTGACATTTGCTCGCTAATGCTTGTGTAGTCCATCTTTAAACATCGCAGGAACATCTTCCACAGAAAATCATCCTTTCGGACAGTGTAGTGGGGCTGGATGGACAGGTTAACGAGTACACATCCTAGCCATACTACGCTGGAGATGATAAGCAGAATCTGAATGGACATGGATTCCCTCACATCCCCTCTTCAATGGCATCCGTGACCGTCGTGTCAGACAGTGCCCCTTCTTGGGGACAGACAAGTCTTTGAGCACGACCATGCCTCAAAGCCCAGCGGAGTGTCGCGGCATCCCCTTAACTGCCAAAAGCACGTTTCCTAATAGGTCATCCGCGAGTTCTCGCCCGCAACTTTCGTGGCACTTCGCCCGCGCGCCGTCGAAAAGCTAACCTGTGACTAACCCCGGCGATACACTCTGAAGCCCCTGCCTGTGCCCGTGCGGCTGGTGGGCAGGTTGAACAGCTGGTGAACCAGCAACAAGATTCCATAAAGCGGCACTACTATCTAATATGGATTTGGTGAGACTCCGCGATTGAGTTGCCACCACTATTTGAATACTTGGTCACAAGGCAGTTCAGTACCGCACCTTCGGGGTCATGATAAAGAATCTCTGTCACATAGGCAAAGCCGGGTTCAAACTCACCCGTCGGGAAGATGCGCTTAGCATTGCGAGTTTGCAGATCAACATCAAACACGCCACCATCACCATAGATCATGGAGGTGGCGACATAGAGATTCTTGGCGTCTGGCCCCCAAGCGAAGCTCGTGACGTCAGAACCCCACATTTTGTCTTGCCAAATCCGATCTTCGAGTGACCATTTGGGGTAGTCAGGCGATCCTGGGCCTGCAATTGGTTTGTCGTAATATAACGCGGTGTATTCTCCAAGTGCATCTCCGCAAAACACCAGGTCAGCAAAAGGACCGTTTGGTTGCCTATGTGAACCTGGGGTGCACCCAGGATGTAGTTTGACCACGAAGTGCGATCCGCCGGATTGCTGTCCAGGCGATGATATTGCTGGCACCGAGATGAGAGCAAGTGACACTGCTAGCAAAGTTATACGAAGGAATTGATGGCGCATACGGTCTCTTCTGTTCGGCTAATGAGTTAAGACTTCTCGCGGCGTCGCCAAAGTCTCCAACGGCAGCAGGCCGGCTATCTCGTTCCGAGCTTCCCCGCCCTCCGCGCATGCCCCGCTCTGCTCCACTGCCCATTGCGTCTCCGTGATGACGGCAGAAGTCTCGCCCACCACTGATACCAGGATGCCTCGTCTCGCTCTGGAGCTTGCGTGTTCCGACCGCATGCGTGCGCGCGCATGCGGCTCTTCTTATCCCACGGACGGCCCAATGCCGACCGGCTCGAGTAGAGTGCCGACGATGACAATACCAGTTTCCTGAAAATAACGCGGTCGGAACGGACGAAGGAAAGCTCTCCGGTCCCGGTACGGCCGAAGGATAGAAGTATCCTTCACGCCGACGGGAGATCCCCTTCTCGAGGACGTCTGTTCCCTCGACTGGCTCCTACTTTCGGCTGTAACGCGCAAGGTGAGTCCCGTGGGGATGCTGCCTCCTTCCCGAAGGTAGCAGTCGGGCGTAGGAGCGCATCGTGGGTCGAGAGCCATGATCAGGGCAGCGGACGGCTCCTCGGCGTCAAAGAAATCGATCATTGCAGCTTTTCCTGGATCATAGCCGGAATAAGCTCGACAGCACATCGAACCTTTCCTGATGCGATCTTGTGTCCTGTTTTTTTGACTTAACTCGAACCAGACAATAAAATTCTAGTTGACAAGGCTTGCCTTTCTCAATATTTTTGCTCAAAATGATTTAGAGGCAAACATCATTCGAACTTGTAGAAGGAGGACGGTATGGCGAAAAGTCTGACTGAGATGGCTGCCGAGATTGTGGCGGCACAGGCCTCCCATGCGGCAATGTCTGCCGATGAGATGGATGCTGCCCTGAAGAAAACATTTGAGGCGTTGCAGCACCTTAAAGGTCTCGAGCTCATGGGCGAGATGCCTGAAGGGGCCAAAGAGCAAGATGAGCTGGCACAACTCAGGACCAGTCCGGCGAAATCCATCCATCGGAACTACGTCATCAATCTGGAGGATGGAAAGAAGTACAAGCAACTCACCGCGAGAACGCTTGCGAAGTTCGGGTTGACTCCACGGGAATATCGGAAGAAGTGGGGATTCTCCGCCAGACAGCCGCTATCGGCAAAGTCGCTGACTGCCAGGCGCAGGAAAACAGCCAAAGAGCTCGGGCTCGGAGCGCGACTGCAAAAGGCCCGGAGGGCCAGGGCCGCTGCAGCGGCTCAGCAAGCCGCCGCTCCCAAAAGGGTTGTTCGGAGAAGAAAGAAGGTCGAGACGTCCGCCTAGGGGTGGTACGCTTGAGCCAGTCTAATCTGTGGCGGAAGCCCGCCTTGAAGGGGGCTTCCGCTATCCCGCTGAGCCGAAGGGCTGCACTCCCCGGGTCAGCTAACCGGCGTGTGGACGGTGAATTCCAAGCTGCCGCCAGAATTCTGCGCGAAAGCGCCGGCCGGTAGCGAGGTCCACCTCGCCGAGAGAGACCTGCTCCCGCCTGTCCAGCTCCACGGTCACCCATCCTTTTGGATCATCCAGGCTCCGGAGCCAGATTCGGAAGTCATCTCTGGTCACCAGTCTGGGCGGCTGGATGATGACGCTCTTGCCGCCATGGTGGTGGCATACCCTCCCGCCAAGACGGCTGTTGAAATCGGCCGTGTTGACGGCGACCACGGGGATAAAGTTCTCGAGAGCGCGCACGAGAGCCGCTCGCTTCGAGTGCCCATGGAGGATGGAGAAGATACTCGGGTTGATGATAAGGTCAGCCCCTTCCTCGGTGAGCGCTCGCGCCGCATCCGGCTGACCCCAGAAATCGATCCCTACCGGGAGTCCCAGCCGGCCGAAATCCGTGTCGAAGACACGATAGGCGCCGTCGCCGCCAACAATCTCGAGGTGCAGCCCTTCTACCATGCCCACATGGACTTGGCGCTGTCGTCCCACGATGCGACCGCGTCGATCGAAAAGCGTAGCCGTGCTGAACCGTTTGTCGCCCGCAGCCTCCGGAATTCCCGCAACCAGGTAACAGCGAAGGCTGCGAACCACTTCGGCCAGAGCCTCTGCGCCCGACCAGGGAAAACAGGCCGGGAGACAGGCGATATCCACTCCCTTTCCCCGAAACTGCTCAAGAAGCCGAATGGCGTGGCCGACATTCCTCGGGTCGTCCAGTTCCGGATAGGGTTTCGCCTGAACGAGGGCAACGCGAATGTTTTCTTTCATGGAAGTATATCCGTGCGGGCTTTATCGGTCGGTATCCCGCACCCGCCGAGACGATCCGTCATCCCAGCCCCAGGTCCACCCAGTAGGGGAAGTGATCCGACGGGTAGCGCCCTCCTTCGTGATTCCTGCCGATGGTTGCATCCAGGACTCGAAAATCCCCAGTCACCAGAATCCAGTCGATACGGCCCTTCGCGCCGACCCCGGTGAAGCCGTGCTGGGTAAAGCTGCTCTCATCCTCCCGCCGCGCCAGCCTTTCCCATGTATCGAAGAAAGGGCCACGAGGAAGCGTGAAGATTTCGTGCACCTCAGAGCCCGGTCGATCGTTGAAATCGCCGACGAGCACCACGGGCGCGCTCCTGGCAACGGACCAGGCGCAGATCATCTTGGCGCCTTCGATACGGGCCCGCTCTGAGACGTGATCGAGATGCGTCACCACCGACCAGAGCCTCTGCCGCGTCTCTCTCACCTCGAGGTTCGCATAGCTCATCATCCGGGGAAAGGCGGAGTCCCAGTTCTTGCTCCGGTGGACGGAAGGCGTCTCCGACAACCAGAACTCGCCCCCTTGCAAATACCGGAATACTTCCTCCCGGTAGAAAAGGGTCGGATACTGGCATTCCCTCTCCCAGTGGCGCGATTCCGCCGAGATCCGGTAACCGACAAGGCGCGCACTCAGGAAATCGAGCTGAGAAGGCTTTCCTTCCTGGGTGCCGATGATGTGAGGCCCAATGTTCAGGATGGTCTTGACCAGGAGCTCACACCGGTTGGCCCATCTGTTGTCGCCGTCGATTTCGTTCTCGAAGCGCAGGTTGAAGGTCATGACCCGCACGGGCTCCCCCTCACTCCGAAGGCTGGCAGACGGCAGTCATTATATAGAGTGCCTCGGGGGACCTGCAAGCATAAGATCGGCGGGAGCTCCTACCGAAGAGGCACGGCGCTCTTGCCAGGGCCGCGGCATCCTGGGAGATAGACTGAATCGTGCACCGTTCCGTTTCTCCGAAATCGACGACAGGCGAGACTTCCCATGGCCGGCTTGACCCACGCAGAGGCTCACCCTGAGGCCACGCGACGCGAGATCGCGGGTTGGTGTCTCTATGACTGGGCCAATTCCGCCTTCGCCACCACGGTGCTCGCCGCTCTCCTCATGGTGTAGATAATCGGCGTTCCCGGCGCCATGGCGTTCGGGTGGCTGGCCGAGCGCCTCGGGACCAAAAGGGGTCCTCATGGCGTCTCTCCTCGTCTGGACGGGCCTGGTGTGCTACGCCTTCTTCATGGAGACTGCCGCGGATTCTGTCGTTCTCTCCGCCGTCGTCGGTCTTATTCTTGGCGGCAGCCAGGCGCTGAGCCGTTCCCTCTACGCTCGCTTCGTGCCCGTGGCTCAGAGTGCGGAATTTTTTTGGTTCTATGCTGTCAGCATAAAGTTCGGCGCCAGTCTGGGACTGCTTCTCTTCGGATTCCTGGCCGATCTCCCCGGGAATCTTCGCGTCTCAGTCCTGTCCGTGGCCGTCTTCTTCCTCCTGAGGCTGTGTCTTCTTGCGGGGGTGGATGTGGAGAAGGGCGCTCGGGAAGCGCGAGAGGCGAGTTTGTAGCTTCACGTTCCCCGGGGAGAAGGGGCGGACGTCAGCGGGTCTCAGTGGTGGAGCGAAGACGACGTTTCTTTGGGGTGGGAAGCGCTTGAGGCTCTAGGTGACTGGCGGGGCCGAGAGAGGCTCGGGATTTGACGCGAGAGGAAGCTGCTGTCGCTCCTCGTGCTCGAGCCACCGCCTCACAATCCGCCGGCGCTCCAGGTCGAGGTGTCGCGTAATTTCGATCAACTCGCGAAGGGACTCATCCCTTTCGCTTCCGATTCTCGCGAGGATGCCGAGGAGAAGCCGGTCCCTTCTCCCGATCTCCTGGTTCTGCGTGTCCCGGAGCATCATGAGGACATCGAAGTAGCGGAGGCCGCAGTCCCAGTACCTCTGCCACCTGAAAGGCAGGCACTTCTGCACCAGTTCCATAAACCGCAGCCTCTGGACTGTTTTCTCCTCCTCCATGGAGATGCTCTCCCCTGTGGGTACGCGCCCAGTATTTTCTTATCAGATTCCGGCAGGGAATCCCAGCAGGACCTTCCTCCCCCCTCCGAAAGGCTAGATTGCCGCCACCCGGGAAATGGACCATTCCGCGGGCAGTCGCAGTAATCGTCTCTACCCCTTCAGGCCGCGCTTGAACTCCTCGATCGCGGTAGGAATCTGCTTGCGGACAAAGGTCTCCTTGTCAAAATCGGAAAGTCGCTCGTACGTGCCGTAGCTCGGATGGGAGACACTCAGTGTCGGGATGGCCTTTCGACCCTCTCCCGTCAATGTACGATATTGCTCGATGAGCTGGACAATCGGACGGAGTGAAGTACACTCGCCCGTCAGCCAGTCCAGCCGACGCATGCACTCGAACCGCAACTGGTCCAGAAGGTAAATGGAGATATCGATGACCTCCATTTTAAGGGATTTCTCCAGGTTGAAGAAGTCGCTGCTCGTTCCCAGGTCCATCACGCCCATGACGAGCTCGTAGATCAGGAAGATGTTCTCTTCGCCGGGAGAAATGAGAAAGGCCAGGCTCTTGTCGGAAAGGTCGGCGACCTTGGTGTCTTCATCCAGGTCTTCGTCAAAGCGCCGCAGCCAAGCCCTGAAGCCCCTGCGCGCTGCCTGTTTGCGTTTGAACAATGCGAGCTGAATAACTTCCGCCATACACGCACGTGAAGGGGAGGAGAGACCCCGGAAGAGTGGGGACGAAGCCCCCCGGAGAACGCCTCTGGATACCTGCCCGTTCTACTACCGGTCCGGAGCAAGCCGCACGACCATTCCCGCGTCTGACCGGACTGAGCCCCCTCCCGGGAGCACCTCCTTCGGCCCCGCAGACCAGGACCCGGAGCGAGATCCGACCGAGAGGTTGACCATACCACGAAACTCGGCCCCCTGACAAGAAAGCTGGCCCTTACTTACAGGTCAGATTGCCGGACACAGGGGGGTAACAGGTGCTGGCAATGATGGCTCTTCTGAAGTGGCTGCGGAAGGCCTGAGCCACTTCCGCGGCTGCGGGCGGGGCGACGCCCCCTGGCTCGTCGCCGCAAAGCAGCGAGGAGAACAAGGAGGGGGAGGCCTCCTCCGACCGCGGGAACACCTCCCTAACCCTGTACCATCTCTCTGCGCGAAGGGCGAGCGGTTCCCACCGCTTGAGGCGGCAACGCCTTGCGGTGACTTTGCCGAGCAGACTATCCCCTCTCGCGCTGACTCCTGACAGCCCGTGTGCTCGCGGTAACAGGCTCATGGGGTTTTTCGGCAACCTGCTAGGGCCCTTCGTTCACGCATCTGGATTGGATCGCCCGCGAGACCCCGATGATCTCCCGGAAAATGCCTTCGACCTCCTCCCGGGAGAGAGGGCCGCTATTTTCCTCTTCCAGACGGCTCAAAATCGCCTCTTCTCGGGCTTGATCTTGGACCTCGATCCCGTCCTGTCGCTTGAGGGCAGCGATCCGCTCGACAATTGCCATCCGCTCATTGAGAAGCCGCAGCATCTGGAGATCCAGCTCGTCGATCTGTCGCCGCAGGTTATCCAGATTGAACTTGCCGCCATCACGATCATGTACCAATATCAAGGCAATCACTCCTTATCGAGAGGGCCACGAGGCAGAGAATAATCGCTCCCGGTTAATCGCGCAACTCCTTTTCCGGAAGGAATCCGGCCCGCTAATGCCGGATCACGATGAGCTGGAATCGAACTTGCCCGCCACCTTCTTGACAGAGGAGAGGCGACTGTGCGAAGGTGACATCCGAGCCGGTGCCGCTCGCTTGCGGGCGCGAGCAGATGTTCGGACGAACTCCAGTGCGCATCAATTCAGAGGAGAGGCACGATGAGTGAGGAGACCGCCAGGAAGGTGATAGCGAGAATCGAGAAGATGAGGGAGACTCATGAAGAGTTCGAGGATGAGGCACTCCAGGACTTTTCTCTCACCATTGAGTATCTCCTCAACCAACGGGGCCGGAGGGAGGAAGTTCTCGCGCTCGCCTCATCCCTGTCCGCGCTGGACGAGTATAGGAAGAGCCTGAAGAAACGCATCGAGTACGCCAAGATCGGCGGCTTGAAAGAGCGGGAAGCCACCCTTCTCGAAACGCTTGACCAGTTCGACAAGGAACTCGAGATGGCGGTTTCCATGAAGATCCACCAGCACAGCCACCACGACGACATGGCAAATGACATCCAGCAGGCCATCCTCCGCCATCTGGAACCGACTCTTGGCCGAGGGAAGTGGCATGCCCGGGAGGAAGCAGCCATTCTGAAGATCATATCGAAGGTCATGGAGGGCTACCTCGTTGTCAAGCTGGGCACCTGAGTCCAGCCATTCGCGAACCCATGGTGAAGGTATTCGCCCAGACCTTGGGGCCAAGAGAGCCGTGAGTATGTTTCACGATCCGTAGCCGTATCTGCGAGCTGAAGCGGTGAGGGGAGAGAGCCTATGGCGAAACACAAGAAGATCGAGCGGAAACGAGAACTCGACCGAAGACGGAGACGAAGGGAGAAGCGTCTCAAGCTGCGAGCCAAGGGGATGCTGCCGCCGGCTCAGCCGTCCTCGTGAGCGAGATTCACCCTGGTCGTCGATTCCGGATCGCCTCTCACCCTGGAAGGCTACCCTTGCCAACGGTCCCATCCGGCCTCCATACGCCCCCCAAGGAAATGGAAAGGGCCTTGAGACATGCCTGCGGCTGAGAACTTGATTTCCCAAGCGCACGCGTGCTGGGCCAAGAAGTCTCTCTACCTCTTCCGCGGCGTTCCGTGCGGCCCTCGGTCACGCGATGCCGCCCGTTCCCACGAGGGAATCACTGCAATCCTGGCATAGTACTTGCTTTCGTTTAACACGGGTGAGGTATCCAGGAGAGCATCATGAAACAGAAAACTCTTCTGCTCTTTCAACTCTTGCTTGCCGTGTATGCCTTCTACTCCGTCATGATCTACAAAGGCGACCTCAAGCTCTTGATGCCCCTCTTTTGCTTGATCGGGATGTTTGTCGTCAGCAGAATCGAAGCGAAGGTGATGCAACGCACCTCCAAGGAAAAACTCCAGAGCCAGGAGGGCAAAGGAGCGGTCGCGGCGAAAAAGGCTTTCAACCCTCTCGAGTCCCTGCTCAAGAGCAGGAACGTCCTCGTGCTCACCGATGCCGTCCATTTCCTACTTCGCGATCTCGGTCTGGAAGTCATTCGTTCTTCCCAGCACAATGCGCTCGATCGGGTGGTCAGGATCCCCGGTAATGAGCTCGCCTTTGGCTTGAAGGTTTTTGGCGACGTGGCGGAGCTCACTCCAGAGTGGGACAAGTGGAATGAGATCACGGTTCTTGATGTGGCCAAGGGTGGGGATCTCCGTTTGCTGATCGTGGGCGGCAACTGCGTGCCGGGACCGGACGGATCGCGACCGTGTTTCACCGATTTCCCGCAACCAATCCAGTCGTTCCTGAAGGAACAGAAGATCGTCGCCGTGACCACTCTCACCCTCTTCAAGATTCACCATCTCTGCAAGGAGAAGAAACTCGAGCCAGCCACGATTTTCCGCCTCGTCCATGGCCACTCTGGGGGCGTGTTTCAGCTTGAGGACTACGCGAAGCGCCCAGATGGAGCCGCCTGAGCCCACCTGTCATAGCGACGCCCTGGGAGGAATCAGATCGAGCGAAGAGCCTGTTGACCATCCTGTCAGGAGCGCCATGATACTCCGACGGAAGCTTTCCATCGTCGCCGTGCTCTACTTTGCCGAGGGATTTCCTTTCGGGATCATACGGGCCGCCCTTCCGGTCTATTTCCGCATGCACGGGGTCTCCCTCCAAGCACTTGGTCTCCTGGATCTGCTCCGGGCTCCGTGGGCTGCCAAGTTTCTCTGGGCCCCTGCCGTGGACTCCTGGGGCGAGTACCGCCGCTGGATGGCGGGCTCTCAGTGTCTGATCTCCCTCGTTCTCCTCATCGTCATGATGATCGATCCGAGTTCCCCGTCTCTGGTCTTGTGGACATGTCTCATGAGCCTCGCGTTCCTCTCCGCCACTCAGGACATCGCCATCGACGCGTACACCATCAGGCTGTTGGGAAAGCAGGAGATGGGCATCGCCAACGGCGTCCGGATCTCGAGCTACCGGGTGGCCCTGCTTCTTGCCGGCGGGGTGTTCGTCGCCCTGGGAGGGTGGATCGGTTGGCGCGTGGCTTTCTCCCTTGCCGCCGTTGTGCTCGCCCTGTGTACCTTGGTGAGCCTCTCAGTTCCCCGGCCGCCCATTGACGGCAACCCCAAGAGGGAACGGGCTCTCCTCCAGCCGATCAGGGATCTTCTGGGGCGGCCTCGCGCCCGGCAGGTTCTTTGCTTCATTCTTCTTTACACCCTCGGCGATACGGCGATGGGCCCCATGGTAAGACCGTTCTGGGTGGATCGAGGGCTTTCCACCACGGAGATCGGCCTCATCACCGGGAGCATCGGCCTCATTGCCACCATCACCGGGGCTTTGGTCGGAGGGGCATTCACGACCCGCTTTGGGGTTTTCCACGGCCTCTGGTTTCTCGGAATCTGGCAGGCGGTGAGCAACCTCGGGTACGCCGCCGTGGCCAGGCTCCCAGAGACAGGCCACTGGGGCGTCTACGGCGCTTCGATTGTGGAGTCCTTTTGTGGCGGCTTGGGCTCCGCTGCCTTTCTCGCCTTCCTCATGAGTATCTGCAGCAAGCGCTGGGCGGCGACCCAGTATGCCATCCTGTCAGCGCTCTTCAACGTTCCAGGTCTGCTCTTTGGCTCTCTGAGCGGCTGGGCTGCAGCTCGCCTCGGGTACAGCACCTACTTCGGTCTCACCTTTCTTCTCGCGGTCCCTGCGTACGCCTTCATCTTCGCCACAAAGGGCTGGGGAACCGCAGAGACCGCTCCCGCCGCAGAAAAGGAAAGCTCTGATCCTACGCCGTGACCAGCTCACTCCTCTCCGACGGACTGAGCCCTCCCGGACACGCCATGTTCCGTTGGCTCACTGTGGAACGTTACAGGTAGGGAAGGAAGATGTGCCAGGCTACAGGCAGGTGCCCGAGGGAGGGGGGCCTTCCCTCTACTTACCGCTGCGAACGATCCAGAAGTAAATGTTCACACCGGCGATCACGAGAAAACCGACAACGAAGATGAACAGTCTGTCCCCCTCGAACTCCACCACGCTCTTCCCTTGGGTCGTCTTTTGGAAGAGGACAAGGAGTGCGGGGATTGAGAGGAAGGTGACCAGGGCTTTCTCCATGCCGCGCATAATGAAGACGATGCAGGGAATGATCATGGCAACGATGGTGTAGGGACTCTTGAGCAGCTCCAGCATGTCGATGCCCGCAAGGATTTCGTTGAGGTGCTTGAAATCAAGCGCCTTTATAGCTGCCATAATCTCCTACCACATGAATCGCGCGCTCCTCTTGTGGGCTCTGTTTACCCGGCCATAGGATTCTCGCGGTCTTACCTGAAAGTTGTAGCAATGCTCATGCCAATGATTTTTGCCCCCGGGCGGCACCGCCCCATTCCGTGAAAGATTTTCGGAAAACCGTTGTCCTGCCCAGAGCTGCCACCGGAGACCGGGCGGTCGATGAGGACAGGCGCACACCGAGCCATCTGTTATTATTATGCTGAGCAGAAATCCGTTTGCCCCGCTTTATAGCAAAGGGCGGTGCGGAGGCTGTCCGACAGCTCGGTGATAGAAAAACTATGTACCTCTCTCTGAAACAAGCCCCCCCTGTAGCCTCCCTCTCCCCGTCAAGGGGAAACGGCTTGCCCGCCTTAGGCGAGCAAGGGTGAGGGGTTCTCAGTCGCGGGGCACCCCCTCACCTTTTTCCTCTCCCCCTCCTGAGGGGGAGAGGAAACTCCTTTTGAGGTTGTCGGACAGCCTGTCAATCCCCCTCTTTCAAAAGGGGAATCCACCTGAAGGTCACCCTCCCGCTCCCTTCTCACATTCCGAGGTCCGGTAGGTCCGCAGCCGGGCGAGATCGAAGGCGTAGTCGTAGATGTGGAGCCCCTTGGAGGCGACAACCATCTCGCCATCCTTCACTCCGATCTCGCCAACCATATACTCCTTGAGGAGTTGCAGGCCTCCGAGGTTGGCGGGGTACCCGTTCCACGCGTCCCAGGAACGAAAGTAGATAAAGAAATGCAGCCGATCGTCCTGGATCCTGGTATCGATATGCCGAAGGCACGGAGGATCGCCCAAAGTGAGATCGGTTGGGAGCCCTACGGTCATGACCATTTGGTTGTTGCGAAATCCGAAGCGCTTGTAGGTGTCGATGACGGTCTGGATCTGGTCGATCTGGCCCCCCGTCAGGCGCTCTCCGTAGGTGTACTCCTCATGGGGCTCCTTGTGGGCAGTCATGAGGTACGGCACGTAGGAATCCAGGTAATCGTCCGCCACCGGGTTGGGAATCCCGAGGTGAGCGGGAATGTCCGGCAGAAGCGGCCTCACTCCCGGGTGCGTGATGTGCACCGTGACGTAATCAAGCTCCAGTCGTTTTTGTCCGGCGTAAGAGCCGCGATCAACAGTGAACTCCCGACCGAAATCCACAAGGTTCCAGATCACCTGGAACCAGGAGTCGGGGAGAGTTGTGGCCTCGATGAACACGGGCTTGAGTGTCGTCTTTGCCATCAGGGGATCCTCCTCGTCGCCTCTCTGCTGGGCGCGCCGCCGGCCTCGATATCAGGCCCGCCGGATTCCTCCAGGATCTCGCCTTGGATACTCACTTTCACTATGCTTACCGGAATCGCCTTGCCGCTCGCTTCCACCGCCTTCTTGACAATGTGGAGCAGGCCGGCACAGCAAGGCACCTCCATGTAGGCGACCTTCACCGACCGAATATCATTCCGGCTGAAGATCTGGGCAAGCTTCGCCACGTATGCGGCGGCATCGTCAAGCTTGGGACAGCCGACCGCAAGCGTGGTCCCCGCCAGCAGTCGCTCGTGGAAGTCGGCCATAGCAAAGGGGAGACAATCGCCGGCGAGGAGCAGATCGGCTTGGTCAAAGAAAGGCGCCTGAACCGGCAACAGGTGGATCTGCACCGGCCAATTCCGGAGCGCCGAGCCCGCCCCTGCCCGCCTTGGTCCGGGCGCCGGCTCACCACGGGAGGGAAAATGGAGCGCCTTGGCCCCGGGACACGCCTGGCCGGCGGCTCCGACTGAAGTCGGGGCACGGCTCCGCCCGTCTTTCACGCCTGCCAGGTGGGTCATCACCGCCTTCTCGTCGAATCCCTCCGCCTCTCGCGCCTCAATCGTGAGTGCGCCCTGCGGACACTCGCCAATACAGGCCCCCAGGCCGTCACAGTAACTATCCTTGATGATCACGGCCTTGCCGTTTCGAATCTCGATAGCGCCCTCGGCACAGGCGATGACGCAGTTGCCGCAACCGTCGCACTTTTCCTCATCTATCCTCACAATGTTTCTCACTGCCATATCGCACCTCCGCTCGTCTTGGATCTGACGATCATAGGGTAAGACACGAGCGGACCCACGGCCTTGATGTAAGTCAAGAGGCGATCGGCACTTAAGATCTCCTCTTCCCGAGGAACTCGCGGGACTCCCCCAGATCAACCGAAACCTATCACGGAACCTTCCACCTGACAACGGCAAAGCGCTCGGCGTCCTGGGGGAGCTGAGCCTCTCCTGCCCTGCGGTGTCCATTCATAAAGTCAGCGAGGCAAGCCATGAAAAAGGCCGGGCAAGGGGCGAGACTCCGGCCTTTGAAAAACGGGAGGAGATGAGTATAATACGCCTTGCTCGCGCGGAGGTCTCAAGACACAAGGAAGTAAGCCACGGCCACAGGGGGAGATCATGGGAGAGGTCGAGCTGGTCGCCATCCAGGATGTGTCACTCAAGACCGATCGCAACACGGGGAACATGGTGATTCTTAAAGAGCGCGAAGAGGACAAGCGCTACTTCATGATGTTCGTCGGTGACTCGGAATTTGCCGCCATCGCCAAGGAAAAGGGCTTGATGGACCCGAAACGCCCGCTCACCCATGAGATCTACCTGCGCATCCTGGAGAGCCTGCCGGTGGAGTTCCTCCGCGTCGAGCTCTACGACATGCGGGAAAACACCTATTACGCCAACGTGTTTTTCCGGGCGAACGGCACAGATCACGTCGTCGACAGCCGCCCAAGCGATGCGGTCGCTCTCGCCTTGAACCGCAAGATTCCTCTTCTGGTTCACCCGAAGCTCTTCCGCCGTGAGCTCACTCCCGATGAGGTCAAGGAGTACGAGGAGATCTGCAAGACCGTAAAGTTCTGACAAGTGTGAGTGGTCAGTTGTCGGTTGTTCGTTGCCGCAGGGGGCAACCCTGAATTCAACGGAGAAACCTATGCTGCCGGAGAATTTACTTCGCTGCCTACTGACAACGGACCACTGACGTCCCTATGATTCCTCTCAAGGACAACATACCGGCCCAGCGGCTGTCGGTCGTAAACACCGCTCTCATTGTCCTGAATCTTGGAGTCTTCCTCTACGTCTTCATCGGCAGCGGGCGAGAGGCCTCCATATTCCTTCACTACAGCCTGATCCCGGCCAGAGTCACTGGCGCCGCCGTCGCCGCTCATCTACCCTTCATGAAGCGGATGATACCGTTCGTCACTCATATGTTCTTGCACGGCGGGTGGCTCCATGTCCTGGGCAATATGTGGAGTCTGTGGATCTTCGGTGACAATGTGGAGGACCACCTCGGCCACCTCCGTTACTTTGTGTTCTACCTCCTGTGCGGTGTGGGCGCCGCCTGCATGCACGTGCTGCTCAACCTCGGCTCACGGATTCCCACCGTTGGCGCCAGCGGCGCTGTGGCCGGTGTCATGGGCGCGTACCTTGTCCTCTACCCCCGCGCCCGGGTGCTCACCTTGCTGCCCTTTTTAGTCTTCTTTCCCATCGTCGAGATTCCCGCCTTCTTTTTCCTCGGCGCTTGGTTCGTCATCCAGTTTGTCAATGCCTTTTCTGGGTTTCTGGGCGGCGCTCAGGCCCTTGCCGGCATCGCCTGGTGGGCCCATGTGGGAGGATTCGTGACGGGCATCGTTTTGCTGAGCTTGCTTGGTGGAAGGGCAAGGAGGAGCCATTGAGGACTGAACCGGCCTTGCATCCCTCGGGGCCGTCTGCTATATACCGTCGCGAGGGTTGGAGTGCTGGACACAGTTTTCCTTCGCCTCAGAAGCCTCTGCTGGGCTCCGTGAGAAAAGGCCTTCTTCCGACCAGCGGAGGCTTTCTCGTATAGGGAGGTGGGAGACCATGACACAGGACGAGGAAAAGATCCTCAAGGTCACAAAGGAGATCGTCGTCAAGTTCATCGAGGTGGGCAGGGTTTCTCCCAACCAGTTCGGCGGCTTTTTTCAGGGCGTCTTCCAGGCCGTTAAGGCCACCGTCAGCTCCGAAGGGGAAGCCAGCACGTAGCCGGGGAGGGGCATCCACGAGCGTCGTCCAGATTGAGGCTGAACAAAGAGCGCAGCCGCAGGGGCTGGGGAGATCCGCCCGTTGCCGGCAGTCCTCGCCTGGGCGTCGGTGTCGCCCCGGCGAGAACCCCTTGCCCCCGGTGAGACTCCCCGGAGCCACGACACCTCAAAGTTGGATTCCCGCCCGACGCAAACACGGGCGAGTCGGCCCGAGGGATAACGCCCGCTTCTCCCCAAGAAAGACGAACCGCGGCGCACCAAAAAGCCGCGGCTTGTTTTCTCTGGGGAGTAACGGAGCTGATCCGTGCGGGAGCGAGCTGTCAGGCCGCCTTGTGGGCGCTCTCCATGTACGTGAAGATGTCCTGGACGTTCTTGATCTTCTCGGCCTCTTCGTCAGGGATTTCGAGGTTAAACTCCTCTTCGAGCGCCATGATCAGTTCGACAACGTCCAGAGAGTCCGCACCCAGGTCGTCCACCACATTGGCCTCAGGGGTCACGTCGGCCTGGTCAATCCCGAGTTGCGTTGCGATGATTTCCACGATCCGTTTCTTCATGTCGGCTGCAGTCATTCTGTCTTCCTCCACCGATACGGGTGATCTCCTTACACCAGCCCAGTCGTAATATTGACATCATCCACTGCCGAGTCTCCCCGACAGTGAGCGCTCCGTTCGCATCAGAAGAGCGATCCCTCGCTGTCTCCGGCATCCCCTCCTTTCGTCGTTTCGTCGTTCTGATATCTCGGCTTTCCCTTGCCGCGTTGACCCCCCGGAGACCGGCGGACGTTTCGCCCTCCGGTATGCTTGGTCCCTGCTGGACGGTACTGTCGCAGGGCTCAGCAACGATCCGAGGGCGCACGACTGACAAAACCGTAGAAGAGTGCCTCCAGGACCGTAGGCATTTCCTCCACGAGCGAATACCTGCCGTCGCTCGCCAGCCACTTCTGAATCACACCGTCAATGAAACCCATGACCCCGTAGAACACGGTATGGAAGTCTATCGGCTTCAGGTGTCCGCTCTTACCCGCCTGGAGTATCTTGCGCCGCAACAAGGGAAGCTTCTTGAGAATGTTGCCGATATAGAGCGCCTTGACCTCGGCACCGAAATCACTCTGCTCCTGGATGAGTACCTTGTAGAGATTGCGGTTCCGGTCGAAAAACTCAAAGTAGACCCTCAAGTACGTTTCGATGATCTTCAGTACGTCGGCTCGAGGATCGATGGCTCCGGTAACGGCTTCTTCGAGTTCGGCCACCTTCGACCGAATGAGTTCGGAGAAGAGCTCTCTTTTGCTGCTAAAGTGACGGTAGACCGTGCCCTTGCCAAGACCTGCCCGTTCCGCCACCTCATCCACGGTCGCTCCATGGAAGCCCTTGGACGAAAACACCTCCAAAGCAGCGCCGAGGATCTTCTCTCTGGTCTGAGGTGTCTGAGCCCTGGCGTGATCGCGCTGACCGGACTGCCTGGAGACCTGCTGTCTTACGAGTCTCTCGAGCAAGGCCTCCCGATTGATGCCATGCTGCTCTGCCGCCTCGAGAACCGCCTTGATCCACCTGGATACCAGGGCGCCCTCCCCCAGCCCCCGCGCTGAAAGGAGGTTAAGGCCTTCGTCAAACACTCCCGCGAGGATTTCAGCCTCTTTTCCCCCCGCGCTCTCCCCGTGGCCGAGGAGGAAATCCCAGAAGGCAGCCCAAGCGCCGGCCTCACGAGGTGTCGACTCGGACAGGAGATGGAGCATTTCTCTCCGTCTCTTCTGATCCAGTGCTATTCCTTTCGTCGTGGCCGCAGGCATCCGTGCTCCCATCCAAACCCATGACGGACCAGTCCGTCATTATCGACATTTTCCCGATCCTGTCAAGGGCTTTTTGGCGTCCCGGGCGACCTTTGTGCTTTGAGTCGCGAATACGATCTCCTATCGTCAACCCTGACCCAGTCCGGGCTCACTCCGTTTGGCTTGCCCTCGGCCATGAGCTCGCGTCGAATGAAGCTCATGGCCGAGGCCAGCACGATGTCCTGAGGGAACAAATTCGTGGGCGAATCTATGAATCCATCGACTTGGTTCTCATATAGATCCTGGGGGATTCACTGGCGCGCCAGTCGCGAGCCCTTTGGATTACCTCTCGGGTTTCCCGGCTCAGCGGATAACGTTCCAGTGAGGCAACGGGAACGCGGTGGCAGGAAAGGGCGTCACCACTCGCTTGCAGACTGCCGCCCGTCGTCCGACAGAGGAAATCCACCAGCACGTAGTGGTACTGAACTTTCGCGGCCGAATCGAGGAAGACCCTCTCCACCACCGCGACAACATCCTCCGCCTCCACGTCGAGGCCGACCTCTTCCCGAACCTCCCGAATGACAGCCTGCTCCAGGGTCTCCCCGACCTCCACTGCCCCACCCGGCAGGGACCAGGCGCCGTAGGATGGCGGCGTCCCCCGGCGCACCAGAATTACCTGGTCGTCTTCGAAGATAACTGCTCCAACGCCTACAATCGGCCGATCAGGGTAGTCGCGTCGCATATCTCCGTCCTGCGCTCGCCTCTTCTACTGCCAGCTTTACAGACAAATCGGCGTTTCAGATCAGAGGCCACGGCATCCCCCTTTTGAACAAGGGGGAGTGAGGGGCTGTCCAAGAATCCCAAGAAGACTCTCCGCGACCCCTCAGGAAAGGGAGAGGAACAGGGTGGAGGGGTGCGCGCCACGACTGCGAACCCATCACCCCCAAAGCTGCCGTAAACTTGGCGAGCAGCTCACCATCCTTGCTCTGGCTGATCATGGCCATGGGGCAAAATCTGGCGAAAAAGTAGAGAGCGAAAAGCGAAGCGCGATGCCGGGTGCCCGCACTACAGACTCTCGCCCGTCAGCCGCTCGAGGGCCTCCACATACCGCGCCCTGGTGTTCCGCACCACCTCGTCGGGCAACTCCGGTGCGGGAGGCGTGCGATTCCAGCCGCATTGGTCCAGGTAGTCTCTCAGATATTGCTTGTCGAAGCTCTCCTGTCCCTGTCCCGGTTGATATCGGTCGGCGGGCCAGAACCGGGAAGAATCGGGGGTGAGCACCTCGTCGATCAGGTGAAGCCTGCCGTCGATGAGACCAAACTCGAACTTGGTGTCGGCGATGATGATCCCTCGCGCTGCGGCCATGGAGGCGCCCTTCTCGTAGAGAGCGATGCTCACCCGGCTGAGTTCCCCGGCAAGGTCGGCTCCGATCAGCCTCGAAAGCTCGGCGAAATCGACGTTGAGATCGTGCTCGCCGCCAGACGCCTTGGTGGACGGAGTGAAGACGGGCGCGTCCAGGCGGCCTGACTCCCTGAGCCCCCGGGGGAGCCGTACCCCGCAGATACTCCCGTGCTTCAGGTAATCTTGCCAGCCCGAACCGCTGAGATACCCCCTCACGATGCACTCAACCGGAAGGGGCTCCGCCTTCTTCACCAGCATGCTCCGGTAGGTGAGCTGAGCCAAGTACGGACGACATTCCCGCGGAAACTCCTCCACCCTCGTAGCCACCAGGTGGTTGTCGATGATCCCGGAGAAGGCCTTAAACCAGAAGATGGAGATCTGCGTGAGAATGCGGCCTTTGTCGGGGACAGGGGTCGGCATGACCACATCGAAGGCTGAGACCCGATCCGTTGCCACGATGAGGAGGTGTCCACCCAGGTCGTAGATGTCCCTCACCTTGCCCCGGCCCCGCAACGTCAGATCCGGGAAGTGGGTTTCGAACAGAAGAGTTCCCGCCATGGCCTTCTCACTCTTTTTGGCTCGTACCACCCTGCTCGCCAAAGACGACTCGCCCCTCAAGTCAGGGCTGCTGTCTTGGCGGGGGAGCCTGTCGCGGTATGCTAAACTCAGAATCGGCGGAATGCGTGACGTGTACGACGGGTTGTCAGCAACTTGCTAGAGGCCGATTTCGTTACTGATACCCTGCATCGCCTGGAGACTCAAGGCGGCGAAGTCCGAGAGCGGTACCTGAATTTTCTCGCAGAGCCTCACGAGATCGCGATCGACCCCTCTGGCGAAATCCTTTTCTTTCATCCGCTTCAGGATCGACTTTGGCTTCACACTCGCAAGGCGCTTGTCCGGATACACCAAAGCAGTGGCGACGATCAGGCCGGTGATCGATTCGGCGCAGGTGAGAGCAAAGTCCAGCCTCGTCTTCCGTTCCAAACCGAGGCCCTCGGCGTTGTGCGCCCTGATCGCCTCAAGGGCCTCGGCAGGAAGGTCGGTACCGGCCAGGATGAAAACTGTCTTAAGCCCGTGGACCTCGGGCCGATCCGCTGTCTCCTCGAAGTCGAGGTCGTGGAGCAACCCGGTGAGCCCCCACAGTTCCACCGGCTCCCCGAGGTGTCCGGCCAGGGCCCGCATCACCGCTTCCGTGGCGAGGCAGTGCTTGCGGAGATTGTCTGCCTTCACATGCCGATCGAGGAAGTCCAGGGCTCGTTCTCGGTCCATCCTTCCCACCCTTCCGTCGACGCTCCTCCCTTTCCCGCTGAGGGCCGCCATCGGTGCAGCAGGACAGGCCGCGGGGCGATCGCCAATTCACCATCGAACCGTGGCAGCACCCCCTCAGCCGGCCGCGCCCGCCCGACGGGTCTTTTTCTTGAGCCGGCTGATCCGCCGCCTCAGGGTTATCATCTTACGCTTTTCCCCAGCTTCCTTCAGGGTCTCTTTCTGACCCCGAAGTTCTCGGATCTTTTGCTTGATGGCGCGTACGCCTGTCGTGGTCTGGCGCTTCTTCTCGTCGACGATACCCTTCGCTTCCTTGATCGCCGCGATGAGCTCAGTCTTGTTCATGGCGTGAACGCCGACGATCCCCTGTATCTGCAGGGCCATCTCGCGGAGCTCTTTCGCGGTCATGCGATCGAGCGGCTTTTCCTTCTTTTCCTGTCGCTCCTTCTTTCCCATCTGGCCAAACTCCTTTCCCTTGAGCCGGGACCCGCACGTCCGGCCCTAAATACGCATGTCCATGCACCATCAGGTCGCGCTGGTTTCCTGCTTCTTCTTCTCGAGGAGGTCGGTCAACTGCAGGAACGGTTTAAACAGGTCGAGGGGAATAGGGAATAGGGTGGTGGAGTTGTTCTCCGAGGCCACTTCCCGTAAGGTCTGCAGGTATCGCAACTGGATCGCCACCGGATGCTCGGCGATGACCTTGGCGGCCTCGGCCAGCCGGTCCGCAGCCTGGTGTTCGCCTTCGGCGTTGATCACCTTGGCCCGCCGTTCGCGCTCGGCTTCAGCCTGGCGGGCCATGGCACGCTGCATGTCCTGGGGGAGATCGATGTGCTTCACCTCGACGTTGCTCACCTTCACGCCCCATGGGTCGGTATGCTTGTCGAGGATCTCCTGGAGTTCCCGGTTCATCTTCTCCCTCTCCGCCAGCAATTCGTCCAGCTCCGCCTGGCCGCATACACTACGGAGCGTGGTCTGAGCAAGCTGCGAAGTGGCATAGAGATAGTTCTCCACCTCGATCACCGCTTTGACCGGGTCCATCACGCGAAAGTAGATGACGGCATTGACCTTGACGGAGACGTTGTCCCTCGTGATCACGTCCTGCGGCGGCACGTCCATGGCCACGAGACGAAGGCTCACCTTCACCATGCGATCAACCACGGGGATAAGGATGATGAGCCCGGGGCCCTTGGCCTTGATGATCCTTCCCAGCCTGAAAATGACGCCCCGTTCGTACTCGTTGAGAATCCGCAGGGCACTGACTAGGAAGAGAATGACGAGAACGACAATAAAAATTAGGGAAAACTGCATGCTGTCCTCCTATACCGATACTTATTAGTCCTCCGGAGACTCGGGCACCTGCCTTGTATCACCGATCCTCCTGACTTTCAACCACAAATTCTCGACCCCCACTACCTCCACCTGAGTTCCCGCCGGGATGATATTGTCAGCCACGGCGTTCCAAAGCTCGCCGTGGACGAACACCTTTCCCTGGGGCGCAAGGGCCTCCTTGGTCAGGGCGATCTCCCCGATGAGAGCCTCGTGGCCGGTGCGCGGCCTGCTCAGGTACGCACGCATGGCCAGCGTGGCCACCCCGATGAAAAATCCCGAGATAACTGCTACGGATGGGATAAGGACGCTCCAGGCGACCCGCACTCCCGATCCCTCGGTGTCGAAGAGCATGATCGAGCCGAGGATCAGGCAGGTGATACCTCCCACGCTCAGGAGCCCGTAACTCGCCACCTTGATTTCGAGGAGGAAGAGGATCGCCCCCAGGAGAATGAGGAGAACCCCCGCGTAGTTCACCGACAGGGCCTGAAGTGCGTAGAAGGCGAGAATGAGCGAGATGCCGCCGATGACGCCGGGGAAAACCGCCCCGGGGTGAGAGAGCTCGAAGTAGAGACCTGCCAGGCCCAGGAGCATCAAGAGGTAGGCAATGTTGGGATTGCCGATGGTCTTGAGCACCTTGTCCCTCAGGTTCTCTTCCACGAGCTGGATGGGAATCCCTTTGAGCGCCAGCTTCTTCACCCCCTCTTTGGTGCGAACCGGCCAGCCGTCGAGCTTGGCAACCAGATCATCCACGTCCCGGGCGATCAGGTCGATAACCTTGAGCTGGAGGGCCTCCTCGGCGGTCACCGACACACTCTGGCGTACCGCCTCCTCCGCCCATTCAACGTTGCGACCCCGCTGCTCGGCGATCCCTTTGATGAAAGCGGCCAGGTCGTTCACTACCTTGGTGTCCATGGTCTTGTCCAGGTCCTTGCCCATGCCCGCCACCGGGTGGGCGGCGCCGATGTTGGTTCCCGGCGCCATGGCGGCAATATCCGCGGCGATGGTGACGAAAACCCCCGCTGAGGCAGCCTGGGCGCCGCTGGGGCCGACAAATACGGCCACCGGCACCTGGGAGTTCATGATGGTCTTCACCATGGTGCGCATGGAGGTAACCAAACCGCCGGGAGTGTCCAGTTGAATGATCAGGAGGGGCGCACCGTCCTCCTCCGCCTGTTTGACCCCTCGGGCAAGGAAGTGGGCGGTCCCCGGGTTGATACTCTCCTCGATGGCGAGGACCTTGATATGCTTCGTTGCCGCCGGGATGTCAGGCGAGACGGCGCCGTTCACCACGAAAAGAGCTAACCCGACGACAAGGGACATGCCTCCGGCTCTTTGCACCCTGCCAAATAGACCGGCCATACGCCATCCTTTCTGAACAACCCGCCGCCTTCGCCAACGGCTGGAGCTAAGTCCTTCGATCGACACTTTCGGTGACATGTTTCTCCCTCAGGACTTAGTGCTGCCCTCGGCCATGAGCTCCATTCGGCCCTAGTTCATGGCCGAGGGCGGGCCGAAGGGAGTGAGCAGGAATATCCATGACGACGTTCTTGTACGTTACCGTATCTGCAAGTCGAAACACTAAGCGGCTTGCGCTCCTCGCTTGCCGCGCAGTACCTCCAGAAGCACCTGGATGTCCTGCCACACCCGACGCTTCTGCAATGGGTTGCGGAGCAGGTACGCGGGATGATAGGTGGCGACGAGAGGCATTCCCTCACACTCATGAACGCGACCGCGAAGCCCAGAAATGGGAGTTTCCGAGGAGAGGAGAAACCGGGCGGCCACGTTCCCGAGGGCCAGAATCGCCCGCGGACGGATGGCCCTGATCTGACGTCTCAGGAAGGGTCCGCACGTGGCGATCTCGTCTTCCTGAGGCTCGCGATTTCGAGGCGGTCGACACTTGATGACGTTACAGATGTAGACCTCGTGCCGCCGCCACCCGACGGCTGCGATGATCTCTTCCAGGAGCCTCCCCGCGGCCCCCACAAAGGGCCTCCCGTGGAGGTCCTCCTCTGCCCCTGGGCCCTCGCCAACGATGACCACCCTGGCCGATGCGTCCCCTTCCCCGTAGACGATGTGCCGCCTGCTGGTGTGAAGCCGGCAGCGCATGCAGTCCCCGAGATCGGCGCGAATCTCCGGCAGGGTTTCCTCGCTCCTCCGTTCCCGCGGCATCCATTCGAGACCGACCGCCGCCTGGTATTGGAGATAGGCGCCGAGGGACTGGGCGACCGTCGCCAGCTCCCGGCGCGCCTGCCGGCCGCTCGTTGACCGAGTCACGTCATTCCCCATAAGTGAGCATCTTCGTCGGGAGTAACGCCCCCGGGCGGCTTCCCTGTTCCGCCCGGAACGACCCACCCTATAGTCCCCTCAGGGCAAGACTGTTGCCCTCTTTTTTGTAGAGGAATGCTACTGGGACATAATAATTATAGCACTTTCCAGCCTCGCCCCGGAACGATTGCCATCTCTCTCCCTTACCCTCTCCAGAGACTCTCTACCCGGTCCCACACCTCTCCTGCCACCAGTTCCTTCTCCTGCAACGGCAACGACTCGATCCGGCCGTCGGGCCACAGGATCGTCACTTGGTTGGTTTCGGAGGCGAAACCGGCGTGGGCTGCCGTAAGATCGTTCGCCACGATGAGATCCAGGTTCTTCTGCTCAAGCTTCGCCCTGGCATGCTCCACGAGGTTCTGGGTCTCCGCCGCGAAACCGACAAGAATCTGCCCTCCCTTGATCTCTCCCAGACGACGGAGGATATCCTCTGTGCGCTCGAGCGCTACCGAATCAATCGTCTGCTCCTTCTTGATCTTCTGGGGAGCCTGCGCCTTGGGGCGGTAATCGGAAACCGCCGCGGCCATGACCACGGCATCCACCGAAGGAAAAAGGCCCAGAACCGCGTCATACATCTGGCGGGCGCTCTCCACCGCGACCAGGTTCACGCCCTGGGGCGGCTCGAGAGAGGTGGGTCCGCTGACGAGGTTCACCTCCGCTCCTCGACGTTTCGCTACCCTCGCCAGGGCGTACCCCATCTTCCCCGTGGAGGGATTGGTGAGATGCCGGACCGGGTCTATCGCCTCTCGCGTGGGTCCTGCTGTGACCAGCACCCGTTTGCCCGCGAGTGTTCTGCGCGTCAGAGCCTCCCGGATCGCTTCCATGATCTCGGGAAGGGCCGCGAGCCTCCCAAGTCCCTGAACGCCGCAAGCGAGATCTCCTGCATCGGGGCCGACCTGCCGGTACCCCCAACTCCTGAGCTTCGCCAGGTTCTCCTCGACTGCCGGGCTCTGGAACATGTGCACGTTCATGGCCGGGCAGATGATCTTCGGTGCTATGCAGGCCATGACGGCAGTGGTCAGATAGTCGTCGGCGATGCCGTGGGCGATCTTTCCGATCACGTTCGCCGTAGCCGGGGCGATCACCAGAAGCTCCGCTTCTGTCGCCACCTGGATGTGGCCGATCCGGGACTCGGCCTCCAGACCGAAGAGGTTGGTGCAGACCGGCTGCCCCGAGAGGACCTGAAAAGAGAGGGGCTGGACGAACTCCATGGCGCTCCGGGTCATGATCACGCGCACCCTCGCCTCCTCGATGGCGAGAAGCCGGGTAAGCTCCACGGCCTTGTAGGCCGCAATGCCGCCGGTGACGCCAAGAAGGACTCTCCGATCTTTCAACGTGCTCACCGCTTCCTCTCCCCTCCGAGGCCGGCCCTTGACCGGGTCTTGCATCAAGTTGTGGTCGCGGCCACCGACATGGCTTGCTTTACCAGCTTACGTAGGGCCGGTCTCACTTGGGCGAAGCTCCGTGCAAGCCGTGCCGGCCGGCAGGGACCGCACCACTTGTATCCGCCCGGAGAAGGCAAACCGTCCCGTTGGTGGGCAGTGCCCACCCTACAGGCTCATAACTCCTTCACGACCAACTCCCCAAGGGGCTTCCGCTCCGAATGCTCACGGGGATGGCGAGGGTGGCCCATGGCCATGATCGCCATGAGTTCAAGCGGTGCGGGGAGCTGGAGGATCTCCCGAACCTTTTCTTTGTTTTTCAGGATCTCGCCGATCCAGACCCCGCCTAACCCCAGGGCGTGGATGGCCAGCCACATGTTCTGGAGGCAGGCCCCCACGGCCTGACAGTCCTTAGTCCGGTCATAGCTCTCCTGCTGGTCGAGGAAGACGGCGATGAGGACGGCGGCGTTGCGGATTATCCCGCCGTAGCGGGTCTGCTTTGCCACATCTTCTTTCACTACCGGATTGCGGATCACCACGAAGCGCCAGGGTTGGTTGTTCATGCCTGAAGGCGCCCACCGGGCCGCGTCAAGAATCGTTTGTACATCCTCTTCCGCCACCGGTTCGTCGCTAAACTGCCGGATACTCCGCCTCGCGCGGATGGCATCGAGGACGATTTGGCCGGTTTCACTCATCACTGCCGTCAATCCCTTCCGTAGCCGCCATGGAGTTCTGGGGCTGGTAACCCCCTTTACTACCGCAGTATTCTCACAGAATAGCGTTATCCCTGGCGAGCGTCAATGCGGGGTGTGGTATGTCGGCCGAGGGCGTGGAACACGCCGTGGCATCGGCACGCCGTGGCCACAACAATGGGGCCGGTTGCGGCGTTGGCTCGCGCCATCAAGCGCCGTAAAGCTGACGGCCGGTATCCTCCCACTCCGGGTGCGAGCTGATGACTCCTGACCACGAGGGGTAGGTAGCCGGGGACTTTGACCTTCGCCAGAAGCGAAAAGAGGTCGCCAGCCCGGGGGAGACCCGTGGCCGTGCATCGATCTCGTGGCTCGCTGCAATTGTCCGGGCAGCGGAAGCGAGCCACACTCGTGTACAGCCCGCCCTTCCCATCCCGCCAGGGGTTGGGGACCTGAGCGTCAACCGCCTCGGGTACCGGCAGTATCTCCACGCCTCCTCTCTCGGAGAGTGTCCTGGAGAGCCAGGCGAACGCCACGTGGATGGGGGCCGCCGGGATCACCCAGTTCGGTTCGTTTTCCAGGTTGGCGAGGAGGAAGTCGATGATCTCGTGGTGAACCAGTTCCGCCGGCTCTTCGGCGAGGGAACGCAACTTGTCGAGGTCACGGTCCACCACCACGAGGTGGGGCGGCCGTCGCCGCGCCAGCAGGCGCTCCGCTGCTAGCCGCCCGAACCGCCCCGCCCCCAGGATCCAGTAAACCGGTTTCTCCATAGCTCCCTCCCCCTTCTTTTTACTCCAGATCGAGGCGAGATGAAACACCAAACAGGCATGCGCCTGCCGTCATTGACGCCACCTGTCTTTCCCTCTATAGTGCACCGCGATGTTTTCTTTATGATTTGAGATTTGGGCTTCTTTCGGCATTTGTGTCCTCTGCGTTGCTGCCTGAGTAAACGCATTGAAGCACCAATGGTTACCGAATCTGCGAAGCGAGCCTTCATCCTTGCCTCTGCCTCCCCTCGGCGACGGGCCCTCTTGCGCCAGGCTGGCCTTTCCTTCCGCGTGATTGCCTCCCGAGTGGAGGAGACGAACGAGTCCGCTATGGAGCCACATCGTCACGCGGCGCATTGGGCAAGTGTGAAGGCCGAGGAGGTCTCCCGGCGGTATCCTGAGGATTGGGTCCTGGGCGCCGACACTATTGTGGTCCTTGAGGGGAGCATCCTGGGAAAACCCGCCGATGCCGCTGATGCTTCCCGCATGCTCTCGCGGCTCAGCGGCAGGAGTCATGAGGTGATCACCGGCCTTTGTCTCCTTCGACAGCGCCCTGCAGGCCGGGAGCAGCTCTCCTTGGAAACCAAGGTATTCATGAAACGGTTAACGCCCGAGGAGATTCAGGGGTACATCGCGACCGGCGAACCCATGGACAAGGCCGGGGCTTACGGGATTCAGGGAGTCGGAGGCTCACTGGTCGAACGAATCGAGGGCTCGTACTCGAACGTGGTCGGACTGCCCCTCTGCGAGGCGGTAGAGCTCTTGAGGCGGCACGGGGTTGCGGACCCCTTCCGAAAGTGAGGGCCGTCGCACCGTAGATGCAGAGCCTCCCTGCAGCTCTTTCACCTGAGAGAGGGCCGGCCCGTCCGGCAGGCTGGTTCGCACCGGCCGGGGAAAAAATACGCATCCCATGTCCATTGCCGAGAACCTTGCCCGCGTAAAGGAACGCATCGTCGGGGCCGCTCTTCGGGCCGGGAGAAGGCCGGAAACGGTGAAGCTTGTAGGCGTCACCAAGACGGTCGATCTGCCGCGGATCGAGCTTGCGGTGGAAGCCGGCCTTGAGATTCTCGGAGAAAACTACGTTCAGGAGGCACAAGAGAAGCTTCGTCGATTTCAGGGCCGGGTACGTTGGCACTTCATCGGCCGTTTGCAGAGAAATAAGGCCAAGTACGCGGTGCAGCTTTTCGACCTCATCCACACGGTCGATTCCCTCAAGCTGGCCGAAGAGATCCATCGCCGGGCCCAGGCCCTCGGGCGCGTGATCCCGGTTCTCATCCAGGTCGATCTCGCAGCCCAAGAGACAAAGGGCGGCGTTCGGCCCGATGAGGCCCTCGCCCTCGTCACCGAGGCGGCTCGCCTTGGCAACCTTCGCGTCCTGGGTCTCATGACCATGCCGCCTTACTTCAGCGACCCGGAACGGGTGCGGCCATACTTTCGTCGGTTGCGGGAGCTGAGCGAGGAGATTGCCGCTGGGGGTCACACCGAGGTGGAGATGACGGAACTCTCCATGGGGATGTCAGGGGATCTCGAGGTGGCGGTCGAAGAGGGCGCAACCCTGGTGCGGGTGGGAACCGCTATCTTTGGGGAGCGGCCGTGAGCCGCTGTCGCCTGGCCTCATAGAGAGCCACCGCGCCTGCCGCCGCCGCATTCAGCGAGTTCAACCGCCCACGCTGGGGGATCGCCGCCAGCCAGTCGCAGGATCGTTTGATGAGCGGCCTGATGCCGCCGGCCTCCCCGCCCACCACCAGGGCGATGGGCAGCCGAAGATCCACCTCAAAGATCGGCCGCTCGGCTTCCATGGTGAGACCCACGACCCATATTCCCTTCTTCTTGCAGAGATCAAGCGTCCGGCTGAGATTGGTCACCTGGGCCAACCTCGTGTGCTCCAGGGCGCCAGCGGAGGCCTTGTCCACGGCGGCCGTCGGGCGGGCGGCACGATCCTTGGGGATAATGACCCCGTGAGCCCCGCAGACATACGCGCTCCGGATCAGGGCCCCGAGGTTTTGGGGGTCTTGGATCCCGTCCAGCACCAGGATCAAGGCCGGTTCGTCGCCCCTGGCCGCAGCCAGGATGGCCTCCACATCCGCCAACGCATACGGGCTAAGAAAGGCCAACACGCCTTGGTGTGCCGTGGTTCCCGCCCCGGCATCGAGGCGAGATCTCTCCTTGGCGCGCACGGGGACGCCCGCGGCCTCTGCCTCCGCGATAAGCTCGCGAAGAACGCGGCTGGATACTCCTCGGCTCACCCAGATCTCCCGCATCCGGTCGCCTCGCGCGGCGATCGCCTCGCGCACCGGGTGGATGCCGTAGAGTGTGTCGGTCATGGGGGAGATGGGGGATTTGCTATGCAAGGCTTGCTTCTCGCCAAGCGCTCTGCGAGTTTAACCCCTGTCCGGTTGCACCAGTTCCCGAACCCGGGGAAGGATAACCGGGGCACGGCAGCGGTTTGCCATGATCACGGCCGCCAGTTCTTCGGTCGCTCGATCCAACTCATCGTTCACGATCAGGTAATCGTACCACGGCGCCTCGGCCATTTCCCGGGCGGCCTGTTCGAGACGAACTTTCATCTGGGGCTCACCCTCAGTGGCCCGGCGACGCAACCTTTTCTTCAGGCTCTCGACGTCCGGGGGCAGTACGAAGACGAAGCATGCCTGTGGCATCTCGATCTTCACCTGCCGGGCACCCTGAACGTCGATTTCCAGGAGAACCTCCCGGCCGTTTTCAAGGTGCCCCATCACCTGCTCCCTGGGCGTGCCGTAGCAGTGCTCGTGAACCCGAGCCCATTCAACGAATCCCCGTGCCTTCACCGCGGCGGCAAAGGTCTCCGGCGAGACGAAATAGTAGTCCTCTCCATCCTTTTCGCCGGGGCGCGGCGCTCGGGTGGTGTACGAGACCGAGTACCAGAGGTCCGGGAACCTCTTCCTGACTCGCTCCCGCAGAGTTGATTTCCCCGCTCCCGAGGGTCCGGAGAGCACGAACAGCTGACCGCGGTGTCCCATTTACCTTGTCTTGCTGTCTCCATCCTTGCTCAGGGAATCGGCCATGAACCGCTGCGCGATGGTTTCCGCCTGGACCCCGGAGAGGATGACGTGATTGCTGTCGGTGATGATGATTGCCCGGGTCCGTCGGCCCATGGTGGCGTCGATGAGCTTCTTGGCAATCTTGGCGTCCTCTTTGAGGCGCTTCATGGGCGCGGATCCGGGAGACACGATGGCGACGACGCGATCCGCCGCTACCGTGTTACCGAAACCGATGTTGAGAAGCTTTCCTTCCATACAGATCCCACTTTCTGATACCTGGTATTGTCTGCTAGCCGATACGCCATTGTCTGTGCCGCCCGACGAAAGCGCGGTCGCCGCCCGACCATGCCAATCGGAGCGCCGGGTACGCCGAGGCGACCCCTCCCCGGCCGGGACCTAACCTCTCCGGGCCCATTACTCTACATTCTGCACTTGCTCACGCATCCTTTCAAGCTCGGTCTTTGCCTCGATCACCCGCTGAGAAATAGCCAGATCGTTGGCCTTCGAGCCCGCGGTATTGACCTCCCGGTTCATTTCCTGGAGGAGAAACTCCAGTTGCCGTCCACGAGGTCCATCGGAGTCGAGCTGATCGCGGAACTGCTGCACATGACTTCGCAAGCGAACCACCTCTTCGGTAATGTCGCTTCTGTCGGCAAGCAGGGCCGCCTCCTGGGCCAGACGCCCCTCGTCCACGGGCACTTCGCCGAGGAGCGCCTGGATTCGCTCCGTCAGGCGGTCTCTCGCTTCCTGAACCACGGAGGGGGCCCGCGCCTCGATCTCTCTCGCCAGTTCCTCAAGACGCTGGAGCCGTTGCGAGAAGTCGGCGGCGATGTTGGCGCCTTCCTCGGCGCGCATACGCAGACACTCCGTTACCGCGCCGTCCAGGGCCCCGGAGAGGACGCGCCAAGACCGTTCTCGACTCTCCTCGTCTTCCTTGATGGCGAAGATATCGCGGAAGGTGAGAAGTGCCTCCAGGCGGAGATCCCCTCCGAGACCCAAGTCCTCCTGAAGGTTCCGGAGAAGCCGTGCGTAAGTCCCGGCCAGCTCGACATCCACGGTGAGGTGCTCTGCCTTCTCCAAGGCCTCATCGGCAACGACGCCCACTTCGACACGCCCCCGGGAAAAAGAGGCAGCCACCCGTTTCCGGACCTCCTCCTCGAATTGGCTGTACCTCCGAGGGAGCTTTACCTGGATATCGCAGAACCTGTGGTTTACCGAACGCACTTCCACAGTGAACCGGTATCCGTCGGCTTCCGCCTCACCGCGGCCGAAAGCGGTCATGCTGTGGAGCAAGGGTTCTCCTTATTTCCCTCTATGGTCGAAGCTGGTGTTTGTTCAACGGTCCGTAACTGCAGCAGGTACTTCTGCCTCAAGACCCCCAGCCAGCCGCGCACCCTGGCGTCCCCGTAGTCAGGGTAGGTCCACGGCAGGGGCCGGTACTCCTTCTGGCGAAACACGAGCGTGAGATCGGCATAAATCCCTCGATCCAGGTAGATCCGGTGCGCACAGTTCTTTCCGGTGGCGACCACCAACCGCTCGGCCAGGAGATACCCCGGATCGATATTCACACGCCGTCTCCGACGTTCACTCGTCCTCGCCTCGACTTCGTTGGTCTCCTCCTTGATCCGGACCAGATCCTCCTGTTGGATGAGCCGGGCAAAACTCGCGAAGCGTCGCCAGAGGGGCTGTCCCATCTCGGCATGGTAATAGTCCGTGTAGTCGAAGGGAAGGAGAGCACTCACGAAGTCCTCTGGCCCGTAGCGGCGAGCAAGGTCCAAGAGAGTACCGGCGATGAGCTCGGGCGAGGCCGAGATCACGCTGACGAAGAGCTTCGCCGGCTTGGGCCGCTTCGGGACGCTCATCCACCCTCCTCCGTGCGCTGCGGACTATGCGACACTCCCCTTCCGCCCCACGCAGGCGTACCGAAATCCCGCGGCCTTCATTCGGGCCGGGTCGTAAATATTCCTGAGATCCACGACGACGGGTTCACGCAGGAGCGCCTTCATCCGTTCCCAGTTCAGGTTCATGAGACGCTCCCCGATTGAGGATCTGACGCGACGACACGGTGACCTGCCTGCGCCGCAGACGCGGCAGGCAGGTGGGGAGACGGGACGCCAGAACATCCGTGCTTATGAGGCCCTGCCCCTGCGCTTCACCCCGTCCGAAAGAGCCTCCTTCAGACGTTCTGCCTGCACCGTGGCAGTACCTGCTTCTCCGACGACGATTCCGGCGGCTGCATTCGCAACCACCGCAGCCTGGTGCGGTGTGAGACCGGCAGCCAACCCCAGGGTAAAGGTGCTGATGACCGTATCCCCCGCCCCGGAGACGTCAAATACGCTCCTTGCCTCGGCGGGAATATGAATGCCTCGACCATCCCGTTGAAACAGCGTCATGCCCGCCTCACCCCGGGTAATCAGGACGATCTGGCAATCCAGTTCCTTGAGCAAACGCCTGCCGGCCCGCTCGAGGCTTGCCTCATCCTCGATGGCTATCCCGGACATCGCCTCAGCATCGCGCTGGTTCGGGGTGATCAGGGTGACCCCGCGGTAAA
>Ga0187776_10000098_pt1 | contig 42565 bp, 25 predicted proteins | sample 0216_BV02_MP12_2_FD_132426 | JGI IMG/M metagenome (GOLD analysis project Ga0187776, IMG submission 132426) | Tropical peat soil microbial communities from peatlands in Department of Meta, Colombia - 0216_BV02_MP12_20_MG | ecosystem: Environmental > Terrestrial > Soil > Wetlands > Peat | place...
CTGTTAACCGGAGGGTTGTAGGTTCGAGTCCTACCTGAGGAGCCAAATTTTTGGTTGGAGCTGCGTGCCCACTGGACAACTACTTCAGGCTCCTGACGAGCTCCAGTTCCCGGTCGACGAGATCATTGGGGAGTGGCGTGTATGCCAGGGCGGAGCATTGTTTCTGGCCGTCGGTTAGCATCCAGCGGAGCAGGTCCAGCAAAGCGGTGCCTTTCGTGATATCACCAATATGCTGGCGAAACACAATCCAAGTGAAGGTAGCGATGGGATATGAAGCCTTCCCCGGTGAGTTTGTAATGGATGATGGTAATTGGACATTGGATGCTGCGGACTGTGTCGCTGCTTCAGCCACACTAGAGAGGCTGGCACGAACAAATACCCCTGATCGATTTTGTACCGCGCCGTAGTCCAGCCGCTGCCGAATGGCGTAAACCAGCTCCACATACCCAATCGAGTAGGGCGTCTTTTGCACGGCAGAAGCCACGCCCTGGTTACCATCGGCACCGATACCGATCGGCCAGTTGATTCGGAAACCCGTGCCCAACGCCGCTTTCCACTCGGGACTGACTTTTGACAGGTAGTCCCCCCAAGTGTAGGTCGTGCCGCTCCCATCCGTGCGATGAATTACAACGATTTCATTCCTAGGAAGACTGGCTCCCCTGTTCCATTTTCGGATCTCAGGATCGTCCCAGTTTTTGATTCTCCCGAGATAAATACCAGCAAGAATCTTAGGCGTGAACCGAAGGTCCTGGCCAAGATCAGGCAGGTTGTAGATGGGAACTACCGCCCCCAGAATCATGGGGATGCGCCAGTAGTCGGTGGTCAGCTTCGAATCTCCCACGTCTGGCGAAGACGCATCCGAGGCGGCAAAATCAACTTGGCCGTCAGCCAGCATTTCTAGGCCTTTTTCCGATCCCACAGCCTCATACTGCAGACGTATTTTGGTATTCACTTGTTGAAACAATTGGAACCACTTCTGATAAAGCGGAGCGGGAAACGTCGCACCGGCGCCATGAAGCGTCGTTGGAATCGATGCGTTATTCGGCCCGGGAGAATTGATAGTCGCACTCTGCTGGCTGGCTGCGATCATGGCTTTCACCATGCTTCCCGCAAGGTCATCCGTGATGCTCGTCCAAATCAACTTGTCTGGGGTGACGAGATAAGACCAGATGGGCTTGCCGTTCCGGCCTACTACTTCGACCGACAAGTAACCTGCATACACTGGTTGGCGATTGGTCGCAGGGGCACGCCAGTTCGTGGTCGTGTAACCACGAATCCAGATCTCCCCACTTCCCTTCAGCAAAGCCTCGGCGCCACCGGGGTCCTCGACGAGCTGATAGACGCCTGCCTTGCGAAGCCGTTTGATGAGAGCCTCGCGCAGCGCTCCCGCCACTTTTCCTTCACCAAATGATTCGATGCAGAGCGTCTTGACCTGCGACAGGGATTGGGGCGTCTGTCCCTGGAGCGGAAGGCTCGTCGAAACCAGGCCCAAGACTGCCGCAGCCAACAGACATGACTCGAGAAAAGTCCCGATTGTGCGACCTTGTCTTCTAGAGCGCCAGGCTTCTCTCAACCGCCCTTGCCTTCCCACTTATAGCTCCAGATGAATTCGAAAAGATGGCACAATAACGGGGCCGCGGTCCCGGTTGTAGCCGGGATTTACGAGATACTGAATATCCGGCCCCACGAACAAACCCCGCCAGATGTGCCCAGTGTAATAGCTCTCGATAAGGCTTTCCCGGCCGTAAGTCAGCTTGCCATCGCCGAGAACCAAACCAAGGCCTCCGTACGCGAGATAGGCAGCATGATCACTGGTAATACCGCTGGACACAAACGCGATCCCTGCCCGGTCAAAGCGGCGATGCCACAACCGTCCGACGGCACCTATTCCGCCCGCGAAGACCTGATCGATCTCAGTGAACGACCATGACTCAGTCTTACCATTGTTCCAACCAAGACGGCCGTAGAGGATCAGACTTCGGCTCAGCGCTTGCTCAAAGTTGATGCCGAAACCGTACTTGCTTTCGACCCACTCGGGGTGGTTTGCTAGATCCGGGGTCGCAACTTGCCCGCTCAGGAACTGCTGGTTGGCAACTCGGTAGATTCCCAGGTTGCCATTGTTGATATACGAGAGAAAACGGATGATTCCATCCTTCTTCGGCAGGAATCCTCGGTGCAGTTCAAACTCAAAAGTGGATGTATTGGCTTTGCGGAGGTTCCACTCTAGATTGTCACTGTTTTTCGGCCCGGGAAGCAACGCCTCCGCAAATCGAAACCCCCACTTGGGACTCTGGTACTCCGCCAAAACACCCCAGACGTAGCCACGCGGGTCAGCCGAGAAGTCCCATCCTCCATTCTGATCAACCGCCCAGTTCATAAACTGAAGATGGCTATCACTGCCAACAGCGTTGGTATCGAAGAAATCTGTCATACCAAACTTCCCGATGCGGATCTCCAGACGCTTTTCAGGCAGCTCCGAAAAGGTTGACAGGGGACCGCGCGCGGCTTCAGTGCTGGTCGCGCTCAATGCAAAGATCTGGTGATATATCACTCGGGCTAGATAGGGAGCCTGGTCCAGCGTGGGGTCTTTGACCGCATCAAGATTGGGGAAGCCCGCCAAGCCGAGAGTGCGGCTCAGGCCTTGTGGACCGGCTTCTTCAAAATCGAGCAGCACTTCAGCCGAGCGGCTGATCTGAAAGCCCGTGTAAAGCGTCAGTACGTGGGAGATGGCGCTGTTGTATGTAGGCTGAAAGCTCTGAGGGCCTGAATATGGGGCGTGGAAGGGAGTGTTCGTCTGGAATATGAAGTTCATCTGCCCCGATATCCAGAATCGGCTGTCGGCAGAATGCGGGAACATGGTCGGTACTGTTTCGCTGACGGTTTCGGGTTCAGGTGTCTTCGAGACGGTGATGTCAGGCAACTGGGACAGGGCGGGCAGGGTGATTGTCGTGGCATATAAGAGTGTGAGTAGGACGCATCGCACACAGCACAACGACGCGAAAGTGTCGAATCCCCTCATCCCCTGGAGTTCGCTCAGCGATGTGAAAGCGAACAACATTATCAACGCCTTGGAATTGGGAGGTTAATTTCATGTGAATGTAAGCATATTGCGCTCACCGATAACGTTCTGGGAGGTTGTTGTGCAAACCATTAAAGGTGATCGTTTATGTCTCCGGCTGCAGCACCAACGGCTTTTCTAAACGGAAGCGCATGACACTCTCCGCAGGAATGCGCACCTGCTTACCGCGAGTGAAAACCTGAGTCAGGAAACCGCCACCTCCTCCGGCTGCCGCTCCAATACCAGCACCCTTGCCTCCGCCGAAAATGCCGCCCAACAGGGCGCCGATTGCCGCACCACCGCCTAAGAACTCGGCCGTGCGACGGTTCTTTCCGATGCCTTTCCTGTTGCTCTCATCGACATCGGAAGTAACCACGCGATGTCGCTTTCCATTAATTACTACAGAATCCAGATCGAGGGCGAGTTCTGGGCTGTGCACGGCGCCACCGGTAGAGATTTGCCGAATCATGAGTTCGGCGCGAGATCCTGCGGGAATCACCACGTTTCCATTGGCGTCCAAGACACTTTCTGTAATGGCCCCGCGGTAAAGTTGCCCTGGCTGGGAATTGGAAGAATCGATCTCCTCATCGGTCCGCACTGAAACGTCGGTGCCAGTAGGAACCACTCGTGCATTCTGGGGGACAGACGCCGTTTCCGTTCCGGCGCTGTTGAAGACAAGAGAATCAACATCGCGGACGGGAAATTCGTACTTGATGCCTTGTGGCCCGGTAAATGAAATCGGATTGCTTCCCGTGAAATGGCCGGAATAGCTCTTCCCATTGCGCAAGGTGACCGTATCCAGAGACGAGGTAAGAACCAGAGACTGCACGTCACCCCGGGGAAATTGGTACTGAATTCCCTGGCTGTCAGTAAAGGTGATGGTCGCGCCGCCTTCGAATCGGCCAGAATAGCTGGAACCATCCCGCAGGATGATGGTGTCGGCGCACAGCAGAGTTGCAAAAGAGCAGCAGATCACCAGCGACGCCAGCAGTTTTTTCATAAAGCCTCCGGAGGCGAATGTCTAAGGGCTGATTTGGTCATGTTCTGCCATCTCGTCGCGCAATCCAAACGAGATAGGAAGCGATTGGGGTCCAAACAATATAGCCCAAGAGTTGCATTGCGGCACCGATCACGGCTTCGATGCCATTACGATCTTTTCACTGCCAGTGTATTCAGTACGATAGCAGATGAGGCGGAGAGAATCTTCTCGACGCCTGGCCTACGGAAGTTCGGTGGAGGTTCGAGGCTCGACTTCGCTAATGTTTTTGCATTAGTGCTCCGAGAAATATAGTTCCGCTATGCTGCAAGCCCTTATGACCTGGATCAAAACCGTTCCGCTCTCCGAGGCTAGCGAGCAGTTATTGCAAGCGCTGGAGTCACAACGCTCTCTGTATCCGAAGGAATATGCCACGCCGGTTTTTCCCACCGACGAAGGTGTCGCCGGAATCGTTGCCTCGCATAGCCTCATACCGAACGCCCTGTATCACGCCTTTTCCACTTTTGGAGTCTTGATGGCGCCGGAGTTGCCCCTGACCCGCCGGCAGCAAGAAATGATTACCACCGTCGTCTCCTCCACTAACCGATGCTTCTATTGAATTGAAGCGCACGCAGAGTTTCTGCGCAGGGTGACACTGGATGAGGAACTGGTAGCCGCACTTCGGCGCGACTACAGTAAGGCTTCCATCTCGGATCAGGATCGCACAATGCTTGATTACGTGGTCAAGTTGACAAAGGACGCAACGCGCTGTTCGCCTGAGGATCACGCGCGCCTTCGACAAGCTGGATTTGATGACCGCGGCATCCTCCAAATCACGCTGATCGCTGCCTGGTTCAATTACATCAACCGAGTGGCGGACGCACTGGGCGTGGGACGAGATTGGGGAAGCAGCGGTTTCAAGACCGAGTCGCAGGAACCAGCCGCCTCACCAGCACGGGCACAGAACTCCTGATGATGTTTCATCAGCGCATGTGATCCGGTTGCGTCAGCCAAACAGCAGATACTACTTTCATGTTATTGACCGGTCTGTTCGCTTCCCTATAATCGCGGGCACTTCAACCCGCACCCGAACTTCTTCGACATACGTACGCGTCCGGTACCAGAGGGTGTCGTGTGCTCATCGGGTTGAAGAACTACCCGCCGTCTGAAATGGGGCAATACATGACTACTTTCAAGAGCCTGCTCTGGACCGGCACAATCCTGCTTATAGGATTGAACGCCGTAGCTCAGCAAATCACCGGGAACATCCGTGGAACCGTTCAGGACCCCACCGGGGCAGTTGTGCAGGGTGCGGCAGTGAACGCAATACAGGCGGAGACAGGCCTGACGCGTACCGCGCTGACAGACCGTTCCGGCGCCTATGTTCTCTTGGAACTACCAGTCGGTCACTACCAGCTAAGAGTCGAAGCGCGCGGCTTCCAGTCATACGAGCAAAAGGGCATTTCGCTCAACGTCAATGAAACTGCGAGCGTGAACGTGCTCCTTGCAGTGGGCTCGCAAGACCAGAGTATTGAGATCAACGCAGATGCTCAGTTGATTCAGCCTACTTCGACCACACTTGGAAAGACCGTTCTGGAACAAGAGATCCTGGATCTGCCCTTGAATGGTCGCAACTTCTCGCAACTGGGAGTGCTTCAGCCGGGAGTGGTTCCCATCACTCCCGGTCTGGCTGTAGCGGGTGGTTCGCTGCGCGAGGGACAAGCCTATGCCGTCAATGGACAGCGGCCGGAATCGAACAATTTCTTGATCGACGGGGCTAACAACTTCAATAGCGTAGATGCCGGATTTGTGTTGCGGCCGCCGGTCGATGCAATTTCAGAATTTCGCATCCTGACTCACACCTCCAATGCGGAATTCGGACACAGTACCGGTTCCACGACGAACATTGTTACTCGCTCGGGCTCCAACCGGTTTCACGGTGCTGCCTGGGAATTCCTCCGCAACGATGCTCTGGACGCAACCAATTACTTCGCAAAATCAGTCGAACCTTTGAAGCAAAATCAATTCGGAGGCAGCATCGGCGGACCCATTCGGCGAGATAAGACCTTCTTCTTTGGATACTACGAAGGTTTCCGGAACCGCCAAGGAGAAACCAGGACCGCTACCGTCCCTTCCATGCTGGAGCGACAGGGAGATTTTTCACAAACTATCAACCCAGCGACTGGGCAGGTCGATCCCCTCATCAACGAATTCACCGGCCAGCCTTTCCCTGGCAACAAGCTGCCATTCATCAATCCGATTTCGCAGAACATCTTGCCGTTTTTCCCCGCACCCAATCTCGGCACTAACACCTTCGTTTCTACTGAGACGCTGCACGAAAACACAGATCAGTTTGGAATCCGTCTGGACCAGTACATCGGCGCTTCCGACGTCTTGAATTTCCGTTACATGTTCGCCGACGGCAACAGTACCGATCCACTCTCCACCGCGGGCGCAGATGTGCCCGGCTTTCCAGTGGGGGAAGATCATCGCGCCCAGAATTTCGTCGCTCAGGATACCCACACCTTCTCGCCGAAGATGGTCGGGGTGGCGCGTTTCTCTTTTCTGCGCAATAAATTTCTTTTCGATCAACATCTTAATTCCACCCCGCCGTCAAGCCTTGGGTTTCAATATCAGCCGAGCTTGGACGTCGCTATCGGGCCGCCGTTCGTCCAGGTCAGTGGCTACGCTTCGGTCGGGGACCCGATCACCGGTCCGCGTAACACGTATCAGAATTCATTCGACTTTTCTGCCTCTCTCACCTGGATTCGCGGACGGCATGAGCTAAAGTTCGGCGGTGGGTATCTGTACAATCAGATCAATGCCTTGCAGGGGATCGCCTCCAATGGCTTCTTCGTGTTTGCTCCCTTTCCCGTAAGCAATGCATTCGCCAGTTTTCTGTTCGGCCAGCCAGTCTTCTTTCTTCAGGGCGGCGGTGACCTTCAACGCAATTTGCGGGAGCACAGTCTGAACTGGTATGCCCAGGATACCTTCAAGCTGAGCTCCAGGCTGACTCTGAACTTCGGTCTGCGCTATGAGCTTCCCTTCCCTTACACGGAGGAGAAGGATCGTCAGAATCTTTTCGTTCCAGGGGAACAATCCAAGGTTTTTCCGACTGCTCCTGCTGGACTACTCTATCCTGGCGACCCCGGCGTACCACGCGGTTTGATTCAGACCGACAAGAGAGGATTCGCCCCGCGTGTTGGTCTGGCCTTGGATCCAACCGGTACTGCTCGATGGCTGGTCACCGCCGCCTACGGCATCTTCTATGAACCCTATTACACAGGCCAGGGCGGACCGCTGCAGGACGCCATCAGCGCGCCACCTTACCTGCAGACTCCGCAGGTGAACCTGCCCAACTTTTCCGATCCATTCAATGGCCAGAACCCCTTTAGTGGCGGGTTTTCGCAACCAATGACCTTGCTAGTGCTCGACCGTAACCTGCATCTGCCATACGCACAAGATTGGAATCTCAATGTTCAACGCTCCTTCGGTAGCGACTGGCTGGTAGAGGTGGGATACGTCGGCACCAAGGGAACGAAGCTACCGCGCTTCATCGAAGGCAACCCTGCGGTTTACTATCCGGGCCAGTCCACCGAAGACAACGTCAACCAGCGCCGTCTCTATTCGGGGTGCACGCTCGCTCAGCCCAACGACTGTGTTTATGCTTCGGTGGGGGAGATTTCCGGCATCGCGAATTCCTCTTACAACGCCTTTGAAAGCAGCGTGCGGAAGCGCTTCGGCCACGGCATCTCATTTCTCGCGTCCTACACATGGTCCAAGTCGATCGATGATGTTTCCTCATTCAACATCACCGGTTCGGCAGCCCAGCCGGTGGCGGGAGAAAACGATCTCGCGCAGAATCCTTTCGATCTAGCGGCCGAGCGCGGGCGCTCAATGTTCGACGCCCGCCACAGGTTTGTATTGAGTTATCAGTGGAGCCTTCCCTTCTGGCGCCAGGCTCAAACGTGGTACCAGCACATTCTCGGCGGATGGCAACTCAATGGCATCACTACCCTAATGAGCGGCACACCGTTCACCGTTTTCGATTCGCGAGACGTGTCCCTGCAGGGCGGTGCGCCGGAGATTACTGGGTTTTCGGCCAATCGACCCGATCTGATTGGCAATCCCAATTCCGGCCCCCATACGGTATCCCGCTGGTTCAATACCAGCGCCTTCCAGGCCCTTACTCCCGATCCAAATTCTCCTGTTCAGCAGTTTGGCAATGAAGGCCGCAATGTGGTGCAGGGCCCTGACTTCATGCAGTGGGATTTTTCCGCCCTCAAGAACATCCGGGTGGCGGAAGGCAAGCAGTTCCAGTTCCGCGGGGAGATTTTCAATCTATTCAATCACCCCAATTTCCGGCTGCCGGATAGCGACATTAGCTCTCCTACCTTCGGTCAGATCCAGGGAGCTTTGCCACCCAGGCTTGTCCAATTTGCCTTGAAGTTTCTGTTCTGAAGAGACGGGAATCAGGCAGTTTCTCCAAAGGCGATTTCACTCTGCTTGTTTGAGGTTTGCCATGCGGGGGGCTTAACGATAAAGATGCGCGACGCACAACCTCTCCATGACGGAGTTAATCCAAGTGCCGGGGGAAAAGAATGCCGGCAAGAAAGAAGAGCAGATCACGCAAGAAGTCAGGGCGCCGCTACAGTAGAGGTGCAAGCAAGACCGTCGGGAGCGCCATGCGCCGCAGAAAACGCGGCACGCTTCGCTCGGGAAAGCGAGGTAAAGCGGGTCGGGTGAAAAGCCGCAAGCAGGCAATTGCAATTGGGCTCTCGGAAGCGCGTAAGAAGGGCGCAAAGGTTCCACCAAAGAACAAGTAGGAGTCAGCGCGACCGAATTATTGCGGGACCCTTAACACCACTACCGTGACATCATCGTGCTGACCGGCACGACTAGAGAACTGTTTCAGGCTCTCGAACAGGTATTCCAAGGACTCACCCGCCGATCGGTGCCGGCATCGATCCCACGTCTCCAGGATTTTACCTTCACCGAACTCAATCCCCTCGGCATTGCACAATTCATGCACGCCATCGGTGGCAAATAGCACGCTGTCCCCGGGAAAGAGTTGCGCAGTGTGCTCTTCGTAGGTGGCGTTCGGGAACATTCCGGAGGGTAATCCTCCTTCGCCAAGTGGCTGGCAACTGCTCTTGGATACCAGAAGTGGGCGAGGCAGTCCGGCGTTGGAAAATTGAAGTGTGCGAGTTATCGGGTCAAAGACCGCATACAACGTCGAGCAGAAGCGGCCCGTCATGGGGCGCTGCAGGAGGCGCTCGTTGAGCAAGGAGAGCACGCGTGCGGTGGCCGTGCCGGTCTTATGGATGCCGCGCAGGGCTCCCATCACCAGAGCGCCATACAGGGCTGCCGGCAAACCCTTTCCCACTACGTCGCCCATATACAGCCCGACAAAACCGTTGGGTAAGCGGAAGAAATCAGCAAAGTCGCCGCTCACTTCGAAAAAAGGCGAATAACGAAAGGCAAACTCGAAGGAGTGTTCGGCGAGAGGAGCGCTCGGCAACAGTGAAACTTGGAGAACTTGCGCTTCGCGCAGGTGCTGCTCGCAATCGCGGCACCGGACACCGTTATTGGTAGGGTTTTCCAGGACGACGTCGGATTCCAGACCTTCCATCTGCGTGCCTGCTGACTTTTGCATCGACAAAAACGGTGCTTGCTTTAGTCTTCATTGATCCTTAAGAGATTAAGTTCCACTTTGGGAGAGGGTGCAAAGCCGCAGTTCGTGCGACTCGAAGCGACGAGTGCGTGCTTGCAAAAAATTCTGGGAGAACCTGTGGTTCTCCCAGTAACGGTTCTACTTGTTGACCGCAGGCGGTGGGATCAGTTCGGCCAGTCGTGCATCTTGCCGGATAGTAGCGAACTCTTCGTCTCTATAAACGTCCGTCAGATTGTGAAAGCCCTCTTCCTTAGCTTTTCTCAGGCATTCGAGACAACGTTCGATATCGCCACGTTTTGCGAACAACTTAGCCAACACATAAGAATATTTGGCGCGATCTTCGGGAGATGAAATCTTGGCAGAAACGCCGCCGTGGGTGGACCGCAATAGGACCTCAGGATCCAACTCCAAGGCACGCGTGTATTCTGCGATTGCACGCTCAAGCTTGTTCTGGGCGAACCAGGCAGTGCCTAAATTACTGTGGATAGAGGCATTTGCTTCGCTCAAAGCCAGTGCCTTTTTGTAATATTTCACCGCCCGTCCGTAATTCTTCTGCATGTAGGCAATTACGCCAATGTTGTTGAAGGCTTGAGCATATTTGCTATCGAATTTCACCGCGCGAGTGAAATGGTACTCCGCAGAACTAAGCTGGCCAATCTGCAGCTCCGCGATTCCAATCTTGTTGTATAAGACGGCATTCTTCGGTTGTCTCTGCAGGCCGGCATTGTAGTATCGAATTGATTCTTCGTAGTTCTTCTGCATACGCAGGATGTCCCCTCTGGCTTCCAGTTGTGCAACCGTCATTTGCGACATTGGCAGGCTGGGTGGCTGGGACTCCGATGCTGAACTGCCGGAATTGTCAGCCCGCAAAGCAGCGGAAAGAGCCAAGAGGATTCCAATAAGCCATAGTCTCCGCATATATGCCTCCTTGGCCGGAGTTGCGCCACCGAACCGGGCTTTGTCTATTGGGTCGGAAAGCCTGCTCACAGCCGAACTCCTTATTGCAGAAGACAAGGCAGTACACAACGTTATAGCCGCTACCACACTGTTAAAGGCAGACGCTTTAGGGGGGACTTGTGGCCAATGCTCACAGACCCACGCTGTAGCAGACTGTAAACACTAACTTAGTGCTGACCGTCCCATTCTGGCCCTTTCCGAGGGTTACGGCGGCTGTTACCTCACTCTTCACGGTTACATGCGAGCTAGACTCTAGACAGGAACCCGCGAATGGCTGTCCTTCAAGAGTCCGTGGAAGCGGAACGAGCTGAACTCCAGAGAGTTCTGCAGTCAGAGGCGTTTGTCCGCGCGCCTGCCCTCTCGCACTTGCTTTCCTATCTCTGCGAGAAGTGGTTCGCGGGTGAAGGTGAGCAGATTAAGGAGTACTCCATTGCGGTAGAGGTTTTTGGCCGCGGCGCCTCCTTCGACCAGGATTCCGATTCTATTGTCCGGGTACAAGCCAACCGGCTTCGTAGGCGCTTAGCAGAGTACTACGCGGGAGACGGCGCAGGTCACACTCTCCACATTTCAATTCCCGTAGGACAGTACGTGCCACAGTTTGCAGTCGCGGGGGAGTCTTCCCAGGCAACCAAGCCCGTGCCGGATTCTCAAAAACCTGTAGCGGGCGATGCCGTCAGATGGAGGTCAAACGTGTGGCGCTGGTTCATTCCAGCCGCCATTGCCTCTGTTGTGGTTGGTATCGGCCTTCTGATCTTTCTTCCCAGGACGAAAACAACTGTGCCGGCATATCCCCAAAGGTCCGCGTCCGCTGTGAGTGAGGCTCCAATCGGATTGCCAGTCGGCGACGAGGTCCGAATTCTTGCAGGGAGTACCCACAACTATGTTGATCGTGCCGGAAAAGTATGGAGCGCCGACCGGTACTTTTCCGGCGGAATGCTGGTTCGTAGTCCCGTGAGGCATATCTGGCGGACGCTTGATCCGGAAATTTACCGCTCCAGCCGCCAGGGCGATTTCAGCTATGACATTCCACTGAAGCCCGGCAATTATGAGCTGCGGCTGCACTTTGCCGAAACTTATTACGGTCCTGAGGATTCGGGCGGCGGCGAGGGCAGCCGCATTATGGCCATCAACGTCAACGGCAAAACGCTGCTCAATGATTTTGACGTGGTGGCCGATGCTGGCGGCAGCAGGACCGCCGACGAGAAGGTGCTGGTTGACGTTACCCCGGCGGGAGACGGCCTGCTGCACTTGAACGTCTCCTCCCTGCACGGAGGACGCGGAATGCTGTCGGGAATTGAGATTGTCCCGGGAGTGCGCGGCCGAATCCGTCCCGTTCGTATCGTTATGCGCGACAGCTCTTACTATTCCGACGACAGCCGCTGGTGGGCTCCGGACCAGTATTTCAAAGGAGGGCAGTTGGCGGTTCGTGCAGGATCGGTGGCGGGCGCCGATGACCAGGAATTGTACGAGAGCGAGCGTTGGGGAAACTTCTCTTACGCCATCCCCGTACCGCCGGGACGATACACAGCAGTGCTCCACTTTGTGGAGCGGCGCTTTGGGGTCGGTAATCGCGACAGCTACGTGGGTCCACCGCATGAAGCCGCAGGTGGCCTGGGTAGCCGGGTGTTCAACGTGGTTTGCAATGGGCGAGTGGTGGTGCGAGATTTAGACCTTTTGAAAAATGCGGCGGAAAACCAGCTCCTGACGCGCAAGATCACGGGGCTGGAGCCTAACTCGCAAGGCAAGCTACTGTTCGAATTCGTTCCCGTCAGAGATTACGCAACAGTCAGCGCCATCGAAATTCTGCCAGAGTAGGTAACGAGAGTGCCCTGGCTGATCCGGGATGGCAACAACCCTCCTCTCTTTTCCTCCTTTGATTTATCCTGTGGCGCCACCAAGGGATTTCGACGGAGAACTGCGTGATTCCAAGGAATTGCCGTTTCTGGCTTGTGTTTTGCTCTGCCCTCGCCTACCTGATCCCGCTTGCAGTTGCTGCGCAACAGTACCCCGAGAGCCTGTATCAGGAGATGCGCTGGCGCATGATCGGGCCCTTTCGCGGCGGACGCACCCGGGCAGCTACCGGCGTGCCCAGCCAGCCAAACGTGTTCTACATCGGCGTAGTCAATGGCGGGGTCTGGAAAACGGAGGATTACGGTCGAACTTGGTCTCCGATTTTTGATGCCCAGCCTACACAATCGATCGGCGACATTGTCGTAGCGCCGTCTGATCCCAACACTCTCTATGTCGGCAGCGGAGAAGGCTTGCATCGCCCCGACCTGTCGGTTGGAGATGGGATCTACAAATCCATCGATGGGGGAAAGACTTGGACTCAGCTTGGACTGCGAGATGCGCAACAGATTCCCGCGCTTGCGATTGATCCACACGATCCTAACCGGGTATTTGCCGCTGTTCTAGGACATCCTTATGGACCTAACACCGAGCGAGGCATTTTCCGCTCCACCGACGGCGGCCAAACCTGGCAAAAGGTGCTCTACAAGGACGAGAACACGGGCGGCGCGGATGTCGAAATCGATCCCTCGAATCCAAGAATTGTTTACGCCTCGCTTTGGGAAGCCCGCCTGGGCCCTTGGGAGGACGGCAACGAATACAGCGGAATCGGAGGAGGACTTTTCAAGTCAACCGACGGAGGCACAACCTGGAGGCCGTTGAAAAATGGGTTGCCTGCGGATCTGGTGCAGATTCACGTAGCTATTGCCAGCAGTCAGCCTAATCGGTTGTACACCGTATTCTCCACCACCACGAGCAGCACCTATGGGTCCGGCAAGGGGCTGGGCTTCTATCGCTCCGATGACGGAGGCGAGAACTGGTACAACGCGACCAGCGATCCGCGTCCGGCGATGAAGATCGGAGGCGGCGATCTGCCGATGATCAAGGTGGATCCCACGAATCCGGATGTGGTGTACAGCACCAGCATTGTCACTGTGCGCTCGACCGACGGTGGCAAAACCTGGACCAGCATCCGCGGCGCTCCCGGCGGGGACGACTACCAGAACATTTGGATCAATCCGAACAATCCCAACATTATTCTTCTGGTCGCCGACCAGGGGGCCATCGTCAGCGTGAACGGCGGACAGACCTGGAGTTCCTGGTACAACCAGCCTACCGCGCAGCTTTATCACGTGACCACCAGCAATACGTTTCCCTACCGGGTCTGCGGAGGACAGCAGGAGAGTGGCTCAGTGTGCATTTTGAGCCGCGGCAATGATGGGGAAATCACGTTTCGCGATTGGCATCCGGTGGGAGTCATTGAGTACGGCTATGCGGCTCCGGACCCGCTCGATCCAGAGATCGTGTATGGGGCCGGGAGAAACGAGGTCAGCCGCTTTCACTGGAGCACGGGCCAGGTAGAAAACGTTACGCCCATTCCCATTCGTGGTGAAACATATCGCACCGAGCGCACCGAGCCGATCATGTTCTCGCCCGTCGATCCTCATATCCTGTACTACGCGGCGAATGTGTTGTTCATATCGCGCGATGGTGGAAGGACGTGGGAAACAATCAGCAGCGATTTATCGCGGCAGCATCCGGGCGTTCCCTCCAGCCTGGGAAAGATGGCTGCGAAGGACCCCAAAGCAGATAAGCAGCGCGGGGCGATCTATGCGCTGGCTCCTTCTTTCCGCGACGTCAATATTCTTTGGGCAGGCACCGACGATGGCCTGGTTTGGCGGACGCGAGACGGCGGAAAGAACTGGAAGGACATCACACCTCCAGAGCTGACTCCGTGGAGCAAAGTAACCCAGATCGCCGCCTCGCGTTTCGATGACGACACAGCCTATGTCTCGGTGAGCCGCCTGCGCATTGACGATCTGCGTCCTTATCTCTACCGCACACATGACGCAGGAAAGACGTGGCAGCGGATCGTTTCTGGACTTCCGGAAAATGCCCCTGTCAATGCTGTACGCGAAGATCCGGTGCGCAAAGGGTTACTGTTTGCGGCAACGGAAACGGGCGTGTGGGTTTCTTTTGATGAGGGCGACCATTGGCAGTCGTTGCAGTTGAACCTGCCGCGCAGTTCCGCCCGTGATTTGTGGATTCACGACGATGATCTGATTGTTGCCACACACGGAAGGTCCTTCTGGATTCTGGACGACATCACGCCGCTGCGACAGCTCAGCAGCCAGCTAATGCATGAGTATGCCTATCTCTTCCAGCCGCAGACTGCCTATCTTGTACGGCGCAACACCAATACGGATACTCCCCTGCCGACCGATGAGCCCGCGGGGCAGAATCCGCCGGCTGGGGCTATCCTCGATTATTTCCTGGCAGCGGCTGATGACGCAGTATTGGAAATCGTTGATTCACAAGGCAAGTCAGTGCGCCGCTATTCGAGCAAGGACACTCCCGAAATCACAGAAGAGGAGCTCGACAAACAACTGATCCCGCTCTACTGGATCCGCATGCCGCAGAGCCTTCCCATTATGCCTGGCATGCACCGCTGGGTGTGGGATTTGCATTACCCTGCGCCGCTCTCTGCGCGTCACGAATACCCGATTGCTGCCACTCCTCACGACACGCCACGAGTCCCACTGGGGCCGCTGGCTCTGCCAGGGCAGTACACGGTGCGTCTCACAGTCCGTGGTCGCTCTTACGCCCAGCCGCTGACGCTGAAGATGGATCCGCGGGTCAAGACGCCGATGGCCGACCTGGAGCAGCAGTTCAAGCTCCAAATGAGGCTGGCCTCCATGCTCTCGGACAGCTCGCGGGCGCTCCTGGAAGCTCGCTCCGCGACTCGTCAACTCGAAAAACTGCCCAAAGATGTGGGCGGAACACAGGGTGAATCGATTCGGGCTTTTGAGAAAAAGCTAACGGCGGTTGTGGAAGGTCCGAAGGATTCGGGCGCGAATAGTCCGGCGGAGCCGAACCTCGAGCAGGTCAACAGCGACATCTATGCGCTTTACGGCAGCGTAGGCCAGGCGGATGTGGGCCCCACCATAGCGCAAGTGGATGCTGTCGAAGTCGCCCAACGCAGTCTTTTTGCCGTAGAGAAGAGCTGGAACGATCTGAAGGGTGCAGATTTGCAGGAATTAAATCGGCAACTGCGGCAGGCCAACCTGCCAGAGATTCGGCCTGAGCAGGATTTGAAGGCAGGCGAGGGCGGGGGAAATGAATAGTAGTCTGGGGCTCCCGAATCCCAGCGCAGGAACGGGCTCTCCATTCACTCGGATAAGTAGTCAGAAGCTATCGGCTATCCCAATAAATCGGTTTTGAAAGGGCGCGGCTTCAGCCGCGCCGTCCAGAGCCGCATAAATCCTGGGCTCTAGCCCCTGAGCGAAACCGACGTTTACCCCTCGGTTCATCATGAGATAGCTTTGCAAAGCTAGTATTTTTTCACTATTGTGTGGCTCCCTGAGTCCCAGTAGAGTGCGCACATATTGTTCGTCTCCATAACTGGTGAGCCTCCACTCCGTGCCCCTAAATTAGGCTCATCAGAGCGTTGAGGTACCCAGCCAGCATCCCTGGCCGCTGGCTGGGATTTCTTTTTGTATCTGAGATCCGCTAGAACTCACTCACGCTGCCTGTCGATCGCGCGTTAAGTAGAAATGCACCGCCGGGGTTACGATTAGCGAAAGAACCATGGAGATGAGAATCCCTCCGATAACGGCGATTGCCAGAGGCTGCAGCATCTGGGATCCGGCGCCCAGCGCCAGCGCGAGCGGCAGCATCCCAGCCACCGATGCCAGCGCGGTCATCACAATCGGTCGCAGTCTGCGGCGTCCTGCCTGAATCATGGCTTCTTCTGCTGAAAAGCCGGCTGCTCGGAACTTCTGATCAGCATCGAGCAACAAGATTCCATTCTTGGCAACGATGCCGACAACCATGATCAGCCCCATAAACGAAGCGATGTTGAAGGTAGTGCGGGTGATCAGCAGGGCAAAAAATACGCCCGACGTCGATAGCAATGCCGAAGCGAGTATGGCCAAGGGAGCCGAGAAGGTGCGGAATTCAAACAGCAGGACGAGAAAAAGCAGCATCAGCGCGAGAAATAGAACTAGCACCAGATCCCGGAAGGAGCTCTGCTGCAATTCGTAAGTTCCACCGTATTGAACCCGGATCGACGATGGCAGGTGAAGGCCAGCCACGGCTTTCTTCACCGCCGCAATACCGCTGCCCAAATCACGTCCTTCCAAGCGAGCGGTAACCGCCACGTCGCGCTGAAGATTCTCGCGTCTGATCTCAGTCTGTCCCGGGAGTTCGCTAAGGCTGGCTAGAGAGCCTAGGGTTGCAGTCTTGCCGGTGCTGCTGGTCAGCAACGTGTTCTTCATCGCGTCGAGTGAAGTCCGATTCCCCTCCGGAAAACGCACGCGAATCGTGTAGGCGCGATCGTTGACGATGACCGGAAGCGCGGCAGGCTCGCCTTCCAGAATTGCGGCAGCGTCCGTGGCAACTTCCTCGGGCGTAAATCCGGCGCGCGCGGCGATGAGCGGATTTACCTGGAACATCACTGCCGGGCCGCTGATTGTGTTCTCAATCCCGTCTAGCACATCCACTACACCAGGGATCTTGCGAATCGAATCAGCTAGCCGCGGCGCCCACTGGCGAAGCAGTTCAGGATCGGCAGAAAACAACTTGATTTCGATGGGCTCGGGTGCGCTGGTCAGGTCGCCGATCATGTCTTGCAGCACCTGGATGAATTCGACATTAATCGCAGGCTCCTGTGCGGCAATCTTGGCACGCACATCGGAGATCACTTCTTCGATGTCTCGATCCCGCTTGCCTTTCAGCTTTACGGAGATGTCCCCAGTGTTGGCTTCCGTCACCGCAGCGAGCCCTAACTGCAGGCCGGTGCGGCGCGAGGTGCTTTCAACCTCGGGTATTCCGCGAAGCATTTGCTCTATGTGTGTGAGAACGCGATTGGTCTCCTGCAGCGAGCTGCCCGCGGGCATGATGTAGTCGATGACAAAGCCGCCTTCATCCATCTCCGGCAAAAGGTCGGAGCCAAGCGCGTGATAGGACAGGTAAGAGATCACGATCAAGCCTGCCGCCAGTCCGGCCAGCCAGCGAGGATGCTCGAGGGCGCGCTTCACCCATTTCTCATAAAAGCTGATGACGCGGCCAAAAAAGCCCCGCATTGACGCTTCTTCGGCCGCCAGCAGGCGTTCGGTCTCCGATGAGGAGGCGGAGAGGGCTTTCAAAATGTCCTCAGGTGGAGCGGCGGCTCTCCTGCGCACAAAATACTGGCTCAAATTTGGGGTCCAGGTGAGCGCCAGCGCCAGCGAACTGAACAATGCCACCGCCATGGTGACTGCCAGGGCGCGGAAGAAGGTCCCGGTAACGCCGGTAATCGAAATCAAGGGAAGGAAGACGACAACCGGGGTGAGAGTCGAGCCAACAAGGGGAATAGTGATTTCGTGAAGTGCGCTGTGAATGGCCTCCAGACGAGACTGCCCGGCATCGCGATGCAAAGTGATGTTCTCGACAACAACGATGGCGTCGTCGATCACCAGGCCTACGGCGGCGGCCAGGCCGCCCAGAGTCATCAGATTGAAACTCTCGCCGAGGACTTTCAGAAAGATGAGGGTGATGAGGATCGTAACCGGAATCACCAATCCAGCCACGACGGAGCTGCCCCAATCGCGAAGGAATAGCACAAGAATTACCGAGGCCAGCACGAGGCCGAGCAGGATGGCATCCCGCACGCTCTTGATCGATTCGCGCACGATCGTAGATTGATCGTAAAACGACTGAATCTGAATACCGGGCGGGAGTGAGCGGCGAATGTCTTCGACCTCGGCGTGGACTGCGTCGGCAACCGCTACGGTGTTGCTATCCGGTTGACGATTGATGTTGAGCAGTACCCCCGGCTTTCCGTTGGCGGTAACGATCGTGTATTGGGGTTTGACCGACTGGCTGACCGAAGCGACATCTCCAATGTGGATGGGAATGCCCGCCTGCGTTGACTTGATCACGATATTGGAAATCTGCGCGGGATCGCGAACTTGTCCGTTGATCAAGCCCAGATACAACTGGTGATTTTGCTCGAGCAGTCCGGGCGAGTCGATGAGGTTGGTGCGCCGGACAGCATCGAGAATCTCCGTAACCGTGGTGCTGGCAGCCAGAAGCTTAGCGGGATCGGGAGTGATCTCGAACTCGGGAACCTGGCCTCCCTGAACGATCACCGTCGATACGCCATTTAAGCGATTCAGGCGCGGCTTCAGGTCATAGGTTGCGAGCTCCCAGAGCTGCGATTGGGGAACAGAATCGGACGTCAGGCTGTAGCCAAGGATAGGAAAGGAAGCAAAAGTGAGCCGATTGCTTACTATCTTCGCAGTTGGCGGCAGGGACGACTGGACACGCGCCACAGCCGAGTCGACCAGTTGTAGTGTCCGGAACATGTCGACGTTCCAGTCGAAGAACAGATTAATTTCGGCGGAGCCGCGGCTGGTTGTGGAACGCACTTGCTGCAAACCGGGGACGCTGTTCACCGCTTCTTCGAGCGGACGGGTAATGGTAACCAGCATCTGGTCGATCGGCATCACCCCGTTATCGACGCCGATGACAATGCGGGGAAAATTCGTCGACGGAAAAACCGCGATGGGGATACTGAATGCGAGATAAACGCCGATGAGCGCGGCCGCAATAATAAGGAAGATGACCGGGCCGGAGAATCGTGCAAACCAGTAGGTTCGAGGCGGAGCTTCCTCGACCCGCGCCTCTGTTTTCGGCTTGGGATTGTCGCTCATCTCAGGGTTCGGCGCCTTTCGACTCAGTGGCAGCGGTCGTGTTCCACTGGACTTTAGTGTTGTCTGGTAAACCGTAAGCTCCGTTGGTCACCACGCGGTCTCCCGCCTTCAGCCCAGACACGATCTGCACTTCGTTCCCCTGTCGAATGGCCGCCTGAACCTCCTGCTGATGAGCTCGCTGATCCGGCCCGACGCGCATCACCGAATCGCCACCATTGGCCAACTTCAGCAGAGCGGATGCCGGTATCACCGTGGCATCCGCAACTCGCTGCGCTACGATCGATAGCTGTACCGTAGTGCCCGGTCGTAATTGCTGAGCCGGATTTGCGGCTTGCACCCAAATCTCAACCGTAGTGCTGTTGGGATCGGTCGCCGGGCTGACGATGGTCACAGTGCCAGGAATTTGTTCCGAGATCCCTGGGGCAGTGATCGACGCATGATCACCTGGTTTCAGCAAGGCAGCCTGCTCCTCCGGAACATGAGCTCGGGCGACGACTTGGGAGGTATCCATCACGGTAATCAGAGGCGTCCCAGCCGGGGCCATTTCTCCCGCATATAGTGGCCGGTCAGTGATCACGCCACTGATGGGGCTGCGGATTTCGGTGTATCCGAACTGAGCCTCAGAGCCCATGTATTTGCCCTTGGCGGAGGTCAATTGGCCGGCAGCTGATTTCAGCTCCTGCTGTTTGCCAACCGATTGCAGGGCGGTCTGATGCTTTTGGGCGATCTCATAGGCATTGCGAGCTTGAACGTATGCCACTTCGGCAGCATCGACGTCTTTGCGGGCGATGGCGCCTTGGGCAAGGAGATTTTTTCGGCTCTCATAAATCTTTTGTTGGGCATCGAGAGTGTCCTTGGCGGCCTGCACATCCAGTTCAGCTTTTTGCCATTCCTCTGGAAGAGTCGCCTTGGTAGCGCTTTCGTAAGCCGCCTGGGCCTGCTCGTATGCGCCTCTGTTCTCTACTGTGGCGGCAGCCAGATCGCGATTTTCAAGCACCGCCAGCAATTGGCCGGCGTGAACTTTACCTCCCCGCTGCACAAAGAACTGGCGAACCGGAGCGGAGACCTTGGGTGTCAGGGCAGCCTGCTTGAGAGGAAACAATACTGCCTCAGTCGAGACCACCTGTTCGATGGGCTTCTGTACGGCCAGGGCTGTTTGTACGGCTACGACCGGTTCTTTCTCTGCTGGTTCATGGGAACAGGCCGTCAGGACAATGGCAGCCGTACCCGAGATCAGCGGGACTATGGTGCGTTTAAGCGACCGCTTCAACCGTTTGTGTTTTGTCATGCTCATTTGCGGTCGCAACCGATCAGAAGCTCCCTGTTATAGTCTGCAAGTTGGCAAGCGACACACGATAACGGACCTGCGCGTCGTCGAACGCGGCTCGCGTCATCACGAGAGTATTCTGCGCGTCCACCACCTCCAGCACCGTCGCTTCCCCAGCCCTGTATCGCAGGGTGGTCAGGCGCAAGCTCTCGGCCGCCAACTCGGCTGAGCTTCGCAGCGTCTCGAGTTCGTTGCGAGCCGCATCCGCATCGGCATAGAAAGTGCGGAGATTCGCGATCAGCTCGCGTTGAGCAAAGCTCAGTTCGACGCGCGCCTGGTCGCGCTTCAGTTGCGCCTGTCGCACTTTGCTCTGGGTGGCTCCCCAACTCCACACCGGAATAGTGAGCATTGCTGAGGCGGCATATCCCAGGTTCTGAATTTGGCCGGTGTAGGTAGCGAAATGGACAGCATCGATTCCATACCAGGCATCCAGGGTAAGAGTAGGCAGGTGCGCTGCCCAGGCGATCTGCACGTCACGATTTGCAACATCCAGAGCCGACACCGCGGCCCGCAGGTCAGGGTTATTCTGAGCGCCCATTCTCTGGACTTCGTCAAAGCCGGGTAGGGCGGGGGCCAGTCGGAGGTCATCGACGACAGAGAAGTTCTCCTCAAAGTTTGGAAATAGCATTACGGCAAGCGCCAGCCGCGTCTTTTCGATATTTAGGTTCGCTTCCCGTAAATCGCGTTGACGATCGTTGAACTGCAATTGAGCCTTGATCACGTCGGAATGCGCGACCTCACCGCCGTTCTCAAGTTCCTGAGTAATCTTGAGAAATCGCTGGGCTTCGGAGAAAGCTTGCTGCGAGTCGGCGTACTTGCGTTGAGCAACCACTAGGCTGTAGTAGGCCTGAACAACAGTAACGACCAGACCGCGTGAGGCGATCTCCTGCTTAGCACGCGCCAACGCCAGGGCCGCAGACGAGCGGCGATAGGCAGCGATTTGCGCCGGACCGAGATTCAAAACCTCGTGCGCGTTTCCTTGACTCAGATATTCATGAACCGCGTTGTTGGCGATGAACACGCCGGTGGGTGTTCCGTTGCCTTCGGTGTAGAGATACTGGGTGGTGTAGTTGATTGCCGGAAGCAGGGCAGCGCGAGTCTGGACACGATCTTCGCGAGCCACACCCACGTCGGTGATTGCGGCGCGAAGCAATGGATTGTTGGCGCGCGCCAGCGCGAGGGCGTCGCTCAGAGTAATGGTACGCGGCGCGCCGGGGGTTGGGGGAACCGCGGGATCAGGGGGCGCGGGGCCGGTCTGTGTCGCTGCGGGCGGCATTTGAGGTTCCGCTTGAGCCGCTGGGATGGGCAATTGCAATTGAACAGCCGCAGAATTCGCCACCAGACTCCGCAGATCGGTGGTTTGTGCCAGAGAGAGTGGAAGAATCGAAACCAGGATACTTACAGAAACCAATGTGTATTTCACGTGCTCTCCAGAGCGCTAACAAACCTCTTGTCACACCTGTCCAGAGTTGTTCGATTCCTGCCCCATCCTTGCAGTTGGTTTGTCCATCCTTTCCCCAATCCGGATGAGCAATGAGTTTCCCAGAGCGACCTCTCCGCAGCCAGAATAGCCCGTGTTTATGAGCCTTTTCTGAATCAGGGATGAAAATCTATTCATGTTCAACCTTGCCGGCAGCGGTATGATTCTGTCCACAGGACCCGGAGCAGGTATCCTCCAGCTTCGGACGTGCAGAATCGGGTTTCTGTCACACATGCGGATTTTGCTGGTTGAAGACGAACCGAAAGTACGGGACTTCGTGGTGCGAGGCCTGACGGCCGAACGATATGCGGTTGACAGTGCCGAAGACGGGGAAAAAGGGCTGCAACTGGCTTCCAGCTATCACTACGACTTGATCATTTTGGACCTGATGCTGCCGAGGGTCGACGGCGCCGAAGTGTTGAGGCGCATTCGAAGCCGGGACGCAAATGTACCCGTATTGGTTTTGACGGCCAGGGACGCGGTTCACGACAAAGTCCTGACATTCGAAGCTGGAGCGGATGATTACCTGACCAAGCCTTTCGCTTTTGCCGAACTTTTGGTCCGCACCAAGGCATTGTTGCGGCGCGGCCCCGTCAGCCGGGCGAGTTCAGCGCGAATTGCGGACCTGGAACTGGATCGCCTCACCCAGCAGGTCAAGCGTTCCGGGAAGCGCATTGACCTGACCGGCAAGGAATATGCGTTGCTGGAATATCTGATGCTGAATGCGGGAAGGGTGCTCTCCCGCCACATGATCATCGAACATGTCTGGGACCAGAGCTTCGACGGCCTCACGAACATTGTCGATGTTTACGTGCGTCATCTTCGCAATAAGGTGGATGAAGGCTTCGAACCAAAACTGATTCAGACCGTGCGGGGTGTTGGCTACACGATTCGCGAGGCAGGCAACGGATGAACCGCCGATCTTTGCGATTTCGAGTGATCAGCTGGTATGCAGGGATCTTTACTGCCTCCTTCCTGTTCTTTGGCGCTGGAATCTACGCTGGACTCCGCAGTTACCTGATGTGGAACTTGCGGAGCTCACTCGCGGCCGATGCCCGCTCGATTGGCGAGAAGCTGCTGGATGATGCGGCCGCGCGGGGAAACGGCTACGTTACCGAGGAGATCGAGGAAAGCTTTGCTCCCGAGGTCAACTCCCGCCTGATTCGGGTAACCCGCAACGATGGCTCCGTCGTATACCAATCCGCGCCACCCGCAGATCACAGCTTCGATCCGAGCCGGATCGTGGGCGTGCCCATCCAGCAGTGGTTACATGCGAATTCAGGCTTCAGCTGGGAAGTTGAAACAAGCTCGCTGCCCGTCTTTGTGTATTCCTATCCCTATCGCGCTCAGGATGGTTGGAGCTATCTGATCGAAATCGGCACTACGCATCAGCAGATCCGCTCTACTCTGAATGGATTGCTGTTGCTGTTCGGGATCGGGCTGCCGGTGATGCTGGCAGCGGCCTGCTTGGGCGGATTCATCGTAATGAAGAAGGCGCTGGTGCCGGTGCGAATCATCACTGAAACAGCGGAGCAGATCAGCTTGCTGAGGGCCGAGGAACGCTTGCCAGTGGCGCCGACTGGCGACGAACTCGAGCACTTGTCGCGGGCCCTGAATCGAATGCTCGACCGCCTGGAAGACGCGTTCCAGCATATACGCCGCTTCTCGGCAGACGTCTCCCATGAACTGCGCACGCCGCTGACGATTATCCGTGGGGAACTGGAATCGCTGATGCGGCACTCGAGCCCGGCATCACGTGTGCAGGAAATCGCCGGCAATTGCCTGGAAGAGGTTGAACGGCTCACACGCATCATCGATCAGTTGCTGGCGCTCTCGCGTCTGGATGCCGGAGATGACAGCCTTCCTAAGGAGGTGATCGATCTCGGGGAACTAGTCAAATCCACTGCGGACCAGATGCAATTGATGGTGGAAGAAAAAGGGCTGGCGCTTGTAAGTAAATTGCAAGCCGACGTGCTGGTCCAGGGCAATCCCTCAAGATTCAAGCAGATTGTGGTCAATCTGTTGGACAACGCAATCAAATACACTCCTGAAGGTGGAACTATCGAAGTTACCGTAGGATCTGATGGTCCCAAGGCTTTTCTTGAGATTTCCGATTCCGGGATTGGCATCCCCCACGAGGCCCTTCCGCACATATTCGATCGCTTCTACCGCGTTGACAAAGCCCGCTCTCGCGAAACCGGTGGAAGCGGCCTGGGATTGTCGATTGTGAAGTCGATCGCAGCGGCCTATGGGGCCGAGGTCAAGGTCACCAGTTCTCCCGGTCAAGGCACGCGCGTGCGGCTCGAGGCGGCACGAGTCTGGAGTGAGGCCGCCACCACCGGACCCAAGGTGGAGACTTATGTGCCTGCGGGATGGGCCGCGCCGAGATGAAGATCGAGGGTTAGCTGCCGGTGATCTGATTCCCCATTTCCCGCACTGAACCCATGGCACGGGAAGCGTTGTCACGAACTTCTTGGTAACGCTCACGAGCCGTCTCCGCCATATCTCCATAGCGCTGACGGCCAGCTTCCGCGAGATCGCTCGCCCGATCGGAGATCTGCCTCCTCATCTTTTTTCCGGTCATCGGTGCAAACAACAATGCCAAACCAACTCCCATTCCCAGCCCTGTTAAGAAGGCCTTCATTTTCTTTCCTCCTATAAATGCTGATGCTAAGGTGCAGCCATGATAGTAAAGGTTGGCTGAAGAGAGATTCTGTCATCGGGTCGGTGTGTCCCTGTGGGAAACTTGTAGTAATGCGTTGGTTTTCTGGTGGATGTTAGCCAGCGATGCTGGTTGCCGACGATTCCGCAAATGATCGTAGGCCACGGCTCGAAGATTGTTTGACCTGCACTGGTTTGGTTTCTTCTCTGGCCGCCAACGAAGAAATTTCGTGCCGTGGCGAAAACGACCGCCGGAGAAATGATCGTATTGCACCTCGCACACGAGTTTTAACTCAAGTGCTTTCCATTCATCGGATCGCCGCGTGCTCCAGCGGCTAGGACCTCCCGGAGCCTTTCCGCTAAAACCCGGACCGCCGATCAGCGGTTCTACAACTGACTTTAGTTCCTTGCGCTGTTCCGAATTGAAACTGGAAGTGAAGCCGACGTGATCCAGCAAGCCTTCCTCGTTGTACAGGCCGAGCAGGAGTGATCCGATGCCTCCTTTTTCGGCGTAGCGAAAACCTCCTACCACGCAATCGGCTGTACGAATGCGCTTGATTTTCACCATGGCACTGCGTTCACCAGAGCGATAGGGCTCGTCAACACGTTTGGCAATGATTCCGTCGAGACCCATGGCGGCCAGGTCGCGCATCCAGCGCGCAGCCTGTTCGAGTTCTGGGGTTCAGGGGAAAGGCGAATTTTGTCAGTCGCGGTTAGCGGCTTAAAAAAATGTTCCAGCTTCTGCCTCCGCTCCCCGAGTGGCAGTGTAACCAGCAATTTCCCCTGACTATCTACCAGCAGGTCGAAGCACAGCATGGTGGCTGGTATTTCCTTGGACAGCTTTCGAATGCGTGATTCTGCCGGATGGATGCGTAATAAAAGGTTGTCAAACGAAAGCTGCTCGCCGGAAGAAATGACGATTTCGCCGTCGAGCACAAATCTCTTGTGGGGCAATTCCGCTAATGCAGCCACCAATTCTGGAAAATACCGGCCCAGCGGTTGTCCTGCCTTCGAGTGAAGCAGGACTTCATCTCCATTTCGGAAAGCCAGGCAGCGAAATCCGTCCCACTTGGGCTCATACAGCCAGCCGGGACCTTCGGGAATCTCGCTCACAGATCTGGCATCGGCGGGAGGATACGGCGGCCGAATCGGCAGTTGAATATCGGGAAATGGCTGTTGCAGTTCCTCGGACGCCAGAGCTCCGAGGCGGACCGAGTCTGCAGACTCTTGGGCGGACGAGGAAGGTCTTCTTGGCATCAGCCGTTCGATGCAAGCAACAAGAGCTTCGGCTACCCAGAAAACAACCGGCCTGGAAAATGCGCTAACGTTCGAAGCTGTTGATTACTTCGCGGATGGTGTCCGCAGAGTAAACGATGCCCAGCCCGATGCGTTCATAGGACTTGAGACCGACATCATAAATAGGAATGGAACCAGCCACGATTCCCAGGATTTGCAGGCGCTTCTCGGGAGGCTTTGACGCCGAAGCGCTGCTGGACTGGCAGTCGCACTTAGCAGCATTCGGATCTACTACCACCAAGCTGCCACTCGACCCGGGATAGATGTTTGCGTCTATCAGGAATCCGTTGATATGCTCCGGAGCATTTACAATTCGCCGGACTTCCTCGTTGAAATCGAATCCCTGCTTGGGATCGGTGGAGATAACCCCAACTCGCAGAACCGGCGATACATTTCGCGGATCAAAGATAGCGGCGGGATATCCCAGCAGATAGACTTGTGACCCCACCCCCACCCCCAGGGAACCAATCGTCTCCGAGGAAGCCAGCATGGATGTATCCAGATATTTCTTTGTACGGACCGCATCGATCAAAACTCTGAACTTGTTGCCAAAAGCTGCCGGCGCAATGTTAATGACCGCCACATCTGTGCTCGGGTCACGGTGAAGACGCACCGAGGAAAGGTACTTCCCATCATCTCCTACGACCGGAACACTGATGTTTTCTACCTTCTCTACCTCCTTGCCAGCCTCACGCGAACCGACCACCACGCGGACTTTGATGTCCTGCTTCTTTCCTTCGGGCGGCAGAATGTGTCGATTGGTGACTAGGTACACCTGACCATGGGTGATGCCAAGCCCGCTGAAGATAAGGAATCCAGTGCCCCGGACTACGAGTGGTCCGCCACTGCCGTGGCTCGCCCCTTGCCCTCGGGACTGGTCCTTGGAGGAGGTGCTCGGTTCACTGGTAGCTTCAACTTCGTAGGTGAGCAACACGGTGCTGTTAAGCACGGATTTGTCCAACACTTGCGCGGCAGCTCGCCGGACTGGAAACCAGAGGCAAGCAGACGACATCAGGATAGTTAGCAAGCAGACTCGCTGCTTTCTACGTAAAGACAGTCTGGACTTTGGCACAGTAGTTACGACTCTGCGGATTTGCCGGTCTTCTCCCGAACTATACCTCATTGACTGACATTCGCGTTGATCTGGATATCGCTGGTAACGCCTGTGTCGGTCGGCGTCGCAAAGCCGGGGGGTTCGGTCAAAGCAAGCTGAGTCGTTCCCACGCTTGCCGGCGTGAACGTCACGTTGACAACGCCTGCACCAGCACTAAATAACACCGAAGCCGGCGACAGACTCCCCACCGCCGTCGAGCTACTGCTCACCGGGACGCCAACCGATGCCCCGCCCCGAAGCCCTTGCGGAGCAACACGCTGAAGAGTGGAGGAATCCAGTTGCCACGATTCGATGGTGAGATTCTTAGCTCCTTGCGCCAAACTGGTCGCGAAATCCTGACCAATTCCGTTGGGGGAATGAATCACGAATCCAGAAGGAGCCAGGTTCACAGTGAGTGTTCCCGGAGCATAGCCGGGAGCAGTAGCCGTGAGCGTCACCGTGCCGGAGGCCGCCATTGCCTGTACGAAGAACGGTGGAAACCCAATGCCGCCTCCACCCTGACCTTGCGAGAGATTGATGCTGATCTGGCTTGTTCCATCGGCTCGTAGAGAGCCCGCCGAAGAAGGAGAAGTAGAAAGCAGAACCAGATTGCCATTCGGACTGCTGATAGTGACCGTCAGAGAGCTGGGCGCGTTAGCCGTCAGAGCTCCATTGGCTTGAATTTGCAGGTTGTAACCTACCGTCGTGCTCGCGGCGTTCAGCGTAATGGCTGGCTGGCTGACTACTGCGGTCAGCTGGCCGGCATTTCCCGCAAGTACGCTGAAAGGTGAACCCGATGGACTCGTCGTCACGGTGGTTGGGTCAACGAAGACCGTCACAGTTCCTTGCCCCACAGCATGGAAGAACAAGGCACTGGCGCCAGTCGCTGGAGTCGACGAACCTCCGGCCGCGAGATTGGCAGGGCTGTCATCAACGCTGCCGATGGTTTTGTCAGAAGTCGCGATTGGGATCGTGACGCTGAGACCTCCCCGAATGATCCCAGGGGCAACCGGGTTGTTCGCGGGATCCAGCCGATACACAGTTAACGTGATGGGAGTGTGCAGCGAGATGGTAGTGGTGTTGATGGGATTCGCCGCGGTGGTCAGCACAAACCCAGAAGGCGTTACCGCGACACTCGTGGTTGTGCTGGTGTAAACCGGCGGGGTGCTGCTGATGGTCAGAGTCACAGGCGACGCCCCGGTAGGCGAGACACCCTGGATCCAGAACGTCGGGATTGCCGTGGCTCCAGCGGAGATCGGCAGGTTGATGCTGGATGAGCCTGCGGTCGTGCCGGTGTTGTCGCTGGAGAGTAAGACTCTGGGGTCGCCGTTCTGAACGCTGATGGTGAGCGTCACACCACCATTCGGAGCAGGCGCCTGCAAAACGCCAGCCCCTCTCGCCTGCAGGTTCACTCCCACGGTTGCTGGATTGACAGTCATCTGAGGAGCGGTAACGTTCGCGTTTAGCTGTGTACTGGTTACAGGCGTGCTGAATGGCGCCGTCGGCACATTAGTAGAAATGTCAGCAAAGTCGATGCTCACCAGCGTTGTGCCTTGCGAAACCGGGTGGAAATTTACGCTCCCGCTGTTTGAGCCGCCGAGGATGACCGCGCAGGGGAACGGCGCGGGCGAGCAGGACGAGCCCAGAATCGTGCCTTTGCTCGTATCGGCGCTCTTTATCGGCACGCTTACGGTCAGACCGCCACGAACTCTAGGGGCCGGGCCTGGTACCACGTTCAGCGCATTATCGAGTCGTTGCGCAGAAACGGTCAAAGCTGTATCCGCTGAGAGGACGCTGGTCGAGAAGTCCTGACCCTGCCCGGTGGGACTCGTCAGCACGAACCCCGATGGAGTGAGGGTCACCGTCGTCACCGCAGAAGTGTAGCCCGGCGCAGTAACGGTCAACTGAACTGTTCCAGAAGGAGCCAGTGCTTGAATGTAGAAGCCGGGCAGGATCGTTTGTCCCGCGGGTACGGTCAGGGTGATAAACACAAAACCAGAGACTGTACCGCTGGTATCGGACGAGACCAACACCTTGCCGGGGTCCGAACTTGTGACCTTCACTTGCAGGTTGCTGGAAGGCGCGTTGTCGAGGGAAGCCGTAGCCAGCACTTCCAGGTTTGCGCCCAGGGTCACTGGAGGCATCGTGATCGTTCCATTGGAGGTTGCGGTCCCGGTGAGCGAAGCAGTATGCGGACTCCCCGCGGCATTGTCGGTAAGACTAAGGGTAGCGGTGCGCTGACCTGCTGCCGTCGGATTAAATGTCATGCTCAAATTCGCAGAGCTGTTCGCTGGAATCACGAGCGGCGAATTGGGATTGAAAGCGGGACTGAAAGAGAAGTCCCCTGGATTAGCGCCGTTGATGCTGATGTTGGATACCGTTAATGGACCGTTGCCAGTGTTGTTGATGGAGAGCGTAATTGGGTTGCTGCTGGTCCCGACCAGTTGGCTGTTGGTAAAGGTGATGCTCGCCGGGCTTAGGTTGACGTTGGGGAACACGCCGGTGCCAGTCATCAAGACCAGTTGCGGGCTGCTGGGGGCGTTGTTCGCCAATATGAGATTTGCAGTGCGGTTGCCGGTAGCTTGAGCTGTGAACGTTACGGTGATCGTCGTAGAGGCATTGGGAGCAACGACGATCGGGCTGGCTTGAGAAACACTGGCGGGCGCAGGCACGGAACTGAAGTCTCCCGGGTTCGCACCAGAAATAGACAGGCCGGTAATTACCAGGTTCGCCACCCCAGTGTTGGTAATGGTGAGTGTGACCGGGGCGCTGGCACTATTCACCATTTGATTGCCGAAGGTCAGGCCGGAAGGACTGAAGTTGATCCCTGGCACCTGCCCCGCGCCGATGAGTTGCACCGTGTGCGGGCTACCGCCTGCGCTATCGGTGATCGTGATTGCCCCGGTGCGCGTCCCTGTACCTCCGGGCGCGAAGATCACGGTGAAGCTGAAAGTGTTGCTGCCCGGCGTAGCGGAGACACTCACTGAACCCGCAATAGGCGGATTAATCGTGAATTCCGCAGGATTTGTGCTCTGGATGGAATTGATCGTGAGAGGTGCATTTCCGGTGTTTGTGATAGTGAACGTCTTTGGAGAGCTGGCCGTGCTCACCGCCTGATTGCCGAAATCAACCGGAGTGCTGGCGCTGTTCGGAGAGATGTTGAAGATCGGTCCCGTACCAGTTCCCGTCAGTTGAACCGTATGAGGACTGCCGCTGGCGTTATCAGTGATGGTCACACTGGCCGATCGGGAACCGACCGCAGGGGGAGTGAAAGTCACGCTAAAGCTGTAAGTATTGGCCCCTGTCGGGGGCACCGTGACAGACCCTGAGAATGAGGTCGTGATGGCGAACTCGGGAGAGTTGGAGCTTTGTAAACCGGTAATGGTCAGAGGAGCATTCCCGGTGTTGGTGATCGTGAATGCCTTGGCGACACTCGTGGTATTCACAGACTGATTTCCGAAATCCACAGCGCCCGCCGCGCTGTTCGGCGCGATGCTGAACAGAGGCGCGGCTCCCGTGCCGGCCAAAGAGAGCGAATGCGGATTGCCGGTCGCGTTATCGCCGATGGTCAACGTTGCGTTGCGAGTTCCTTCCCCCCCCGGGGTAAAGGTCACGCCAAAACTGAAAGTATTGGTTCCGCTTCCGGCGGCCGGGATCACCACCTGCCCGGAAAAAGCCTGGCTGAGCGCGAATTCCACCGGATTCGAGCTTTGAATGCTGTTGATGGTCAGCGGTGCATTACCGGTGTTGGTGATAGTAAATGTTTTCGCGGCGCTGGTAGCGTTCACGGCTTGAAAGCCGAAATCCACGGGAGCGCTGTTGGGCGAGATAGTGAAAACAGGAGCCGATCCGGTTCCGAACAGCGAAACCAAATGCGGGCTGCCGCTGGCGTTATCAGCAACATTCAACGTCGCCGACCTCGACCCCGTGGCCGAGGGACTGAGCACCACATTCACGGCGGTATTGCTGTTGGGATGCACAATAATCGGATTGGCAGCGGAAACGCTGGCTCCTGCCGGCACCGTAGCAAAGTCACCGGGATTTGCGCCGGTCATCGTCAGACCGGTGATCAGCAGGTCGCCATTTCCGGAATTGCTGATTGTGAGCGGCAGCTGCGCGCTCGTAGTGTTCACTTGCTGGAGATTGAAATTCAGGCTGGTTGGCGAAATGCTGATAAACGGAACTACTCCGGTGCCGCTGAGAGAAACCTTGTGCAGGCCGGTGCTGGTGTTATCCGAAATGTTCAAAACCCCTGTGCGCAGTCCGGTACCAGACGGCTTCAGAGTCACGCTGATGGTGGTCGTGCCTCCCGCGGGAACCGGATTCTGTCCCGTCAACGCGGCTGCGAATTCAGCCGATGATGAGCTGACGCTGTTCAAGTTCAGAGGGGCGTTACCGTTATTGGTCACGGTGAAGATCATGGGACTACTGGTCGTGTTCACCGCCTGGCTGCCGAAATCGACTGGCGCAGAAGAACTATTCGGAGTGATCGAGAACCCCGGAGCCGCAGCGGTTCCAGTGCCGGTCAACTGAACGGATTGTGAGCCGCCCGCGGCATTATGGGTGATATTAAGCGTGGCGCTGCGCGTTCCTTTCAACGTCGGAGTGAAAACCGTGGAAAAGTTGAAGGTATTGCTGCCTGTCGTCGCTTGCACGACCACCGGCGTGGAGACGGCCGGGTTGATGGCAAACTCTGCGCTGTTGGAGCTCTGAATGCTGTTAATGGTCAGCGGCGCATTGCCCGTGTTCGTGATGGTGAAAGTGATCGGGGTGCTGCCGGTGCCAGTAGGCTGGCTTCCGAAATTAACTGCGCCTCCGGAACTGTTGGGGCTGATCGCGAATCCCGGCGCAGGCGCCGTGCCGTTCCCTGTGAGCTGAACCGAATGCGGGCTGCCACTGGCGTTGTCGGTAATGGTCACGGTCGCGGTGCGTGTGCCACCGGCGGACGGTGAGAAGGTCACACCGAAGGTATAGGTGTTCGTGCCGCTGCCCGCAGCCGGGATATTGATTTGTCCGCCGAATCCCTGAGTAAGCGCGAATTCCGATGAATTCGAACTCTGAATATTGGTGACAGTGAGGGGCGCATTCCCAGTGTTGGTGATGGTGAAGACAGTCGCGGCGCCGGTTGTGTTTACCGCCTGGCTTCCGAAGTTTACCGGCGCAGCCGAACTGTTCGGACTGATGCCGAAGCTGGGCGCAGCGCCCGTCCCCGTGCCGCTAAGAGTGACACTATGCGGGCTGCCGCCGTTGTTAGTAGCGTTGTCTGTAATCTTCAGCGCAGCGGTACGCGACCCTGTACCAGCGGGTGTGAACGTGAGGCTGATATTGGTGCTCGTGCCTCCCGCTACGACAAGCGGACTGTTGATGGAAATGGCGGGTGAGGAGGGGCTCGCGCCGAAATCAGAAGCGTTCGTTCCCGCAATACTGATGGCGGTGATGACCAGATTGCCGCTGCCTGTATTGCTCACCGTGAGCACTTGTTGGCTGCTCGTAGTGTTCACCGCTTGATTGCCGAAAGCAATGCTGGTGCTGGAGAGCCCGATGTAAGCAACTGCTCCTGTTCCGCTGAGGCTGATTTTATGCAGCGCAGCGCTGGTGTTGTCGGCGATGGTCAGGGTCGCACTGCGCAGGCCCGTCCCCGAGGGTGTGAATACCACGCTGACAGCCGTCGTGGCTCCGCCTGCAACCTGACTGGGACCGCTAAGCGTGGCTGCAAATTCGGTAGAACTGGAAGTCACGCTGCTGATATTCAGGCTGCTGTTGCCCGTATTCGTGATCGTGAATACTTTCGCGGTGCTGCTGGTATTCAGTGCTTGGCTGCCGAAATCGACCGGACCAGCGGAGCTGTTGGGCGTAATGCTGAAGCCGGGAGCTGCCGCAGTTCCCGTTCCGGTGAGCTGAACCGTATGCGGACTGCCGCTGGCTGAATCGGCGATGGTAATCGTTGCGCTCCGCGTGCCGTTCGCAGATGGCGTGAAAATCACATTGAAACTGAGAGAATTGCTCCCTGCGGTTGGCTGCACGTTCACGGAACCCGGGAACGCAGGCGTGATTGCAAATTCGCCGGAGTTCGAACTCTGAATGCTGTTAATAGTGAGCGCCGCGTTCCCAGTATTCGTGATGGTGAAAGTAGTTGGAGCCGTGCTCGTGCCCACCGGTTGACTTCCAAAATTGACCGGACCGGCAGCGCTGTTCGGACTGATGCTGAACCCCGCGGCCGCAGCGGTTCCATTGCCGGTCAACTGGATGGTATGCGGGCTTCCACTGGCGTTATCGGCAACACTAATCGTCGCCGTACGCGTGCCGGCGATCGATGGAGTGAAAGTCACCGTAAAGCTGAAGGTGTTTGTGCCGGTCGGCGGAATGTTGATAGTGCCTGAAAACCCAGGTGAGATCTTGAATTCCGCGGGGTTGGAACTTTGCAGATTGGTGATCGACAGCGTTGACCCACCCGAATTGGTGACGGTGAAGGTGGTGGGCGCACTGGTGCTGTTCACCGCCTGGCTGCCGAAGTTGACAGGACCACCGTTGCTGTTCGGGCTTACGGTAAACGTCGGCCCTGAAGCGGCGGGTCCACCAATTCCGGAAAGGGCTATCGAATGTAGGCCAGCGCTTGTGTTATCCGAGATCTTGAGCGTTGCTGATCGCTGGCCCAGGCCACCGGGAGTGAAGGTGACCGTGAAGTTCACTGAGGCGCCTGCGCCGATGCTAAGGGGCAAAGCCGGGGTACTTACCGCGAATTCCGCGTTGTTGAATCCTGACAATCCGATACTGAAAATTGACAGATCCGCCGTGCCACTGTTGGTGATGGTCACACTTTGAGAGTTGCTGGTCGTGTTCAGCGCCTGGCTCGGGAAATTAACCGATGTCGGATTAATGCTGATTGCCGCCGCAGTACCAACCACCAGCACGGTGCTGGGAGCGCTCGTGAATAGGGTGTCGGAAACAATCAACTGCACCACGTATGGGCCAGGCTGATCCAAAGCCAGCGAAGGACTGGAACTGGTCGTGTTCTTCAGGTAGGTATTGCTCCCCGCCGGCTTGCTCAGCAGCGTCCAAGAATACGTCAGGGCGTGGCCGTTAGGATCGCTCGACTTGCTGCCGTCTAGATGAACCGTACTGCCGGAAGCTATATTTTGTGCGGCTCCCGCATTGGCCTGCGGTGGCAGATTGTCTGTAGTGATCTCGACGGTGTCGATTGCGGTAAGTCCGGTGTTGCTGTCAGCGACGGTTAGTTGTGCGACGTAAGTACCGGCTACATCCAGAGTGAATGTGGGGTTGACGCCATTGGCGTTATTGAGCGATGCGGTGCTCCCAACTGGTTGAGAGATCAGCACCCAGAAATATGTGAGCGAGTCACTGTTCGGCGCGGACGACTTACTTCCATCCAACTGCGCCAGGCTGCCGTTGGCCAGGGTCTGATTCGGCCCAGCATTGGCGATGGGAGGAATAGATTGCGTGCTCACGATCACAGTGCTGGTCGAAGTGTTTCCGTGTCCGTCGTTCACCGCGAGTTGAATGACGTAATCTCCAGCCAGGTCCACGACGAATGTTGGCGTTACTCCCCCAGGATTGGAGAGCGTTGCTGCACTTCCGGCAGGAGTGGAAATAAACGTCCACTGATAACTCAGCGAATTCCCGGAAGCGTCAGTGGATCGGCTGCCATCAAGGCGCACTACACTGCCGACGTTCACAGGTTCATTGGGACCGGCACCCGCAATGGGCGGCACGAGCTGAGTCGAGATGAGAACGGTGGCGGAAGAGGTATTGCTTCCGTCGCTGACACTTAGCTGAATGAGGTAGCTGCCTGCCTTGTCGGCAACGAAGTTTGAATGCACTGCGGCAGCATTCGCAAAGGCAGCGCTGCTGCCCGCGGGAACGGACACGAAGGACCACTGGAATGTAAGCGGAGCGCCACTGGGACTGGTTGACTGGGCGCCGTCCAGATGCACCGTGCTCCCGATGGAAACGAGTTGAGGAAGCCCGGGATTAGCCGTAGGAGGCGCAGGACCGGCCGACAACGCGGCCCAGAAGAGCAGTACAAGGAGTACGAGCAGGAGCGCGGAAGATGCGACACCACGAGGGTTCGCTGGGGTGAGGGCCTTGCCCATATGTCAATGCCTCTTGCGGCGCTGGCCGGACAAGCACCAGGCGCGCATCGCTAGCCTGAGACATCGGGGAGTCGACTCGAGCCAAGGCTGATTGGCGTTCATCGCTCGCCGCGATGACACAGGTCCAACTCAGAGCCCATACTGCGTTTGCAACCAACTTTCGCTGTGCAAGCCGGCAGCGGGTCTCTCGCACAGGCCGTCAAATCCTCGTGGGCCTCACCCACAACAACTTCACACGAGATTTTGAAAACTTAGTTTGTTTCCATCCTTCCTGTGGCGCAGGTTGATGGTTTAACGTCTCAGATTGTGGAGCGCCGTTACTGCGTCCACGTTTCCTTGCTTGGCCGCCAATTCGTACCATTTGGCAGCTTCATCCGTGCTTGCGGGAACTCCCATTCCTTCCTGGTACATAAAGCCCACCCCATATTGGCCAGCAGCATCTCCTTTATCTGCGGCCATCCTGTACCACTTGAGGGCCTCGGTGTAATCGTGCTGGATGGGATCCAGTCCGTCGCGATAAATATCTCCCAGCCGCACCTGGGCCTTGGCGTAACCCTGCTCGGCAGCCTTTCGGTAGTACTTCACGGCTTCCTTAGGGTTCTTCTCTACCCCGCGGCCGTTCTGGTAGGCAGTCGCCAGTCTCCACATTGCTTCTGTGTTCTTCTGGGCGGCTGCCTTCTCATACCAGCTCATCGCTTCCTTACCGCTCTTGGTAACCCCGAAGCCTCCTTCGTACATGATTCCCAGCTTGAATTGAGCTCCGGCGTCGCCTTTGTCTGCCGCCATGCGAAACCACTTGGCAGCTTCGGTGTAACTGCGAGTCACCCCCGTCCCAATGCTGTACATCTCACCCAGTTTGTTCTGCGCGGCCACATCTCCAGCCAGCGCCTGTTTCTGCAGAGTCGCCAGATCCTGACCCAGCATTACGATCGAACTTCCAAGTACAGCCAACATCGCACCTACGACTAAACACCGACGCATCGGTTGTCCTCCTTGTTTGCCTTCATTTGCGGTTCGCCGGCCAAGCGGATCGGCGCAAGCTACCCGGGCAGCCTTCATTATTACTTATTCTCCGAGACCTGCCGTGGAGCCGGTTTGGCATTGGCAAGCTGCTGAGCCACCATGCTGCGCAGGGTGTTGTAGTCAGCGGCGCCGGTAAAAAAGTGGCCGTTAATAAAGAAGCTCGGGGTGGCATTAATGCCGAGCTGCCGCCCTTCGGCTACTTCTTTTTGTATTTCGGCGGCGTGCTGTCCCGAGTCCAGACACTTGTCAAAGCTCTTTGCGTCGAGTCCCAGTTCGGTTGCGTATTTCTTTAGCTGGGGCAATTCCAGTTGTTTTTCCGTAAACAGCAGGTCGTGATACTCCCAGTACTTGCCCTGATCGCCAGCGCAGCGAGCGGCTTCTGCTGCCTTTTCAGCGTGCGCATGCATCGGCAAGGGATAATTCTTGAAAGCGATACTCACTTTGTCCCCAAATTCCTCGCGCAGCTTCTTTAGCTGGGGATAGACCTTGGCGCAGTAGGGACATTCGAAGTCAGCAAACTCCACCAGGGTGACGGGAGCACTCTCCGGCCCCTGGCGTGGAGCATCGCCCAGAGCAAAGTCGGCCTTCGGCGGAGCAAGGGTCGTAACAATGCTGGCCTGGGTACGCAGGGTCTGCAAGTAGGCCGTTTTGGCTTTGGCCAGACGCATTTGACGAATGTGGTCGAGAATCTTGTCTTTCATTGACTCGTAAGGTTCTTTGGTCCCCAGACCCTCGTAGTACACCTGCAACTGGTCTTCGGTTGGGTTCTTGACCTTACTGTTGACTTCGCGATCGAGCAGTTGATCGACCGTGATCTTCTCTTTAGCGGCCTGCATCTCGAGCAAGTGCTGGTCAATTAGGTCTTCCAGCGCCTGCGATTCCGCTAGATAGGTTTGATATCGAACCTGCAGCAGCCTATTGGCTTCCTTCTGTTCCAGTTCACCCCGGGTGATTTTTACGCCATTCACCTCTGAAACAACCTCGGATGCATCCTGGGCAGTGGCAAGGCCACTAAGCGGCAGCAGACAGGTTGAAACCAGAACTCCATGAAGCAAGCTCCGCATGAACTGCATTTAGGCACACTCCCTTTTAAGTAGCGATGTATTGTGGCAGCAGCAGATTAAGTGCCAATTTTCCAAGCCAGGGAAGGAAGCGTTACTGCTTGGTGTTACTACGAAAACTTCAACCAGCGAAAGAACGCCGGCTCTGACCCTGTGCAATCTTTTGCTACATTCTTGCAATCGGATACCACCTGTTGCCAGTCGAAAATGTGCCAAGCGGCAGGTTCGCCGCTTGGCACGAAGGAGCATCTGGTTTCGATCTGAGCCCTAACTAGCTAACGTTACCGCAGCTGCAAGAACCCTTGCCGCTACCCAGGAACAGCACAAACGAGCAAGCCTGGCCCAGGAAGGAAAGTTCGTCCTGCTGCAGAGCAGCGGGAGCGAATTCTTCTTCGGTGGTTACCGAATAGCCATTCCCTGGCTCCTGCAGGTGGGTCGCCCACGCGCGGAGATCAGGTGTCGGAACCGGGCTGGTGGGATCGCAATTCGAACGGTTGTCCGAGACGATCTTGATCACGCCATCGGTGGCAGGCGGCCAGCCGGTCAGCGGATTGCTCGTCAGGTCGTTGTTTACGGAAAGAATCAGCAGCCCATTGGCCGTAATCGGGCAAGAGCAGCACTCGGACATTTCCTGATTGCTGTCGAACACATAAATGTCGGCGCAAACGGTGCCATGTCCGGCACTGATCGGGGTGCCCTGCTCGCCAGGGTTGATAACCCGGACGGTCTGATCCAAGGCCGAGTAGCTGGGATACCGATGGGAGTAGTAGTTGACCCAGTACACATCACTGATGCCTTGCGCCGATGCGAACGACGCCAGGCCAACGATGATGAGCACCAGGGCCACGGACGAAATGACTTTCTTCATACTGAGGATCCTCCTTGATGTTGTGGCCATGCGGTTGGGGGAACAACAGCTCGGGTGAGAGAGTGCACCCGCATTCCGGCGCTGACAATTCCCCAATTGTCCTAGCCGTCGCCGTTACCTCGATTGAACCAAGCTCTATGACTTAGCCATTACGGTCTAACCCGCATAATTAACCCGAGCAGCTAATCAATTGGGTTAGTCAGAAATTCGCTGAGGGGTAACGGCGGGAATCAGAAGACAAACTGCAGGCCCGAAAGGTAGCTATCTTGCGCAACCTCCCGTTTCTCCGACCAACGGACATTCAATAAGGCGGGAATAGACACCGGCATTTCCGGCAGCACGATCTCGCACAGCACCAGGGGGCTCCCTATGGGTTCACTGCTCAGAATGCAGAGTCCACCGCGGCTGACGTTCTGAATTCTGCCCTGAACCGTGTGTACCATTTTGGCATTCAGCAAGGGAGACACTTCCCGCGCCTGTACGTCCAGCACGTGGGGGTATCGGGTGAACTGCCGTCTCTCCAAATCGGTGCGGGGCATCGACTTATGATCCGCCCCAGGGACGCCGCGGTCCATTCTGCAAATGGGCTAGTTTAATTGTTAGGTATTTTCGGATTCGGATGCACGAACTTCCCGATCACGCCGGAGCGGCTGGTGGCGCCCACTTTCACCATGACCATTCGCAGGAACGCATTTACCGTGCTGGGGCTGACTTTCATACGCCGGGCGATGGTCTTTGTGGGCAAGCCCTGTAGCAAGTATTCCACCGTCTCACGTTCCCGGGGTGTGAGATGAAAGCGTGCCGCCAATCGCGACATGTCCAGAAAGGGCTGCGCGTTTCGCTCCAGCAGCAGGACCACAGCGGGGTTAGACGGTCCGCTAAGATGAGCCTCAACCGAGAATGCGGTGCAAAAGTAACGACGGTTTCCAGATCCAAACTGCGCTACAAAGGTTGGGTCAGTGGGTGCCTTGCGCGCTTGTATCAAGTTGGCCTGCACCTTGTCGCGCAGAAACAGGTCGATCCGGTCAATGCTTTCAGGGTTGGTGGGAAATGCAAGGATGCGCAGAGCCTCCTGGTTCGAGGTGATCGGGTTCAAGGCGGAGTCCAGCAGTATCAAGCCCACAGCTGAACTCGACATGCGACCCTCCTTTCGGCTTCTACTGCTAACCCGAAGCTGGCCGATGAATTGAAGTCGTGTGGAATTAGTAGTCTAGGATTTACCTCGCGTCAAGGATTTGACCTCACCCACTGTGAGGAAAGATGGATAAGCCTATCTGAACTACCCCATTGGACTAAGCCATTAGGCGATTGCATTTGGACTAATCAGGTGGTTCACTTGCTACGTGGGAGTGCTGGCTGTGAACTCCCAAGCGCGCGCTGGCGTTGTTCCGCGCGTCCGACAAAAATCTGTGAGGGCTTCATGCAAGGCTTCACGCGTGGGACCGTAATCTCTGTGGTCGCTTCCGCGCTGCTTTCCTACCTCGCTTTGGCTGCGCCAGCACAGGATCAGGCCGCTCCGGCAGTCAATCAAATCAGTGCGACCACAAATGCCAACACAGCGGCTGCAGCTCCGAGCATACACACGGCGCCACCCCAGGTTGTTTATCAGAATGGCCAGCTGACGATCTCGTCAGAGAATTCGACCTTGCGAGAAATCTTCGACGCCATTCGTGTGCAGACCGGGGCAAGCATCGAAGGAGCAGCGATCGACGATTCGATTCGCCTAGCAACTCATCTCGGTCCGGGAAGTGTCCACACGATTCTTGGAGATTTGGTATACGGCACTCCATTTAATTTGTTGATCACCACCTCGGCAGAGAGCCCCGAAAAAATCAATCGCATTGTTCTGACGAAGAAGCTCAACACCGCAGAAATGGCGAGATTAGAGACTGCGGATCACCTTGCTGCCAAGGCTGTGGAAAAGTCGGGTCGAAATTCGGTGGGCGAGAACATTGCTTCGCGCGTTGATGAACGCAACCGGCCAAGTACGACTGCGGACGCAATTCCGACCAATCGTCCCGCGCTGCCGCCGGGAATTCCCTCCGAGATGTGGAATTTGTATCCACAACTACTGCAGCAGAACACCGGGCTTTCGACGCCGAATTTGACACCGGAGAACATACCTCCGCTGCAAAATGCGCGGAATTCGCAAAACACGCAACCAGTCGCCGTTTCGCCGCCCCCGGGCGGTTATCCGGCACTGCCGCGCGGAATTCCGCCGGAGATCTGGACTCTGTATCCGCCGAACATAATGCAATTGATTCAGAACGCCGGACCTCCACCGGCGCCAACACCACGACCGGCGACAGTGCCAACAACGCTCTGGGATCAGGCACTGCCGGTTCAGCACTGACATTCTCCTCGCGCTTAAAGCACGTTCTGGCGCAGACGGTATTAGTGTCTTCGCGGCGTGACGTTGAGATCTAATCTCGGCGAAAGCACTCCGCGTTTCGCATTGGCTGCCGCCGTTGCTGCTGAAAATCCTTAAACAGTTGACTGAGGTTTCCATTGCATGTGCAGCTACTTGCATTTGTGTACTACTACAGTTGGGCTAATCCCCTTATTTTTCAAAACACTCTTTTGGCCGCGGAATTGCTGTATGAGCCACGGGCAGGTTCTGGTTTCAAGTTTTTTCTGCGATTGATGCGTTAGCGCGCGCGCGTCAAAGCAGGGTCGCAAACAATCAAGCGCAGGGACCAGCGTAAGTCGAGCGTAACGGAGCGTGACTGCGCTGTCGGGTTCCGGGCCCCTAATTCTCCCAGGGCTTCTTTTAGTACTGAATTTGGATTTTACAGGCGTGCCACCGCCTCGGGCGCTGAGGTGCCGGTCTATGACGAAATGTTGGGTTCGGGGAATTTCGGCTCTTGTCTTAATTATTTGTATTTCGGTACTCGTAGGTTGCGGCTCCTCCAGTTCTCAACAGCAGGGCGGGGGCGGTGGTAATGGTGGAAGTCAAGATAATCACCAGGATCCCGCAGCCAGCGTCACGTTGAGTCCCAATTCCGGCGCGGCCGGCGCCACCGTCACCGTTACAATCACCGGCAATCTTACGAACTTCATACAGGGCCAAACCACGGCGAGCTTTGGGCCAGGGACTACGGTAGCCAGCGGCGCAGACGCAGCCTTCACCAACGTCACTGTGAATAGTCCGAGCAGTGCCACTGCGCAGGTGGCGATCAGCGCCAACGCAGCACCGGGACCACGCTTCATCGTTGTCGCAACCGGCGGACACAACTCGGCAGCAACCTTCTTCGTTACAAATCCCGGACTGCCTGCGGCGAATGCCGGACCGAATCAGCAGGTGGCGGTGGGAGCCACCGTGCATCTGGATGGCAGCGGCTCGACCAATCCCACCGGCGGCCCGCTCGTATACGCCTGGACTTTTCTCTCCACGCCTTCGGGTAGCGGGGCTGCATTCTCCAGCGCCAATGCCGTGAATCCCAGTTTCACTGCCGACAAAACGGGCGACTACCTTATTAAGTTGACCGTCACCGATAGCGCATCGAGCAAGAGCACCTCTGCCGCGGTCCTCGTCAGCACGACACTAGCGCCGCCGCTCGCGAATGCAGGACCCGATCAGGTGGTTGTAACCAAGAGCACCGTGCAACTGGATGGCAGTGGTTCGACTGACGTTTCTGGCAATACGCTCACGTACAACTGGGTACTGGCCTCCAAACCATCAGGCAGCACAGCAGCACCTAGCAATGCTTCCAGTGTGACGCCAACATTTGTTCCCGACGTGGACGGCGATTATGCGTGGCAGCTGACCGTTAACGACGGAAAAGGAAACAACTCGACGGCTGCTGTCACGATCAGCGCTGCAACATCACCGAATGTCGGCTCAGTTCCGCCCCTGGCCAATGCAGGCCTGAACCAGCACGTGGCATCGGGCAGCACGGTCCAACTCGACGCCAGTGGCTCTCACTTTGTTGCCGTGAGCGGCGAGAATGGCTCGGCAACTGCCAGCGTCAGCACCAGCTCAGCCAGCGGCTCTTCTGGTGACCCGCTCAAGTATGCCTGGAGTTTCACTTCCCTGCCCAGCGGAAGCCAGGCGGCGCTCTCCAATCCGAATGCGGGGAATCCAACATTCCAGGCGGATCAGGGTGACGCCACGTATGCGTTACAACTGACCGTCACTGATGACAACAGCAAGAGCTCGACGAGCACGGTACTGATCAGCACTGACAATCTCCCACCGATTGCCAACGCAGGTCCAGCACAATACGTAGCGCCGAATACTGCCGTCACTCTCGACGGCACGGGATCGACTGATCTCAA
>Ga0187776_10000099_pt1 | contig 42339 bp, 36 predicted proteins | sample 0216_BV02_MP12_2_FD_132426 | JGI IMG/M metagenome (GOLD analysis project Ga0187776, IMG submission 132426) | Tropical peat soil microbial communities from peatlands in Department of Meta, Colombia - 0216_BV02_MP12_20_MG | ecosystem: Environmental > Terrestrial > Soil > Wetlands > Peat | place...
AAAATGGCGCGCCCTGAGAGATTCGAACTCCCGACCTTCTGGTTCGTAGCCAGACGCTCTATCCAGCTGAGCTAAGGGCGCGTCGCGAAAAAATTATATCAGAGCGTTTACCTCAAACTCGTAGCTGAGGAAGACTGTCTCACCCGCTTGGCCGGGGCGGGCTTGCAAGCCATTTCACTTCCCTCCCCCAGCTCACGCTGGGGGCTACGTTCTTGAGCGTGCTTGGCGCGCTGTCAGTTCGTGCCAATGACCCACCCTTCGCTTCGCTCAGCTCAGGATAGGGCACCCACTGCTTTGTTTGTGAAAAAGCGTGTAGCGCCCTTCCCGAAATGCATGGGTGCTTTGCCGGCTGCGCGGGCTCAGCCTGAGCCACTTCAGCCGGCATGACCTAATCTTAAGTAATAAACCAGTTTCAACTGTGCGTTCGTCTTAAATGCTGGTTTGGGTCTCCACACCGGCACTGGCCTCATCCACAGCCGTTTTGCCATAGGCATCCTGCAGTCGTCGCCTCAGTTGTTGTTTCAGGTTGTCTTCGACAAACGCGGCGTCCACTGCCATCAAGTTCGTGTTCAGCAATTCCTGCGCTTCCCAGCCAAATGTCTGCAGCAGCCCCTCGTATTCTCTGGTCAGCGTGGTGGGAGTGAGCATGCGAGTATCGGTGTTCACGTTGAGCGCGACACCAGCCCTATACAGGCGATCGATGGGGTGCCGCTCCCAGCTTCCAATCGAGGCAATGATTTGCACATTCGCTGCAGGGCACATCTCCAGGTGAATTCGTTCGCGGCGCAAATGCTCGACCAATTGGGGATCTTCGCTGCTCCGCGTACCATGGCCGATCCGCCGGCTGTCGAGCAGCCTCACGACTTCCCAAACGCTCTCTGGCCCGGCTCCCTCGCCAGCGTGAGCGGTGTAATTCAAGCTGTGTTCTCTGGCGTAGCGAAAGGCAGCAACATGGTTGTGAAGTGAAAAACCAGCTTCGTCGCCCGCCAAATCAAGACCTACCACCCTGCTGCCGCAGAATCTCTTCACCAGCTTCACCGTCTGCATGCTTTGTTGCTCTGTGAAGTGACGCAGCGTGCACAGGATCAACCGCACTTCCACCCCAGTCTCATGGATCATCCGTTCTGCAGTCCTGTCGATCGCCTCAACCACCTGCTCGGGAGTCAGCCCACGCTCCAGGTGTAGCAGCGGAGCAAAACGGAGTTCGGCATAGACGACACCGTCAGCGGCCAGTTGGTGCACGACGTCTTCGGTTACAAGCCGAAGTGCATCGCGCGTTTGCAGCAGCGCGACGCCCCTGCGGGAGCGCTCAAGAAATTCCGGCAGCGTGCAGAGCTTGGGAGCCACGTAATCGCGTTGGTACTTCTCAGGAGTGACGTCGGGATCCAGCGCGGAAACGGACTGGTAACTCAGCGAGCAATCCAGATGAAGATGGAGTTCGATCTTCGGCAGTGAATGTAGCTGCATCAGGACCCCGCCACCCTTGGGTTGGAGGATTTGTCTGTCGTCTGTCGTCTATGCTGGACGCTCAAAACGACTGCAGTGCCGTGGCCTCGTCCAGACTCATGTCGAGAATGGTGTCGAGCTTGGTTACCTGGAAGATCTCCCGCACGGCAACACTGGAGTTGGCGATCCTCAACTGCCCGCCCTTGTTGCGCACCGTAGCAGAAGCGCGTACCAACTCATTTACTCCTGAGCTGTCAATGTGCGTCACTTTTGCCAGGTTCAGCACCACCTTTCGATGACCCTCGGCGAGTAGCTCACGAATGATTTTGCGCAGGATGGTCCCGTCAGGTTCGAGAGCCGAGAGTTCGTGAAAGGTGATGCGACCGCTCAAGTCAATTATCGCAACGTCGCCCACTCGCCTGATCTCGTATTCCATCGGAGTTCCCCGGCCGCGAAGAGCTTTCCTGTTTCCGTAATTATACAAATGGGTATGCTCCAAGGCACGGAGCAAACTGCGCTTGGTTCCACCGAGGCAGGCCTCCTCAAAAGTAAGTGGCTGCGTCTCTGGCCAGAATAAGCTCCTGCGTTGACATTCCGGGAGTGGGGGGATAGCATCCGAATAAGTGAGGGGTGATACGTCCGCTGCAAGGCTGAGGAACTGCCAACTGTTTCCGCCAGCTAACTTCATGCGCGCCAAGGACGACCGGGCCATGCAGGACGAAGTAAGCCGGATCTCGAGTGCGTCGCAAACAACCTAATCCCCCCCGGCGAAGAATTTCGTCTGTTGGATTGAGCCGATTATGTTGGATTCGGAGCAGGCGCGTGATGCGCTGTTAGGGAAGACAATTGCGCACTACCAGATCCTAGAGCTGCTCGGCGGAGGCGGCATGGGAGTGGTGTTCAAGGCTAAGGATGTTCGCCTGGACCGCGCGGTGGCTATCAAGTTTCTTCCCGAGGTCATGTCCAACAATCCCGCGGCGGTTGAACGTTTTCAACTGGAAGCACGTGCCACCTCATCCCTGAATCATCCCAATATCTGCACCATTCATGACGTCGGTCAACACGAGGGAGCCCATTTTCTGGTGATGGAAGTGCTGGAGGGTATGACTCTCAAGCAACTCATCGAAGGGCAGCCGCTCTACACACCGCAGATCATCAGTATTGCTACCCAAATCAGCGACGGTCTGGAGGCGGCGCACAGCCAGGGAATCATCCATCGGGATATCAAGCCGGCCAACATCGTCATCACCAGCCGCGGACAAGCCAAGATTCTCGACTTCGGGCTGGCCAAGCTGGCTCCCAGCCGCCTGAGTATGGCTGCCGTGACCATGTCCTCCAGCACCACGACTTCCAACCGGGTGACCACCACCACGGAGCGCAGGCGCATTACCGGGCATGGGGAATTTGTAGGTACGGTAGCCTACATGTCGCCCGAGCAGGCTCGTGGCATGGAACTGGATGCCCGCAGCGATTTGTTTTCATTTGGCGTAGTGCTCTATGAAATGGCGACAGGGGCGCTGCCGTTCACGGGCGACACTTCGGCAGTTGTCTTTGAAGCCATCCTGAACCGCACGCCGGTTCCCGCAGTATCTCTCAACCCCGCCGTTCCGGAGGCACTGGAAAGAATCATCAATCGGGCGCTGGTGAAGGACCGCGAGTTTCGCTATCAATCAGCGTCAGAGTTGCGCGCTGATTTGCAGCGAGCGGCACAGGCGGCGGACATCGCTCCTCCCGTTCCTGCGGTGGTTGCGGCTACCGCGGGTCAGGTCGTTCTCCTCTACAAACGCAAGGCGCAACCTGATGAGCAGGTTCTTCAACTGCTGGAGAGCCAGCTTTTGAGAAATGGGTACAAGGTCTTCGTGGATCGGCATCTGCTGGTGGGAATGGAGTGGGCGCGTGAGATTGAACATCGCATCTGCTCGGCGGACGCGGTAATAGCATTGCTGTCGGCGGCTTCTCTGGGCAGCGACATGCTTACCTATGAGATCCAGATTGCTCACGATGCCGGGGAGCGACAGAACGGGAAGCCCCAACTGCTGCCGATACGCGTAAACTTCGACGGTCCGGTGCCGACTTCGCTGTCGGGCATCCTCGATCCCATCCAATATGGCGCTTGGAGATCGGCCGAGGACAACGACACGTTGGTCTCGGACCTGCTGAAGTCGTTGAAGGATCCGCCTGCGCCGGTGGTGCGGCAAGTCAAGCTGGAAGCCACTGGAGGAGCGGTTCCGCTGGACTCGCAGTTTTACATCGTCAGGCCCACGGACAATGATTTTCTGTCTGCGATTTCACTGAACGACAGCATTGTTCTGGTCAAGGGCGCTCGACAAATGGGAAAGACATCGCTGATGGCGCGGGGGCTATGGCTGGCCCGCAAGACCGGAGCCAAGGTGGTGCTCACCGACTACCAGAAGCTGAACTCCTCCCATCTGCAATCGATCGAAGCATTCTTTCAAGCTTTGGGGGAAGCGCTGGCCGAACAACTCGAGATTGATGTCGTTCCCCAGGACATCTGGAATCCACAACGCGGACCCAGTCTTAATTTTGAGCGCTTCGTTCGCCGCGAGATCTTGAGCCGGACCGAGGGACGCCTGGTTTGGGGAATGGACGAGGTCGATCGCCTGTTCAGCTGCAAGTTCGCCAGCGAGGTATTCGGTTTGTTTCGCTCCTGGCACAACGAGCGCTCTCTGGATCCGCTGGGGCCTTGGCAGAAGCTGACCTTGGTCATTGCCTACGCCACGGAAGCTCACCTGTTCATTACCGACATCAACCAGTCGCCATTCAACGTGGGTACGCGGCTGGCGTTGCAGGATTTCACTGCGGAGCAGGTAGCGGAACTCAACCACCGGTACGGATCGCCTCTAAAGGATGAAGCGCAAGCCGCGCAGTTTTATAACCTGCTGGGTGGGCATCCTTACCTTACACGCCGCTGCCTGCATGAGCTCGCAGCGCACCAGTTGGAATTTCCGGTTTTTTGCGAGACGGTGACGCGCGACGAAGGACCGGTGGGCGATCACCTGCGCCGCATTCTGGTTACCCTGGCGCAGGATTCCAAACTGTGTGATTCTCTACGTAACCTGCTCAGCGGCAATGGCGCTCCTTGTTCCATGGAGGATTTTTATCGTTTGCGCACATCCGGAATTGTGGTCGGGGAATCGGCGCGCGACATGAAGTGCCGATGCCGTCTCTACGAGACTTACCTGACGCGCCACTTGCTATGACCGGGCAGTCTCCGATTTCCGCAGAACGTTTTTTTATTGCCGGTGGAACACTCCGCCGCGATGCCCGTTGCTACATTCCGCGGGCTGCCGACCGTCAACTCTATGACGCCCTCAAGAAAAACGAAATCTGCTATGTGCTGACGTCCCGGCAGATGGGTAAGTCCTCGCTCATGGTTCGGACCGCCGCACGACTGCGTGAGGAGGGCGTCTCGGTCGCCATCCTTGATCTAACCGGCCTCGGGCAGAACCTGACTCCCCACCAGTGGTACAACGGTCTGCTCGAGCGCATTGGCCAACAGTTAGACCTCGAAGATGAAGTCGAACAATATTGGCTGGGCTGTGGCCACCTGGGGCCAATGCTCACCTGGATGGACGCCATTTCCCAGGTAGTACTTCCCCGCTGTCCGAAACAGCTCGTCATTTTTGTGGACGAAATCGACGCAGTCCGCAGCCTGCCCTTTTGCGCGGACGAATTTTTCGCCGGCATTCGCGAACTCTACAACCGGCGCACGCAGCAGCCTGAGCTGTATCGGCTTACATTCTGTCTGTTGGGCGTTGCTTCTCCCTCCGATCTGATCAGCGATGTTCGTACGACGCCCTTCAATATCGGACGGCGCATTGAATTGGGTGATTTCACCCCGGCCGAAGCGTCGCCTCTGGCAGAGGGCCTAGCGCCTGAACTGTCGGCTGGTCAGCGGGCATTGCAGCGGGTCCTGCATTGGACGAATGGTCACCCCTATCTCACCCAGCGCCTTTGCCTGGCAGTCGCTGACCAGGATTCAGCTAGCCAATCCACAGTGGACAAGTGCTGCGAGGACCTGTTTCTGTCTCAGAAAGCGCGGCAGCAGGACGACAACCTGCTATTCGTTCGCGAGCGTCTGCTGCGCAGTGAAGTCGATACTCCCAGCCTTCTCACCCTGTATTCGAAAATCTGCAACCGCGACCGGGTTCGGGACGACGAGACCAACCCTTTGATGACGGTACTGCGGCTCTCTGGAATCGTTAGGAACGAGTCCGGCCAGCTCAAAGTCCGCAATCGCGTCTACGCGCACGTTTTCGATGAAGAGTGGGTGACCAGTAACCTGCCCGGGGCTGAGATTCGCCGGCAGCGAATCGCCTTTCTGCGCGGCTTAAAACTCGCCGGAGCAATCGCGATCCCCGTATTGTTGGCAGTCGCCACATATGCCTTCTTGAACATCTATCGTGTACGAACCTCTGTTCCTCTTCTGAGCTTCAAGCCTCCCGATCCCCCGGCCTTCTGGGCCTCTTTCACTCGCCCTAGCCCGCAGATGGCAGTCGGTTCACTCGCCGTTAGCACTAGTGAGGATGGCGCTACAGTCCTGATCAACAACCGTGAGTATGGCCGCACCGGCACCAATGGGCAGCTCCGAGTTCCAGTAATGCAGCCAGGATCGTATCTGGTGCAAGTGGAAAAGCCCGGCTATCAGGGTGTTTCGCAGCAAGCCTCGATTCTCGAGAACAAGGAAACCCAGCTTTTTTTCAAACTGCAAAAGCAAGTATTTCTGGGAGCGACTCTCGCCATCCAGCAGGGTCTGGCAGGAACCAGGATCACGGTTGATGGAACCGAGCTCGGCACAATCCGCCCTGACGGCACCTTCAGCGCGGAGATTCGTCCCGGTGAACATTCGGTCGCATTCTCCAAGGATGGTTTTCTCTCCAAGCAGCTGAAACAGGATTTTGCAGCCGGCAAGAAGATCATGCTCGACGGGCAACTTCGGCCCGACGTTGAGTTGCAGGACTGGAATTCCATTGCTCAGAGCAATGATAGCGCAGCACTTGAGAATTATGTTCGCAGGTATCCTAACGGACGCTTCTCCGACCAGGCACGAAGCCGGGCGGATGAGCTGGAATGGCGCGCCGCAAAAAACAGCAATGATCTGGTCGCCCTCGACAACTATCTGAAGAAGTTTCCTAACGGTCAGAATGCTGCTGCCGCCAAGGCTTCCATTGCTCAGCTTCAGAAAGAGGCCAGCGATTGGAGTACGGCCCGCAATGCTCATGATCCGAATGCCCTTCAAGCTTTTCTCAGGAACTATCCCAATGGCCAGTACTCGCAACAGGCTCGCGACCAGTTGCGCCGGCTGCTGGACGGCGCCAGCCAGTCAGAATCGCATGGCAGTGATCGTCAGCAGATCCTGACCGTGCTGCAGCGCTTCGGCCAGGCTTTTGAGCACAAGGATGTGGACGAGCTCTCGGCGGTTTGGCCGTCCCTGAGCAAGCAGGAGCTGAAGAAGATCAAAGATTCCTTTCGCGACGCCAGCAGCATTCGTATGCAGTTGCAACCATCGCGGGAAGTTCAAATTGACGGCAACCGGGCCACGGTGACATGCTTGCGCTCTTTGCAATTCACGTTTCCTGGTGGGGTGGAAAAGGGCGGCAACTCCAATGTAACGATCCAACTGGAAAAACGGACGGCGAACTGGGTCATTCAGTCCGTCGAGTGACGGCCTCAGAGGTGGTGTACGTGAAACCTGTCATTCTCGCTGTGAGCTGTCTCTTGACAGTCGCCCTTTGGGCACAAGGGGTTTGCCCCACTACTCAGAAATCCAGCAAGCTCATCTGCCAGATTCCCCAGATCTACGGACCCGGAGGCCTCACGCTTCCCAATCCCTTCCATGCCGCACACTTCCTGAGCGAGTTCGAGTCTAGTTTCACGCCACTCAACTCCGCCATTGGCACTCAACTAACCGTCTTGCAGATCGCGTCCCCGGCCTCAGGCTTCACGTTTGTCTTTGATCCCGCCTTAGGTATCTACACGCGATCCACAGAGAGCTATGGACCGCTGCTGACGGAGCGCGCGGAAACTATTGGACGGCACAGGATCTTCGTAGCTTTCACATTTCAACATTTCGGATTCAGTACCATCGACGGCATCGATCTAAAGCATGTGCCGGCCACGTTTACCCACATCGATCTGAATCCCGATGGTTCGGACCGTAAGCCCGGCGACCCGCCATCCCCCGGGAATCCGACATTTGAGAAAGACTTTATCACCACCAGCAACCGGCTCGATCTGAAGGTCAATCAATATACGTTGTTCGCGACCTTTGGCATTACCAACCGCATTGACGCATCGGTTTCGATTCCGATTCTGGATGTGAGCTTCAAAGTCACCTCGGATGGCACGATCGTGCGCAACTCGCAGCCAGGGCCTTTTGGATTTGCGCACTACTGGGATCCGGCGTGCGTCAACAGTATTCCCTGCCAGGCGGCCAGCACCCAGGCCACATTTTTCAGTCCCAGTAGTGCCACCGGAATAGGCGATGTGGTCTTTCGGATAAAAGGGACGGTTTGGCAGAGAGAGCGCTTTCACCTGGCGGTGGGCACTGACATTCGCACTCCTACTGGTGACGCGGAGAATTTTCTGGGCTCGGGCACATGGGGAGTGAAACCGTTTGTCGCGGCTTCCTATCCCGGAAGAATCTCGCCGCACGTCAATCTTGGGGTGCTGGTAAATGGCGACTCCGTTCTTGCCGGGGATGTTGCCACGGGAACCGAGAAACGGCTTCCTACGCAGTTCTTCTTTTCAGGAGGCGCCGACGTTGGCGTAACCAGAAAACTCACGATCGCTGCTGACCTATTAGGTCAGCGGGTCTTCGATGCTGATCGAGCGAAGGTTGGCCCTTACACCGACATCACCGGCCAGGTGCACAACGACGTCAGTCAGATAACGATCTTCCAGGATTCTTTCAACATTCTGGACTTCGCGATCGGGGCAAAGGTGAGTCCCTATCGCAGTCTGCTGATCAGCGGCAATGCCCTGATCAAGCTCAACGACGGTGGTTTGCGCTCAACTGTAGTTCCGCTGGTTGGAATTTCGTATACGTTCTAGCCGTCAGTACTCAGCAATCAGCAGTCAGTCATCAGCCCGCTTGGAAGCGCATCCGTAGAGCCATTCGGATCAGGGTCCTATCGCCGCGAAATTGAACTGTCCCACCCTCCGACGTTTCGTTGAAGAAAGGGTGGGCTTATGAAGCTCCACCCTACCAATACGTGAGCGTCATCTTGTCCACCCAGATTTTGTAAGGTACCTGGTTTTCATTTCCGTCCAGCTGCACGGCGGCATTCATCTCGAAGGCATCCACCGCGATCGGCGGATATTCCTGGTCGATCGTCTGCTTTTCACCATTCATGCTCTCGGAAACGAAATGGGTCATGCCTTCGGGCGTGCGATACAGCTCGATGGTGACGTGATTCCAGGCGTTGGGCTGAACCCGACAGGGATATCCCGTGTGCACCCAGGCATCTGTACCGTTCCAGACCTGCCAGGTTCCGGCATACCAGCCGCGTGTATCGCATTCCGAGCCAAAGTAGTTCTTCTTGCCATCGCGGGAGTAAAAGATATCGAACTCTAATGCCTGTGCGGCATTGATGTCGCCGATGTAGAAGTAGAGGTCATACACGAAGTGCGAAGCGGTCGAGCTCGGAGCCAGTCGCTTCCACCACAGGACGTCGGAATATGGAGCGCCCGGTCCGATCCAGAATATGGTGGACGCGCCACTCAGAGACGGATTGGCGATGTTCTGCGTCATCGAGTGTTGCACGCTCGGTCCGTTGCCTCCTGCGCCCGCACACACATCGCACGACTCCCACCCCGGCATACTCTGAATGTTGGGAATGGTAGTCGCGTTGCTGTTCGCGGAATTGGCGCTGCTGGCCGCGGAGTTAACATAAATCGTGAGCACCTGGTCGAAGTAATGCCCGAGATTGTCCCAGGCCTTCACATAGACCTGATGTGTGCCTGGGCCGACATTGATCCAGGTGTCCACCTGGCCGGCATAGACCTTGTACACGTCCAGCGTGTCGATGTTGATGGTCATCGATGAAATGGGGGCGGAACTGGATGAAGCCGAGGCGATAAAGTGCACGCCTGTCCCCACCGTCTGATTATTTACGGGCTGGCTTACGTTGACGCTCCCTCCAGCACCACTGGAGTTGCTGGCGGTAACATTAACCGTGAGTGGACTATCGAAGTAGTTACCCTGATTGTCCCAGGCTTTTACCAGTATGTGGTGGCTGCCGGGCGCCAGGGGCAGATAGGTATCGAGGCTTGCCGCATAAATCGTGTACATGTTCTGACTATCAACGTTGATAGTCATGGAAGCTACCGAGGCGTACTGCGAGCTTGCCACGGCCGCAAAATGAACAGGGGATCCTGAGGTCGAGCCATCGGCGGGCGAACTGACCGTGACTCCAGCGAAACTAAACGACGAAACCAGCAGGGGCAGCAGGTGGTGAAAGAGTAATTTGTGCCGGCGCAACAGTCCTCTCCTGGGCGGTTTTCACCGCGCAATTTGCAGGCGAAGGGGCGTTGTTTCTTATTCGCGTTCAGGGGCCGCGTTATGAACGATTAAGCAGAGCTGCGCCGTTTAGGGCCGCGGCCGCTTCACGATTGGTTCTTGTGGGAGCGACACTGGTACTCGACAGCAGGGACCGGCGCAACCAAATTCTCCTCACAGCAGTTGTGACCCGCCAAGGCCGATCAGGGCTGCAGCCTTGGTTTTTCGGGTCCTAAGGGAATTCACGTATTGTACATATATTGCAGTTACTGGCAAGGAGGTTACTAACTTTTTCTAAAATAATTTTTGGAGAAAATATCAGAAAGGGAAACACAATATCGGACTGCGAAGCGGTTCCGCTTGCGCCTGGCGAGAATGCGCAACTGAGTGCGATTTCCTCTTTCTCCGGACGGCGGCGGCCCCGGCTCAGTTTTCCAGCGAAGCGATCAGATCGGAGTATCGGAAGCGAGGCTGACGCAGCAGTTCGCGTATCTGCTGCTCGGCTTCTTCCACGCTTAAGAACGGACCGTACTCATGAAGCCTTGCTAGCCTGACCACCCCGCTGTACGCCCGCTGAACTTCATCGATGCACCAGCGTTGCGCGATCTCCATTCCCCACCTCCCTTGGTGAGACTGTAGCTCTCCGCACGCGAACCCGGAAGGCCTGTATCCATCTCGCTAATCACGGCGCAGATTCCGGCACGGAGACCTCGCGCGCAGCCTTGTCATCGCGCAGACCAAGAAACCGCGCTTGCCGGAGTTTTTTGTCGTCGGTCCATTCCTGGAACCCGATCTGAGCCACTAGATCGGGCTTCAGGTAGATAACTCCCGATTCTCGCGGAGGATTTACTATCGGAGGAGACTTGCGGATTAACGGCTTGAAGCGCGAATGCAGGGATCTGAGCCTCTCTTGCGAAAATCCCGTCCCCACTTTTCCTACGTAGTAGAGCTTTCCGTCCTGGTGTGCGCCCAGCAGCAATGCGCCGATATATTTGCGCGATCCTTCCGGCGGCGTGTAGCCCACAATGACAAATTCATCTTCCTGGTGGACCTTGAACTTCAACCAGCTGGAGGAACGTCCTTCGATGTAAGAAGAAGACTCGTCCTTGGCCAGGACTCCCTCGTAACCCTTCTTCTTTGCGATCTCATACGCAACCAGTCCATTGCTGGCCAGCCTGCGCGAAACAAATAATCCGGTCTTTGTGGGAACGGTTTTTTCCAGCGCTTTTCGCCGCTCCCGGAGCGGCTGGCGGCGAAGGTCCTGGCCGTTAAGGTACAGGCAGTCGAAAACTGCATAACGGGGCTTGGCGGCGCCTTGTTGCAGCAGTTCGAATCGTGAGATCCCATTTTTGTCCAGCGCCACTACCTCTCCATCTAGGAGCAAGGTCCGAGGCGAGAGCTCGGCAACGAGATTCGCGACACCGGCGTAGGTAGCAGTTCGGTCCTTGTCGTTGCGGGAGAGCAGCGTAACCTTCGCGCCTTCCTTGTAAGCCAGGATGCGATAGCCATCATATTTTTCTTCGTAAACCCAACCTGGCTGGTTGGAAGGCTTACTGGCCAGAACGGCGAGCATAGGGTGAACGCGACACGGAATCCTGTCCTGGGTTTCAGATTTATTCGAGCCGGTGCGTTTCGAGTGAGTCATCGAGAAATTGGCGGTAAATGCGGCATGCGGTATCGATCCCCAGCAGTCTACGCCCGGAAGTCCAAAGCGGCACTTTGTCTTTGGTTTTGTGCCTCAATCGATTCTGTCTTCAAGATCGCCGCTTGCGGTGAATAATTGTCCGCAGCTCAGCAAGCGAGGCCTCAGTGGGCATTTTGAATTGTTCTTGGTGCAAGAGCTCGGACATTCACACTTCCCGTTGTCGCAGTACGCTGGAGAGGCGGCTCATGCCTCTGCTGCTTTTGCGGCCGGCCAGGTGCGGCAGATGCGGAAGACGCTTCTACCGTCTACGGCTCCTTCCCATCAAGCCTCGCATTTCTGAACCGCCAAAGAATTCTTCAACCAGCCCTGTATCCCCGCAGGCAGGGCTTTAGTGTGTGGGTGAGAAACAGTGTGTGCGTGAGAAACGGGTTTTATTTCAACCCCAGGTAGTCCCTACACTTAGTTTTTCCGGTTAAGACGGCATTTCCAGCAACGTAAAAAACGGTCGCTGCGGGCGCTCGCTTCTTGACAAGCGCCGGGCGCGTAGCCATTCTGGTTTGTTTTGTTCAGCCACAAATCCCGCGAGCATGGGAAAGGTGGAGAGTGAAAATTCGCGTTTTTTATCATGACAAGTGTTTTGATGGGGCCTGCTCGGCAGCTGTCTTTTCCCGCTTCTATCGCGAACGCATTCGGCCAGAGGCGGAATTCGTGTACACCGGCCTAGTGCACCGTGCAGGCGCCCTGTTCGACGAGCGCCAGTTCGATGCTGACGAGAATGCAATCCTGGATTTCAAGTACTCCAGTTCTCCGAAGATCACCTGGTGGTTCGACCATCACCAGAGCGCATTTCTAACCCCGCAAGACGCTGAACATTTCCGCCATGACCACAGTGGCAAGAAATTCTATGATCCCGAGTTCAAGTCCTGTACCAGTTACATAGCGCAGACAACCCAGCGGGTATTTGGCTTTGATCCAAAGCCGGTGGCCGAAGTAGTGCGCTGGGCGGATATTGTGGACGGCGCTCTATATCCTGACGCCAAAACCGCCGTAGAAATGAAAGAACCGGCAATGAAGTTGACGATGGTAATCGAATCCACACAGGATTCGAATTTCATTCCCCGGCTGATTCCTCTTCTGGCCAACCAACCATTGAGCGACATCATTCTGCAGCCCTTCGTCAGTGAACGGATTCCACCCCTGATGCAGCGTCACCAGCAATCCATCGAGATCCTGCGCGAGCGCAGCCAATATGAGCGCGGGACCGTGTATTTTGACGTGACCGACCACGAGCTCGAGGGGTATAACAAGTTCATCCCGTACTACCTTTGCCCTGAAACGGTCTATAGCGTAGGCTTGAGTCGAAGCAGCTTTCGTACCAAGGTTTCGGTAGGTTCCAATCCCTGGGCCAATACGGATAGAATGGTGAACCTCGCGAAAATCTGCGAACGTTACGGCGGAGGAGGTCATGCCCGGGTGGGTGCTATTTCATTCGAGCCGAATAAGTTTGCAGAAGCGCGAGAGGCGGCCAAAGAGATCGTGGCGGAGTTGCGCGCCAGCGTAGTTCCCGCGGCTGCCAAGGGCTAACCGCTACAGCCCTGCCATCGCTGACGTGACCTGCATCACTGCAAATGCTGCACCAGAGTACAAAATCGGTTAGCGGAGCGTCTGACGTAGGGCACATCGCAGTCACAATAATGCGTTGCGGGGTGGGTTCTAAGGCATATGGCTGAGCACGTTAAGCCGGATGCAGGACTCGGCGCGATCTCTTCTCCAATTGATCCCGGACTCGCACAGCGATTTCTCGACCTCATCAATACGATTGTCATCATCGGCGACGAAGCCGGGCGCATTGTTTATGTGAGCCCGGGAGTCGAGCGCATCCTGGGATACTCTCCTCCGGAATTATTAGGGGAAGGAGCCTGGCTGATCCCTCGTTTGGATCCCGAGCAGCTCCGAGTCCAGCGCGAATACGTGGCCCGGGCAGCGCGGGGAGAGATTCCTCCCCGCCACGAAGCTTACGAATCTTGCATGACCAGTAAGGAAGGAAGCCCACGCTGGATCGTATGGCGGGATTCCAAGGGCCCAGGCAACCTGCTCATCGGCGTGGGCCAGGACATAACTCCCCTGCGGATGGCAGACGAGGAAGTACGCAAGAAGCAGGAAGAGTTCGAGGCCATCTTCCACCATGCTTCCGATTCCATCATGATCTTTGATGAGCAGGAGAATCACATCGACGTGAATCCCGCCGCATGCCGGCTTCTGGGCATGCCGCGTGAGCAGATCATCAACCAGAAACTCGGCAGTCTGAGCACCGTTACTCTGGACATGCACGCGTTGTATCAACGCCTCCTGGAGGGCGGCCCTGCAGAAGGAGAAGCGGTTTTTCGTACGCAGAGCGGACAAACCAGGCATGTCGAATACAGCATCACCATGAATTTCCGTCCCGGCTTCCATCTCACCATTCTGCGCGATGTCACGGAACGCAAGAAGTTGGAGAAACAACTTATCTCATCGCAACGCCTGGAGGCAGTAGGACGGCTGGCAGGTGGCGTAGCTCATGACTTCAATAACATGCTCACCGCCATCCGCGGTTATGCCGAATTGATACTGCGCCGCTTGCCCGATGACGATCAGCTGAGAGGCTATACCGAAGGTATTCTGGGAGCTTCTGACAAAGCCGCACTCACCATTCACCAATTGCTGGCTTTCAGTCGCCGTCAGGTGATGCAACTCAAGATTCTGGACATCAACCAGGCGGTGACTGACACGCTGCAATTGCTCCGCCCCCTGATCGGCGAAGACATCGAAGTGAACGTCCGCTTGCAAGCAGAAAACGCTTTTGTGCGCGTCGATCCGGGGCAGTTCAGCCAGATGCTGGTCAATCTGGCTGTGAATAGCCGTGAAGCCATGCCTACGGGCGGAACGCTGACCTTTGAAAGCAGCAATGCAGAGCTGGATGAGGAATATTGCCGTCAACACGAGCAAGTGACACCCGGGGCCTACGTCCTATTAACAATCGCCGACAGCGGAGTCGGCATGGATGCGCATACCCAGACACATATCTTCGAGCCTTTCTTCACCACCAGGGAAAACGCTGGGGGGACTGGGCTGGGGATGGCGACAGTATATGGGATCGTCAAACAGAGTCGAGGCTTCATTTGGGTTTACAGCGAGCCGGGACAGGGAAGCACATTCAAGATCTATCTGCCGCGAGTCGACTCCAACACGACGCAGGTTGCGGCTGCAGCCCAACAAAATGTCCGGCGTTCGATCCTGGTAATCGAAGACGATCCTGAAACCCGCACCATGATCGTTGGCGTGCTGCGCGGGCAAGGGTACCAGGTATGGGAAGCGTCGGATGGCAGTGCCGCCCTAACCTTGCTCGAGCATAGATCCGCACCTCTGGACCTGTTGCTGACCGACGTCAATGCACCGGGGATGAGTGGAGAGGACCTTAAGGGATATATCGCCGCCCGTTGGCCGAATACCTTGACCCTGACCATCTCCGGCTTCAGTCGGGAAAGACTCATTGCCAGCAAAACCCTGGCTCCAGACAGCGAGTTTCTTAGTAAGCCATTTTCCGCCCATGAATTAATAACTAGAGTTCAACAAATGCTGCAGCCTGAATCTAGTTCAGATTAGCTGCCGCCTGGTGCAGGAGTTGTGCTTTCCTATTGCGCATGCAGGGATTCTGAGAGGCTTACCAGGTTTTGCGGCATTACGTGAATGACCCCACCGCGCGGGCTATCAATGTCGGCAATCAGAAAAAATGAAATTGACAGTGCCAATGGCAGGACCGACAAAACGAGCCTGTCAGATCTCTTACTCCCGTACCCGACCAACAGGTTGCATAACATGGCTATGGCTAACATTAAGCCCCACGCCGCCATGGGAATGCGATTCCACCAGGCAGCCTGAGTGTATCCCTGCGAATTCAGCACATCGTTCATGCCGGCGACCGTGAGAGCGATAATGGGCGATGGCTTGGCGTTAGCAGCGGCTTGAACCGTGGACCACATCTGGTCCTGGAGCCGAGCCGTATCTGCGTTGATGTGCGCAAGCTGGCCCCGATCGCGGCTTTCGTAAAAGAGCACACGCTGATTCAGATAACTCTTCAGTAATTCGCGCACTTTCCCAGCCTCCGATGAAGGCAGCAGATCGGCGCGGACATACTCTGTGCCAATCGCGTTAGCCTCAGCCTCTTCATAATTCTTACGTTGATCGTAGCGGCTGATGGCCATGGAAAAGCTAAAGCCGATTATCAGTCCCAGAAGAGTCAGGGTTGCAGCCGATACCACTTCAAAATCCTTCCGCTCGTCCTCCCGCAGGGGCCGCAGCCTGGCGGATATTAGATTGCCGAGCCGTGAACATATCCACAGCGCGACCAGCGAGCAAAGGAACAGCAGCAGTGGAGCATTCAGTACGCGGTCCATTAGCGTGGATTCATCCTTTCGGTAGACACGTGAGTCTATTGCCCGACGCCCAGGCTGTAAACGTTCCTCAACCCTTTTCCCCGGCTAGTTTTGTAGGAACGACGTGCAACGGACGGCCTGCGTATGTTTCGATTTAGGAACCGCATCCATTTGCGGAAGGCAAAATTCAAGTTATTGCCAAAAAACTTGGAAGTGCATTAGAAGTGCTTAACAATCTTGAATGAAGTAATCGTCGAGCGGAAAAACGAGCATGCGGGTTCTAATCGCAGAAGACGACACAGCCCTGGCCAATTTCTTACGCAAAGGCCTGGAAGAAGAAGACTATGCGGTGGACGTGGTTGCTGATGGCGAATTGGCGGAGGCGGCGGCAGCGCAGTATGACTACGATCTTCTTGTCCTGGACCTGAATCTTCCTAAGCAGGACGGGATGACAGTCCTCCGCGCAGTTCGCGCCGAGAGAGCGCAGTTGCCCGTAATGGTGCTGACTGCCCGCAGCCGCGTGGAGGACCGAGTGAAGGCTTTGGATGCGGGGGCGGATGACTACCTGATGAAGCCTTTCTCCTTCGCAGAGCTCTCAGCGCGCGTGCGAGCCCTGTTGCGCAGAGGCCGCTTGCCGCTGCAATCGGTGCTGCGAGTTGACGATCTCAAACTAGACCGGCTGGAACACCGGGTGGAACGCGGGGGTCGAGAAATTTCGCTGACCTCGAAAGAATTTGCTCTCCTGGAATACTTGATGCGCAATGCAGGACGGCGCATCACGCGCGCCATGATCATCGAGCACGTTTGGAACGTCAATTTCGACACCACCACCAACGTTGTAGATGTGTACATCAATTACTTGCGGAAAAAGGTGGATGCCGGTGCATCGCAACGGCTGATCCACACCGTGCGCGGGGTTGGATATGAGCTACGTATCTAGGGATCGGGAATCGGTGATGAAAAAATGGCAGCAGCGGCGGGAACACGTTTCCGAAGCTTTTCATTCCCTGAACCAGCCGCTGACCGCGCTCCATTGCGTTATTGAGCTGGCCCTGCTGCAGCCGCGCTCGGGCGAAGAATATCGCATGCGGCTGCGCGAATCCCTGCAACTCGTGGATCGTATTTTTGAGTTCACGGCCGGAGTTCGAGAATTCGTGGAAGCGGAGGATCCCGGCCTGCAACGCGAATTTGCCATTGGCGAAGTGTTACGAGAAGTGACCAAGAAACATAGCGCAATCGCAGGGGCCAGAATTGAGTTGAAACAATCATATGACGCCGTGGTCACCGCCGATTTCGAGCGGCTTTGCAAAGGGCTGATCTGTTTGTTGGAACAATTTCACGCAGATGGCATCTCGGTCATTAAAATTTCCACCGGCGCTTCCGGCGATGCAGGAGAAATAGAGATCACGATAGGTGGTGAACAGCTGAGCCCTGCCAACGCAAACTCCAGATCCGGAGCGGACGATAAACTTGGACGGCTGCGGCTCACCGCGGCGATGCTGGCATTAGAAGCTGGGGGAGGCCGAGCCGACTATTGCGCGCCCAATTACGCGCAGCTTATCCTGCCTGTCATCCGCCTCATTCCGCAAGCCGACTGCGAAGCAGGCGCGGCAGCAGTGACTAAGGATCTTCATCCGTCTCCAGTGCAAACAGGTCCATGACTTTGGATGACGGATCAAGCAGCAGAATTCTTGATCCATACCTGGCCCGCAGCCAGGCTTCGGGCAATTGCGGGAGTTGCGCTTCGCAAGCGCGTGGCAACAATTGCAATTGCCCCTGCATATCGGGGGAGAGTGTGTCGTTCACTGCCACATGAGCCGCAGCGCTGGAAATAGCACCCGGCAGTGGCTGGCTGTGCCCATTCAAACAGGAACGAATGATGAGCCGGTCGCGCCGGCTGAGAAGGTAGCGTTCGTCGTAGTTCTGTTGATCCGCTTCTTCCAGAGCCTCGCCACCTCCTGGCCGTGCGCGCGAGATCTGCATCAGGGCGCGGGTTTCCGGCGAGTCTGCGACCGAAGAGGCTAGCAGCACGTTAGATGGCGAGTCGTGCACAGTCACAAACGTCAGTGTCGATTCCGCCGGAATGACAAGATTCCCCGGTCCGGCCGAGGCGCTGACGAATGTGCCAGCGGAAGCTTCCCTGCCCTCCAGCACTGCGGTGCCAAGCAATTTGCCGTTGGACGCGCTTGAACTTGCCTGCACGCGGATAGCTGGATTCTGATCGGCATTGGCCGATAGTGCCAGTGGGCTCACCCTGAGGGTGGCCGAGTTTCCTTGATAGCTGACCGAAGTCAATGCCAGCTCAAGCCCGCTTTGAGTCTGCGCGCCGCTGTGGGTGCTGACCACCCGTCCGGTGACCACAGCACCGCTGGGAAAGAGCGTTTGACCGTTAAGCACGATGGGCCCGGACAAGCTGGCGGAGAAAATGTCGCCGGCCTTAACTGTATTGCTGGCCAAGGTGCGGTTCATGCGGACTGAAATGCGGGTGCCGGCGGGGATGACCACACCCGAGGAAGTCGCCGCGCCGCTGGCCGTAGCCAACAGTACAAGCGACAGGACTAAGGACTGCCGGATCGGAAGTCGCATCATTTCCCCAGGTCGAGTCAATTCTCGGAACATCAGGAGAAATGCTAGGGGCGCCGGACCCGGGCAGCAAGATAACCGCCCGCTCCTGTCCCATTCCCCGGTGCAGGTCGGAAAGTAATGACAAAATTTGCCAGGTAACCGGTTACCAGCCCTCAATCAGGATCAGGACATGCTGTATCATCTGCAGAATGCGTCAGAAATGGCAGCAATCCCTAGCGGTCCTGAAACGGGTCGTACTCGTACTGTTCGTTTTATGGCTGGCGATGTCCGCAGTTCTGGCATATGCCATGCGGCAGTCTCCGGAGAAGTTTGGGCACTTCATGTCGCATATGCCGGTAATTTCTTTCCTGGTGCTGCCGTTTGAGACCCTGTGGACCGACGCCCGGGCTGGGCGCCTGGAAGTAGGAAGCCCTGCTCCGGATTTTCAGCTGCATACGCTGGACAAATCCGATTCGGTGCAGCTGTCTTCCTTCCGCGAGAAGAAACCGGTCGTACTGGTCTTCGGAAGCTACACCTGACCACCATTCCGGCGGGAGGTTCCCGCCCTCAACAAGCTTTACGACCAGTACAAAGACAAAGTTGCTTTCTACGCGGTGTACATCCAGGAAGCCCACCCCAGCGACGTGTGGCAGATGCAGAGCAATATTAAGGACAAGGTGGTGTTTGCCAGCCCCAGGAATCTTGATGAACGCGCAAACATCGCCGGCAGTTGCGTACGCAACCTGGGGATTAAATTTCCTGCATTGATCGACGATTTCCAGAACACAACCGAGGTCGCCTATACCGGCTGGCCCGACCGCTTATACCTGATCGATGTGAAGGGTAACCTCGCCTACAAGAGCAAACCCGGGCCTTTTGGCTTCAAACCAGATGTGCTGGGCAAGATGCTGGAGCAGGTGGCGCGCTAGATCTCATCGCAATCTGCATGCCGTGAAATCGACGAGAATTCTTGCTTTCCTGCTGGCTACGCTTCTCCCGCTTCATGGGATTGAGCATCCGCTAAAGATTTTCTTCGGAGATGAGAAGCATCCTGTGATGAGTGGCGAGGCCTGGTTGATCACCAACCGCTGGGGCGCCTATCAGGCAGTTCTGGTTGGCACGATCCGTAAGGGAAGATTCGAAGAACGCAAGAACATCGAATTCCCGCAATATTGGGAGCAGGCCTTCGATTACAAGCTTCTGCTGGCCATTTCAGAGAATGCGGTTGAAGCGCCGGTCTCATTTGAGACGGATGCTGCCTATGGCTGGGCTGCTCAATGGCCCGAGTATTTAAAGCATTTCCGCACAGTCTACCTGTCCACCCCGTTAGCCAAGGAGAACCGTGGTGAAGACTGGCATACCGCTCTGAGGAGTCTCGGACATTTCGTCGACGGCAAACTGGTGCTGCCACGCCCCTCAACGCGGACGATTCGATTTATCTATCCAGACGGGAAGCCGTTGGCAGGGGAGAGGCTTGTGGTCTCCCTCTTCGGGATACCGCTGGGAGAATTCGTCACCAACGCTAGCGGAGAGATCAACGTAATCGCGCCCGATTCTCAGCTAGGGGTTAGCGTGGGCTACTTCGAGGAAGTAGCGGGCGGTCCCACCGGAACGGCGTTTGCGTCATTTAATGACCTGGTGGTCAACAAAGGGCATGAGGTCACTGTCAGACGCTTATGGACGCTGCCAGAGCACGACTATATGCTTCAACTTCATACGCCGGAAAATCAACCCATCGCTGCCGCTTATCTTGACGGGTGCGAGTTTCAGCCACCTTGCATGGGTTCTTGCGGACCGCTCCGAGCACCGGAGGCCGATCGATCAGGGACCATTCGATTCCGAGAGAGGGATCTGCGCGAGCTTAGAAGTATTACGATTGTCGATGCACAGGGCAGGAAGAGGGATCTGACAGATTCGGAGATGCGGGAATTGCTAACCACTTACCAGCTCGGTGTTGCGTGGAAGTGAGCAGCTAACGTCCAAGGATTCTGGATTTTCAGTTCTTACGCAAGCATTTCTGATGCAGATGCCTAGACCACCCGCTTGGCTTCGCGCTTCTTGCGGCAATCTTCGCAGACTCCGTAGATCTGGAAGGTATGACGAGTGGGTGTGTAGCCGTGCTGGCGGCCGATTTCCTCTTCCAGGCGGCTTAACTCCGGCGAGAAGAATTCCACTGAACTGCCACACTCTGTACAGACCATGTGATGATGGCTGCGCCGGTTGTACTGGTGCTCGTAGCGGGAGATGCCGTCGTGAAACGCCACTTCACTGGCTAGTCCGCACTCGGTAAACAGTTTGAGCGTGCGATAGACCGTGGTGAATCCGATCTTGGGATCCTTCTTCTTGACCAGCCGGTGCAGTTCCTCGGTGGACAGGTGATCTCGGGTCTCCAGAAACGTCTTGAGGATCGCGTCCCGCTGCTCGGTGTGCTTCAGGCCGACTCGCTTGAGGTGCCGGTGAAGGATGTCCGAGGCCTCGCGCAGCATCTCGCGTGAAATCGAGGGCTGATCGTCGATTCGTTTGGGCAGCATGACAGGATGCCTGGGAAAAGTATCGAGAGCGCAAGCTGAGCCGCTCCGCCCCTGTTCTCAGCATACCACCCACCCGCCCCTCAACTTTCAGCAAAATCAACTCCGGCATCATGCCTGATCGCCTTATCGCCCCGAACTCCCTTGGACTTGCACGCGAAGCGTCTTGCCGAAGAGGTGGATCAATTCCTGCTCTCCCGCCGGCGTCAGGTGAACGATACGGCTCTGCTTCTCACGCCTGATCCAATGAGCATCCAGAAATCGCTGGCATATAGCGGCTCCCAACGCCCCGGCCAGGTGATACTGCCTCTCCGTCCAGTCGAGGCAGCGCCGGGCGAATGGGCGCCGAGCCTTTCGCAAAGACTCCAGATCAATCTGCCATCGCGCCAGCAAATCCTCGCCGCGGCGCGTGACCTCGTACTCCTCTTCGCCACGCGGAAGCAGCAGGCGATGGTGTTCCAATGCGGCGCTCAACTTCACTCCCAACTCTCCTGCAAGATGGTCATAGCAAGTTCGGGCATAGCACAGGTCACGGTTGGTGATTGAGAGCGGGTATCGCTGTGCCGTCGAAATCGTGCCCAGGGCTTCAATGGCATGCGCGATATCGGGGCTGGCAATGCGGTAAAAGCGATGGCGCCCTTCGCGCAACACTCTGAGAAAGCCACCCGCGAGCAACTGCGCCAGGTGCATGCTGGCTGACTGTGCCGAAACGTTGGCTGCACGCGCGAGTTCGCCCGCGGATAAGGGACGCGCATCCAGCAGGGCTGTCAGCATTGCGGCTCTTGCGGGATCGGCGATCAGCGCTGCCGTCGAGGCGAGCGGGAATTTCGTGTTCATATGCCTAAGATAACTCGCCCTGGCTATCCATGTTTCAGCTCAGGCTGAAATGTGGACGTCGGCGAATCTGAGCAAATCCGTCAGATTGTCGCCGCGTAGAAGGATCCTATGGGTCCACTTCACAGCCTGCCCGGGCGGCACCTGATCGTCATTTGCTGGAGGCCGCGGCCCCACTACAATGTCAGTTCGACCTGTCTATGGAAACCCAAAGCGTCGCTACCCCGCCTCGCAAGTCTGCGCATCCCGCACTTCGAGCTTTGTGGATGGTGCTCGTCCTGGCTGTGTTGGCGGCCGTTGGCCTGGGAGTATGGGCCTATTCCACCGCACGCGCTTCCCTTCCCCAGCTTGATGGTACGATCACCATTAATGGTCTGTCCGCCCCGGTGAAGGTCATCCGCGACCGCCAAGGCGTTCCGCACATAACCGCCGCCACGGTGGAAGATCTGATCTTTGCTCAAGGCTATGTGACCGCGCAGGACCGGCTGTGGCAGATGGATATGACCCGCCGCTATGCCGCGGGTGAAATGAGCGAGATCCTCGGCCGGCATCTTCTTGAGCACGACCGTCGGCAGCGAGTCCTGGGACTAAAGCACAACGCCGCTGTAGCTCTCGCCGCTGCGTCGGCTCGCGACCGTGGCTACATCGAAGCCTATGCCCGTGGGGTGAATGCTTTCATCGACAGCCACCTTGACCGGCTTTCGCCGGAATTCCGCCTGCTGCATTACTCTCCCGCACATTGGAAGCCGGAAGATTCGTTGCTGGTGGGGGAAAACATGCATCAGCTGCTCAATTTCTATTGGGTCAATGAGATGCTGGCGCGTGAGCGGGTGGCTAACAAACTGGGGCCGGAGCTTGCCGCTGAGCTTTATCCCAACTCTTCCTGGCGTGATCACCCTCCCGGCGCGGAGTCCGCGAGTTTGGAAGAACAGCCGGAAAAGAAGCCGTCTCCGAAAGAGAAAGCTGCTCCGGCGCCACGTGCGGCTTACCACTTCCCTGTCGCGGTTGATCCCGGACTTGTTCCCGGTTCCAACAACTGGGTCGTCTCCGGCGCACACACTGCTTCTGGGAAGCCACTGCTTTCGAACGATATGCACCTGCCGCACCAGATTCCCAATGTCTGGTACGAGGCCCATCTGGAGGCGCCAGGAATCAACGTTGCCGGCGTGACCTTGCCGGGCCTGCCGTTTGTCATTGTCGGCCACAATCAGCGGATCGCGTGGGGCTTTACTAATGTAGGTCCTGCAGTCACAGATCTCTTTGTGGAAAGTTTCCGAGACGACGGCCAGTACCTAACGCCTGACGGGTGGAAGCAGCCCGAGCATCGCCGTGAAGTGATTCACATCAAGGGCGAGGCAGACGAGGCCCTCGATGTTGTAATCACCCGCCATGGGCCGATTATCACTCCGGTACTGCCGGGCGAGTCGCGCGAGCTGGCGCTCAAATGGGTGCTTTATGATCCAGCGGCGGTCCAGGCGCCGTTCTTCGATATCAACACCGCACAAAACTGGCAGGAGTTCCTGCAAGCCTTTGCGCGCTTCGGAGGGCCTTCCCAGAACGTAGTGTATGGCGACGTCGACGGTCACATTGGGTATCACGCGACAGGGCTGATTCCGATCCGCGCCTCCGGCACCAACATCACGCCCGTCTCCGGGATCGACAACACTCACGAGTGGACTGGCTACATTCCATTCGACAAGCTGCCGTGGGTCTTCGATCCGCCCTCGGGGATTCTCGCCACCGCCAACGGGCGCATCACGCCGGATGGCTACCAGTACTATCTCAGCGGCGAATGGGGTGGACCGCAGCGAACAGAGCGCATCTATCACGTCCTGCAATCGGGCAAGAAGTTCACCCCAGCCGACATGCTCGCTCTGCAGCTGGATATCTATTCGGATTTTGATCGTTTCCTCGCGCAGCGCTTCGTGTACGCCATCGATCACAACGCCAGTGCCTCGGCGCGGGCTCGCCAGGCTGCGGACATTCTTCGTAACTGGGATGGCCGCGTCACCATTGATTCAGTAGCGCCGAATCTCACCCGGAGTGGCCGTCGCCAGTTGACGCGAATGATCCTGGAATCACGCCTGGGAGCAGCCCCGGAGGAAGGCGATTCCACGATTGGCTGGCGTGATTATCACTGGTTCATGTCGCTGGTGTGGCTGGAGACGTTGCTCATGCATCAGCCGCAGAAATGGCTCCCGCCAGATTTTTCAAGCTACGACGACCTGCTCGCGGCTGCCATGGAAGCCACAGTTCAGGGCGCGCGCGCTCCCAAGAACCTGAACTCCTGGCATTGGGCCGACCGCATGGCATTGGCTCCGACGCATCCTGTATTTGGCAGTATGCCCATCATTAACCGATGGGCCGGGCCGGGCCGCCATCCGCAATCGGGCAATGGCTTCACGGTCAAGCAAGTGGGAGCGAACTTCGGTCCGTCGGAGCGCCTGACCGTTGATTTTTCCAACCTCGACGCATCCACCCTGAACATCGTGAACGGACAATCGGGACACATACTAAGTTCCCACTTCGACGATCAGTGGGATGCCTGGTACAACGGAACCACGTTCAACCTACCGTTCTCAGATGGGGCAGTAGCACAAGCGAAAGAGCACGAGCTGACGCTGGCGCCAGGCAACTAGTAGTCAGCAATCAGCAGTCAGCCAAAAGCAAGTTTTCAGTCGGGATTCTTGACGTCAACGGCGTTGCCCACAATATCCAGCTGGTGTCTCTCATCCAGCGGCGTGCTCGAGTTCAGGTCGTAGACCAGCAACTTTCCCCCCTCGATGACATACACCACGTTTCGTTTGTCGATGGCGGTGAAGCCGGTCACGTCTCCCGGAGTGCAGAAGAAAGATTGCGCTACTACACAGGGGGCGATGATTGCGGTCTGCGCTCCCGTATCAAAGACTGTGAGGCACTGGGGCGTCGTGCAAGTACGCGCCCCGATGTACAGCTTGGTATTGACCAGCAACATGCGTGTGTGAAAGCCATCAGTGATGGCCACTCCAGACTTCGAAACGCTTAGGCTGCCCGTATTCACCACGTCCAACTTGCCCGCTGCACCCGCTGTGCCCGCCACATAGAGATTGCCCGATGTGTCCATGGCGCCGACGGTCGCCGCCGACACATTCACCGATGCTCCAGGCGTGTTGCTCGACATATCCAGGACAGTGACTTTAGCGGTAGTTCCTCCACATTCTGGACCACAGCTCAAGATGTATGCCTTCGTGTCGTCACTGCTGAAGACTCCGTAGACAGGCCGATCGAACCCGGGAACGGTCGTAGCGGTGTGGGCGCTGGTGTCGATGACCGCCATCGAATCCGTGCCATCGCTGAATGCCAATGCGCGGTTCCCGTTGTGGCTCACGATTACGGTTTGCACGCTGGGCACGGGAATGGTGGCCGTAAGCGCAGGCGTGCTCGTATCCAATACCAGCACCGCGCCATTAGGCGCGCCCGAGACCGGCTCGTTTCGAACAGCTGCTAAAGCAGTCTTGTTGTCGGACAGAAAGGCCATGCTTTCGGTGAAGCTGCCTAATGTAACGCTTGCGACTACCGTCTCGGTAGTATTGTCGATCACGCTGATGGTGTTGGTAATGGAGCCAAAGGTGAGAGTCTTAGTCTTGTCAGGGCTGAGCGCCATCAGCCCTACGCCGGTGCTGACGGAAATACCGGCGCTCTTGGTCGAAAATTGATCGTTGTTGGCGTCAATGATCTGCATGTTGAAAGTCTGCGAGTTACTGACAAAGGCGCGATTCGACAGTCCACTCACGGTCGCACTATTGGAATCCCCACCTCCGCAGGAAACCAGCCAAATCAGGCTGCAGATCATGAAAAAGGAAGAGACTGCCTTTACCTTCAACCCGGACTCCGGCGCCAGTTTTGGACTCAATTGCGGTGATCGCGAACTACAAATATAACAGAACGAATAGGAACCTCTTCCCCGGCGCCCACCGTGGAACTGGCAAGATTCCTCTCTGTCATTTAGATTCTTAGAAGCAGCTTGATTCTCTACGTTTCGGCCAACATCGACTTATGCCTACCGATTTCATCTCCCTCTTGAATCAGCGGCCAATCCTTTGCGATGGGGCGATGGGCACACAACTTTATGCCCAGGGGATTTTCATCACCCGATGCTATGACGAGCTGAATCTGTCGCAGCCCGAGATAGTGCACGAGGTTCACCAGAGCTATCTCCAGGCCGGAGCAGAGATCATTGAAACCAACACCTTCGGCGGCAACTCGTTCCGCCTCTCACGTTATAGCCTGGGAGACAAGGTTCGAGAAATCAATCTGACGGGCGTGAAGCTTGCGCGTGAGGCAGCAAAGAGTTTCGACGCGTTCGTCGCCGGTTCCGTGGGTCCTCTCGGGGTACGCATCGAACCCTTAGGAAAAGTGGCGCTGCAGGAAGCGCGAGACGCATTTGCCCAACAAATTTCCGCTCTTGTCGAAGGGGGAGTTGATCTGTTGATTCTCGAGACCTTCGGCTATCTCGAGGAATTACACCAGGCCATATTGGCCGCGCGCGACGTTAACCCAAAAATCCCAGTGGTGGCACAGGTCACCATCGATGACGAAGGAGTCTGCCTGGATGGCGCCGCGGTGGAGATTTTCGGTCCCAAGCTTACTGAGTGGGGGGCGGACGTCGTAGGCTGTAATTGCAGCGTAGGCCCCGTCGTTATGCTCGAAGCTGTGGAGCGCCTGCGCTCGGTGACCAATGCACCCCTCTCCGCTCAACCTAACAACGGCATGCCGCGGTCGGTAGACGGCCGAAATATCTATTTGTGCTCGCCGGAATATATGGCCAGCTACGCCCGAAAATTTGTGGCGGCAGGTGTGCGCTTGGTGGGCGGTTGTTGTGGCACAACTCCCGAGCATATTCGCGCCATGAAGGCAGCCTTGCGCGTTGGCGAGGCGCGGGCCAGTACCTTTCCCATCGTAACCAAACCGAAGGTTGAGGCGCCGTTAGAAGTCGTGCCTCTGGCTCGACGTTCGAACGTAGGCCGCAAGCTGGCCAGGGGCGAATTCGTCACCATGGTTGAGGTTGTCCCCCCCAAAGGCACGGATGTAATCAAGGAAATTGATGGTGCCCGCTACTTGAAATCCGTGGGCGTTGACGCCATCAACATTCCTGATAGTCCGCGCGCCTCGGCACGCATGAGCAACCAGGCGCTTGCCATTCTTATTCAGCAAAGCGTAGGCATTGAGACGGTGTTGCATTATACCTGCCGAGACCGTAACGTACTCGGCATTCAGTCCGACCTTTTGGGAGCTTCGGCCATCGGCCTTCGCAACCTGATCTGCATTACCGGCGATCCGCCCAAGCTGGGCAATTATCCCGACGCAACCGCAGTCTTTGACGTGGATGCCATCGGGCTGGTCAACATTGTTCACAATCTGAATCTGGGGCTGGATCTGGGCGGCCACTCCATGGGCAGGGGTACCAGTTTTGTGATCGGAGTCGGCGGCAATCCCGGCGTTCCCAATCTGGATGAGGAGATTCGACGCTTCGAGTACAAAGTCGAGGCGGGGGCGGAGTATGCGGTGACGCAGCCGGTCTTCGACATTGAGCTGTTGCTGAAGTTCCTGAAGCGCATTGAACACTGCCGGGTTCCAGTGCTGGCGGGCATCTGGCCGCTGACCAGCGTGCGCAATGCAGAATTCATGAAAAACGAGCTGCGTGTCTCGATCCCTGACGAGGTGGTGGCGCGCATGGCTCGTGCCAGTAATCCCGAAGAAGCGCGCTCCGAGGGAGTAGCCATCGCGCGTCAGATGTTGCTGGATCTCCGTGGTCTGGTTCAAGGCGCGCAGATCAGCGCTCCGTTTGGCAAATACTCGGCCGCTGTGGATGTCCTCGAAGTTCTTGGCACCGCCGAGCGCGCCAGTGTCTGAGAGAAGATACTTCAATCTCTTGCACTCCAAGCTCTCTGACCCGAGGTGTTAAGGCACCCCTGCTCAGTGACCATTTATAATAAGTAATTCCGCATGCCGTTTTGCTTCCTCCTGTGGGCTGCTTCGGCGCCTGGATGCTGGAGGTCAACGGCTGCCGGCGGTTCCCTTTCAATGTCAATGGAGAGCATTGTTGTCCGTGGGGCTCGGGTTCATAACCTGAAGAACATCGACTTTGAAATCCCCCACAATACCCTGACTGTGGTGACCGGCGTCTCCGGCTCGGGGAAATCTTCGCTGGCCTTTGACACGATTTATGCCGAGGGTCAGCGGCGCTACGTGGAATCGCTTTCCGCCTATGCGCGGCAGTTCCTGGAGCGCATTGAAAAACCGGATGCCGACCTGATTGACGGCATTGCCCCCGCAGTCGCGATTCGCCAGAAGAACTCCACTCGCAATCCGAGATCGACGGTCGCGACCGCAACAGAGATTTACGACTATCTGCGCCTGCTGTTCGCGCGCGTCGGCCGCACCTTTTGCTCGCAGTGCGGTCAGCAAGTGAAGAAAGACACGGTCGACGAAGTAGCGGATGCGGTGCTTGCTCTGCCCGAGGGGACGCGTATCCAGATCCTGTTCCCCCTCCAGTTAACTGCCCCGCCGCCTCAACTCGAAAAGAAGGGACGCGGGCGAAAGAAAAATTCCGCGCCGCAGCCATCGCAGGCTGACTTGCTGAAGATCAAGCTATTCGAGTTGCGCAAGCGCGGCTTCAATCGGCTATATCAGAAGGGGGAGATCTTCGAATTCTCAACCCCTGAGTCTTTACTAAACGTAGACTTCAACCAGCCGGTATTTCTGCTGGTCGATCGTCTGTCGGTCTCGCCGGAAATTCGTTCGCGGCTGGTCGACGCTATTGAAACTGCCTACCGCGAAGCCAGCGAAGTCACTATTGAGGCTTTCACCGCTGACGGCGAGCCGAAAGCCTTCCGCTATTCGCAGCGCTTCGAATGCAAGAAGTGCGGGCTCAGATACGAAGAACCGGAACCGCGTCTGTTTTCTTTTAACAATCCGTATGGTGCCTGTCCCCGCTGCCAGGGGTTTGGGAATACCATCGATTTCGATCTCGATCTCGTAATCCCTGACAAGACGCTAACGCTCTCGCAGGGCGCAATCGAGCCGTGGACCAAGCCCAAATACAAGCCGTTCTACAAGGAATTGAAGAAATATGCCAAGCAGGTAAGCATTCCCGTCGACGTGCCGTGGTCTGAGCTTTCTGCTGAGCATCGCCAGATCATAGTGGATGGGGACGAAGAGTTTTGGGGAGTTCGCGGTTTCTTCGAACATCTTGAGCGCAAGAAATACAAGCTGCACGTCCGGGTATTTCTCAGCCGCTATCGAGGCTACTCGATCTGTACTACCTGTGGTGGCGCGCGGCTGCGTCCGGAGGCGCGGCTGGTGAAGGTCGCGGGCAAGGATATTTGTGACATCTGCCAGATGACAGTGGAAGAAGCCGCACAATTTTTCTCTACGCTCGAACTCTCGCCTAAGGAAAACGACATCGCCGGGAAGCTGCTGGAGGAGATTCGTGATCGTCTGCGTTTTCTCAACGAAGTAGGCCTGGAATACCTGACGCTGGATCGGCTGTCATCCACGCTTTCCGGCGGCGAAGCTCAGCGAATTCAATTAGCAACCTCGCTGGGATCGCGTCTGGTTGGCACTCTATACGTTCTCGACGAACCCTCCATCGGCCTTCACAGCCGCGACACCGAGCGCCTCATCAAAATTCTGGGCGACCTGCGAAATCTGGGAAACACTATCCTGGTAGTCGAGCATGATCCGGAAATCATGAGATCCTCGGACCGGATTCTGGATCTCGGCCCCGGGGCGGGTGAGCACGGCGGCCAGGTAGTAGCGGTCGGTACGTACGACCAGATCAAGAAAGCGCCGGGCTCGCTCACTGGCCGCTACCTGGCCGAGGAATTGCGGATCCAGCTCCCGGCGGCGCGTCGCGAGCCTGGTAAGGAAAAGCTTCAACTGATCGGAGCCAAAACTCACAATCTGAAGAATATCAATGTGACCATTCCGCTGAGAATGCTGGTCGCAGTGACGGGAGTTTCCGGATCCGGCAAATCAACCCTGGTCCATGATGTTCTCTACACCACCCTCGCTGCCGTCAAGCGGCAATCCAACGGCAGCGGACCTTCGCCCGGGGGGCTGGAAAAGCTCGAGGGTGCCCAACACATCGATGAAGTTGTTTTGGTCGACCAATCTCCGATCGGGCGCACGCCGCGGTCTAATCCGGTGACGTACATCAAGGCCTTCGATGCCATCCGCGATCTGTTTGCCTCGTTACCGGAGTCAAAGAAACGCGGATTTACTGCCGGGCACTTTTCTTTCAATATTCCCGGCGGCCGCTGCGAAACCTGCCAGGGAGACGGAACCGTTACCGTCGAGATGCAGTTCCTGGCAGACGTGGAGCTGATTTGCGAAGAATGCAAGGGCACGCGGTATAAGACTCAGGTCCTGCAGGTGCGCTACAAAGGCAAAAACATCCATGAAGTGCTGAATCTGACGGTGCGCGAGGCTCTGCACTTCTTCTCCGGTATCCCCAAAATCACCGACAAGTTGCGTGTGCTCGAGGAAGTGGGCCTCGGCTACCTGCGTCTGGGACAATCTGCCACTACTCTGTCTGGCGGCGAAGCCCAGCGCATGAAGCTGGCGGCGCATCTGCAACCGAAGCTGCGAGAACCAGTGCGCCACGAGCCGGAAGACGGCAGTGAGCGACCTCGGACCGGCCGAATCCTTTACATCTTTGATGAGCCGACTACCGGGCTGCACTTCGACGATGTCAGCAAGCTGCTGTCAGCTTTCCGCCGCCTGATCGAGACAGGCGGGTCGATCATCGTGATCGAACACAATCTCGACGTCATTAAGACTGCGGATTGGGTCATTGATTTGGGGCCCGAGGGTGGAGAGCGTGGCGGCTACGTGGTGGCGACTGGTACGCCCGAAGCCATTGCCAAATCTGCCAAATCCTACACGGGAAAATGGCTCGCCCGCATCTTATCTAATGGCTCCAGTAACGGGCGGCGCAACGGACTCAGAAACGGCGCCGCCGTGCAGAACTCTTACGTGGAGCAAGAGGCGGGTTAAAAGCGGAGAGGCTATCTCATAATTTGCCGAGGGATAAACGTCCGTTCCTCCCAGGGGCTAGAGCTCAGGATTTATGCAGCTCTGGAAGGCGCGGCTGAAGCCGCGCCTATCAAAACCGATTCATGAGATAGCTTCTGACTGTTAATTTCCGGGTCATGCTGAGCGAAGCGAAGCATCTCTGCATTTCGCGGCACAAGAATCTGGCAGGCTCATCTCCGTGCAGCGAGGTCAGGATTGCGTTAAAGCATATATCGCTGATCGTCGTTCTTCTCGTGTTTACCGCTTGCTCACTCGCTCAGTCAAGTCAGACGCACACCACGGTCCGCAAACACCGCGAGGCCGTTGACGATCCCATTGTCACTCCTGAGCTTCGCCAGGCGGAAGAGGCGCTCGACCATAAGGACTTCCCGGCTGCCGAGAAACTCCTCAATCAGGCGGTAGCTACCAATCCTTCCAACTATCGCGCCTGGTTTGACCTGGGCTTTCTCCTGAATGCCACTGGGCGGGAAAAGGAATCGATTGAGTCGTACCGCAAAGCTGTCACCACGAAGCCTGACTTGTTTGAGGCCAGCCTTAATCTGGGATTAATGCTGGCCAAAGCCGGAGATCCGGAAGCGGAAAAATACTTGCGAGCCGCCACTGCCCTGCAGCCCAGCTCGCAGCCGGAAAAGGGACTCGCTCGCGCTTGGCTCTCGCTGGGTCAGGTGCTCAAAGCCAGCAAGCCCAAGGAAGCACTGGCCGCTTTTCGACGTGCCGCCGAACTCGAGCCCAAGGATCCAGAGCCACACCTTTCCGCTGGAGTGCTGCTCGAACAGCAGAATGACTACGCCGGAGCAATGAAAGAATTCCAGCAGGCGGCGGATCTTGATCCAAACTCTGCCGAGGCGGTAGCCGGAGTGGCCAACGCCGCCATCAAGGCTCAGCAGCTCGACGTCGCCGAAGCCAGCCTGCGCAAATACCTGGCGCTTAATCCACAGAGCGCCACCGCTCACGTCCAGCTCGGCAGAGTGTTGGTTCTGCTGAATCGCGCTGGCGAAGGTCTGCCGGAGTTGGAGAAGGGTCTACAGCTTTCGCCTGGCGATCCCCCGGCGGAAAAGGAAATCGCCGCTATCTATACGCGTTTGCAGAACTACGATGAAGCTGCGCGTCACTTACAATCCGCCGTGCAAAGATCCCCCCAGGATCCCGAGTTGCGCGCCTTGCTGGGTGAATCACTGGTCAAGCTCAAGCGTTATCCTGAAGCGCAGGATCAATTCGTTCGCAGTCTCAAACTCAAACCCGACCAGGGCGATATTTACGGAGCGCTTGCCTTTGTAGCTTCACAGAACCAGAATTACCCCTTAACCCTTCAAGCCCTTGATGCCCGTGCCAAACTCTTGCCGGAGATCGCGAGTACCTATTTCTTGCGGGCAACCGCCTACGATCACCTGCGGAATTACAAGCTCGCCGCCGAGAATTATCATCACTTCCTCGAGGTGGCCGGCGACAAGTTTCCCGATCAGGAGTGGCAGGCCAAGCACCGGCTGATTGCTATCGAGCACAAGCGATGAGCGCGAGAACACATTTCATCATTCTGCTGCTGCTCCTGTCGGTTGCGGGGCTATCAAGTGCGCAGTCGCTGGAGGAGATGAAGGCTCGGGCAGAGGCTGCCGGCGGCACTAAACAGATCGAGCTTTATGCTGATCTGGCCAGGAAAGCTCTTGAGGTCGCAGATCAGGAATACACTTCCGGCAACGTGGCCCAAGGCCAGGCCCATTTTTTCGATTCGGCAACTTATGCGGAGAAGGCCAGCGAGGAAGCTCGACAGTCCGGAAAACGGCTGAAGCAAACTGAGATTTCTCTGCGCAAGCTAGCCGAGAAAATGCAAGAAATCAAGCGTTCTCTCAGTGTGGAAGACCGCAGTCCCATCGAGCCCGCTATCCAGCGGGTGGAGCAGGCTCGTAACAAACTACTGGAAAGAATGTTTGGCAAGGAGGCGAGGTGAAAATCGCGAAGCCCATTCTGGCGGCGAGTCTGCTTCTCAGCTCGGCCCTACCACCGATGGCACAGCGCCGCGATGCACTGACTGACGCAGAGAGCGATCAACTGCGCGAGGTGGCGCAGGAACCCCTGCAACGATTGCCCATGATCGTCAAGTTTGCCCGCGTCCGCTTGGACAAGCTCGATTATGTTCGTGCCGATCCCGCTGAGGAAGAGAAGAACAAGAAGATTCACGACCTGCTGGACGATTTCCGCAGCCTCATTGATGAGCTCGACGACAACATCGACGATTACAACTCCCGGCGTCTCGATCTACGAAAACCTCTGAAGCTGGTTGTTGAGGGCGAAACGGAATTTCAAAACCGCCTGCGTGCCTTCAAAGAAGCCACTGCCAAGGACGAGACTTCCGCGGCTCGCGAGTACGGCTTCGCGCTGCAGGACGCAATCGAAGCCGTCAATCTCAGCGTCGAGGATGCCCGCAAACTACTCGCGGAACAGACTGAGCTGATGAAAGCCAAAGAGAAGCGCGAAAAAGAAAAGGAAAAAGCGCGGTGAAGCCGGCCCTGCTGGAAACCTTTGAGACTGCCTACCGGGAGTTGCGTCCTCGAGCTGCCATACCCCAGATCCGGGTCGAGTTCTTTCCCTTTGCCAATATCAACAACACTATCCGGCTACGAGACGGCGTCCTGCTGGTCAGAATTTCGGATTTGCTGGAAGGTGCGCCGCAAAGTGTTCTCCACGCCATCGCCCATATTCTTCTGGCCAAGATCTACCGCAAGCCCATAGCGGATGCGCACGCGGTTCGCTATCGGCGACACATCGGCAGTCACGAGATTTCCGAAAAGGCTCATCTGCTGAGGGGCATGCGCGGCCGCAAGAAGATCGAGGGCGCTTTAGGGAACGTATACGACTTGGAGGCGATTTTTGAGGACTTGAATTCACGTTTCTTTTATGGGTTGCTGGCCCGTCCGCAAATGACCTGGAGCCAGAATCACTCCCGCAACGCACTTGGCCATTACGATCCTGCGCACAATACCATCGTGGTCAGCCGCGTTTTTGACCATGTCGATATTCCCAGATATGTCGTGGAATACATCGTGTATCACGAAATGCTGCACTTGAAGCATCCTGTAAAACTGCGCGGCAGCCGGCGCTGCGTCCATTCGCAGCAGTTTCAGGAAGAGGAGAAGCTCTATCCGCAGCTGGCAGAAGCGAAGAAATTTCTGAAGCTCATCTGACCAGTAGTATGCCTGCGCACTACCTGGAAATCGTAGCAGTTTGGAGAAGCGGATGAGCCCCGCACACGCTCTTGTATTGACATTGATGCTGATTGCATCGTGCGCTTCTGTGCAAGCCCACATGGAGTACCGAGATATGCGTATCCTGAGCAGTGGCGACATCGGGTTCATCCATGCGCTCCAGGTTCACCGGCAAGCTGAAGAATGGTCAGCCATGGGATTTCTGGTTACGCGCAACCAGCGGGGTGCAGAAAATCAATGGCACATTGGCTGATCGTTCACGATCACATCTCGGTTCCCATCGACTTCGAAACCGGCAAAGCGGTGCTGAACCTCAAGCCCTGAAGGCGTGCCTTTTACCTTATCGGACCTTCGATCCTTCAACGTGCCGCCGAGCTCCTGGATTTGGCGACGATTTCGTGTACGGGCTTATTATCTGCATAGACGCGCCATTCCTTTACTAAGTCCTGTTCCACCACGGCAAACCAGGCGGCTGGAATACGCCATTGGTTTTCCGGTGGAAGCTTTCCGTTCGCGGCAATCGTTCCTCCCGCTGCTCCGAAAATACCTACTAAATTTTCCTGTTGAAACACCTTTTCGTGAGAAACCCAGTAGTCAGGGCAAAGCGCGTAATAAGCGCGTAATAAGCGCGTCATGCCGTCCGCATCTTCTCGCGGCCTCGAACAGCCTGTCCCAGCGAATCGATGAAGATGTGGTCTTCCGTCATCATCGCCGAGAGCTGGTCAACATTGTGCTCGTTAATTAACTCCAGAAACCGCAACACCGTCTCAATAGCACTCATTCTCAGCCTCGCTGCCACGTCGCCCGATCACCATTCGCATTTGCTTCTTGCTCGATTTCCCCTTCATTTCTACCGACACTTCCCCCGATCGTCATTCTTGCCAAACCCGACCGACTCTAGTTCATGCGATCCGACTTCCTACTTCGCCAGCTCTCTCTTCTTACTCGCCGTTGACCCGCTTCGCCCGCAGAGCGTATCATCTTAAGTTGAAATTGAAATTCATTTTCAAAAAAGTCCAGCTCGCTCTTGAACCGTTAATCCCCGTTATTACTTGAGGATCACAGTTCATGCTCCAGGCCCTAGTCGTTACCCTGCGTGAGGGTGTTGAGGCGGCCCTGATTGTAGGGATCGTTCTCGCCTATCTCAGCAAGATCGGTCGCCCCGACCTCAAGCGCTTCGTCTACTCGGCGCTCGCTGCGGCCTTTGTGGGCAGCCTCACGGTAGCAGTCGTGCTCTCCCGCCTCCGACTCAACCAGGACATCTTTGAAGGCTGGATCATGCTGGTGGCCGCGGTCTTTGTTGTCACCATGATCATCTTTATGATGCGCACAGCCTCGCGCCTAAAGGGTGAAATCGAGGCTCGCGTCGGGTCGCTCGCCTCGACCGGCTCTAAAGTCGGCCTCTTTGCCTTTGTTTTCCTGATGGTATTGCGCGAGGGAGTAGAGACCGTGCTCATTCTCTCGGCCGTCTCCCTGAATTCTTCGGACCTGCAGAGCTTGCTGGGTACCCTCATCGGGGTGTCGCTGGCTGTGCTCTTTGGTGTCACATTCGTCAAGGGCAGCGTACGCATCGATCTGCGCAAATTCTTCCGTGTGACCACGGTCATTCTATTTTTTGTCGCATTTCAGCTTTTGATTTCCGGCCTGCATGAACTTTCTGAAAACGGCGTGCTTCCCTCTTCCCGCCAGGAGATGGCCCTGGTTGGTCCCATTGTGCGCAACGATGTCTTTTTCTTTGTCACAATTCTCGTGTTGGCGGCAATGATGGTGCTGTTTGAATATCGCCGGCGCCAGACGACATCTCCGATCACCGCCTCGAATGCGGAGCGTCGCAAGGCGGAGCTAGGCTTTCGGCGCGAGCGCTTATGGATGGGTGCGGTCTACGTCACCTCGTTCCTGTTCATCCTGCTGGTAACCGCCGAGTTCATCTATGCCAAGAGCACTACTTCCCTTTCGCCCGCAACGCCGGTTGTATTCACGAACGGCGAAGTGCGAATTCCAGTGAAGGATGTCGGCGACGGCGATCTGCACCGCTACTCAGCACAAATCAACGGCACCGAAGTGCGTTTTTGGATCATGCAGAAGCCCGACGGCAAATTTGCTGCCGTGTTTGATGCTTGCACAATTTGTGGTCCCGCTGGTTTCTACCGCGGCGACAATGGCGTGATCTGTAAGAACTGCGCGGCGCCTGTCAATCTGCAATCCGTGGGGAAGCCAGGCGGCTGCAACCCCATCCCGCTCGATGCCGCCCAACAAAACGGAGACCTGGTTATTCAGGAAGCCGCGTTCAGCGCGGGAGCACACTGGTTCAAGCGCTGAGATTTAAGTACGAAGTACGATCGGGTGAAGCACGAATTGGGCATCCGTCGTTATGGGTTTTATTTCTAACTTCAGCCGATCTGATTTCTAACTTGCTTCGCCCGATCTGACTTTCACACTTGAGATTGGGTGCTGACTAGTGATTGCTTATGTTTGTTCGCCTCGTTTACGAATCCTTTCGCCGCCAGCGGCGCAGGAAGCTGCTGGCTGGAGCGGCAGTGAGCCTCGGGATCGCCGTCGCCACGGCGATGATCGCCATCGCTACTGACGTTGGCGACAAAATCAGCCGCGAGCTTCGGGCCTACGGCGCTAATCTGGTCGTCTATCCTGATACCAAGACGCTCGCTGTAAACGTGAACGGAGTCGATCTCAAGCCGGTTGGGGAAACTGAATTTCTCCGCGAGTCGGATCTGCCGGCGATCAAGGGCATCTTTTGGCGCAACAATATTGTCGGTTTTTCGCCGATGCTTCCGGTCGACGTTAAGGTGGGCCCGCAGCAGCGCTCAGTTCGCCTGATCGGCACTTACTTCCGCAAGCAGCTCTCTTTTGGCAAGGATAACTTCGTCGCCGGGGTAGAGATGACGCACCCCTGGTGGAAGGTTGCCGGATCATGGCCTGGGGATTCGCCCTCGAATCCGTCTGACCGTGAAGCTGGGGACAGGCGGAATCGCCTGTCTCACGCGGCTGAGGTTCTTCTCGGCGAAACCCTCGCACATCAACTCAGCCTGAAAGCCGGCGGCAACATTCAAATTGCTGATCGCCAGCTTAACGTCAGCGGGATCCTCTCTAGCGGCGGCGACGAAGATGGCGCCATCGTCGCCCCACTCGCGCTGGCGCAAGACATCCTTCATCAGCCTGGTGCGGTCGGCCAGGTGTACGTCAGCGCGATCACTAAACCGGAGGACGATTTCGCGCGCCGGGATCCCAAGACCATGTCGCCGGAGCTGCGCGACCGTTGGTATTGCTCTCCTTATGCCACTTCCATTGCATTCCAGCTGCAGGAAGCAATTCCTCACTCCCGTGCAGAGCAGATTCGCCAGGTCGCGCAGAACGAAGGGCGAGTGCTGTCGCGAATTCAAGGCCTCATGCTGCTGATGGCCCTGGCCGCGCTGCTGGCATCTGGCCTGGCTGTCTCTGCGGCGATGGCAACGGCCATCCTCGAGCGCCGCACCGAAGTTGGGCTCATGAAGGCACTGGGAGCCAGCAACCGCGCCATCATTTCTCTCTTTTTTACTGAGGCTGGTCTGCTTGCGCTCTCAGGGGGAGCTATTGGCTACGGATTCGGTTCGTTGCTGGCGCATCAGATCGGACGGTGGGTATTCGATTCGCGAATCAACGTGCAGCCTGTGCTGCTTCCGCTGGTGATTGCGATTGCGGTGCTGGTGACTTGTGCCGGAAGCGCCCTCGCCATCCGTCGCGCGGTGCATTACGATCCCGCTCTCGTGCTGCGAGGTGATCTGTGAAAGCGGGCGGCCAGCGGCGGTCAATGTTCCTGCGCATGTTGCTGCGCGCGTGGCTGGTGCAGCCCGGTCGTATGGCCTTGGCGTTCCTGGCGGTAGTCATTGCGGCCAGCATCGTCAGCACTAGCTTCAATCTCTACCTCGGCTCTCAGACTAACCTGCTGAGTGAATTTCGTAACTACGGGGCCAATGTGATCGTCACCGGCAGGGATGGTGGGCAGCTACCGGTAGCTGCCCTGGATCGCATGCAACCATTGCTGCCGCCCGGCAGTCTTGCGGTCGAATTCAGCTATGCCGTCGCCCGAACCCACAGGGGCCAGGCGGTTGTGGTGGCCGGCGTGGATTTCGACAAGGTGCGCCAGCTGAACTCGTGGTGGTCTGTAAATCACTGGCCCCGGGCGGACCTCCCGGGCGCTTCCCTTCTGGGATCGCGCCTGGCACCGATGCTGTCGCCGAAGGGCGAGAGCTTCGAGCTGAGCTTTGACCACAGGTCCATCCAACTCGCGGGCGGCAGCGTCCTGCGTACCGGCGGTGACGAGGATCAGCGCGTCTATCTACCTATGCAAGAATTTATCGGGCGGACCGGCGTTCGGACTTCGGTGATCGAGATCGCGGTGAATGGGTCTCCGGAAGAGATCACAGCCACGCTCAGGGAACTGAGTGCCGCACTGCCTGAGGCTGACGTTCGGCCCATCCAGCAGATGGTCGATGCCGAAGCCAGGGTGCTGGACAAAACCCACGGGCTGGTGGCAGCATGCTCCACCTTGATCATCATCACCACAGTTCTTTGTATGCTGTCGACGCTCACCAGTTGGGTTCTCGATCGGCGCAAGGATTTCGCGGTCATGAAGGCTCTTGGCGCCTCCGACCGGTTGGTGAATCTATTTTTTGCAGCGCAAGCCGGCATCATGGGAGTTTTAGGCGGTTGCACCGGGTTCTTAATAGGAGTTGGCCTTGCTCAATGGATTGCCCGGGTCAACTTCCATGCCGGCATCGCTACGCGTCCCGCGGTCTTTCCGGCAATCGTGCTGGGCAGCATAGCTTTGGCGCTGGCAGCTACCGTGGTTCCGCTGTCATTATTGCACCGCGTTGAACCCGCGGCCATGCTCAGGGGAGAATAGGATCGAGAGAAAATGATCGAGCTTCGTCAGGTAAGCCAGCTTTACCCCGCGCGCGCCGCCGCAAACAAACACGGCGGCGAAAAGCCTGTTCCAATGCTGCGCGCTCTGGATCAGGTATCGCTGCGTGTGGAAGCAGGCGAGTGGCTGGCGGTGATCGGGCCCTCGGGCTCCGGCAAATCCACGCTCGTCAACCTGATCGGCTGCCTTCATCGTCCAACCTCCGGAGAGATCTGGCTCGATGGGCAAAACCTCTCCACCGTTTCTTCCGCAGAACGTAACCGTATTCGCGCGGAAAAGATCGGATTCATCTTCCAATCCTTCCATCTGATTCCCTATCTGACAGCCCTTGAGAACGTCATGCTGGCGCAATACTTCCATAGCCTGACCGACGAAGCTGAAGCTTTGGAAGCTCTAGAGCGCGTCGGTTTGAAAGACCGCGCACAGCACTTGCCGGCGCATCTTTCTGGCGGAGAGCAGCAGCGAGTCTGCATTGCTCGCGCACTGATCAACGATCCCAAGATCGTGCTCGCTGACGAGCCTACCGGCAACCTCGACGCCCGCAATGAAGAACTGGTCTTGCGCCTGCTGCGCGAACTGCACCGGCAAGGACGCACCATCATCATGGTTACGCATGATCCGCTGGTGTCGCGACTGGCGGATCGGCGGGTGGAACTGCATCACGGCCGCATCGTTACTCAGGAAGCCTTTGAGATGGGTGACGAGGAGCAGTTCGACGAAATTCTGGAAGAGATGTGGGTGTGGGAAGAAGCCGGCGCGGTCGCCGAAGTCGGCCTGATGGAGGTGCACGGCACACTGTCGCTGTCGATGGCGGTCGAGAAGATGACCGAGTTGGGTTTGGTCACCACCCGGCAGCACCCCGGGCACAAGCACGATTACCCTCCTGTCGTGAATCCCTGCCACGACACCCTGCGGCCAGCGGACAATCTGCCTGTTGATGGGGATCTGGTGATCGAGTTCACTGACAGAGGCCGTAAGCGCGCTGAGGACGTAATTCGCCGTCATCGCCTGGCCGAGCGCCTGTTCATCGAGAGCCTGGGCATGCAGAACCAGGAAGAGATTGCGGAGCAGGCTTGCAAATTCGAGCACATCCTTTCGCCGGAAGCGACGGAAAAAATTTGCTCTTTTCTGGGACATCCGGAGACTTGCCCACACGGTGCGACAATTCCGCCGGGGCCCTGCTGTAGTGGCCGTAGGATGGCCGGGGCCAAGGGCACGGTCACACAAAGCCACAAGCAACGTTAGGGCGCGGGACGGTGGCCCCCTCTAATTGCGTTTTTCGACTGTGCAAGTTCTTGCAGTCGTCGTTGCGATTTGTTTCATACATGCTTTTTTAACATTGGCGAGTCTTGACAGGGCTTCCTTCCGAGCGCATTCTTCCTTCCAATTCCCTATCTCGTGAAACATACCTCGTAAGGCCCCAAACCGAGTTGTCCGGCCACAGCACTAAAAGGAGGCAGTTGATGAACACAGGCGCCCAATCGTTGATACGTGTGTTTCTCCTGACCGCCGCGGTAGTGCTTCTAATATGCGCGGCTTGCTTGCCGGGGTGGGCACAGTGCACTACCCCGTGCACCGACGTTTACCAGGATACTTACTTTCTGAATAACAACACCGCCGTGGATGTGCAAATCGAGATCGTGAACCCCGGGTTGCAGGGAGGCCCCAGACTGCGCAGTACTCAGGGCTATCTCTGTGCCGACATCTACGTATTCGACGCACAGCAGGAAATGGAAGAGTGCTGCCACTGCCCGATTTCCCCCAATGGCCTGCTAGTGCTTTCGCTGAAGAACAACCTGGTGCAACATGTGCTCAGGCCGCCGACACCATATAACGGCGTGATCAAGATCGTTTCCGATGCGTACAGCAACTGCTCCGAGCTTGCTCCGGTGCCAACCCCGGACTTGAACGCCTGGGCAACCCACCTTCATGGGGCGGCTGGCGGAGTGCTGATTCCCACGGAAGCTTCGTTTACTTCCACGCCTCTGTCGCAGAGTGAGCTGAGCACGCTCGGCACTACTTGCCTGTTCGTGCAGCAATTGGGCAGCGGCGCTGGCGTTTGCACCTGCGGAACTGGCGGTTAAGCAGTCTAAGATTCCTCGGCAACGAGACCGCTCCTTTGGAGCGGTCTTTTTTTGCCCGTGTGGCGCGGACACTCCTGTCCGCGGGAGTTTGGGAATAGCGTTCTTGATCCGAAAGTCTGCCCAGCCACTCAACGTGCAGCTCGCTCGAGGATGCGAAACTGCTGGCCCGTTACCAGGAAGCGATGCGATAGCAGAAGAACGCCGCGCGCCTGGCTAAGGCCTGGGTCCCCGAGATAAGACCCCGATCACGTCCAATCCGAATATTGGACTTTCGGCCCTTATTGTTTGGGAGACTCTTTCGGCAGAGTTTTGGGATCATCGTTCTTTGGCTTGTTTTCGTAGATGGAGTATTCCTTCTGCGGCGGGTTCAGTTTCACTTCGATAATTTTGCTCGGCTCATTGATGTCATAGTCCTGCCCGAACGTCTGAAAGCCGGGCGCCAGTACCTGGATTCTCAACTTACCGTAAGGCACACTGTTGAACGCGGCATTGCCGTCGGAATCAGTCTTCAGTTCGATCCCGCCAGATTCCTGCTTCCCCTTCTTGTCTACCGGATGCAGAACGACAGCTGCGTTGCGTACAGGCTTACCGTTGCTCGCCCTGAGAACTTTGAAACTAAGATCGCAGGCTTTCGATTTTTCACCCGCAACCAGAGCAATCCCTCCCCAACTCAGGACAAGAATCAGCAGCAAGGCGAGAACCAGGGCACGAATCTTCATAGCTCAGAATTCTAAGCAGAGGTTTCCGGTGTTGCAATTCTCAGCCTGTGCCAAGCTTCCTCCGCGCGGACGTGAAACTGTAATTATCGCTATCGAAAATCGCGATGCATGTAATCTACACTAAATAAAGCTACTTACGTTGATTTCTGCCGCTCATGAGCTAGTTGTACTCAACCTCTTGACAAGTCCTGTGGCCTTTCTTTTAAAATTAGCACTCGATGGCATGGAGTGCTAGTAGCTCCTCGACGCCATCTCGCCAACTTCCTAAATTCCTAAACCAGATAGTTACCGCGAAAGGAGTCGCAAGCATGGCAACTAAGCTCACCCCCTTGCATGACCGGATTGTGGTCCGGCGTGTGGAGGAATCGGAAACCACCCGTGGGGGCATC